>Ga0126313_10000813_pt1 | contig 15576 bp, 16 predicted proteins | sample Plot105A_FD_89954 | JGI IMG/M metagenome (GOLD analysis project Ga0126313, IMG submission 89954) | Serpentine soil microbial communities from UC McLaughlin Reserve, CA, USA - Plot105A | ecosystem: Environmental > Terrestrial > Soil > Grasslands | place: USA: UC McLaughlin Reserve, Lake County...
AGCGTGATGCGGCCGGGCGACGGGGCGAAGCCGCGGCCGGGGTCCTCGGCGTTGATGCGCGCCTCGATCGCGTGGCCGCGCGCCGGCGGCGGGTCGCCCTCGAGCCGCCCGCCGGCGGCGACGTGCAGCTGGAGCTTTACCAGGTCGGCGCCGGTCACGGCCTCGGTGACCGGGTGCTCGACCTGGAGCCGCGTGTTGACCTCCATGAACGAGAAGCGGCGCTCGCCCGGCTCGTAGAGGAACTCGACCGTCCCGGCGCCGCGGTAGCCGGCGAGCCGCGCCAGCCGCACGGCCGCTTCGGCGACGTCGCGCTCCTGGTCGGCCGTGAGCGCCGGACTGGCGGACTCCTCGAGCACCTTCTGGTGCCGGCGCTGGTAGGAGCAGTCGCGCACGCCGAGCGCCCAGACGCCGCCGGCGCCGTCGGCCATCAGCTGGACCTCGACGTGGCGCGCCGCGGGGACGATGCGCTCCATCAGCACGGTCGGGTCGCCGAAGCTCTGCGCGGCCTCCTCGCGGGCGCGCTCGAATGCGGCGGGAACGTCGTCGGGCCGCTCGACGCGGCGCATCCCGCGGCCGCCGCCGCCCGCCGCGGCCTTGATCATCAGCGGGTAGCCGATGGCCTCGCCGTGGCGCACGGCGTCCTCGACGCTCTCGACGGGCCCGCCGCTCCAGGGCGACACCGGCACGCCGGCCTCTTCCGCCAGCCGCTTCGCCTCGACCTTGTCGCCGAGCGCGCGCATCACGTCCGCGTCGGGCCCGGCGAAGACGATCCCGAGCCGCCGGCACAGCTCGGCGAACGCCGGGTGCTCGGCGACGAAGCCCCAGCCGACCCAGGCGGCGTCGGCGCGCGTCTCCACCAGCGCGCGCTCCAGCGCGGCGTAATCCAGGTACGCGCTGCTGCGCCTGCCCGCGTCGTCGGTCCACGCCGCAGGGCCGATGCAGTAGCGCTCGTCGGCCTGGCGCACGAACAGCGCGTGGCGCTCGGTGTCCGTGTGGAGCGCGATCGCGCGGATCGGCTCCGTGCGCTCCTCGTTGAGCTCGCGCACCGCGTTGATCGCGCGCATCGCGGCCTCGCCGCGGTTGACGATCGCCAGGCGGGTGAACGGTCGCTGCACAGCGCTCATGGTGCGTCAGGCATCCCCCAAAGCCTCCTCGCTCAAGCCGCCGATGCTAGTGCGCGCGGCCGCCGCGGCATGGCCCGGCGGGCGCGATGATGCGCGCGTGGCGGGTGACGAGAACGTCGTGAGGGTCGCGCTGGCCGGCGACACGATGCTGGGGCGCGAGGTCGCGAGGGCGATCGCAAGCTCGCACGCCCTGCCGCTGGCTCCTGACGTGGTCGCGGTCGCCGCCGAGGCCGATCTGTTCGTGCTCAACCTCGAATGCTGCATCTCCGACCGCGGCGCTCCGTGGCCCGATCCGCAGAAGCCGTTCTTCTTCCGCGCCCCGCCCGAGGCCGCGGCGCTGCTCGCCGGGATCGGCGTCGACTGCGTCACGCTCGCCAACAACCACGTGCTGGACTACGGCGCGATCGCGCAGCTCGACACGCTCGAGCACCTGCACGCGGCGGGCGTCGCGACGGTCGGCGCCGGGGCCGACGAGGCCGCGGCGCGTGCGCCCCATGTGCTGTCGGCGCGCGGCCTCCGCCTTGCGGTGCTCGGCGCCTCCGACCATCCGGCGGACTTCGCCGCGGGCCCGGCACGGCCGGGCATCGCCTACGCCGACATCCGAAGCGACCCGCGCGGCGGCTGGCTCGCGGCCGCCACGGCGGCCGCGCGCGGCGCTGCCGACGCGGTCCTCGTGACGCCGCACTGGGGGCCGAACATGACCGCCCGGCCGCCGTCCTACGTCCGCCGTGCCGCGGCGGCGCTGCTGGCCGCGGGCGCGTCGCTCGTCGCCGGCCACTCCGCGCACGTGGTCCACGGCGTGGAGCGCGCCGTCCTCTACGACCTCGGCGGGCTGGTCGACGACTACGCGGTCCATCCGGAGCTGCGCAACGACCTCGGCCTGCTGTTCCTCGTCGACCTCGACCGCGCCGGCCCGCGCCGGATCGACGCGGTCCCGCTGGCGCTCGACTTCTGCCGCACCGACCTCGCCCGGGGAGACGACGCCGACTGGATCCGGCGCCGCTTCGTCGCGGCCTGCGCGGAGCTCGGCACCGAAGCGGTCGAGCACGACGGCCGCGTCGTGATCGCGCTTCGGTGAAGCGCTTCAGAGCGCGCGCTCGACCAGCGACGCGCGGCGCGACTCGACGAAGATGATCACCCGGTCGCCCGCGCGCAGGATGTCGGAGCTGTGCGGGAACAGCACGCTGCCGTTGCGGATCACCGCGCCGATCAGCGAGCCGGTCGCGGGCAGCTCCTTGAACGGCTTGTCGATCAGCACCGACTCGGGGCGCACCGTCAGGTCGAGGATCTCGAAGCGGTCGTCGTCGAGCATCGCGATCTGGCGGATCCGCGGGTCGTGCGCGAAGCGGACCATCTCCTCGGCCGTCACCTGGCGCGGGTTGATCGCAACGTCGACGCCGCCGCGCTCGTAGACATCGACGGAGATCTCGTCGTGGACGAGCGCGATCGTCAGGCGCACGCCGTGCCCCTTGGCGAGGATCGCGCCGTAGAGGTTCTTCGCGTCGTCGTTGAGGCAGAAGACCGCCGCCGTGGCCCGGCCGATGCGCTCGCGCTCGAGGAACTCGGAGTCGAACGCGTGGGCGTGGAACGCGCGCACCGCGGGGAGCGCCTCGGCGACCTCGCGGACGCGGTCGTGCTGTGCGTCGACCAGGCGCACGCGGATGCCGCGGTCGACGAGGACGCCCGCGATCGTCGTACCCATCCTCCCGGCCCCGAAGATCACCACGTCGTCGACGCGGTCGCCGGCGCGGCCGACCACGCGGCTCCACGCGCGCGCCGACTCCGGCGCGGCGATCACCACGACGCGGTCGCCGGGCAGGATCTGCTCCTCGCCGCGCGGCACGATCATGCGGTCACCGCGGATCAGGCCGGCGACCTTCGAATCGCGCGGGACCTCGGCCTCGCGCAGCGGCCGGCCGATCAGCGCGTCGCGCTGAGCGTCGGCGGGCACGTCGAATTCGACGATCTGGACCTTGCCGTCGGCGAAGACGTCGGTGTGGCGCGCCGCCGGGATGCCGAGGATGGCCGAGATCGCGTTCGCCGTCTCGAGCTCCGGCGACACCATGAAATCGACGTCGAGCTGGCGCTCGCGCCACGCCTCGAGGTACGCGGCGCTGGTCGTGCGGATGATCGTCTGCGCCTTCGAGAGCCGCTTGACGAGCATCGCGCAGATCAGGTTCGCCTCCTCGCGCGGGCTGCAGCCGACGAACAGGTCGGCCTCCTCGGCGCCGGCCTTGCGCACCACGTGCTTCGAGGTGCCGTCGCCCTCGACCGCGCGCACGTCGTAGCGGCCCGACAGCGCGGCGAGCCGCTGGGCGTCGACGTCGATCACGGTGATCTCGTGCTCCTCGTGCAGCGCATGCACGAGCGCTTGGGCGACGTGGCCCGCGCCGAGCACCATGATCCGCATGATGCGAGCCTAGGCGGCGGCATGACCGTGAGCAAGCAGCGACCGAGGCAGCTCGTACACGCGCTCGGCGTCGACGTCGGCGGGGCGCTCAACCTCGTCGGCTCGCTGGTCAAGTACCTCGGCGCCGCGTTCCTGTTCCCGGCCGCGCTCGCGGTCGGCTACGGCGAGGCGGTCTGGCCGTTCCTGCTCTCGGGCGCGATCACCACGGGCTTCGGCCGGGCGCTCGAGCTCGCCACCGCGGGCAAGGAGCGGATCGGCGCGCGCGAGGGCTATCTGGTCGTCTCGCTGCTGTGGCTGCTCGTGGCGGTCTTCGGCGCGCTGCCCTACCTGCTCGCGGAGGAGCAGCTCGCGCGGCCGGTCGACGCGCTTTTCGAGTCGATGTCCGGCTTCTCGACGACCGGGGCGAGCGCGCTGACGGACGTCGCGGACCTGTCGCGCTCGATGGCGATGTGGCGCCAGTTCACGACCTGGATCGGCGGCGTCGGGATCATCGTGATGTTCCTCGCGGTGCTGCCGCGGCTGCGCGTCGGCGGCCGCCAGGCGCTGTTCAAGACCGAGATGCCGGGGCCGGAGCTGCCGCTCGCGACGACGATCCGCGAGTCGGCGCGGCGCTTCCTGCTGCTCTATGTCGCGATCACGGCGGTCGAGGTCGCCGTGCTCGCCGTGCTGGGCTGGACCGGCGCGGACCCGCGGATGACGCTCTTCAACGCGACGGCGCACTCGTTCGCGACGATCGCGACAGCGGGGTTCTCGCCGGAGGCGCGCTCGGTCGAGCCGTTCGCCCCCGTCACCCAGTGGGCGATCGTCTTCTTCATGCTCGTGGCCGGCACGAACTTCGCGCTGATGTACGCCGCGATCCTCGGACGGCGGTTGCGGCTTTTCGCGCAGGACGAGGAGTTCCGCATCGGCCTCGCGCTCGTCGCGATCTCCTCGCTGCTGGTGATCGCCGAGCTGCTCAGCGAGGACGTGGTGGGCGGCGGCGCGGCGGTGCGCCACGGCGTCTTCAACACCGTGTCGATGATGACCACGACCGGGTTCGCCAGCGCCGACTTCGCGCAGTGGACGTCGCTCACGTCGCTGGTGCTGTTCGGGCTCACGATCCTCGGCGCGTCGGCCGGCTCGACCAGCGGCTCGATCAAGCTGATCCGGCACATCGTGATCGCGAAGATGCTGCGGCGCGAGATCGACCAGACGCTGCACCCCGAGGTCGTCACGCCGCTGCGCGTCAACGGCGTCACCGTCGACGAGCGCGCGCTGCGCGCGATCATCGTGTTCGTCTTCCTCTACGTCGGCGTACTGGTCGCGGGCGCGGTCGTCGTGCTCGCGGACTCGTCGCTGCGCGGGATCGAGGTGACGGCGTTCCAGTCGCTCGCGGACGCGGCGTCGCTGCTGGGCGGGGTCGGTCCGGGGCTCGGATTCGCGGGTCCGATGGGGTCGTTCGAGCCCATGAGCGACCTCTCCACGCTCGTGCTGACCGCGCTCATGTACCTCGGCCGGCTGGAGATCGTGCCCGTGCTCGTGCTGTTCACGGCGAGCCACTGGCGCGCGTGACCAGCGGCACGAAGCGGACCGGCTCGTGGCGCGCCTCCTCGAGCCGGCCGCCGCGGCGCCGGATGAGCGTCAGCCGCTGGGAGCCGCCGTCGACCGGGACGACGAGCCGGCCGCCGTCGGCGAGCTGCTCGCAGAGCGCCGGCGGGACGCCGTGCGCGCTCGCCGCGCCGACGTTGATCGCATCGTAGGGCGCCTCCGGCGGGTGGCCGAGCGTGCCGTCGCCGATCACCAGCTCGACGTTGCGGACGTTCGCGGCGTCGAGCGCCTCGCGCGCGCCGCGCGAGAGCTCGGCGTGGCGCTCGATCGAGATCACGCGGGCGGCCAGCTGCGCCAGCACGGCGGCGTGGTAGCCGGAGCCGGTGCCGACGTCGAGCACGGTCTCGCCGCCCCGCAGCTCGATCAGCTCGCACATGCGGGCGACAACGGTCGGCTGCGAGATCGTCTGCCCCTGGCCGATCGGCAGCGACGTGTTCACCCACGCCTCGGCGCGCATGCTGGGAGGGACGAAGACGTCGCGCGGCACCGCGGCGATCGCCGCGAGCACGCGCCGGTCGGCGATCTGCGTCGAGAGCTCCTCGATCAGGTCGTCGCGGTTCACCGCGCCGGCGCCTCCGTCCCCTCGAAGCGGTTCTCGCCCGGGATCCGGCGCACGGATCCCCAGCCCCAGCGCGCCCAGCAGACCAGCAGCGCCGCGCCGCAAAGCGCGCCGAGCGAGTCCGCGATCAGGTCGCCGATCGTGTCGTCGTTGTCGATCTGGAGGCTCGACCCGAGCGTGTTGTCGGAGCTCCATTCCGCGATCTCCCACAGCCCTCCGAGCGCGACGCCGAGCGCGAACGACACGAGCGCGATCCCGACGTAGTGGCGCGTGTGCGTCTCGTCCCTGGGGTCGGGGACGACGTCGAGCCGCGCGAGCGCGATGTAGATCGTCGGCGCGCCGAAGAACGGCAGCGAGAAGTGCACGACGTTGTCGAACCACGCGATCGAGTCGTACAGCCCGAGCGCCTCGCCCCACGACTGGAGCGTGAGCGCGAGCACGAGCGCGAGGTCGTAGACGCGCGGCAGCAGCAGCGGGCGCACGACCCACGCGGCCGCGGCTGCGCCGCCGAGCAGCGCCACGCCCTTGCCGTCGCCGGCCAGCGCGAACGCGATCGCCCCGAGCACGAGCAGCCATCGCAGCACGTCGATCGGGTCGCGCAGCCACGGATGCCAGTCCCCGAGCAGAAGCCTCCTGACGCTCATTGGGATCAGGCGTACCCCTGTTGACCGCCGGTGCGACACACCAGTACCGTGAACTGCATGGAAGCGAGCGATTCCAGCCTCATCGGCCCGGACGAGACGGCCTACCGGCTGGAGCTGACCGCGGCGGAGCTGAAGGTCACCTACACCGCTCTCAAAGCGCTGCTGAGCGACTACGGGCACGACGAGTACGACGTCCAGCGGATCGTGCGCGGCGTGCTCGCCAAGCTGCCGCCGGGCGAGTCGATCGAGTCGATCGACCTCAAGCTGCCGCGCGGCCGCCCGCGGCTGTAGTGGGCGTTCTCGTGACGTTCCACCCGGAACGTCACGAGAAGACCCACTGGCGCTAGGCGGCTTCGGGCAGCTGCGCGTCGGCCGCGCCCTCGAGCATCGCGCCGGCGACGACGGCGAACGCCGCGGCCCACGCGCGCTCGTACTCCGGCCGCCAGTCCGCGCCGGCGATCTCCGCCATCGAGGCGATCAGGACCTCGCCGACGACGGGGTAGTGCGCGGGCTGCGCGCCGTAGGCGACGTGGCGGGCGCCGAGCTGTCGCAGCGTCGGCACGATCGCGTCGAGGTCGCGCAGCGACTTGCGCAGCAGCACGAGCGCGGAGAGCAGCATCGCCTTCTGCCGGCGCAAGTCGGTGTGCGCGAAGAGCGGGACGACGGCGGGCGCGGCGCTGAAGAGGCGCGAGTAGAACGCGTCCATCAGCTCGTCGCCGCGCGGCGCGACGAGGTCGAAGCTCGTCTCGAGGGCATCCAGGTCCATGGCCATATCGACAGGGACGCCTCCTTCGCGGCGGTATTCCCTCGCGCCGCATTGGTTGTAGATATCGACAATCGCGGCGCGGGCAACGTTGGCCGCTCCGCCGATGCCGCGAGCGGCGGCGGTTGACACTCTTCACTCGGACGAGGGGAGCAGGTCATTCCCTCGGGGAGCACGAACGAGGGGAGCAGGTCATTCCCCTCGCGGATCGCGAACTAGGGGGAGCAGGACTTTGGAAGTGGGGATCGGGCTGGCGCTCGTCTGCGCCGTGGCCACGCAGCTGGGCTTTCTCTGCAAGCACCGCGGCGCGACGCACGCGCCCGAGGTCCGGCTGGCTGCGCCGCTGCGCAGCGCGCGGGCGCTGTTCGGCTCGCGCTGGTTCGCGATCGGCATGGCGGTCGCCGCCGGCGCCTGGCTGCTGCACGTTGCGGCGCTCGCGCTCGCGCCGCTCTCGACCGTTCAGGCCGTGCTCTCCACCGGCGTCGTCATCCTCGCCGTGATGGGCGAGCGGATCTTCGGCCACGCCGTCAGCCGCCGCCAGTGGGCCGGCGTCGCGATGACGGCCGCCGGCCTCACGCTGCTGGTGCTGACGCTGCCCTCCTCGCACGGAACCGGCAGCGCATTCGCGGTGCCGGGCCTGCTGGCGTTCGAGGCCGTGACGCTCGCGCTCGGCACGCTGCTGATCGTCGCTCCGCACCTCGGCGCGCCCGCCCAGCACCACGGCGTGCTGCTCGGCGTCGCCGCGGGCGTCCTGTTCGGCGTCTCGGACGTCGCCGTGAAGGCGCTCACGGGTCTTGCGGACGGCGGCCTGCTCGGCGTCGTCGCCTCGCCGTGGCTCCCGGTCGCCGGGGTCGCGTCGGCGCTCGCGTTCCTCGCCTCCGCGCGCGGCTTCCAGCAGGGCGAGGCGGTGCCCGTGATCGCCGGCACGTCGACGGCGGCGAACCTGACCTGCATCGTCGGCGGCATCGTCGTGTTCGGCGACGCGCTCGCCGCCGGCATCCTGCTAGGCGTCCAGCTCGCCGCGTTCGCCCTCGTGGCGGCGGCCGCGCTGGTCACCCCGAGCGGCCACGGCCAGCCGGTGGCGCAGGCCGCATGAGTTGAGGGAAGGCGCGGCGGGCGTCGGCTCGTAGCACGAGACGACGTTCGTCCCGCCGGGGCGACAGGCGGTCCGTCGTGGGGGCGGACCGCCGGCGCGGCGCCCTCTGGGGAGGGGGCGCCGCCCTGTGGCGGCTGGGGACGGCCGGCGGTAGATTCGCCGCATGGCCGTCCCCACCAGCCCGGGACCGCCGCCCGGCGCGGCCGCGGTGGTCGGTTCGCTCGTCGCGGAGATCGACGCCGAGCTCGACCGCCTCGTCGCGACGATCGGCGACAGGATCCGTGCCGAGATCCCGGACTTCCGGCGGCTCCCGCACGACACGCTCGCCGGGGCGATCCGTGGCAACGTCACGCGGGCGCTGACTGCGCTGCGCGACGTGCGCGCCCCGACCGACGCGGAGCTCGAGCAGGCGGCGGCGATCGGCCGCGAGCGGGCCGAGCAGGGGCTCACCGTAGACGCCGTGCTGCACGCGTACCGCATCACGATCACCGCGGTCTGGTCGCGCTTCGGGGAGCTGGCGCGGGAGCGCGGCGCCGATGTCGGCTCCGTGCTCGCGTTCTCGGAGACGCTCTGGCTGTGGGCCGACGCCGTGATGGACATCGTCGGCACCGCCCACCGCGAGGTCGAGCTCGAGCAGGCGCGCGAGGAACAGCAGCGGCGCGACGCGTTCGTGCTTGCGCTGCTGACCGGCACGCTCGACCCAGCGGAGCTGCGGCTCCAGAGCGCGACGTTCGGCCTCGACGCCGACCGCCGCTACATCCCCTTCCGCGCGCGCTCCTCCGGGGGCGCCCCGCTCCCGCGGCGGACCGCCGTCGCGCTCGCCGGCGACGAGGGCCTCGTCACCGGCCTCGACCGCGACTTCGCCGGCATCGCCGCGCGCCCGCCCGCGGCGCGGCAGGGCGTGGTCTGCGGCCTCGCCGCGCCGGCTCGGCTGGAGTCGCTGCCGGCCGCGTTCGCGTCGGCCAGCCGCGCGCTCCAGACGGCGGTCGCGTTCGGGCAGGAGGGCGCGCTGACGCTCGCCGACCTCTCGATCCGCCCGGCGATCCTCGCCGACGAGGCGCTCGGCGACGCCTTCGTCGCGCGCTACCTCGAGCCGCTCGAGGCGCTCGGCCGGCTCGGCGCGGAGCTCGAGACGACCCTGCGTACGTGGTTCGACCAGGAGATGCGCGTCGAGGAGACGGCGCGCGCGCTGCACGTCCACTCCAACACGCTGCGCCACCGGCTGCGGCGCTTCGAGGAGGCGACCGGCGCGACGCTGCGCGACCCGCGCCATCTCGTCGAGCTCTGGTGGGCGCTCGAGCATCGCCGGCTCGCGAGCTGACGAGCGGGGCGGCTTCCCGCGATGTCAGCGCCATTCCCACGACGCCCGGATGAACCGCTCGAATCCCTCGCCGGCGCGCCCGCCGACCCGGTGCTCGACATCGCGGTCTCGCACGCGCTGCTGGACCGGGTCGCCGCCGGGGAGCGGCGCGACGCGCTGCGGATCTTCCTCCCCGCGCCGACGGTGGCGCTCGGGCGGCTCGACGCGCTGCGACCCGGGTTCGCGCGCGCATGCGCCGTCGCGAGCGACCTCGGTTTCACGCCGGTGCTGCGGTCGGTCGGCGGGCATGCCGCGGTGTTCGACTCGCGCTCCGTCGTCGTCGAGCACTTCACCCACGAGCGCGATGCGACGGCGGGCCTGCAGGCGCGCTTCGAGGACCAGTCGCGGCGGGTGCGCAGCGCGCTCGCGTCGTTCGGCGCCGACGCGCGCATCGGGCAGCTCGCCGGCGAGTACTGCGCGGGCGAGCACAGCGTCAACGTCGGCGGCAGGGTGAAGGTCGCCGGCATCGCGCAGCGTGTGGTCCGGCACGGGGCGATGACGAGCGCGATCGCGGTCGTCACCGGCGGCCCGGAGCTGCGCTCAGCGATCGAGGCGGTCTACGCGGCGCTCGAGCTGCCCGTCGACGTCGCGACCGCCGGCGCGCTCGACGAGGAGGTCGCCGGCGTGACGGTCGACGCGGTCGCCGCCCGCCTCGAAGCGGCGTACGGGGAGCTCGAGCCGCGCGAGCTCGACGCCGAGCTGCTGGCGGCGGCGCGCGCGCTCGTGCCCCGCCACCGCGTGCCGGTACGATCGCCGGCGTGACCGACCGCCTGCACTTCACCGACTCCGACGCCTCGAACGAGCTGATCGCCCGCGACCCGCTCGCGCTGCTGATCGGCTTCGTTCTCGACCAGCAGGTGACCGTGCAGAAGGCGTTCTCCGGTCCGCTCGCGATCCGCGAGCGCGTCGGCACGCTGGACGCCGCGCGACTGGCGGCGACCGACCTCGAGCCCGTCTTCCGCGAGCGCCCCGCGATCCATCGCTTCCCCGGCTCGATGGCCAAGCGCGTGCGCGACGTCTGCGCGCACGTCGCCGAGCGCTACGGCGGCGACGCCGCCGGCGTCTGGACCGAGGCCCGCTCCCCCGACGAGCTGAAGGCGAACATCGCGGCGCTGCCCGGATTCGGCGAGATGAAGGTCAAGGCGCTCGCGGCCGTGCTCGCGAAACGCTTCGGCGTCGCGCTGGCGGAGCCGCTCGTGCCGGACTATCCGACGCTCGGGGACGTCGACTCGCCGGAGGCGCTCGCGGCGTACCAGGCCGGCAAGCGCGCCCACAAGGCGAGCCTGCGCGCCGCTACCTGATCGGCTGCAGCTCGCCGCCCGCGACGATCTGGAGCACCGCCACGGTGTTCTCGCCGTCGTGCAGCGACGCCGGCGGGACGAGCGCGGCGTAGAGGGAGCGGCCGTCGTTGCGGTACACGCGGGTCGTCGACTCGACGCGGCCGTTCACCGCCACGGCGAGCTCCGCGCCCGCATGCAGCCCTCCGGCGCGGCCGGTGATGAACGCCGGCAGCACCGGAGCGTCCCTGTCGACCTCGAGCCGGCGCGTGCCGGCCGGCGCCCGCCGGCCGAGCAGCTCGGGCCGGGGCCCGATCGCGTACACGCCGCGGCGCAGCAGGCGCTCCTCGACCGCGTCACGCGTGCGCTTCTTGGCGAGCACCGGCGACAGCGGCTCCTCGACCGCCGGCTCGCCGGCGTGGGAGACGTCGATCCGGGCGTCCGGGTCGACGTCGCGCTCGTCCGCCGGCACGCCGTCGAGCCGCCACGGCACGCGCACGCCGGCCGCCTTCGCTATCGTCGGCAGCACGTCGATCGTGCGCACGGCGGCGTCGTCGACGCGCCCCTCGCGCTGTCCGGGCAGCTTGACGAAGAACGGCACCGGGGCGATCGAGCCGATGTCGGCGTGGTTCGCCGGGCGCCGCGGCTGGCCGCTCGCGAACGCAGCGCCGTGGTCGGCCGTGACGACGATCACCGCGTCGTCGTAGAGCCCGGCCGTGCGCAGCGCGTCCAGCAGCCGCCCGACGAGCCGGTCGACGTACTGCACCTGGAGCACGTGGCGCTGGAAGCCCTGGTCGACCTGCCACTGCGGTCCGACCCAGCCGACGCTCGCGAGCCCCGGGTACTCGAAGCCCTCGATCGGGAACTGCCTGCCGTCGGGGAGGAAGCGCCACGCCCCGTGCGGCAGCGTCGAGTGCATGAACAGAAGCGGCGGCCGCGAGCCGCGCCGCTGCAGCGACTCGATCACGCGCTCGAAGCCCGCCGTCGCGTCGTTCGCCGCCAGCCGCAGGAGCACGTCGTGCTTTAGGTTGCGGCCGCCGCGCAGCTGGCCAGGGGGCGCTTCCGAGCCGGCCTCGAAGCCCTCCCATACGCGGTCGATCGCCGGCAGCCCGTCGCGCAGGTCGTGCGGCAGCAGCAGCGTCTGGACGACGATCTCGAGGTCCGACTCGAGCGAGCGCAGCCGGTCGGCGCGGCCCGGACGCGCCTCCGCGCACAGGCGCGGCGGGCAGAGGTCCGTGATCGGCTCGACCACGGTCAGCTCGTGGCTGTGCTCGAACAGCGTGAAGAGGCTGCGCGGGTGGTCGCGCGTGGTCGGCAGCGAGCCCTGCCGCGGCCGCATCCCGGTCAGCTGCGCGGGCACCGCCTCGGTGGTGAGGTCGTCGACGGTCGTTGCGTTGCGATACCAGGTCGCGTCGCGCGCGAACCGCGCGAGGTTGGGGAAGCGCGCCGCGTCGATCTCCCCGTCGGCGCGCGTCAGTGTCGCCAGCGGCAGCTCGTCGAGCACGACGTGCACGATCGGCGTCGACGAGCGCGCCGGGCCGGCGACGGCGCTGCCGGCCTCGCTCGGGAACAGGAGCCCGCGCACCGGCGAGACGACGAGGAAGAGCAGCAGCACGATCAGCGGCGCGGGGCAGAGGACCGTGGCGAACGATCGCGCTGCAGCGACGCGTGCGTAGAGCGCCGCCGCGCCCGCTCCCAGCGCGAGCGCGAGCGGCACCGCCAGCCCCGAGCCGCCGAGCAGGTCGCCCACGGGCGGCAGCAGCAGCCCGGCGACGATCAGCGCGACGAGCACGAGCATCGCCGCGCGCCCGAGCGCCGGTCGCACGCGCCCGAGCGCCCAGACCAGCGCGGCGCCGAGCAGCGGAGGCGCGAGCGCGTAGCCGAACGCCAGCAGCAGGATGTCGCCGGGCGTGCTGCCGCGCGCGACGAAGAACTGCGCGTTGCGACCGAGCAGGTCGAAGAGCGGCTGCGCGAACGCGAGCGCCCAGAGTCCGCCGAGGTGCTGTGCGGCGCGCGGGAAGCTCACGCGCGCGGCAGCGCCTCGTAGAGCGTGCGCGTCTCCGTCACCGCCGCGCTGCGCTCCACCGCGAAGCGCTCCTCGAGCGCGCGCTCGAACGTGGCCCGCTCGTAGTCGGGGTTGCTCCCTTCGCGCTTGCCGCCCAGCAGCCGCTGGACCATCGGATCGGCGCGGTCGGGGAACTCGATCACGAGCGCGGCGTCGAGCGAGCGCAGCCAGTCGAGCAGCTCGCGCACCGGCACGTTCCCGGTGATGCAGACGTGGTGCGCGACCGCGAGGCAGAGCACGAGTCCAGGCTTGCCGCGGCGCTCGAGCGAGGCGCGCTCGCGCCCGCGCCAGCCGAGGTTCGGCGAGGGGTCGGTGACGCTCATCACGAGCGGCAGGACGTCCTCGCGCCGCTCCTCGCGCAGCCGCCGGTAGAGCGCCTCGACCGTCGCGTGGTCGGAGTCGAGCGCGACGACCAGGTCAGACGACTCGGCGGCGATGCGCGCGTAGCGCCCGTCGTTGCAGCCGACGTCCCAGGCGAGCGCGACGTGCCGCCGCGCTGCGGCCTCGGCCACGAACGCGGCCTTCGCCGCCGCCGCGGCGTCGTCGTAGGTGTTGTCCTCGCCGTAACCGGTCCAGACGGTCTCGCCCGGCTTCCACTCGAGCCGCCGCACGAGCTTCTCGAGCTTGGCGAAGTTGGCCGCCAGCAGCTCGCGGTTGAAGCCGGCGCGCTTCATCTCGCGCTTGACCTCGCGGCCCTCGGCGGCGGCGTAGCGCTCCTCCAGCCGTGCGTGCACCAGCACGTTCGAGAGCACCCCCTTGCGGAAGCGCTCGCCGGCGAGCATGGCGCGCGCGTCGCGCGGCGAGATACCGTCGAGCGATCCGCGCAGCGCCGCGTGGAACGGCAGGTCCTTGTAGGCCTGGAGCATCAGCGGATACAGGAAGAGCATGCAGAACTGCCGGTATCCCGCCCACGGCTCGTCGGGGCGCAGGCGCTCGAACGAGCCGACGTCGACGAACACCGGCCGCGTGCCGCGCCACTGCACGTTGTACGGCGAGGCATCCTTGATCGCGAGGTCGGCGGCGAGCGCGCGGCGACAGAGGTCGAGCTGCAGCAGCGCGGCGTCGCGCAGCATCGAGAACGGCCACTCGTACGGGTAGGAGACGAACGGCACGCGCTCGTGGCGCAGCACGGCGGCCGCACCGTCGGAGAGCAGGTCCGGGGCGGCGTCCCGCTCGGCGAACTCGGTCGCGACGACGCGGCCCTCGTCCTGGAGCTCGCGCCAGAGCTCCGACTCCGCCAGCGCGCGCCACTCCTCCAGCCCCGCCGGGCTGAGCGCGCGGAAGACGCCGTCCGGGGCGATGAAGACGCGACTCTCGTGGTCGCGGAACGAGCCCGGCTCGGCGCTCAGCGTTCCCGTTCCGGCTCGTCCTTGCGCAGCCGGAGCAGCCTCAGGATCCGGTGCCAGTACAGCTTGGCCGTGACGGCGACGGCCGCGACCCCGCCGACCAGCAGCTGGACCAGCATGCTCCCGGTGCCGGGATCCAGGTACGCGAACACGGTCGCAGGAGCATAAACAACTCGGTGACGAGCCGGTCCCGGCTAGCGGTGGCGGCGCCAGACGCGGACGAAGCGCCGGCGGCGGCGCGAGATCCGCACCGTCGCCCGCTTCTCCAGCCGCCACTGGGCCAGCGTCATGTCGGCCGGGATGTCGGCGGACTCGAGCAGCAAGGCCTTCGCGAACATGGAGGGGTCGAGGCGGGTGGTCATGCCGCGAGCATCTCGGTGCCCGGCTCGGCGGGCCAGTCCCCACAGGGGTGAAAGCGCCCACACGGGGCGCAGGCGTAGCCTCCGCTCGCATGGGTGAGCGAACTGGATACGAGCCGGGGACGTTCTCGTGGGCGGAGCTGGCGACCTCCGACGCCGGCGCGGCGAAGTCGTTCTACACCGCGCTGTTCGGGTGGGAGTACGACGACAACCCGATCGGCGACGGGCAGGTGTACTCGATGGCCCGCCGGGACGGCCGCGAGGTCGCCGCGCTGTTCTCCTCCGACCAGCAGCCGCACTGGAACTGCTACGTGACGGTCGAGTCCGCCGACGCCGCCACGGCGCGCGCCGCGGATAACGGCGCGAGCGTCGTCGCGGAGCCGTTCGACGTGTTGGACGTCGGCCGGATGGCGGTGATCGCGGACCCGGCCGGCGCCGCGCTGTGCCTCTGGGAGCCGCGCGCCCATATCGGGGCCAGGCTCGTCAACACGCCCGGCGCTATGACCTGGAACGACCTCGTCACGCCGGATCCGGACGGCGCGGCCCGCTTCTACGGCGCGCTGTTCGGCTGGACGGTGGAGGAGATCCCCGGCGCGGGCGGCTACCGCGTGATCAAGAACGGCGAGCGCTCCAACGGCGGCATCATGCCGCTCGACGCGGAGCGGATGGGAGCCGACACGCCGCCGAGCTGGATGCCCTACTTCGGCCACGAGGACGTCGACCGCGTCGTCGAGGAGATCGGCGGGCTGGGCGGCCGGGTCTACAACGGGCCGGTCCGGATGCCGCAGGGCGCGATCGCCGTGATCGGCGACCCCCAGGGCGCCGTGTTCGCGGTCTGGACCGGCGCGTACGAGGACTGAGGGGCTGTGTCGAGGCGGCGCGCGCGAGCGGGTACGCGTGCGTTATGGCGACGAAGAAGCAGACACAGGCAGCGCGCAGGAACGTGAAGAAGGCCCAGTCCGCGGCGAAAAGCAAGCGGACGATCG
>Ga0126313_10000814_pt1 | contig 15572 bp, 15 predicted proteins | sample Plot105A_FD_89954 | JGI IMG/M metagenome (GOLD analysis project Ga0126313, IMG submission 89954) | Serpentine soil microbial communities from UC McLaughlin Reserve, CA, USA - Plot105A | ecosystem: Environmental > Terrestrial > Soil > Grasslands | place: USA: UC McLaughlin Reserve, Lake County...
GACCCGCTGAAACACTCCACCTCGCTCCCCAACCGGAGCGAAAATCCACTCACTACGAACGGCCGCGCACACCTCCGCGCGGCCATTTCGTTCCTCAAGGGTTTATCCGCGGCAAGTAGCTAGGCCGCGGGCAAAACGTTGAAAGAACCGGGCCGCTCGGCGAGGCGTTCAACGTTTTGCGCCCATAGCAAGCAAAACGTCGAATGGGTCCTGCGACCGCCCGATAATTCAACGTTTTGGCGATCGCGCGGCGACTCGCGCGCCGGCGCCTTCACCCGCGCCGCGCCCCACGGGCGAAGCGGCGCGCACGACGGCCTGCGAGACCGAGCGTCTAGGTCAGATGCGGCATCGAGAACGGCCCGGACCGAGGTCGCGCCGTTCGGGCTGAGCGAGCGATAAGACCCTCCCTCGATGCCGCCGTTGACGTAATCGCTCAGGCCAACCCGCGCACGAAGCGCCGCGCCAAGGCATACCGCCCGCCGGTTCGAGCACTCCCGGCGCCCCAGACAGATCGAGCACCACTCAGCCACAGCGCTGACCTCGGAACCGCTGCGCGCGAGTGACGGCTGCCGCCGCGGGGCATGACTCGCGTGATGAGCGGCCAGCCCCTCCGGTTCAAGGAAGACCGCACCGGCGACACAGCCGTCGTGAAACTGGCCGGTGAGCTCGACATGCCCGCGACGTTCCGGATCGAGCCGGAGCTCGAGCGCATCACGCGAGACACCGACGTTGGAACGCTCGTGCTCGACATGGACGACGTCGCGTTCATGGATTCGAGCGGACTCGGCCTGCTGTTGGCCACCCAGCAGAGGCTCCAGGCGGATGGAATCCGGTTCCTGGTGGCGAATCCGTCCGACAGCGTCCGCCGAGTCCTCGAGCTGACACACGCCCGCGATGCGGTCTCGGTCACGCCCTGGCCGCCCGGCCCTCGGCCCGAGGGACAGAGCCGCAACGATTAGGTGCCACGCGGCTTCGCTTCGACGGCGGGATAGGTGATCTGGCCGCGCGGCTCCACCGTTGCGAACGGGGTCAGGCGGTGCGCCGACGCGCGCCCGCCCGAGCCGATGTGACAGACGGTGTCCCCGAGCACGAGCAAGCGGTCGGCGACCAGTCGCCGGTGACAGCGCCACCACAATGCCTCCGAGCACATCATCGCGGTGCGTCGCGCGGCGGCAAGCCGGCGCAGCTGCGCGAGTCCCTCGGCGAACTCCTCGCCCATCGCGTAATCGGCGTAGCCGCGGAACGACCGGTTTCGCCAGGCACCGTTCGGAGAGTCGGGGCCGGGCTGGCGCCAGCCGCCGAGGCGAGCCACGTGGGCGTAGCCGAAGCCGCGCTCCGGCAGGCTCAGCGCCAGCGCGTCGGTCTCGAATTGCGGATGGCGGCGCGACCTCGGCACCGTACGGATGTCCGCCACCTGCTCGATCTCGTGCGCGGCCAGCAGGCGTACGAACGCGTCGATCGTGTGCGTGGAATGTCCGACGGTCCACAAGTTCATGAGTGCCGCATCCATGCCGGCCCGACGGCCGACTCCGCGACGCGCCCGGGGAGCGTAAGAGGTCGCCGGGGCGAGGCGCTAAGCGGTCATGACATCACCCACCGAAGGCGACCGGCGGATCCTCGTGATCGCGAACCGGACCTGCCCTTGCCCCACGCTGGCCGAAGAAGTGGCCCGACGCGCCAGCGCCGCGCCGACCGACGTCCTGGTCGTCGCGCCTGCGCTCAACTCGCGATTACGGCACTGGGTCTCGGACGTCGACGAGGCGCTGGCGCGGGCGCACGAGCGCCTCCACCTGGCGATCACGGCACTGCGCCAGCGCGGCGTGGTCGCCCGCGGCGAGATCGGAGAAGCCGACCCGTTGCTGGCGATCGAAGACGCGCTGGCGAGCTTTCCGGCCGACGAGATCGTGATCGCGACGCTGCCGCCGGGGCGCTCGAACTGGATCGAGCGCGGCCTGGTCGAGAAGGCGACCGCGCGCTTCGGCATCCCGATCACGCATCTCGTCTCCAGCTACGACCTCGTCGACGACGCACCGGCGCGAGCGGCTGCGTGAGCGGCGCCGGCGCCCGACCTGCGGCCGATCGGCGCCGGTCTCTGAAGCGAGCGCTCCCGGTCGAGGCGTAGCATTACCCCCGGCGGGTACGCTACGATGATCTGCGATACCCCTCCCTCGTATCTTGGAGCCGCTGACAATGAGCCAGAGCGAGTCGGTCCGCGAGTACACCGTCCAGGGCATGACGTGCAGCCATTGCGTGGCCTCGGTGACCGAGGAGGTCTCGGAGGTCGCCGGCGTGGTCGACGTCGACGTCGAGCTCGAGTCGGGCCGGCTGGTCGTGCGCGGCGCCGACGTGAGCGACGAAGCGGTCCGCGCCGCGGTCGCCGAGGCCGGCTACGAGGTGGTCGGGTGAGCTCCGTCGCCAAGCAGCTGGCGACATTCGTCGCGGTCTTGGCGGTGCTGTTCACCGGCGGTGCGGTCGCCGGTCAGCTGATCGAGCCCGAGGCGCGCGGTGGCGACAAGGTGTCGGGCCACGGCGCCGGCCGGGCGCACGGAGACTCCGTCCGCTCGGCCGGCACGCACGGCGGCGAGCCGGCGAAGCAGGTTGGCGGTCTCGCGGTCGCCGACCAGGGCCTGCGCCTCGCGGTCGAGCAGCCCGAGTTGCGGCGCGGGCGAGCAGAGACCGTCGCCTTCCGCATCGTCGACGAGAACGGAGAGGTTGTGCGCGACTTCGACGTCGAGCACGAGCGGCCCATGCACCTGATCGTCGCGCGCCGTGACCTGACCGGCTTCCAGCACCTCCACCCCCAGATGGACGCGGCGGGCGCCTGGACGACCGAGCTCGAGCTGCCCGCGGCGGGCTCCTACCGGCTCTTCGCCGACTTCTCGCGCGACGGCGAGGCGTTCACGCTGGCGACCGATCTCCGTGTCGACGGTGCCGCGGACCTGACACCGCTGCCCGCGCCGCGAGCGACCGCGGTCTCCGACGGCGGCTACGACGTGCGCCTGGACTCGGCGGGCGCGAAGGGCGGCGAGGAGGCCGAGCTGCGCTTCGCGATCACGCGCGACGGCCGGCCGGTCGACACCGAGCCGTATCTCGGCGCCGGCGGTCACCTCGTCGCGCTGCGCGAAGGCGACCTGGCGTTCCTGCACGTCCACCCCGACGACGAGCGAGTCGGCTTCCGGGCGACGTTCCCGAGCGCCGGCCGCTACCGCCTGTTCCTCCAGTTCAAGCACGAGGGCCGCGTCCGGACCGTAGCCTTCACGCAGGAGGTCTCGCGATGACGAACCTCGACCACGTGGAGCTGCCGATCACGGGCATGACGTGCGCGTCGTGCGCGAACCGGATCGAGCGCAAGCTCAACAAGCTCGACGGCGTGTCCGCGAGCGTGAACTACGCGACCGAGAAGGCGACGGTCGACTACGACGCGGCCGCGGTCGATCCGCACGAGCTGATCGCCGCCGTCGCGGCCGCCGGCTACCAGGCCGCGCTGCCGTCGGCCGAGCCGTCGGGCTCGGCGGACGCCGCGGCGGAGGCCGACGAGACGGCGCCGCTGCGCCGGCGGCTGATCGTCTCGCTCGCGCTCACGGTTCCGGTGCTGCTTCTGGCGATGATCACGCCGCTCCAGTTCGACAACTGGCAGTGGTTGGCGCTGACGCTCGCGGCGCCCGTGGTCGTGTGGGGCGCGTGGCCGTTCCACCGCGCCGGGTGGGCGAATCTCAAGCAGGCGACGGCGACGATGGACACGTTGATCAGCATCGGCGTCTCGGCGGCGTTCGGCTGGTCGCTGTACGCGCTGTTTTTCGGCGACGCCGGCGACCCCGGCATGCGGATGCGCTTCGACCTGATCCCCGACCGGGCCGGCGGCACGCACGAGATCTACCTCGAGGTCGCGGCGGCCGTGACGGTGTACGTCCTCGCCGGGCGCTACTTCGAGGCACGCGCGAAGCGCCGCGCGGGCGCCGCGCTGACCGCTTTGCTCGAGCTCGGCGCCAAGGACGTCGCGCTGCTCGATGACAGCGGCGCCGAGCGGCGCGTGCCCGTCGAGCGGCTGGCCGTCGGTGACCGCTTCGTGGTGCGGCCGGGCGAGAAGGTCGCGACCGATGGGATCGTCGAGGAGGGCGTCTCGGCGGTCGACCAGTCGCTGCTGACCGGCGAATCGGTCCCTGCGGAGAAGCAGCCGGGCGACGAGGTGGCGGGCGCGACGGTCAACGTCGGCGGGCGGCTCGTCGTGCGCGCGACCAAGGTCGGCGCCGACACGGCGCTCGCGCAGATCGCTCGGCTCGTGAGCGAGGCCCAGACCGGCAAGGCTCCGGTCCAGCGCCTGGCCGACCGGATCTCGGGCGTGTTCGTCCCGGTCGTGATCGGCCTGGCCGTCGCCACGCTCGGCTTCTGGATCGGTGCCGGAGAGGAGACGACGTTCGCATTGACCGCCGCGGTGGCCGTGCTGATCATCGCGTGCCCGTGCGCGCTCGGCCTGGCGACGCCGACCGCGCTGCTCGTCGGGACCGGTCGCGGCGCGCAGCTAGGCCTGCTCATCAACGGTCCGGAGATCCTCGAGTCGACGCGCAGGGCCGACACGATCGTGCTCGACAAGACCGGCACCGTGACGACCGGCCGCATGAGCCTCGTCGACGTCGCGACGACACCGGACACCGATCGCGCCGAGGCACTGCGACTTGTAGGGGCGCTCGAGGACGCCTCCGAGCATCCGATCGCGCAGGCGATCGCCCGTGCCGCGCGCGACGAGCTCGGCGCGCTGCCTGTCGCCGAGAGCTTTACCAACCGCGAGGGGCTCGGAGTCGAGGGCGTCGTCGACGGGCACGGCGTGATCGCCGGCCGCCCCGCTCTGCTGGCCGATTGGGCGATGCAGCTCGGACCCGAACTGCAAGCGGCCGGCGCAGGCGCCGAGCGCCACGGCCGCACGGCGATCGCGGCCGGCTGGGACGGCCGCGCGCGCGCCGTGCTGGTCGTCGCCGACACGGTCAAGCCGACATCGGCGGAGGCGGTCGCCTCGCTCAGGCAGCTGGGCCTGCGGCCCGTGCTCTTGACCGGCGACAACGAGGTCACGGCGCGCGCCGTCGCGGCGGAGGTGGGCATCGAGGAGGTGATCGCCGAGGTGCTGCCGTCCGGCAAGGCCGACGTCATCCGGCGCCTCCAGGACGAGGGCCGCGTCGTCGCGATGGTCGGCGACGGCGTCAACGACGCGCCCGCGCTGGCGCAGGCCGACCTCGGTCTCGCGATCGGCACCGGCACCGACGTGGCGATCGAGGCGAGCGACCTCACGCTCGTCTCCGGCGACCTGCGCGCCGCCGCCGACGCGATCCGCCTCTCGCGCGCGACGCTGCGCACCATCAAGCAGAACCTCGGCTGGGCGTTCGGCTACAACGTCGCCGCGCTTCCGCTCGCCGCCGCCGGCCTGCTCAACCCGCTCGTCGCCGGCGCCGCGATGGCGCTCTCGAGCTTCTCGGTCGTCACCAACGCGCTACGGCTGCGCCGGTTCCGCGCCCAGCACGCCAGCCGCGCATCGACCCCATCCGCCCCGCCGGCCATCTCGGAAACGATCGAGGCCGCGTGATCACTCGACTGTCCGGGTTTCCTCGCTCTTATTCGCGACCGACCGGCACCCGCGGCCATCTCTGCCGCGGCAGGTCGAGGCTCGGCGGCGCGCCCTTCTTGCGCGCCGCCCGTCGCCTCGGGCGTTCGGACAGCGGCGCCTGCTCGTCCCGCAGTTCGTCTCCGCCCTGATCGTCCTCCGACGTCGCCGCTAGCTGCGCGCGCAGGAAGCGCCGGCCCTTGAACGCCGCGAACCCCGCGCTGTAGAGGGCCGCCCCGGTGGCCACGGCGCGAGCCCCGGTCAGCGGTCGGCGCGTCCGGTGATTCATTCTGGACGAGGCACTACCCGCCTCGGCGTCGATCGATGACCTCGAGCCGCGGACTGACGGCCCGGGTTGTCGGCTTCGCCGCGGGAGCTACGCTGCCCGCCAATCACCGGGACGCACAGGGAAAGCGTCCGGCACTTCAGAGGGGGAAGTTTGCGTACCAGAGCATTCGCCGCTGTGGCGCTCTTCGCTGCGCTCGTCGCGTCATCGTCCGCACAAGCGGCCTAAGACGACCGAGGTGCTCCAGCAGTTCGTCGTGAGCGGCAAAGGAGTCGACCCCGAAGCCCTTGCCCGCGCCGGTTACGACATGGGCGAGGCCCAGCACGCCAGGCAGGATGGCTACCTGATCATCGCCACGCCGTCCCAGGCGGCGCAGCTCGCGAGCAAGGACGTCTCGGTCCGGCCGCTCGCCGGCAGCCAGACGAATCAGAAGGTCGCTCCGCCGAATCCGCTGCAGGACCCCGCGCACGGCTTCGACGTGTTCCGGCCATGGAACCTCAATCCGGCCCCGTGCCCGACCACCTGCTCCACGCCGCTCATGCCTCTGCGCAAGTGGTATCTGCAGCAGGCAACCGCGAATGGCGACGTCGTCGAGCGCGTGCCGTACGGCAAGTCGCGACTCGGGCAGCAGCTGGCGGCCTTCCGCGTGACGAACAACGCGGCGGGCACCAAGCAGGGCTCGAAGCCGGTCGTGCTCTACAACGCCACGCAGCACGCGCGCGAGTGGATCGCGACGGAGACGAACCGGCGGCTGTTCAAGTACGTGCTCGACCACAAGAACGACGCGGCCTCCGGCATCCCGCAGATCCTCGCGACGACCGAGCTGTGGTTCATCCCCGTCGTGAATCCTGACGGCTACGACTACACGTTCGTCTCCGACAGCACGCGCCTGTGGCGCAAGTCGCTGCGCGACAACAACGGCGACGGCGTGATCACCACGATCGACGGCGTCGACACCAACCGCAACTGGCCGACGAAGTGGCGCTTCGACCCGGAGGGCGCGTCGGACAACTTCAGCGCGGAGACCTATCGGGGCCCCTCGCCCGGCTCGGAGCCCGAGGTCACCGCCTACCGTGCGCTGATGAACCGCCTGGGAGCGAAGTTCATGATCGACTACCACTCCTACGGCGAGCTCATCCTGTATCCAGAGGGCTGGCAGGTGGAGACGCGCGCGACCGACGACCCGATCATGGAGGCGCTCGCCGGCCGCGACGAGACCAACCCGGCGATCCCGGGCTACGACCCGGACCTGGCCGCAGAGCTCTACACCGTCAACGGCGACATCACCGACGATGCGTTGCACGTCGACGGGACTCAGGCCTACACCGTCGAGCTGACTCCCGGATTCGGCCCGCCGGTCGGCGGCACCGACGGTACGCACCCCAACCGCGTCCCGGGCGGCTTCGTCTTCCCGGACTCCGAGACCGAGGTGGAGAACGTCTTCCAGGAGAACCTCCAGTTCGCCCTGGACCTCGCACGCTCCGCACCGGACCCCGATGACCCGAAGTCGCACATCGGCAACGAGGCGGTCGAGCTCGTGCCGGCGACGTTCGCGGTCTCACACGGCGATCCGCAGCTGCTCGAGGTCAACGCCAAGAAGGCGCTCGGCCCCGTGACGGCGCACTGGCAGGTCGCGGGCGGCGGGTCCGGCTCGGCGCCGATGTCCGAGTGGGACGGCGGGCTGCGCTACGGCGCTCCCGGGACGTACTACCACCACATGCGGGCGACCGTGACGACCGGGGCGGCACCCGGTCAACAGGTCGAGGTGTGGTTCACGGCGGGCGGTGAGGAGTCCGCGCACTTCACCTACACGCTGGCGAGCGACACCGGCGCGCGCGTCCTGCTGCTCGTGGCGGAGGACTACATGGGCAACTCGGGCCTGCTGCCGAAGGCCGGGACGCCCTACTTCCAGTCCACGTACGAGGAGGCGTTGGCCGGAATCCCGCACGACGTCTACGACGTCGACGCTCAAGGGCGCCGGGCGCCGTCGGCGATCGGGGTCCTGTCCCACTACGACGCGGTGATTTGGGAGACGGGCGCCGACCTCTACACCCGCGAGCCGACCCAGCCCGGCGGCACGGGCGTCTCGAAGCTGCTCGACGACGAGGTCCTCGCCGTACGCGACTGCATGAACGCGGGCGGCAAGGTGCTGATCGGGGGCAAGGAGCCGCTGCAGGGCGTCCGCGACCAGTTCCTCTACAACCCCGATCAGGGGCTAGCGGGGGCGCCGTGGTGCAGGACCAACCAGACGACGGGCCAGAACGACGCCGACGACCCGGTCGGCCAGGAGAACAACTGCATCGCCGTCTCCAACGACTTCCTGCCGTACTGGCTCGGGGCGTACATCCCGGCCGGCGCGGCGCTCACCGAGGCGCTGAAGGAGGATCCGGCGATCGGCGACACGGCGTTCACGCTCAACGGCCCGGGCTCGGTCAGCAACGCGCCGCTGCTGCAGTCGTTCCTGACGACGACGAGCCTGATCCCGGACTACGCCGCGTTCGCGGCGGGCACGGAGTTCGGCTCCGACCGCGCGATCGCGTTCAACCGCAAGCCGTCGTTCGACCCGCCGACAGGGGACTGGTACGTGTGTGTCCTCCGGCTCGGCCAACTACGCGTATAAGCGACTGACCAAGACAGTCGACCTGAGCGGGCGTGACGCGGCGGAGCTCGCGTTCAAGATCTCCTTCGACACGGAGCCGCAGTACGACTTCGTGTTCGTGGAGGCCCGCTCCGTGGACGGCAGCGACTGGAAGACGCTGCCGGATGCCAACGGCCACACCGGCACGAGCGTCGGCGTGGGGTGCACCGAGTCCAGCGACTACTGGCTCAGCGCCCACCCACACCTGCGCGAGTACATCGTGCGCGCCGCGGAGCCGACGACGCCGGGCGGCTCGACGTATGAGTGCACGTCGAAGTCACCGGGCAGCTGGAACGCCGCGACCGGCAACTCGGCCGGCTTCCAGGACTGGCGCGTCGCACTGAACAACGCCGACTTCGCCGGCGATCAGATCGAGGTCTCGATCGTCTACCAGACCGACCCGGGCACGCTCGGGCTCGGGGCGTTCGTCGACGACGCGAGCATCACGTCCGGCGCCGACACGCTGTCGGAGACGTCGTTCGAGACCGGCCTCGACGGCTGGACGGTCCCGGGGGCGCTGCCGGGCAGCCGGGGCAACGCGAACGACTGGGAGCGGGCACAGAGCATCGGCCTGGTCGACGGACCCGGTGTGCGTACCCGCCATTCGATCATGTGGGGCTTCGGCCTCGAGGCCGTCGACGGCCTCGACAAGCGCAAGGCCCTGCTGCGCAACGCGATGCAGTACTTCGGCGCGGTCGAGTAGGCGCGCCGGGGATCTCGATGAAACGAAGGGCCGCCCCGGGCGGCCCTTCGTACGTCCCGGGGACTTGCGGTCGAACCAGGGTGGATCAGGCGCATAGGCGCCTGGTCAGGCAGCCAGGACGAGCTTGTCGGCGAACTCGGTCGGCAACCCGGCGGCACGGACCTCGGCCGCGACGGCCTCGGCGTCGTACTCGACGCGCTCGATCGTTACCTCGAGCGCGCCACTGGTCGCGTCGAGGACCGCGAAGGCGCCGCGCGGATCGCCGTCCTTCGGCTTGCCGACCGAGCCGGCGTTGACGAACAGCACGTCGCCGTGCTCGCGGACCCACGGCTTGTGCGTGTGGCCGAAGGCGAGCACGTCGTCGTGCTCGGCCGTGGCCAGGCGCTCGTAGAGCGACGCCGGCTTGTCCTCGAAGAGGTACTCGTTGACCTTGCGCGGCGAGCCGTGGACGAGATGGACGGAGCTGGCACCGACGTGGAAGCGCAGCTCGAACGGGAGCCCGCGCATGAAGTCCTTCGACGCGCGGTCGGTGCGCTCGAGTGTCCAGTCGACGCTGCGCTGGCCGAGCTCGCGGTCCTGCGGCGTGATGTAGGCGCAGCCGCAGTCGTCGAGGTCGCGCGCGATCGCGTAGTCGTAGTTGCCGTAGATCGTCGGGATCCCGCGCTCGGCGATCAGCGCGCAGACCTCATTGGGATGCGGTCCGTAGCCGACGAGGTCGCCGCCGCAGTAGATCGTCTCGATCCCGAGGTCGTCGATCCGCGTGAGCGCAGTGTCGAGCGCGGGGAGGTTGGCGTGGATGTCGGAGATGATCGCGGCGCGATCGCTCACGCCTGAAGCGTCGTCCATTCCATCGATGATTGCAAATAGATCACCGTCGACGCATCCAGGGACCGGAAGTCGATGGACGCATGAGACCGACGCATTGACGGCCACGTGTTTGATTGATACACGTGTATGGATGGCGGTGGACCTGGAGCTGACGCCGAAGCAGAAGCGCGCCGCCGGCGAGCCCTGCTGCGAGCCCGTCGTATATCCGGACGTCGAGCGCCACCAGGCCGAGCGGATGGGGATCGTCGCGAAGGCGCTGGGCGATCCGGTCCGCATCCAGCTGGTCGACGTGCTGCGCAAGCACGCCGGCAAGGTGTGCGTGTGCGAGCTGGTGCCGCTGTTCGACCTCTCCCAGCCGACCGTTTCCCATCACCTCAAGGTGCTGCGCGACGCGGGGATCGTGGACTCCGAGCGGCGCGGCCTGTGGGCCTATTACTACGTCCTTCCCGACGCCCTCGAGGAGCTCGCCTCATGGCTGAACTGACCGACACGGACATCCGCGAGCAGGTGCGCGAGCGCTACGCCGGCCACGCGCGCCTCGCAACCGACGCCCCGGAGAAGGTCAGGCAAGCCGAGGCCTCGTGCTGCGGGCAGGACGAAAGCTGCGGCGATTGGGGCGACGTCCTTTATGACATCGAGTCGAGCGAAGGCGCCAACGCGGCCGCCGTCGCCGCCTCGCTCGGCTGCGGCGTGCCGACCGCGGTCGCGGAGCTGCACGAGGGCGAGACGGTGCTCGACCTCGGCTCCGGCGCCGGCGCCGACGTGCTGATCTCGGCCAGCCGCGTCGGCCCGGCCGGCCGCGCGATCGGCCTCGACATGACCGACGAGATGCTCGCGGTCGCGCGCCGCAACGCCGCCGAAGCCGGCGCGGACAACGCCGAGTTCGTCAAGGGCTACATCGAGGAGCTGCCGCTGCCGGACGCCAGCGTCGACGTCGTGATCTCCAACTGCGTGATCAACCTGTCGGCCGACAAGCCGCGCGTGATCCGCGAGGCCGCGCGCGTACTACGGCCCGGCGGGCGCTTCGCCGTCTCCGACGTCATCGCCGACCCCGACATGGACGCCGCCACGCGCGCGGACATGCAGCAGTGGACGGGTTGCATCGCCGGCGCACTTACGCGCCGCGAGTTCGAGGACGCCCTCCGCTCCGCCGGGCTCGTAGACGTCGAGATCGCCGAGACCCATCGCGTCCACGCGCATGCCGGCGCGGCGATCATCCGCGCCCGCAAGCCGTAGCCGGTACGGCATCGCCTACGTCGACGGCAGTTCCCTAGGCCCGTCGTCAGGCACCTCGACGGCGCGAGAAACGTGCTCGTCGCCGTGCCCGAGGATCGCCCGAGCGCGCTGCTCGGCGACGAGCTCCTGAAGCTCCGCTTCGAGAGCGAGGCTACCCGCGAGCGCGGGTAGCGCGGCCGCCTGCGAGGCCGCCGGCGTGGGCGAGACGGGCGCGGCCGGGGCGGCCGGCGCCGGGACCGCCTCGCCGCCGCGCCGGCGGCGGCGCAGGAGCACGAGCAGCGCAAGCGCGAGCGCTCCAATGCCGCCGACGAGCGCGAGCGGCAATCCGATGTCGCGCCGCGCCCGCGCGGCGTGGTCTCGCGCCGTGGACCGGACCGTCGGTGCGAGGACGGGTTGCGGCGAATCGATCATCCGGCGATGTGTGCGGACGAGCGGCGCCGGTGCAACGGCGTGGCGCGCGGTCCGCACGGGCCGGGGTGCGTCCGATCGGCTTGCCGCCGGCACGACCGATGAGGGCGCAGCGGTGGCGACCGGCTGGGGCCTCGCCGCGGCGGTCGGCGGTGGGTTCGTCACCGGCTGCGTGACCGGGAGGGCGCGGCGCGGCTTGGCAGGGCGGTCGCGTGCCGCGGGCCCGTCCGCGTGGCGCCCGCGCTGCGGTGGCACCTTCGGCTCCGGCGAGGACTCGACGGGCGGGCTCGCCGCTCCTGGCGACGCGGGCGCCGGCGACTGGCCGGCGGCCGGCTGGTTCGGCTCAGCGGGCGCCGGCTGCGGCGGCGCGGGCGGGACGTACTGAAGCGTCGCCTCCGACGGCCAGCTGCCCCCCTCGTGGGTCACGTCGAGCCGCACTGCCACGGCGCGCGGCTCCGGGCCCAGGTCGGGCATCGTGAACTGGGCGGTGAAGCCGGGCTCGCGCGTCTCGTCGACGCCGCTTGCGAGCACCCGTCCGTCGCCCACCAGCGTGTACTGGGCACCTTGCTCCGTGTTCGCGACCGTCACGGTGCCGGTCTCGTTGGGACCGAGCGAGCCCGGGCTGAGGCTGCTCCCTTGGTCGAGCCGCGGCTCGTTGCAGGCCTTCGCCGCCGGAGCCCCAAGCCCGGTCAGCGCCGCGCTGGCGGCGCAGAGGACTCCCAGCAGACGCGGTCTCACCTTGCTCCGATCTCCTCCTTCGGCTCTGGCGAGCGTTCCCTCGCATGGAAGGTCCCGCGCCGCCGCATGGAAGTCAAGCGGAGGGCCGGCTCGTCGCCGGCCCTCCCGACATCAGCTCGTGCGCAGCGTCAGGCGCGAGCGCGTCGTGACCGTGGTCCCCTCGGCGTCGCGGCTGACGACCACAGCGGCCACGGGCACGCTGGCCCGGCGCTGGAGCAGCTGCGCGAGCGATGCGCTCACCCGGAGCCGCACGGTCCGACGACCGCCCGCCGGCACCCGGAACGCCTGCTTGCCGAGTGTGCGGCGGGCGCCGCCGACCCGGCCGGCGGTGCGCAGCGTGACGCTTCCAGCGCAGCGCGTCTCACCCGCCGGGCAGGCGACGCGCACGCCGACCAGGCGGCTGCGGCTGAGCGTGGCGCGCGTGCTCACCACCCTGGCCGGCCGCAGCACCGCGACGCGTTCCGGCGTCGACGCCGCGCCCAGGCACTGCGACGTCTGGGCGACGCGCGCCCGGTAGACGGAGGGATCCGTCGGCCGCGTCGTGAACGAGAAGGCGCCCACGGCATCCGTGGTCGCCTGGCCGAGCGTCGAGTACCCGGTCGCCCGCGGAGCCCGGCGCTGGATCGCGACCGCCTGGCCGGCGCGGCAGGCGGCCTCGTTCGCGAACGCCTCGAGCGTGCCGCGCAGCGTCACGGGGCGGCCCGCGCGAACGCGAGCCCTGTTCGCGACCAGCTCGAGCGTGCGGCCCGCGAGCGCGGCGCCGGCCGCCGGCCCGGGCGCCGGCGGCGCCGGCGAGTTGTCGCTCAGCATCAGGTAGATCCGGCCCTGCGCCGGTGTGCTGGGCGGGCACGGGGAGCAGTTCTGCGGAGCGCCGGCGTCATAGCCGCCCGACCCGACGGCGAGGTCCAGGAAGCCGTCGCCGTTGAGGTCGCCCATCGGCGCGAGCGCGCGGCCGAACCCGCTGCCGGCCTGAGCGGCCGGGTCGGCGATGGTCTGCACGACGTCCTCGCGGGGCGGGCTGAAGATGTGGACGTCGCTCGGCACGTCGTCCACGACCTGCGGCGCGTGCGGCCCGTAGGCGCCGACCGCGAGCTCGTTGTGGAAGTCCCCGACGATGTCGCCGAGCCCGGCGGAGGAGGTGCCGAAGTTGCCGATCTGGTGCGGCGTCGGGTCGTCCAGCACGGCGATCTCGTAGTGGTTCGCGCCGCCGGAGCGGAAGTCGCCGGTGAGGACCCAGCCGCGGCCCTGCGCGCGGTGCTGGACGTCCTGCACCATCGCGCTGAGGTAGACGTCCGGCGCCGCGCTGCTGCCGAGGTCGCCGACCGCCGGCGTGTTGTAGTTGGAGAAAGCGAAGATCGCCGACTGCTGCGGCTCGGTCGGCCGGTAGATGTCCATGATCCGCCCGGTCGCGCCGTCGACGGCGAACGCCACCCCGACGTCGCCCATCCCGTTCCAGTCGGTGCGGTGGGCGGAGAGGATGAAGTCCGGACGACCATCCGGAGTGACGGTGTTGGCGCCGTTGAGGCAGAAGTACGTGGCCGGATCGGCGACGTCGGCGATCGGCGCAGTGTTGTTGCAGGCGCCGAGGTCGCCGACCGGGGCGACCGAGTAGCCGAGCGCCTCGCGGTGGAAGCGCGAGTTGATGTCGGCCGTGTCGTTCTGCGCCATCGGGTTCTTGATCGTGTAGTACGAGTCCTCGAGCGGCTGGCTCGGAGCCAGGCCGGCGAGGTCCTCGCCGCGGAAGACGTAGTAGCGCCCGGTCTGGAAGCAGGTCGTCGTGCAGACCGGGTTGTCCGACGCGCCGGCGCCGCCGCCGGCGTCCGTGAAGTCGGATGCACCGATCCCGATGTCCGGGCGCGCGCCGCCGTCCATGTCTCCCCGGGCGACGAACATTGCCGGGTTGTACGCGCATGGCGTGGCGCTTCCGGGCGCCTTGGCCGCGAGCCCGCCGAAGCCGGCGCACGGCGGCTGGCCCGACGGCGAGATGATCGTGCGGCCGAAGCCCGGCCCCTGCGAGGCCCCCGGGGAGTTCGCCGCCTGCTCCGCGCGGTCGCCCGGCGGCATCCGCAGGCGCTTGAGGACCGCGCCGGAGGCGCCGTCGATCACGTACGCCATGCCCATGTCGTCGCCGGCGGCGTCGTTCACGTCGACGCCGATCGCCGAGACGACCTGGTCGGGCACGCCGTCCAGCGCGGCGTCGATCGCCGCGGCGGACGCCGCGCAGTCCTGTCCCGGCTGGCCCGCGAACCCAGGACAGCTCCCGATGTCAGCGATCTTTCCAACCTGCGTGCCGAAGGCCGCCGGATTGTCGGGGTTGCCCATCACCGACGCGTTGACGACATCCGGGTCGGGCGGCGGGATGCGGCGGATGAGCGAGCCGTCGGCACCCGAGAAGAGGAACGCCTCCCCCTCGACGGTCGCATGCTCGTCGATGCCGACGAGGAGGTCGTCCTTGCCGTCGCCGTTGACGTCGCCGGCGTTCACCAGGCCGTCGCCGAAGCGGTCGCCCGGCGACGGGGCGGGGTTCTCGATCAAGACCGCGCGATAGGTGCGCGGCAGGTCGGCGGACGCCGGCGCGGCGCCCACTCCGAGGCCGAGCACGACCGCGACCAGCACTCGCGAGCTTCGCAGGTCCGATTTCACGACTCCCCCTTGCGGCCGAATTCCGTCCGCCGACGCTAACCAGCGCCGGCGCGCCGAGGTAAGTGCGGGCTACATCTACTGTCGGCTGACGGACCGAGGAGCGTGTCGCAGCGCCACGAACTCCTCGTAGCGGCTCACGAAGGCCTCCAGGACCTCCGCCGTCGCGTGCAGCGCCTTGGCGTGCGCGTGCAGCGCCTCCGCCCCGGCGCGCTTCAGCGAGTAGATGCGCCGGTCCGGTCCGAGCGCCGACCGCTCCCACGCCGACTGCACGAGGCCCTCGTCCTCCAGCGCGCGGAGGACGCGGTAGAGGCCGCCGGCGTCGGGATCGCCGACCCCGAACGCGCGCAGCCGCTCGAGGAGGTCGTAGCCGTGTGAGGGGGACTCGCGGAGCAGCAGCAGGACGCACGGCCTGAGGAAGTTGCGCGGCATTACCGGCGCGCCGGCGTTAGCGGACATGCCCCGCCCGCTCCTCGAGGCACCGCGCCGCCTCCTCGGGCGACTC
>Ga0126313_10000816_pt1 | contig 15561 bp, 13 predicted proteins | sample Plot105A_FD_89954 | JGI IMG/M metagenome (GOLD analysis project Ga0126313, IMG submission 89954) | Serpentine soil microbial communities from UC McLaughlin Reserve, CA, USA - Plot105A | ecosystem: Environmental > Terrestrial > Soil > Grasslands | place: USA: UC McLaughlin Reserve, Lake County...
ACGGTAGAGACCATTCGTCACGGCCAGCCCTCTACGCCTTATCTGCGCTTCGGCGATAAAGTGCGCATAGAGATGCGAGACGATCAGGGAAACTCCATCTTCGATGCCATCGAACAGGAGATTGTGCAGTATTCGGCTGAGGGAAATTGAGCGGCTAAGAGAGCCATGTGGACTACACGTGCTCCTGTTTTTCTCCGTTCGCTCATGGGGGCATTAGCGCCGCTCACCGCGCCGATGGTCCGGGTTTATGCTGGTGTAGCCCTGACTTCCCACGGGTATCCGAAGCTGTTCGGCGCAACCGCCGGAAATGCCGCGTTTTTTGAGTCCGCTGGATTCCGTCCCGGCCTGCTTTGGGCGATTGTCGTAGGTCTCACCGAAGTAGTCGGAGGATTGTGCCTTGCCGCAGGACTTTTCACGCGCGCGGCAGCGGTGCCGATCCTGATCTTTTTGGCCACGGCGGTCGTGTATCACTCTCGTTTCGGCTTCTACTGGAACGCGCGAGGTTTTGAATACCCAATGTTCTTGGCGTTTGTTGTTCTTCATTTTCTCGTTCATGGAGGCGGACGCTGGTCGCTGGACGGTTACTGGCGCTTTAGAAAAATGACGTCGGGCGCACGGGAGTCCTGAGTATGAGCCCAGCCTTCGCATCCACCGGAGACACCGCTGAAAAGACAATCTCATTCGACGAGATTGGCCCGGGTCTTTATGCCTTTACGGCAGAGGGCGATCCGAATTCCGGTGTGATCGTCGGGGATGATGCCGTCATGGTGGTTGACGCGCAAGCGACGCCAGTAATGGCGCTGGAAGTGATCGAGCGCGCGCGCAAAGTGACCTCGTTGCCGATAAAATATGTACTGCTGACGCACTATCACGCCGTACGCGTGCTCGGCGCCTCGGCCTACGAGGGCGCCGAAATTGTCGCCTCCGATACCACGCGCGATCTGATCGGCGAACGCGGCGACCAAGACATGGATTCTGAAATCGGGCGGTTTCCACGCCTGTTTCGCTCGGTCGAATCTGTCCCGGGCCTCACTTGGCCAACCATCACTTTCAAGCGCGAGATGTCAGTCTGGTTGGGCAAGCGCGAGGTACGGATCAGGCATCTTGGTCGGGCGCATACCGCCGGAGATGCAGTGGCCTTTATCCCGGACGCCAACGTCGTGTTTTCGGGCGACTTGGTTGAATATCGCTCGGCCTGCTATTGTGGAGACGCTCATTTTGCCGACTGGCTAGATACCCTCGACCGCTTGGCGGAAATGAATGCGGGCGCGCTGGTGCCCGGTCGGGGCGCAGCGCTGACTTCGCCCCTCATGGTCGAGGAGGGCATTAGCCTCACCCGCGACTTTCTCTCCACGCTATACGGCTCGGTGAGGGAGAGCGTTGCTAAGGGGAGCTCGCTCAAACAAGCATTCGATGCTGCGCGCAAAGTCATGGATCCGAAATTCTCCACGTGGGCCATCTATGAACATTGCCTCCCATTCAACGTCTCACGCGCCTATGATGAAGCGAGCGGTATCGGTCATCCGGTGATCTGGACTGCCGAACGTGACCGCGAGCTGTGGGCCGCGCTCCAAAGGTAGCAGCAGAGTTCTTGCCACGGAATTGTGCAATGACCCTTTCCGTGACTGGCCGTCAAAGCGTCTATCAGTATCGATACATCAGATCGCCGGATCAGGATGTCGGCAGCCCTGTTTCCCACCCCATTGTCGTAGTCGGCGCCGGGCCGGTGGGCCTTACCGCCGCGATCGACCTGGCGCTGCGCGGAGTGCGGGTCGTGCTGCTGGACGATTCCGACCGCATCGGGGAGGGATCGCGCGGCATTTGCTACGCAAAGCGCACCTTGGAGATTCTTGACCGCCTCGGTGTTTGTGACCTGACGACCCGCGGTGTCACGTGGAAGACAGGCCGGGTTTTTCTCGGCGAGAACATCGTCTATTCCTTCGACCTGTTGCCGGAAGAGGGGCACAAAATGCCCGCCTTCATAAATCTTCCGCAATATCTGCTGGAAAAGGCCTTGGTCGATCGGGTGCAGGAAATCGCAAACATTGACCTTCGGTGGTCAAATCGCGTGACTGCTGTCGAGGCGCGCAACGATTCCGTCAGGATCAACATAGCTACGCCAGAAGGCAGCTATTCGCTAGACACGGAGTGGCTAGTCGCCGCGGATGGTGCCCGTTCTACCATTCGCACTCAGCTCAGTCTGGGCTTCACCGGCGTCACATTCGAAGAGAAATTTTTGATTGCGGACGTGAGAATGACCGCCGATTTACCGACCGAGCGACGTTTCTGGTTCGATCCACCGTTCCATTCTGGACAATCGGCGCTAATGCACCGGCAGCCGGATGATGTTTGGCGGATCGATCTGCAGCTTGGGCCTGAAGCGGACGTCGAGGCTGAACAGCAGCCGAAGCACGTGATATGGCGGCTGAAGAAAATGTTGGGTGAGCGGGACTTTACGCTGGAGTGGATCTCCGTCTATCAGTTCAACTGTCGGCGGCTTGAGCGGTTTGTGCATGGTCGCGTCATATTCGTCGGCGATGCGGCCCATCAAGTATCGCCCTTTGGGGCGCGGGGCGGCAATTCAGGTATTCAGGATGCTGAAAACCTGGCGTGGAAGCTCGCCGCAGTATTGAAAGGCCAAGCTGGCGCCGAACTTATCGCCACCTACGACATCGAACGAGTTCAGGCAGCGGACGAGAACATCGCGCATTCCACACGCTCTACGGACTTCATCGCGCCGCATTCGCCGGCCGAGCGATTGCTGCGCAATGCTGTCTTGGATCTAGCGCCGAAAGTTGAATTCGCCCAGCGTATGGTCAATTCCGGACGGCTCTCGACCGCAACGATCTACGATAGCGTGCTGTCCACGCCAGACGAGGAGCGTTTCGGCGGGACGGCGAATCTCGGCGCGCCGGCCCCCGACGCTCCGATGCGCAGACCAGATGGCACAAAAGGATTTCTACTGGAGGCTTTGTCTAACGATTTTGAGCTTCTCTGGATGGCGAATGGGCCGCGCCCAAACGTGCCCGGAGGGATGAAATTATCGGTAATCGGGCAAGACCTTCTCGACGACCAGCATCTCTTCGCGCAACGTTTCAACTCGTTGCCGGGAACCGTCTATCTCCTGCGGCCAGATCAGCATATCTGCGCCCGCTGGCGCAGCTTCAACGCTTCCAGAGTGCACGCGGCGCATCGTCGCGCGCTCGCAAAATGACTCCACCTCAAGCCGGCATGCGCATCGCGCTCAACATGGCATCACAGGCCGTTACGCACGCAGTGCAGGCGTCGGCGCAGACTTGGCAATGCCTGTGCATATCGGAGTGCCGCGAGCATTCGGCGGCGCAAGCGCGGCAGAACGCGATGCACGTCGTAAGTTGCGCCTCGACGAGTTGGCGGTGGCCAGCTTTATTAGAGCGGGAAAGAATGGAACCCGTGGCGGCACAGACGGCGACGCAGTCGAGATTGAGGCGAATGCACCCGATCAGGCATTGAATGTCGCCTTCCGACATGCAGGCATCGGCGCAGGCGGTGCAAATCTCGACGCAGTTGAAACATGCATCAATAGCTTGGCTAATCTCAGTGGCATGCGCCGGCTTGACCGGATGCGACCGCAACATGGCTCGAACAGCTGACATACACCTCTCCAACCGGGTAGATTCTGGGGGGAACGAACCGTGGGCTACTTGGTTCCCGCGTTCCCATCGACGCGGCCCGGAGCCGTCAGAGAAAACTCAGCCGAAAGTTCCACGATGCACAGGAAAACCGATGTCCAAGCTGGTTACCGTTTCACAGTTCAGCAATCCCGATGTGGCGTATGTGACGCTTGTAGACGCGCGACGAGGATTGAGCAGAGAGGCGGCAGCAGAACTCGACACCAAGCTCGTGCTTCTCCTCGCCAATCACATCGGAGATCTTGATGTGCTGACGGAGGCCATTGAAATTGCGAAGCGCAATCGGTCTTCTGCTGCAACGCTCAGCTAGCGGATTTTCCTCCGAGCGCCACCTGCGACTCGCTTGACATTGAGCCTGAAGCCTCTGCTAGCGACTGCCGGATTTTGCGCGCGAGAGCTTCCGGAGTGAAAGGGCTTGCTCAGCAACTCCACATCTGGGTCGAGCCGTCCATGATGGATAATGGCGTTTCGCGTGTACCCCGTGGCGAACAGAACCGGCAGCTTCGGGCGCAGCCGCAGCGCCTCTTCCGCAAGCTGGCGCCCGTTCATGCCGCGTGGCATCGGTAAAGAGCAGGGCGGTTTCCGGATGGTCCTTTAGCAGCTGGACACCGCTCGAGAGGCCTCGCGCTACCCCGCTCTCGGGCGAAAGGCGAATGGGCCCCATCAGGACCCCTGTTGTCGGTAACCGCACGATCGAGCGGGAAGGCATTTGATGACGGGCCAGCACGCTTCCATCGGTCCGCATCAGCCCAGCGATTTTGACCTCGTCCGGCGGGGTTTGTGCGTAGTAGTTGAAGAAATGTTCGGGCGCGATCGAGATGGTCGTTATGCCGCCGAAACTGCCGTTGATATCCTGCCGCTTTCGGCTGATGGCGTGTTCATGTAACCGTCCAAGATTGCACTGCGCGCACGCTTCCGCCTCGCGAAAATGCTGCCGTAAGAGACGGCCGCCGCGATTCCGAAACCGGCCGCCGGCAGGAGAAGCGAAGCAACGATCAGCAGGCGCAGAAGAAGATGCAGGTATCTGGTTGAAAAGTCGAATTGTCCGGCAATGCTCCGGCGGCTGCGCGATCTGACCACCAGTTCCGAAGCCTCGGTGAGAGTGACTCTCGCTCCGCCTAAGTACCGTCCAGCCCTGCCTTCCGCAGGAACACGGAAAAAGTGATACACGCCGCGTCAATCGACATCATCGACCTGAGCCGGTCCACCGCCAAATGCTTTTTGCGCCAGGGCCGCCTCCATAAAGGAGTCGAGATCGCCATCGAGTACCGCGCCGGTGTTCGATGTGCTCACACCCGTCCGGAGGTCCTTGACCATCTGGTAGGGCTGCAGCACGTAAGAGCGAATCTGGTGTCCCCAGCCAATGTCGGTTTTGGCGGCCTGCTCAGCCGCCGCCTGCTCCTCCCGTTTCTTCAACTCGCGGTCATACAAGCGCGCACGCAGCATGGTCCATGCCGTCGCCCGGTTTTTATGCTGGGATCGCTCGTTTTGCGCCACCACAGCGATGCCGGTGGGGATGTGAGTCAGTCGAACCGCGGATTCTGTTTTGTTGACATGCTGGCCGCCGGCGCCGCCAGATCGCATCGTGTCGACGCGGATATCCGCTTCATTGATGTCGATGATGATGCGATCGTCGATCACGGGATACACGTCAACGCTGGCGAAGGAGGTATGCCGCCGAGCATTGGAGTCGAACGGCGAGATGCGCACGAGACGATGCACGCCGCCCTCGGTTTTCAACCAGCCAAACGCGTTCTTGCCTTTGATCTGGACCGTCGCGGATTTGATGCCTGCTTCTTCACCGGCGGTTTCTTCCAGATACTCGACCTTGTAGCCGTGCTGCTCGGCCCATCGTGTGTACATGCGAAGGAGCATATTGGCCCAATCCTGGCTTTCGGTGCCGCCCGCCCCGGCATGCACCTCCAGGAACGAATCCAGGGCATCGGCCTCGCCCGATAGCAGCGCCTCGTATTCGCGCCGTCCGGCCTCCGCCTTCAATTTCTTCAGCACGTCCTCGGCGTCGGTCACGACCTTTGCATCGCCTTCGGCTTCGCCGAGTTCGATCATCATCAGCTGATCGGCAATCTCTTGTTCGATGCGGCCGATAGCAGTGAGGCTGTCCTCAAGCTCGGTGCGCTCCTGCATGACGCGGCTGGCGCGCGAAGCGTCACTCCAAAGGTCGGGATCTTCCGCTTGTCTATTCAGCTCGGCCAGTCGGATCTGCGCCTGGTCGAAGTCAAAGATGCCTCCTCAGCAGTCCGACCGACCGCTTGATGTCTTCGACTACGGCTTCGACTTCCGCACGCATGGCGTTACGCCCCTAAATACGGCCTCGGAGTGGATGGCCGATGTAGCCGTTGCACCGGTGTGACGCAACCGGCTCACAGCCGATAGGAGGGACGCGGGAGCTTCAATGCGCAACTACACTGGTGGGGGCATTACCAAAGCCCCGTTCCCCTGCTCATCGCGCGGTCCGCGTCGGGAGAAATGCCTGGGCGAGCCTCCGCATCCGAGTATCCCGCCACCGAATAATTGTCCGGCGGCGCAGTGCCCGGTTTGAAGGCCTCCAAAATCACCTTGTCCGAGCCGGGACCGGCCCGCATGCCGGTCCTTGCATCGATGCGGATCAACTTCGTGCCGGCCGGCACACGGAACGGCACCGCCGGTTTGTCGGCGAGCGCCACTTTCATGAAATCCTTCACAATAGGCGCGGCGAGGTGACCGCCGGTGGCGCCGCGGCCAAGATGACGCGGCTTGTCGTAGCCGATGTAGACGCCGACCGCGAGATCAGGCGAGAAGCCGACGAACCAGGCGTCTTTCTCCTCATTGGTCGTTCCGGTCTTGCCGGCGATCGGCTTGCCGACCTCGCGCACCACAGTGGCGGTACCGCGCTGGACCACACCCTCCATCATCGAGGTGATCTGGTACGCAGTCATCGGGTCGAGCACCTGCTCGCGCCTGTCCACGAGCGAGGGCTCCGGTTGATTACTCCATTTGTCCGCAGTGCAGCCGCGGCACTCCCGGGCGTCGTGTTTATAGACCGTACGGCCATACCTGTCCTGGATGCGGTCAATGAGCGTATGTTTGATGCGTTTGCCGCCGTTCGCGAACATGGAGTAGGCGGCGGTCATTTTTAGGACTGTCGTCTCGCCAGCGCCAAGTGCAAACGACAGATAGGGTGGAAGATCATCGTAGACTCCGAAGCGTTTGGAGTATTCGCCGATCAGCGGCATGCCAACATCCTGCGCCAGCCGCACCGTCATAACGTTGCGCGATTGCTCGATGCCGAAGCGCAGCGTCTGCGGACCGTAAAATTTGCCGGAGTAGTTTTCAGGCCGCCAGACGCCGAGCCCCGCACCCTGGTCGACCTCAATCGGAGCGTCCATGACAACGGTCGAGGGTGTATAGCCGTTATCCAGCGCAGCGGCATAAACGAGCGGCTTGAAGGCAGAGCCGGGCTGGCGCAGCGCCTGAGTGGCACGATTGAACTGGCTCTGGTCGTAGGAGAAGCCGCCGACCAGGGAGAGTACACGCCCCGTCCAGGGGTCCATCGCAACGATCGCTCCTGAGACTTCCGGTATCTGCCGCAGCCGGTATTGCGTCGTGTCCTTGCCAAGCGGTTCGACATAGATCACGTCACCAGGTTCAAGCACCTGAGACACTTTTGTCGGCGTCCGGAAGCGATTCGCTCCTGCCGCCGGCTTGGCCCATTTTACGCCCTCGAGCGTGATATTGCCGACTTGGCGATCCTTAACGACACTGCCGCCCAATTCGCGCCCCGGCTGAAAGCCGATGCGGGCGGCCTGATCGGACGTTTCCAGCACCACCGCAAGCTTCCACGGGGCGATGTCGGACAGTGCCTTGACATCGGCAAGCTTCACGCCCCAGTCGCCGCTCACGTCGATCTTTGTTACAGCACCACGCCAGCCTTGCCCTTCATCGAATTTCACTAGGCCGTCGCTTAAGACCTTGCGCGCTGCCACCTGCAGTTTCGGATCAAGCGTGGTGCGCACCGACAACCCGCCTTCGTACAGTTTCTTCTCGCCGTAATTGTCATAGACATACCGGCGCACTTCCTCGGCAAAATATTCGGCCGCAAACAATTGCGCCCCAGTCGGACGCTGTGTCACGTTGAGCGGCTGTTTCTTTGCACCTTCGGCCTGATCCTGCGGAACGAAACTAAGCTCCGCCATGCGATCGATGACCCAGTTGCGGCGCTCCACAGCGCGCTCGCGCTGGCGGAATGGATGCAGATAGGTGGGTGCCTTCGGCAGTGCGGCAAGATAAGCAGCCTCCGCCACCGTGAGTTCATGCACGGACTTGTCGAAATAGAGCAAAGAGGCTGCGGCGATCCCGTAAGCCCCAAGGCCCAAATAAATCTCATTGAGATAAAGTTCGAGAATCTTCTCTTTCGAATAGGTACGCTCGATCTTCATCGCGAGAAGCGCCTCTTTGATCTTGCGATGGAACGAAACTTCATTGGTCAGAAGGAAATTCTTAGCGACCTGCTGGGTAATGGTCGAAGCACCCTGCGGGCGGCGCGCACTTCCGAGGTTTTGCAGATACAGCATGCCGGCGCGGGCAATGCCGGTGAAATCCAGTCCACCGTGCTCATAAAAGTTCTTGTCTTCCGCTGCCAGAAAGGCATTGATGACTAGCTTCGGCACGGCCTGAATGGGAATGTAGAGCCGCCGTTCCTTGGCATACTCCGCTACCAGCGAGCCGTCCGACGCATGCACGCGCGTCATGACCGGAGGTTCATAATCCTGTAGCTGCGAATAATCCGGGAGGTCTTTGGAGTAATGCCAGAGCATGCCGGCCGCGCCGGCAATAGCGACGACGAACAGAATCGTTCCTGCGGCGAACAGGAAGCCAAAGAAGCGCAGCCAAAGCTTCATCGTATCTTCACCCCCGCGCCGTAGTGACGAGAGCTATCAGCAGCCCGCCGGCCGGCGTTGACCCCGTGGAACGCAGCGTGGCAGGGTATTCGGAACGCCCACGGAATAGGCTTCCCACGCGAGGTCTACCGCTGCCGTGCCCCGGACAGCAGATTTGGTCGCGCCGCTTTGTGGTTTAACTAGGGCTTAACGGGGAACGTTCCCGTGCGCTATCGGGCGTTCAGTGCCTGTGATGGCCACAGCCGGGGCCGGTGTTCGCGCCGCAAAAAAGGTACCTACGCCCTGCACAATCGCATCCGCGACGCGTTGCCGCCATGTCGCCGAAGTAAGCTGCCGAAGGTCGTCTCGGTTCGAGACAAAGCCAAGCTCGACCAACACAGAAGGAACGTCCGGGGCCCGCAGGACCTTGAAGCCGGCGGATTTCAGCGGCTGTTTATGCAGCCGTGCCACGGCCTTGAGCTCAGTCACCAGGTTTCGGGCCAAATGGGCCGAAAAGGCCTTGGTTTCGCGCTGGGCGAGATCAATGAGAATATCGGCGACGTCGTCCGGCTCACTGCGCATGTCGATACCGGCGATGATATCCGCCTTGTTCTCGGCTTCTGCGAGGTGAGCGGCTTCGCTATCCGAAGCAGTTTCGGCCAACGTGTACACTGTCGCTCCCTGCGCCTCTCGTCCGCGCGCCAAGGCATCGGCATGGACCGAGATGAAAAGAGAGGCGTTGCGCGCCCGCGCCAGCCGCACCCGGTCTCCCAATGGGACAAAGCTGTCGTCGGTCCGGGTCATGACGACGCGGTACTTCCCTGTCTTTTCTAGCTGATCCCGTAGCAAAAGAGCGAAATCCAGGACGATTTGCTTCTCCGATTCGCCTCCCGGCCCCTTGGTGCCGTTGTCGATTCCGCCATGGCCAGGGTCGACGACAATAAGGGCGCGCGGATCAGTGATGGCCGAGGTCACGTCTTGCTCGATCCTGCGGCTGGGCTCGTGGCGTGCGGAGCGGTTATCGACCGCTAAAGCGCGGAGAAAGCTAGCCCGGTCGACGCTGGACAATTCGAGGACCAGACGTGCCGGCTGGCCTTCATTGGCCTCCAGCGCGAATGCCTTTTCAATCCTGGCCGGCCCGGCGAGATCGATCACGATCCGGGAACCGCCCTGCATGACCAGCCCGAAGCGGAACGCCTTGATCAGACCGCGGCCGCTCTCGCCAGCCTTGGAACCAAGCTGAAACGTGACCTGCGGCAGATCGATCACGACCCGGTATGGGTCAGCGAGGGTGAAGGCGCGCAGATCGACTTTACGCGAGAAATCGACCACGAGGCGGGTTTGCGCGTCGTCACCGCCGAGGCGCACCGCAGTTGCAACAGGAAACGAATCGGCGGGAGCGCCGCCAACCGGCGGTGCGCTGCCAAGCGCCGCGCAAATGAGCGCGATGTGCAAAAGTCGGACGCCGATGCTGGTCGCGCAGGTGGCCACGGTTCGCCTCTCCCCAGCTCCACCATAACCACTAGGACCGACTTGGTTAAACGGAACCTAACAGCTGCGGAACGAATCCTTTCCGCCTGTGGTTCCGGGGAGTCACCGCGGTTGCAGGCTGCCTATCCCAGTTTCCCGACCTCCGCCTCCAGCAAGCTCCAGCACTTGTCGCCAAGTTTCTCCTTCCATTTGGCGTAAACGTTCGGCAGGCGGCCCCGAAAGGCTGCCTGATCCACTTCGTTGAATTGCAGTCCTCGGGAAGCGAAGCTATCGCGCAGGCTGGCGTTCAGCTTCCCTTGGTCTACGCGCTGCTGGCGGACGTATTTCGTGGCATTGCGTTCAATCAGGGTCTTGATGTCCTCAGGCAGTCGTTGCCACGTGGCGAGATGCGCCATCAGGTTAAATCCCGACCACATGTGATTGGTTAGACTGACATATCTTACGAGTTCGTAGAGCTTGAAGCCTTCCAGAATCCCCAGTGGATTTTCCTGCGCCTCTACCTTTCCGCTTTGCAGCGAGGGGTAAATGGCATTCGCCGGGGTTGTGACAGGCTCGGCGCCAAAAGCCTTGAAGGTGTCAAAGATCAACTGTCCCGGCGGGACACGGATTTTCATCCCGGCAAAATCGTCCGGTTTGATGATCGGGCGTGCAATAGTCGCAACTTGGCGCATCCCATTGTCGAAACCGGCGACTGGGAACAGATACATTCCCTTGGCCCGCATCTCTTCGCGGATATATTGGCCGAACGGGCCATCGATCGCCTTGTGCGCTTCAGTCTCCGACTTGAATGCAAACGGCACCTGCTGCGCTTCAGCGACCGGCACGACAGTTCCGATAATACCGCCCATCAGGGTGAAGAACTGGATCTCACCACTAATCAGCATTTTTAGTGCATCAGGGTCGCCGCCGGATATCTTGTTGTTCTCGGCATGAACAGTGGCTTCGACCCGCCCGTTCGTCTCCGCTCGAACTGCTTCCCACATGGAAGTGAGGTTCTTGTGGAGCGTGCCCGTGGCGGCCTGATTGTGATACTGCACGAAAGTATACTCGGCGGCGCGGCCTGTTTTAATGACAAGGGTGGCGCTCACGGCGGTCGTCCCGGCCAACAGCGAACGGCGTGTGAATCGTGATTTCATGCTGCCCTCCCTAGTCTGTTAGGACGAGCTTATCCTATCATCTGACCGTTGTCCGCCCACCGATTTCGGTTATTGGGCTAAGTGCCGTTGCTCAATTCAAGCGTGTCGGCGGCTGCTTGTCGTGTTCCTCGGATGCAGCAGGGCGGCCGGAGATCCGTGGCGGTTCAGCCGATGGCTCAGTAATGGCAACTGCAGCCCCGTCCTCCGCCACGCCATGCGCTGCATCCCGCTCCTGGTGTTTGCGATAGGACATGCGCCCGAACGGCAAGCTGCCGAGATAGGCGAGGGTGCCGATTGTCAGCACCTCCCACGGGTAACTGAGGAGCAGCGCAAAAAACAAAACGACAACGACAAAGATCGGCAGCACGGCTTCGGGCGGCACGCGCGTTCCGGCCTTCTTGCCGGAATAGACGGGTAGCCGTGAGACCATGAGAAATGCAATCAGCAACGTATACAGCAAGGTTAACGGAGCCGTCGCGCTGGTCTTCGGCACGCCGAGGAAGTGCAAATAGATTGGCAGCAGAACAATGATGGCGCCCGCTGGGGCCGGCACCCCCACAAAGAAATTTCCCGCCCAGGCCGGCCGGTTCGGATCCTCCGCCATCACATTAAAGCGTGCGAGCCGCAAGCCTCCGCAGATCGCAAACACCAAAGCCGCGATCCAGCCGAAATTCCTTAGCTCGTAGAGAGTCGAGAAATATAGAATAAGCGCCGGCGCTACACCGAAATTCACGAAATCTGCCAGGCTGTCGAGTTCGGCGCCAAACCGGGACTGCCCTTTGATCAAGCGGGCCACGCGTCCATCCACCCCGTCCAGGAAGGCCGCGAAAACGATGGCAGCCAGCGCAAATTCGAGCCGAGCCTCCATGGCGAGTCGAATGGCAGTTAAGCCCGCGCAGAGTGCGAGTAGCGTGATGAGATTAGGGACTAACAAGCGAATTGGAATTCGCCGGAAGCGCCGGCGCCTTCGTTCAGTCGGATCGGGCTCGTAGGGCGAGAATGTCATAGGGTAATCATAGTCGCTCGGACCGTGGCTTGCTATCCGGCGGAAATGCCCGGTCAGTCGACGCGGAACCCACCGTTGCAATTATTGTCAGAGATTTTGAGATCGGCGATCACGGTCTCCCCTGCAGTTGCAGTTTGGCCTTCCGCTACCAGCGGCTTGGTCCCCTGCGGAAGATACACATCTACGCGCGAACCGAAACGGATCATCCCAAGTCGTCCGCCTGCGCTCATCGCTTCGCCAACGCGGACAAAGCAGAGAATGCGCCGCGCGATCAGCCCGGCGATCTGCACGACGCCGATACGCTCGTTTGCTCCCGCAATCACAAAGGCGTTCCGCTCATTGTCTTCGCTGGCTTTATCGAGGTCGGCGTTCAGAAAGAGGCCCTTGTGATACACGATCCGCTCGATACGGCCGCTGATCGGGCTCCGGTTCACGTGGCAATCAAATACGCTCATAAAAATCGAGACGCGGGGCAGCGGCTGTTCTCCGAGCTCTAGTTCCTTCGGCGGCACTGTGTTGACCACGCAACTCACGCGTCCATCCGCCGGTGAGACCACGACGCCTTCGCGAAGGGGCGTCACCCGTGGCGGGTCGCGGAAGAAGTAGACGCACCAGAGAGTCAACATCAGGCCTGTCCAGCCGAGCGGTGACCAGATCCAAAATAGGATCAGCGTTGCTACGGCAAACGCCGAGATGAAGGGATAGCCTTCGCGATGTATGGGAACGAATTGGGAGCGAACGGACGCAATAATCGACATTTCTGAAATTACTCTGCAGCAGTCGCGGGTTCGACTTTTGCCGCGCGTTCACGATCCGGCAAGACATCCTCCTCCGCGGTGGATTCGCGGGCCGGCGGGGAAGACAGGTCTTCGCCGGCCAAGGCGAGCTTCTCGCGCGCCTCTTCCGCCTCACGCTGCCGATTCCACATGCTGGCATAAAGCCCGTTATGCGCCAGCAACTGGTAATGCGTGCCGCGTTCCACGATTGCACCCTGATCGAGCACGATGATTTCATCGGCGCCGACGATTGTCGAAAGTCGATGCGCGATCACGAGTGTGGTGCGATTTTTTGACACGCCCTCCAATGCGTCCTGAATTTCCCTTTCCGTGTGACTATCAAGGGCTGAAGTGGCCTCATCGAGCAGCAAAATGGGGGGCCCTTTGAGGATCGTGCGGGCAATGGCGACGCGCTGTTTCTCGCCCCCTGAAAGCTTCAATCCGCGCTCGCCGACCTCCGTTTCGTAGCCTTGAGGGGACATCCGAATGAAGCCATCAATCTGCGCCAGGCGCGCTGCCCCTTCGACCTCCTGATCCGTCGCCTCCCAACGCCCATAGCGGATATTGTAGCGGATGGTGTCGTTGAACAGGACGGTGTCCTGCGGCACGATGCCAATCGCAGCGCGCAGTGAGGATTGAGTGATGTGTCGAATGTCTTGTCCGTCGATCAGGATGCGCCCGCCGCTCACGTCGTAAAAGCGAAACAGCAAACGTGAGATAGTGGACTTTCCGGCGCCGGAAGGTCCGACGATGGCCACCGTACGGCCGGCTGGAACCTCAAAGCTTAGGCCTTTCAAGATCGCGCGGTCGGCCTCATAGGAAAATGCCACATTCTCAAACTGGATAGTGCCGGCTCGCACTTGTAGCGGTGGCGCGCCGGGTCGATCCTTGATCTCCGGTTCGCGTTGCAGGATCGAGAACATCATCTCGATGTCGATGGTTGCTTGTTTGATTTCCCGGTAGATCATTCCCATGAAATTCAGTGGCTGGTAGAGCTGAATCATCATGGCATTGATCATCACGAAATCGCCGACCGTATTGGTGCCGCGGCGAATGCCGTAGGCGCAAAGCGCCATTGTGAGGCTCAGCCCAATAGTGAAGATCACGGCCTGCCCGGCATTGAGCACCGCGAGCGACACATAGGATTTTACGCTAGCAGCCTCGTAGCGCGCCATCGTACGATCGTAACGCTGCGCCTCGCGTTGTTCGGCGACGAAATACTTCACGGTCTCGTAATTAAGTAGCGAGTCAATTGCTTTGGTGTTTGCCTCGGTATCGCTGTCGTTCATGCGGCGACGGATGCCGATACGCCATTCGGTTGCGACGTAAGTGTATGCCATGTAGAGGCCAATGGTGATCACGATCACCACGACGTAGCGCCAGTCGAACATCCACAGCAGCACGGCAACGATCAACGCGACTTCGACGATGGTGGGCGCAAGTTGCAGGATGATCATGCGGACAATGACTTCGATACCGTTGCGCCCCCGCTCCAGCACGCGGGTCAAGCCGCCGGTCTTCCGCTCGAGATGGAAACGCAGCGACAGCTGATGCATGTGCTCGAAGGTGCGATACGCCAGTCGCCGTACGGCGTGCATCGCCACCTTCGCAAACAGCCCGTCACGAACCTGCGTCAGCACTGCCATCAAGATGCGGGTGACACCGTATGCCACGGTCATCAAAATGGGTGCGGCGACAATCCAGGTCAGCCACGAGGAGGCAGCGGCGGGAGCCGTGCCCTCAGAGACCAAAGCGTCGGTCGCCCATTTGAAGGTGAAGGGCACAGCGATGGTGGCAAGCTTTGCAAGCAGCAGCAGCACCATCGCGAACACGACCCGGAGCTGCAGGTCGCGGCGGTCGGAGGGCCAGATATAAGGCCGTAGATTCCAGAGGGTTCGGCCCAGAGCTCCGCGACCTGCAGAAATCTGGGCGCGCTCACTCCTTTGTGCAGCTATGGCAGCGGTCATTCTGGAGCCCGAGCAATGACGGGCCGCTCAGGGACCGCCGAAACGCAAGATGCGACTCATATCAAGATGCGACTCATATAGTGTGTTTTCCCGTGCGGTTCACCCCAGCAGAAGCGAGCGGGGGAACTCCCGCTCGGACAGTGGTCGCGACCGCGCCTGTTCCTCTCGAGGAGCGGCTTGACCTTGTCGGATAGGACGGCCAAATCGCCGTATGAGCGAAATTAACACGGTCTGTGTTTATTGCGGTTCCGGTCCGGGCGCAGATCCCGACTTCGTCATAGCCGCGCGCGAACTCGGTAGGCTGCTGGCCGAGAATCGTATCGGGCTGGTTTATGGCGGCGGCTCAATCGGCCTGATGGGCGCGTTGGCCAATTCCGTCTTGGATCATGGTGGGCATGTTACCGGGATCATCCCGGAGTTCCTCACGCTACGCGAACGCGCGTTCACGCGTGCCCCGGAAATCGTGGTCACCGGCGATATGCACGAGCGCAAGCGCCAGATGTTTGAGCGGGCCGATGCTTTCGTCGCTTTGCCAGGGGGGATCGGAACCCTGGAGGAATTGGTGGAGATGATGACTTGGGCGCAACTCGGTCGCCACAAAAAGCCGATCCTCATCGCCAACGTCAAAGGCTTTTGG
>Ga0126313_10000817_pt1 | contig 15555 bp, 15 predicted proteins | sample Plot105A_FD_89954 | JGI IMG/M metagenome (GOLD analysis project Ga0126313, IMG submission 89954) | Serpentine soil microbial communities from UC McLaughlin Reserve, CA, USA - Plot105A | ecosystem: Environmental > Terrestrial > Soil > Grasslands | place: USA: UC McLaughlin Reserve, Lake County...
ACGACCGCCCGCCCGAGGACCGCCAGCCCGAGGACCGCCAGCCCGAGGACCGCCCGAGCGACGACCGCCCGGCCGAGGACCGCCAGCCCTACGATGGCCGCGCCGACCGGCCGGCCGAGGAGGCACGATGACCGAACGCTACGGCTACGGCTACCGGTACCGCGACGAGCCCGAGCGGCCGTCGGGGCGCGGGGCGGTCGCCGAGCGGCGCGCCGGGCAGGACGAGGCCGGGCAGGACGAGGAGGTCCGCGAGATCGACCTCACCGACGAGGCCCTCCAGCAGGAGGCGGACGCCGAGGAGGAGGCCGAGGACGAGCGCGGCGCCGTCGGCGACGCCGCCGCCGGCGCCCCCGGCGTCGAGGCCGACGAGGCCCTGCCGAGCGACCGGGAGACGTCCGGGTCCTTCGAGCCGCACCCGGCCGGTGTGGCGCCGGCCGTCGCCGGGACCTGGATCTTCGACGTCGGCGGGGACGAGGCCGCGACCCCCGGCCCCGAGCCCGCCGCCGCCGACGACACCGAGCCGGCCGCCGAGGCGGTGGCCGAGCCCGCCACCCCGGCCGCGGCCTCGCTGGACGCCGACGGCGTCCGCAACCGCTTCCTCGACATCCAGGCCGGGTTCGTCGACGAGCCCCGCCAGGCGGTCGAGGAGGCCGGCCGCTTCACCGAGGAGCTGGTGCAGCAGGTGATCGACGCCCTCCAGGCGCAGCGGGGCCAGCTGCACGCCCCCGTCGACGAAGGCTCGACCGAGGACCTGCGCCTCGCGCTGCGCTCCTACCGGCAGTTCGTCGACCGGCTGCTGGGCCTGGCCATGTGACCGTTCTTGCCCGCTCGGGGGCCCGCGGCTATCGTAGCCGCGGGCCTCGACGTAGGCGCCCAGGGGAGCCCGGCGCACCGGGCTGAGAGGCCGACTTCCGCGGTCGGCGACCCTTCGAACCTGATCCGGCTAGTACCGGCGATAGGGAGCAGCGATGGCCACGGCCAGCCAGCGTTCCGTCCGCATCCACGCCGCGCCCGAGTGGGGCATCGACCCGGTCCCACGCGAGCAGCGGGTGCTCGGCCTCCTCGACCAGACGGTGCTCTGGGGCAACCTGGGGATCAGCCTGCTGGTGCTGGTCGCCGGGGCCCTGCTCGTCCCCGCGCTCGGCCTGTGGCAGGCGCTAGCCGCCACCGTGCTCGGCGCGGCCGTCGGCAACGCCCTGCTGGGGCTGGCCGCGGTGCCCGCCGCGGAGACCGGGGTGCCGGCGATGGTCCTGTACCGCGCCCCGCTCGGCATGCGCGGCTCGCTGCTGCCGACCGTCTGCAACGTGGTCCAGAACCTCGGCTGGGCCACCTTCGAGCTGTTCGTGATGGCCACCGCCGCCACCGCCGTGTCGGAGCGGGTGCTCGGCTTCCGGGGCCGCCTGCTGTGGGTGCTGGTGTTCGGCGCGATCACCACCGCGATGGCGGTGGCCGGCCCGCTGACCGTGATCCGCCGCTGGCTGGAGCGCTTTGCCGTCTGGGCGGTGCTGGCCTCCACGGCCTACCTCACCTGGTACGCGCTGACCCGCTTCGACCTGGGCGCGCTGGCGCGCCGGCCGGGCCAGGGCGGGCTGTCGTTCTGGGCCGGGGTCGACATCGCCATCGCGCTGCCGGTCTCCTGGGTGCCGCTGGTGGCCGACTACGCCCGCTTCGGCCGCTCGGCGCGCGCCACCTTCTGGGGGACCGGCGCCGGCTACTTCCTGGCGCAGGTCTGGTTCTACGCCCTCGGCGTGCTGTTCCTGCTCGGCATCGGCCAGGGCGACGTGATCGCCGCCGTGGTGGCGGTCCCGGCCGGCCTGCTGGCCATGGCGGTGCTGGTGGTCGACGAGGGCGACGAGGTGTTCGCCAACCTCTACTCTGCGGGCGTGAGCCTGCAGAACGCCGTCCCCCGCCTGCCCGGCCGCGGCCTCCCCCTCGCCTTCGGCGCGGCCGCCACCTGCCTGGCCGCCCTGGTCGGCGACCTGGCCCGCTACGAGAGCTTCCTGTTCCTGCTCGGGGCGCTGTTCGTGCCCCTGTTCGGGGTGCTGGCGGCCGACTACTTCGTGCTGGCCCGCCGCCGCTACGACGTCGCCGCGATGTACCGCGCCGACGGGCCGTACCGCGGGGTCCGCTGGCCGGCCGTGCTGGTCTGGCTGCTGGGCTTCCTGGTCTACAACTGGGTCAACCCCGGAGCCGTCGAGGGGTGGGTGTCGCTGCTGCGGGGCCTGTTCGCCGACCTGCTGCACCTGCCGTTCCCGCTGTCGGCCCGGCTGCCGTGGCTGGGCGCCTCGATCCCGGCGTTCGCGGTGGCGTTCCTGGCGACGCTGGCGGTGGGCCGGAGGGGTCCGGGGAACCCCACGACTGCGGGGGGCGGAGCCCCCCGCAACCCCCCCGAAGAGGTGGCCCGGTGAACCAGGAGGGGTCCGGGGGGGAGGCGGCGTGACCACCCGGGCGGTGTTCGCCGGCATGCCCGACGAGGGCCTGGCGTTCCTGGAGGACCTGGAGGAGCGCAACACCAAGGACTTCTTCGACGCCCACCGGCAGGTCTTCCGCGAGCAGGTGCAGGCGCCGTTCGCCGCCCTGATCGAGACGGCGTGCGGGCGGCTGCGCCGCACCGTTCCCGGCCTGGGGCAGCCGAGGGTGCACCGCATCTACCGCGACCTGCGCTTCCGCAAGGACAAGACGCCCTACAACACCTCGATGAGTGGCGGGGTGTCCCACCCGGCGTCCACGCCCGGCCGCATCCAGGGCGGCTACTACGTCAACGTCGGGCCGGCGGGGATGTACACGGCCGGCGGCCTGTACCACCCGGACCGGCCGGCGCTGGAGCGGCTGCGCGCGGCGGTCGCCGACCCCGACGCCGGCCGGGAGCTGGACCGGATCCTGCGCCGCGCCGCCGCCAGGGGCATGCAGCCCTGGCTGGACCCCCTGCAGCGGGTGCCCAGGCCGTACCCGGCCGACCATCCACGGGCCGGGCTGCTGCGCGCGCGCTCGCTCACCCTGTCCCGGCGGCACGAGCGCGGGAGCTGGCTGCTCACCGCCGAGCTGCTCGACCGGCTGGTGGAGGACTGGCGCGCGCTGGTCCCGCTGAACCGCTGGCTGGAGCGCCTGCCCGAGGACTGAGCGGCCGCCGCCGTCAGGTCAGGCGCGGGGCGACGAAGGCCACCAGCACCGCCGGGTCGGGGCCGAGGTTCTTGAGGGCGTGCTTGGAGCCGGCCGGCGCCAGCACGGCCTCGTACTGCGCGGCCTCGGCGCTCTCCTCGTCCACCCGTACCAGCACCCGCCCGGCCATCACCAGCAGCACCTTGTCGGACCCCTCGTGGACGTGCAGGAGCTGCTCCTGGCCCGGGTCCAGGCAGTACAGGTCGGTCAGCGTGCGGTCGGTCTCGAACACGCGGTGCTTGGCCATGCGCCGCCCGTCGAACGCGATCAGCTCGGCCAGCCTGCGCCGTTCCATGCTGCGCCTCCCTACGTCGGGGCAGGCCGAGACTAGACTGGGCGCCCCAATCCTGCATGGAGGTTGTGTTCCCGATGCTGAAGGTCACCCTGGGCAGGCCCGCGGCGGTCGGCGCCAAGGCCGACGTGCTGGCGGTGCCGGTGTTCGCCGGCCCCGAGCTCGGCCCCGGCGCCGAGGAGGCGGTCGCCACCCTCGACGCGCCGGTGGCGCCGTTGCTGGAGGCGCGCGGCTTCAAGGGCAAGGCCGGCGAGGTGCTGGCGCTGCCCACCTTCGGCCGCCTGCCCGCGGCCACCCTGCTGCTGGTCGGGGTGGGGGAGCGGGCCAAGGTCGACGCCGAGGCGCTCCGCCGGGCCGCGGCGGCCGTCGTCCGCCACGCCGCCGGCGCCGGCAAGGCGGTCACCACCCTGCCGCAGGCGCTGCCGGCCGACCCGGCCGCCGCGGTCAGGGCGGCGACCGAGGGGGCGCTGCTGGCCGCCTACCGCTTCGACAAGTACAAGAAGGCCGGCACCGACGGGGCCGGCCCGCCCGCGGTGCTCGGCGCCCTCGCGCTGGTCCCCGGCGAGGCCGGCCGGGCCGCGCTCAACGGCGCCCTGGCGGCCGGGCAGGCGCGGGCGGCCGCCACCAACCTGGCCCGCGACCTGTCCAACGAGCCGGCCAACGCCATGCACCCCGCCGACCTGGCCGACGCCGCCCGCCGGCTGCTGGCCGGCAAGGGCGTGACCGTGCGGGTCAAGGACGAGCGGGCCCTGGCCAAGGAGGGCTTCGGCGGCATCGTCGGGGTCGGCCAGGGCGCCGACCACCCGCCACGGCTGGTCGAGCTGCGCTACCGGCCCGACGGCGGCTCGCGGAGCGGCGCCCAGGCGGCCGGCGAGGTGGTGCTGGTCGGCAAGGGCATCACCTTCGACTCCGGTGGGCTGTCGCTGAAGCCGGCCGACGGCATGAGGACCATGAAGACCGACATGTCGGGGGCGGCGGCGGTGATCGGGGTCATGAGCGTCCTGGGCGACCTGGACGTCAAGGTGCCCGTCACCGGCTACCTCGCCTCGGCGGAGAACATGCCGTCGGGCCGGGCGACGCGGCCCGGCGACGTGCTGACGATGAAGAACGGCCGGACCGTCGAGGTGCTGAACACCGACGCGGAGGGACGGCTGGTGATGGCCGACGCGCTCGCGCTGGGCGCGGCCGCCAAGCCCGACGCGATCGTGGACGTCGCCACCCTCACCGGCGCCTGCATGATCGCCCTCGGCAACCGGTACGCCGGCCTCATGGGCAACGACGAGGCGCTGGTGACCGAGCTGCTGGAGGCCGCCGGCGACGCCGGCGAGCCGACCTGGCGGCTGCCCCTGCCGCCCGAGTACCACAAGGAGATCGAGAGCGACGTCGCCGACCTCAAGAACGTCGGCGACCGCTACGGCGGGGCGCTGGTGGCCGGGCTGTTCCTGCAGGAGTTCGTGGACGGCCGCCCGTGGGCCCACCTGGACATCGCCGGACCGGCCAGGACCGAGGCCGACGACGGCTACCTGGTCAAGGGCTCCACCGGCACCGCCGTCAGGACCCTGCTCTCCTGGCTGGAGCGCCGCGCGACGGGCTGAGCGGCCGAGGCGGGCCGCCGCTCAGGGGTTCGGGCCCCTGGCGCGGACGTCCCTGACCGCGACCAGCGCCGCCTGCAGCTCGCGGATCCAGTCGCCCTCGTGGGTGCCGACCAGGCGCACGCACCAGGCCAGGGCGTCGCTGCGGCTGCGCGCCACGCCGGCGTCGATCAGCGTGTCGAGCACCCGCCGCTCGGCCAGGCGCAGCCGGGTCATCACCGGGACGCTGAGGATGGTGAACAGCAGGCGCTCCCCGCCGCAGTCGACCCCCCACGACACCTTCCGCCGCCAGCGCCGCTGCAGCTCGGCGGCCAGCCGCATGCGCTGCTCGCGGGTCTCCTCGCGGAACTGCTGCGCCCGCAGCAGCGGATCCCCGTCGCCGTCGGGCAGCGCGCCGACGACCAGGATCTCCTCGCTGTCGACGCTCACCTCCGGCGGGGCGCCGAACCAGCCGGCGGGCAGCCGGCGGTCCAGCCAACCGCTCACCTCGCGCACCACTTGGTCTGGTTGCATTTCGCTACAGTATTACTGAGATCCACGTAAACAAACTCGCCCGTTTGCGCGGCGAAAGGTGGGAAACGTGCCGTGACGAGCGGTTTCGGGCGGCTCGCTTTTCCACATCGGTGATCGGGGCCGGTATCATCCCGGCATCGGCAGCAGACAAGGGGGAGCCCCCCGTGCAGATCGATTTCAGGTCCTCTGAACGCTCCAGCCTCGGGATCGAGGTCGAGCTCGAGGTCGTCGACCAGGCAACGGGCGAGCTGCTAAGCGCGGCGTCGGAGGTGCTGCCGATCCTCGGCCGGGGCCACCCCAACGGCGAGCATCCCAAGGCCAAGCACGAGCTGCTCGAGTGCACGGTCGAGATCATCACGGGCATCTGCTCGACGGTCGAGGAGGCCCGCGCGGACCTGACCGCCACCCTCGCCGAGCTGACCCCGCTGATCGAGGAACGGGGCCTGGCGCTGATGTGCTCCGGCAGCCACCCGTTCTCCGACCCCGCCAAGCAGGACATCAGCCCGAACCCGCGCTACCACCAGCTGGTGGAGGACATGCAGTGGATGGCGCGGCGCCTGCAGATCTTCGGCATCCACGTGCACGTCGGGGTGCGCTCGCCGGAGAAGGCGGTGGCGATGGTCAACGCGCTCTGCGGCTACATCCCGCACTTCCTCGCCCTCTCGGCCTCCAGCCCCTATTGGGAGGGCCAGGACACCGGGCTGGCGTCCTCGCGCAGCAAGGTGTTCGAGGGCCTGCCCACCGCCGGCCTGCCCTACCAGCTCTCCGGCTGGGACCAGTTCGAGCAGTTCATGGACACGCTGATCTCGGCCAAGACGATCCACACGATCCGCGAGGTCTGGTGGGACATCCGCCCGCACCCGGGGTTCGGCACGATCGAGCTGCGCATCTGCGACGGCCTGCCGACCCTGGGCGAGATCGCGACCATGGCGGCCATGAGCCAGTGCCTGGTCGAGCGGCTCAACACCCTGATCGACCGCGGCTACACGCTGCCGGTCCCCAGGAGCTGGATCATCCGCGAGAACAAGTGGCGGGCCGCCCGCTACGGCGTCGACGCGGAGATCATCCTGGACGACCAGGGGCGCCTGCAGCCGGTGCGCGAGGCGATCGAGGAGCTCGTCGACGAGCTCACCCCGGTCGCCAGGCGGCTGGGCTGCGGCGGGGAGCTGCGCAACGCGCTCGCCATCATGGAGCGCGGGCCGAGCTACATCCGCCAGCGTGAGGTGGTCGCCCGCGGCGGCACCCTGACCGACGTGGTCGGGAGCCTGGTCACGGAGCTCCGCACCGACCGCCTGACGCCCGCACCGAAACCAGCCATATCGTGAGCCTCGACCTCTCCGCCTTCCTCGCCACCCACGCCCAAGAGCTCATCCACCTCCGCCGCCACCTCCACGCGCACCCGGAGCTCGGCAAGGCCGAGCGGCAGACGACCGCGCTGGTGGCCCGCCGCCTGGAGGCGGTCGGGCTGCGGCCGCGCCTGCTGCCGATGGGCACGGGGCTCGTCTGCGACATCGGCGGCGGCGACGGGCCGACGGTGGCGCTGCGGGCCGACATCGACGCGCTGCCCCTGCAGGACGAGAAGGACGTCGCCTACCGGTCGACGATCCCCGGGGTGTGCCACGCCTGCGGCCACGACGTGCACACCACCGTGCTGCTCGGCGCCGGGCTCGCCCTCGCCCAGTACGCCGCGCGGCTCCCCGGGCGGGTCCGGCTGATCTTCCAGCCGGCGGAGGAGATCCCGCCCGGCGGCTCCATCGACGTGATCGGCGACCGGGTGCTGGAGGGCGTCAGCGTGATCTACGCGCTGCACTGCGACCCCAAGCTGGAGGTGGGCCGCCTCGGCGTGCGCGTCGGCGCCATCACCGCCGCCTCCGACCTGGTGGAGGTGCAGCTCTCCGGGCCCGGCGGGCACACCGCGCGCCCGCACCTGACCGCCGACCTCGTCTACGCGATCGCCAGGGTGGTCACCGACCTGCCGGCGGCGCTGTCGCGCATCGTCGACACCAGGGCCGCCCTCAACATCACCTTCGGGTCGATCGAGTCGGGCACGGTCCACAACGCCATCCCCACCACGGCGGTGGCGCGCGGCACCCTGCGGGTGCTGGACCGCGCCGTGTGGGGCGAGGCCCAGAAGCTGGTGGAGCGGGTGCTGGAGGCCACCGTGGCGCCCTTCCCGCAGGTTACCCACAGGCTCGACTACCAGCGCGGGGCGCCGCCGGTGGTCAACGACGAGACCGCCACCGCCATCATGGCCACCGCCGCGCGCAGCGCGGTCGGCGACGAGGCCGTCATGAACTCCCCCCAGAGCATGGGCGGCGAGGACTTCTCCTGGTACCTCGAGGAGGTGCCCGGCGCCATGGCGCGCCTGGGGGTGCGCATCTCAGGGACGGACCTGGACCTGCACGCCGCCTCCTTCGACGTCGACGAGCGGGCCATCGCGGTCGGGGTGCGCATCCTGGTCGCGACCGCGCTCCAGGCGCTGGACCACTACGGCGAGGCGAAGGGCGCCGGCCGTTTGCGGGCCGTCTCGCGGGGCAGGGTGGGGATCGGGAGGTGATCCCATGACGACCGACAGCGGCACCGGCCACTTCGACGAGCGGGCCGCCGGCCGCGACGCCGGCGACCAGCGCCTGGACGACCCGGCGACGCGCCGGCAGGTCGAGGAGGACGCCGGCGACGGCACCCTCGAGGAGGAGCGGCAGGAGCGTCAGGCCGTCGAGGACAAGCTCAACGAGGCGTTCGAGGGTCGTTGACCCTCGGCGTGCCCCTCGGCCTCGGCTCCGGGCTGTGCTGGGGGGCCGCCGACTTCTTCGGCGGGCTGCAGTCGCGCCGGCTCGCCGCCCTGGCCGTCGTCCTCTGGAGCCAGGTGGCCGGCGGCATGGCGCTGGCCGCGGCGCTCGCCGTCCAGGGGGGGTGGCCGACGCGACCGGCGCTGGCCTGGGGGTTCGCCGCCGGTGCCGCGGGCGGCTCGGCCCTGCTGCTGTTCTACCGTGGCCTCGCCGAGGGGGCGATGTCGGTGGTGGCCCCCGTCGCCGCCTGCGGGGCGCTGGTCCCGGTGGTCGCCGCCGCCTTCAGGGGCGAGCTGCCGGGCGTGCTGGCCGGGCTCGGCATCGTCGCGGCGATCGCGGGCGTGGTGCTGGTCTCCCGCTCCCCGGACCCGGGCCAGCACCCGGGGGGCCGGCCGGGACGCGTGCTGGCGCTGGCGCTGGCGGCGGCGCTGGGCTTCGGGCTGTACCTGGTGCTCGTCGACGCCGGCACGGCCACGCCCGGCGCCTCGCCGCTGTGGGTGGTCGCCGGCGGCAGGGCGAGCTCGCTGCTGCTGCTGTCGGTGATCGCGCTCACCGCCAGGCTGCCCCGGTCCGGGTGGCCGGGCCGGCGCATCGGCGCCGTGGCGCTGGTGGGGATCGCCGACACCAGCGCGAACGTGCTGTTCGCCCTCGCCGCGACCACGGGCAACCTGGCCGTGGTCGGCGTGCTCGGGTCGCTGTACCCGGTGGCCACCGTCCTGCTCGCCCGCTGGCTGCTGCGCGAGCGCCTGTCCGCCGGTCAGAACGCCGGGGTGGTCCTGGCCCTCACCGGCATCGGGCTGCTGGCCGCCGGCTGATCAGCCCTGCCCGCGGCCGGTCTGCGCCTGGAGCTGGTCGATGCGCCTCGAGGCCTCGGCCTTGCTCAGCTGCTCGTCGAACGGCTCCCCGGCCTGGTCGGAGAGGGTCTTGAGGTAGGAGGCCTGCGCGCCGGTCATGGGCTCGTCCCCGGTCTTCCACTCGCCCGGGTCCTTCTCCAGGTTGGAGCCGCGAAGCTGCTGGTCGCTCATCTCGCCCTCCACGGGTCGATCGAACTGACGTTCGATCCAAGGATGCCCCGCGGGCGGGCGCCGGAAACCAGCGGTAGGCTCCCGGGCATGCACGCCGACCTCGCCCTCGCCCTGGAGCTCGCCGACCTGGCCGACGCCATCACCCTGGAGCGGTTCCGCGCCAGCGACCTGGTGGTCGAGACCAAGCCCGACCTGACCCCGGTGACCGAGGCCGACCGGGCGGTCGAGCAGGCGCTGCGCAAGCGGCTCACCGAGGAGCGGCCCGGCGACGCCGTCGTCGGCGAGGAGTTCGGCGCCGACCCCGGCGGCGACGCCCGCTGGATCATCGACCCGGTCGACGGCACCAAGAACTACCTCCGCGGCATCCCGGTGTTCGCCACCCTCATCGCCCTGGAGCGCGACGGCGTCCTGGCCCTCGGGGTGGTGTCGGCACCCGCCCTGCACCGGCGCTGGTGGGCCGCCAGGGGGCAGGGCGCGTTCGCCGACGGCCGGCCCATCCACGTCTCCGGGGTCGGCGACCTCGCCGACGCCGTCCTGGCCTACGCCAGCCTCGGGTCGTGGGAGCAGCACGGCCTCGGCGAGCAGTTCCTGGGCCTGGCCCGGCGCTGCTGGCGCACCCGCGGCTTCGGCGACTTCTGGTGCCACATGCTGGTCGCCGAGGGCGCCGCCGACGTCGCCGCCGAGCCCGAGGTGGCGCTCTGGGACCTGGCCGCCCCCCTGGTGGTGGTCGAGGAGGCCGGCGGCCGCCTCACCGACCTCGGCGGCGCCGCCAGGGCCGACGGCGGCAGCGTGGTCACGACCAACGGCCTGCTCCACGAGCGGGTGCTGGCGGCCCTGCGGCCGTGAGCACGGCCCGGCCGAGGTGGGCCGGGGCCGGTGCGCCGCCGGTCGGCGGTTCTGGGCTGGGGGCGCTACGCTGCCTCCGCCAGCCGAGTGAGGAGGTGGAGCAGGCGTGCATGGCCCGGCCGGGGTCGTGACGGTGGTGCTGTACGAGACCGCCCTCGGCGGCCTCGGGCTGCTGTGGCTGGCGCCGCTGTGGGGGGTCGTGCGGCCCGGCTTCTTCAAGCTCGCCGGGGCGACCGTGCTCGGGTGCGCGACGCTGGCCTGGCTCGCCGGGCGGGGCGAGCTGGCGGCCGCCGGGGCCACGGGCCGGACGGCCGCGCTGTGGCTGGGCGTCTTCGCCGCCGCCGTGCTCCTCTGGCAGGTGCTGCTGTACGCGCGTGCCGGCGCGGCCCGCTGGGTGGGCGTGGCCGCCGTGCTGCCCGGGCTGGTCGCCGGCTGGCCGCTGGCCGAGCTGAGCGGGCGCCCGGCGCTGGGGGCGCTCGCCCTGGCGACCGGGGCGCTGTTCCTGGGGGCGACCGTGGACGGGCTGCTGCTCGGCCACTGGTACCTGGTGGACCGGCGGCTGTCGAACCGGCCGATCGCCACGCTGGCGGCCTGGCTGATCGCCGGGGTCGCCGCGGCGCTGGTCTCGGCCGCGCTCGGCGGCGCGAGGGGCGGCGCGGTGGACCAGGCGCTCTCGCCGCTGCTGGCGTTCCCGAACCTGACGGTCTACCTGGCGGTTGGGCTGGTGCTGGTCTGCGGCCTGATGGCGTCGTTCATCCGGGTGCTGGTCCGCGGCAACTCCATCCAGGCGGCGACGGGGATGTTCTACCTCGCGGTGATCATGGCCCTGGCCGCGGAGTTCGCGGCCAAGGTGTACTTCTTCCCGAGCTGAACGCCGCGGCGGTCAGGGGCCGACGGCGGCCGGGTCGATGCGGGCGACGGTGTTCCAGCCGGCCGCCCAGACGGCGTTGGCGCCGGTGGCCACCAGCAGCGTCAGCCGCTGCTGCGCCGGCGGCACGGCGACGAGCACGCGATGGTCGGTGGGGTCGATGCGGAGCAGCCCGTTCGACGACACCACCCAGACGCCGCCCTGGCCGACGGCGACGGCCGTGGCCACGCCGGCGGGGATGCGGGCCAGCACCCGCCTGGTGGCGGGGTCGATGCGGACGACCTGCTCGGCGAACGGCTCGGCGAGCCACACGCCGCCGGCCCCGATGGCGATCGTCTCGCTGAAGCCGAGCAGCGGCCCGCCGCCGGTGTTGACGTTGTGGACGACGCGGTTGCGCTTTGGGTCCACGACCAGGATCCGGCCGGTGTCGGTGACGACCCAGACGGCGGCCTGGTTGGCGGCCATCGCGGTGGGGACGCCGTCAAGGGGGAGCTCGGCGACCAGCCGGTGGCGTGCGGGGTCCACCCGGAACAGGACGCCGCGTTCGCCGTCGCCGCGGCTGGCGACCCAGACCGCGCCGCGGGCGGCACTGACGGAGATGGCCTCGCGGAGCGGGCGGCCGAGGGGGATCCTGGCGACCACCCGGTCGCTGGCCGGGTCGATCTGCCAGAGGGCGCCGGGCACCGCCACCGGCGCCCACACCGCGCCGGCGCCGAAGGCGACCCCGGAGGGTCCCATCCCGGCGGGCCCGGTGCCGGCCGTGCCGACCGGGATCGTGGCCACCACCCGGTCGCTGGCCGGGTCGATGCGGCGCACGGCGTCGCCGCCGGCCACCCACAGCGACCCGGCGCCGAACGCCATGCCGTAGGGGAAGCCGCCGGTGGGGATGGTGGCGACGACCGGCGACGGCGATTGGACGGTCGTCGGCGGGGCCGGCGCGGTGGTGGGGGCCGGGCGCGAGGGTTGTCCTCTGGTGGCCGGCACGCCGGAGACGAGGCGGCCGGACAGCGCGGTCACCACCAGCAGCGCCAGGGCGACCGCCACGCCGAGCACCCGCCGTCGCCGTACCAGCCCGGGAACTCGCGGGTGGCCGGGCGGGCGCCGGCTGGGACGGGCCGGTTGCCGGCCGTCCCCGGGCGCGGGCGTGGCGCCGTCGCCGCCTGGCAGGACCTTGAGCGGCGGTGCCTCACGGTCGGGGAGGCTCCGCAGGCGCCGGTCCCCACCGGGCAGCACCTTCAGCGGCCGTTTCGGGCGTTCGGCCGGGCGGCCGCGGTCCTCCGGGGGGTCCGGCGCCGGCCGCGTTCCGCCGCCGTTGGGCCGGCCGCGGCCGCCCGGCAGGCCCCGCAGCGGCCGCTCGCCGTCCTCGGGTGGGCCGGGGGGGCCGTCCCCCATCCGCGTCGCCTGCATGGCGGTCAGGCCTTCAGCTCGTCTGGTCGCCGCACGCGTGACACCGCCAGCCCGTCGCCGACGGTCAGGATGACCGAGTCCAGCCGCTCGTCGCCGGCGATCCGGCGGGCGTAGGCCCGCAGGCCCTCGGTGTCCACGTCGGTGACCTTGGGGTCGGCGACCCGGCCGGACCACAGGACGTTGTCGGCCAGGATGACGCCGCCGGGCCGGACCAGCCGCAGCGCGTGCGACAGGTACTCGGGGTACTCGGCCTTGACCGCGTCGAGGAAGGCGAGGTCGTAGCCGCTGTCGGTCAGCCTGGGGAGCACGTCGAGGGCGCGGCCGAGGATCGAGCGGACCCGGCTGGGGAAGCCGGCCGCCTCGTAGGTGTCCTTGGCCAGCCGCTGGTGGTCCGGGTCGACCTCGATGGTGGTCAGGATGCCCTTGGGCGCGAGCCCGCGGACGATCCACACGCCCGAGTAGCCGGCGCCGGAGCCGACCTCGACCGCCGCCTGGGCGCCGACCCAGCCGGCCGCGAACCGCAGGAACGCCCCGGCGTCCGCCGAGACCGGCGGCATGCCGCCGGCGGAGGCGCGGTCGCGCGCGTGGCCCAGGACGTCGTCCTCGACCACGGTCAGCTCGGCGAGGTACGCGGCGATGGCGTTGGCCTGGACGACCACGGCGACTCCTTTGACGCGCTCGGCTCGGGTCCGGGACGCCTCCAGACTAACCTTCGGTGGCCGGTGGCGGTATGGGATCGGGCGGCCGGAAGGGTCCTGTCGCGGAAGCGGCCGCGCCCCGATAGGCTGGGCGCGACGCCCGATCGGGCGGCCACACATGGGGAGCGCGCGTGGACCGAACGACCGACCCGATCAGCCGGCCGGCCCCCCCGGAGCCGGACCGCCTGGGGGACGACCCGGACCCCGGTCCGCCCGGGCCCGCCTCCCCACGCCCCGACCCCGCGACCCCGAGCTCCGGTCCGCCTGAACCCGGCGCCGCCGCCGCGGCGGGGACGGGGCCGCCGGGCCGGGCGGCCGGCCCACGACCCGACGGCGAGGTGCCCCGCCCGACGCCCGCCCCTGCGTCGCCGGGGCCGCAGGCCCGCGGCCCGGCCGCCCCGGCGCCGGCGGCGCCGGCCTCCCGAGCCACCGAGGCGCCGGCCTCCCGAGCCGCCCAGGTGCCGGCCGCCCCGGCGGCGGCGGCCGAGGAGGCAAAGGCCGCCCCGGCGGCGGCGGCCGAGGCGAAGGCGGCCGCCGCGCCGGCGGCGGACGCGGTGGCCACCCGGGCGGCCAAGGTGGACGAGGCGGCGGCCGCCAGGTCGAAGGACGCCACGTCCAGGGCCGCCGCGGCGATCAGGTCGGCGCAGGCGGCCGCGGCGGCCGCGCGGGCGGAGGCCGAGTCGGCGCGGGCGATCGCGGCCGAAGCCCGGGCGGTGGCGGCCAAGGCGGCGCGGGCCGTGGAGGCGGACGCCGAGGCCGCGGCCGCCGAGGCGAAGACGGCGACCAGGTCCGCCGAGGCCGCGGTCGGGTCGGCGGAGGCCGCGGCCGCCGAAGCGGAGACGGCGGCGGGGTCCGCGGAGGGCGCGGCCGGGTTCGTCGAGGCGGCGGCCGGGTCGGCCGAGGCCGCCGCCGGTTCTGCCGCGGCCGTCGCGGGGTCGGCGGAGGCGGCCACCGGGTCGGTGGCGGCGGCGACGACGGGGTCGGAGACCGCGGCGGGGTCGGCGGCGCGGGCGGCGGCCGGGGCCGAGGCGGCCCGCACCTCGGCGGAGCGGGCGGCGGGGTCGGTCGAGGCGGCGGTGAGGTCGGCGGAGGCGACCGCCGGGTCGGCGCGGGCGACCGAGGCGGGCGCGCATGCCGCGCGCCGGTCGGTGGAGGCGGCCGTCGGCTCGGCGGAGGCCGCCGCGGGGGCGGTGGAGGGGGCGGTCGGCGCGGCGGACGCGGCGGCCGGGTCGGCGCGGGCGGCCGAGGCCGGGGCGCAGGCGGCGCGCCGGTGGGCGGACGCCGCGGCCGGGTCGCTGGACGCCGCGGTCAGGTCCGCGGAGGCCGCCGCGGCGGCGCGGGAGAAGGCCGCGGCGGTCGCGGCGGGAGAACGGACGACCGCCGCGCCGGCGGTGACGAGGGCGGCCCGCCGGGAACCGAGACGGCGCTGGGTAGGGGCGGCCGCGCTGCTGGTGGCGGTCGCCGTGGCCAGCGGGTTGGCCGGCGGCCTGGTGGGGTCGACGGTGACCCGCGGACGGGAGGGCACCGGCAGCGCGGGCCGGACCGGCGCCGCCGCGGCGACGGCGGGACCCGACAGGGCCCTGTCGGCCGAACAGGTCCAGCAGGTCGCCACCGCGGTGCTCCCGGCCGTCGTGCGCGTCCAGGTCAGGACCGGCGGGGGCAGGGCCACCGGCTCGGGCGTGATCTTCGCCGCGGACGGCCACGTCCTCACCAACGCCCACGTGGTCGACAAGGCCAGCGCCATCACCGTCACCCTGGCGACCGCCGAGCCGCTCAGGGCGAGGCTGGTCGGCCGTGACCCGCTCAACGACCTGGCCGTGCTGCGGGTGCGCCACGCCGACCTGCCGGTGGCCAGCTTCGGCCGCTCGGCGGACCTCGCCGTCGGCGACGCCGCGATCGTGGTCGGCAGCCCCTTCGGCTTCCAGGGATCGGTCACCTCCGGGATCGTGTCGGCCCTGCACCGGGTGGTCAGGGTGCCTGGCGCCGAGGGACCGGGCAGCGGCAACGACATCGTCGACGCCATCCAGACCGACGCCGCCATCAACCCGGGCAACTCCGGCGGGGCGCTGGCCGACGGGAGCGGCAGGGTGGTCGGCATCTCGACCGCGATCGCCACCAGCGGCGACGTCGAGTCGAGCGCCGGGGTCGGCTTCGCGATCCCGATCGACGATGCGCTGGAGGTGGCGAGGGCGCTGGTCGCCAAGAAGCCGGTCCGGGTGCCGTACCTCGGCTCGGTGCTGGACGACCTCAGCCCGGAGACCGCCGTCCGCTACCGGCTGCAGGGCCGCACCGGGGTGCTCGTCCGCGACGTCCGGCCGCGCAGCCCCGCCGCCACGGCCGGGCTGCGCAAGGGCGACCTGATCGTG
>Ga0126313_10000819_pt1 | contig 15523 bp, 15 predicted proteins | sample Plot105A_FD_89954 | JGI IMG/M metagenome (GOLD analysis project Ga0126313, IMG submission 89954) | Serpentine soil microbial communities from UC McLaughlin Reserve, CA, USA - Plot105A | ecosystem: Environmental > Terrestrial > Soil > Grasslands | place: USA: UC McLaughlin Reserve, Lake County...
GCGATCCTCGGCAACCTCGTCGTCCTGCCGATCGGCGGCGCCGACATGCCGGTCGTGATCTCGCTGCTGAACGCCTTCACCGGCCTCTCTGCGGCGGCCGCGGGGTTCGCCCTCGACAACGTCGCCCTGATCGTCGCCGGCACCCTGGTCGGCTCCTCGGGAACGATCCTGACGATGGAGATGGCGACGGCGATGAACCGCTCGGTCGCCAACATCCTCTTCTCCGGCTTCGGCGGCGCGCCTTCCGGCGGCGGTGGGGGCAGCGGCGAGGAAAAGCCGCACGTCTCGATCGGCGCCCAGGATGCGGCGATCAAGCTCGCCTATGCCGACTCAGTCGTGATCGTCCCCGGCTACGGCCTCGCCGTCGCCCAGGCCCAGCACGCGATCAAGGAGGTCGCCGACGAGCTGGAAAAGCGCGGCGTCACCGTCAACTACGCGATCCACCCGGTCGCAGGCCGGATGCCCGGCCACATGAACGTCCTCCTCGCCGAGGCCGACGTCGCCTACGAGAACCTCAAGGAGATGGAGGAGATCAACCCGGAAATGTCGCGCACCGACGTCGCCGTCGTCGTCGGCGCCAATGACGTCACCAACCCGGCGGCGAAAAACGACCCCGACTCCCCGATCGCCGGGATGCCGATCATCGAGGTTTCCGAGGCCCAAGAGGTGATCGTGATCAAGCGCTCGCTGAGCCCTGGGTTTGCCGGCATCGACAACGATCTTTTCTACGAACCGAATACGTCGATGCTGTTTGCTGACGCCAAAGCGGCGGCCAGCGAAATCGCTGCGGAGATCGGCAACCTCTAGGGCCTTGGCCCGAGTCGCGCTGGCGGGCGCCTGACGGTGCCGGACCTGCGTGCTGCTGTCTCCTCAGTCGCCCGAATAGCGCCACTATTCGGGCTCCCTGCGTCCTTGCATCGGGTCAAGACCGCGCAGAGTCGTGGTTCCTTTTGCACCTATGGCGTCTGAAAAGAACCACGGGATATGAGGCTGTGCCTGCGGACTGTCAGCCGCTGGGTTGACTGCCATCGATCGCTGGCCTGACGGTTCGGTGGCCAAGGTGCGGATCGCTGCGGTGCCACGCCTAACCAGAGCTCTATTGACGAGGGAAGGTAGCTCGGCCACGAAGGCAGCTCTGGTCCGAAAGGCGTGGTTCTGCCAGCGGGAGATGCTGCCGGGGTAGGGGCCTTGCAGGCGGATCAGGGGGAGACCGATGAGTTTGGCGAAGCGGTGGGCTGTGGAGGGGTTGCCGTTGGGGCGGTCGATGAGGCCGAAGGGCTGGTGGAACCAGATGGTTATGTCGGGCCTCTCTTCGAGGATGAGGCGATAGGCGGCTTTGGACTCGGGCTCGGAGAGGGGGCCGGGGCCGGAGTATTCGCCGCCGCTCAGGGGTCGCCAGCGAAAGGGGAAGTTGCGGTTCAGGTCGACGCTGCGGGCGTTGCTTCTGGTGTGGGCGGCGACGCCGTCTGGGTTGATCGTCGGTACGACCAGCAGCTCGACGCGGGCGAGCGGGGGAGCGGCGATCAGCTGCCGGGTGATTCGCATTCCGGCCGTCTCGTCACCGTGGATCGCACCGACCACGAGCACCTTCAAGGGCGCGTTCGCTGGGCCGCTCCTGAAGAGGACGATCGGCCTGTCGTGGACCGAGCGGCCGATCACCCTTGCCTCGTCGCCTTGCGCCACCGCGGGGACAAGCAGGGCGACCAGCGCCAAGTTGGTCAACCAGAGTAGTAGTAGCCGTCCCCCCATGCGGGTGGAACTCTAGGCCCGGCGGCGACCGGGAGCTCGCCGCGCGGCTACTCGCAGAAGCTCGGCTGTGGGATGCTCAGTTCGGAGATGCGGTTGCTTTCCGGGTCGACGATGAAGGTCATCCGCGGGGTTTCGCGATTGTTGACCCAGATCAGCCCGATGTCGAACGGCGGATTGGAGCCGGGCGGGCTGTATTCGGCTTCCGGATAGGCATGCAGGGCGAGGCCGGGGGAGGAGCCGATCGTCACACCCTTCGCGGTTCGCGCTCCGCCGCGGACGCTGATCGACCTTACCCGGTTGCTGGAGGGCCCGAATATGGCAAAGCCGTTGAGACGGCTCAGTCGCGCCACCCGCTGCCCGGCCTCGAGTTCGCATCCGGGTCGCAGGTACCTGATCAGGTGACGCCGGTGCAGGGAGCGGATGGTGTCGCCGAGGTGAACCGCTCCGACCCCGCGAGCGGTGACGATCGGCCTGCTCAGATCTTCCGTGACGTCGCTCGAGTCCCGCGCCAAGGCCGCCGCGGGGACGGCGAGGGCGACGATCGCGACAAGAGCGAGGATTGCCTTCACGCGCTCCACTGTCCCATGCCGACTGCGTACCCGCTTGTATTTCTCGGCAAGGTTCGAAGTCGATCCAGCTCGGCGCGGCAGTTGGCATGAAGTACACACACATGTGAATCCTCTCCGCCTAGCGTCAGCGCATGCGGTCGGAGCGGGGGCAGGGGACGGTGGAGTGGGTCGGGCTGATGACCCTGGTCTCGCTCCTGCTGCTGACGCTGGTCGCCGCCGGGGTGCGGGTCCCCGGGGCGCCGCTGGCGCGGGCGGTCGCCGACCGGATCCTCTGCGCGGCGGCGCTGGCGGACGGCTGTGGGGACGAGCCGGCGCTGATCGCGACCTACGGCGACGAGGTCGGCAGGCTGCTGCGCCGCCACATGCCGATGCTCGCCTTCGAGACGGGCTCGCGGGCGCTGCCGGTCGACTTCCGCCGTTGCCGGGTCAGCGAGTGCGGCGACGCAGCGGGGGAGGGGCTGGTGCACGAGACCGACGCCGACCTTCCCGTCACCGCCTTCGTCCACACGATCGACTGCCGCGAGGGGGAGGCCGAGCGAACCGAAGCCGCCGGGGCCGACTGCTCCGGCGGGCGGGCCGGCAACCTCTACCTGCAGTACTGGCTCTACTACGCCGACTCGGCGACGCTGCGCGGCATGCCCGTGGCGGGCGCCAAGGGCTACCACTTCGACGATTGGGAGAGTGTGCAGTTTCGCGTCGGGCCGGATGGCAGCGTCGAGGAGCGAGCCTCGTCCCATCACGGCTACAACTACCTCCTCACCGACAACAACTGGACCTCCGACGCCGGCCTCGTCCCGCACGACGGCTGGGGGCCGGAGACCCGCCTGCTGCTCGTCTCCGGCGGCAGCCACGCCGGCAACGCGATCGGCTTCGCCCACAGCAACCGCTACACCCCCGGCCGTCGCGTCCACTTGGTCCCGCTCGAGCCGATCGCTGCCGCCAGCGCCGCTGAATTCGCGATCTCGCCGCCCTGGATGAAGCACGTCTGGGCCGACCCCGAGGCGGCGGGAACCAGCTGATTCACAGCCGGGTTCGCCATGGTCGCTAGGGTCTTCGTATCCCGGCCGAAGTGTCCTCAGTGTCGAAGGCGGCGATCGCGGAAGCTCTTTCCGAGGTCCGTGGACGGACGCTGGCCCTGGTCGAGCCGCTCGACGACGAGCAGCTGAACACGGTCTACTCGCCGATCCTCAGCCCGCTGGCCTGGGACCTCGGCCACATCGCCAACTTCGAGGAGCTGTGGCTGGTGCGGACGATCGGCGGGCGCGAGCCGCTGCACGGTGACCTCGGCCGTTTCTACGACGCGATCGAGAACCCGCGCAGGATCCGCGGCGAGCTGCCGATCCTGCGAGACGCCGAGCTGCGCGCCTACATGGCGGACGTCCGCGAGCGCACCCTCGACGTATTGGAGGTCGTGGAGATCGGTGCCGAGGTCGATGACCCCCTGCTGCGCGACGGGTTCGTCTACGAGATGCTGCTCGCCCACGAGCTGCAGCACAACGAGACGATGCTGCAGTTGCTGCAGCTGGTCGAGGGCTACGAGCTGCCGTCCGAGGTCGCAGCCGAACGCAGGTCCGTGGTTCCTTTGTCCGGACAGGGCGGACAAAGGAACCACGGAACTCGCTCGGATGGGGAAGAGACGGTCGCGATCGAGGCGGGCGAGTACGGGATCGGCGCCCCCGACCGCGGCTTCGCCTACGACAACGAGCGCCCGCGCCATGTCGTCGCCCTCGGGGCCTTCGAGATCGATCGAACCCCCGCCACCAACGGTGCGTACGTCGCCTATATGGAGGAGACCGGGGCCGAGCCACCGCTCTACTGGCAGCGGGAAGGGGATCGCTGGGTCGACACCGCCCGGGGGCGCCGCGACCCGATCGACCCGGCCGATCCCGTGATCCACGTCTCCTGGGAGCAGGCCGACGGCTTCGCCCGCTGGGCCGGCAAGCGGCTGGCGAGCGAGTTCGAGTGGGAGGTCGCACGCCCGCACCTCGATGGCCTGGGCCACGGCTGGGAATGGACCTCCTCGGACTTCCTCGCCTACCCCGGCTTCAAGGCCTTCCCCTACCGCGAGTACTCCGAACCCTTCTTCGGCGGCGAGTACAAGGTCCTGCGCGGCAGCGCCTGGGCCACCCACCGGCGCGTCGCCCGCCCGAGCTTCCGCAACTGGGACCTGCCGCAACGACGGCAGATCTTCGCCGGCATCCGCTGCGCGAGGGACGCATGACGATCGCAATCGACGTCCACCTCGACGCCGATGCCGCCGCGAAGATGGCGCGCGACGTCCGCGAGGGCCTCTGCGCCTACCCGAAGGAGGTGGCGCCGAAATACTTCTACGACGAACGCGGCTCGCTGCTGTTCGAGCGGATCACCGAGCTCGAGGAGTACTACCCGACGCGGGCCGAGCGCGAGATCCTCACCACCCGCTCCGGCGCGATCCACGCCGCCGCCGGTTGTCCGAAGACGCTGGTCGAGCTGGGCTCGGGCTCGGCGGCGAAGACCCGTCACCTGCTGAGCGCGATGCGCGATTGCGGCGACCTCGACACCTACGTCCCGGTCGACATCTCGGTCGAGATCACCGAGCGCACCGCGGCGGAATTGGTCGACGAGTACCCGGGGCTGAACGTCCACGGGATGGTCTGCGACTACGAGCAGCACCTGGAGCGGGTCCCGCACGGCGCCGGCACGCGGATGATCGCCTTCCTCGGCGGCACGATCGGCAACCTCTACCCGCGCGAGCGCCATGCCTTCCTCGAGCGGATCCGGGCCCTGCTCGGTCCCGGCGACCACCTCCTGCTCGGGACCGACCTGATCAAGGAGAAGGCGCGGCTCGAGGCCGCCTACGACGACGCCGCCGGGGTCACCGCCGAGTTCAACAAGAACGTGCTCGCGGTCCTCAACGACCAGCTCGGCGCCGACTTCGACCTCGACGCCTTCGAGCACCTCGCCCGCTACGACACCGAGGCGGAGCGGATGGACATCCGCCTCCGCTCGCTAGTCGACCAGGACGTCCGTCTCGACGGCCTCGACCTCGAGATCCACTTCGGCGAGGACGAGGAGATGCGGACCGAGATCTCGACCAAGTTCACGCGTGAGCGGATCGCCGCCGCCTACGACGGCGCCGGGCTGGAGCTGCGCGGCTGGTTCACCGACGCGGCCGGCGACTACGCGCTCAGCCTCGCGGCACCTGCTGGGTGATGCAGTGGACGTTGCCGCCGCCGAGGAGGATCTCGCGGGCCGGCACGCCGACCACCTCGCGTTCAGCGAAGACGCGGCGCAGGATCGCCGCGGCCGCCTCGTCGTGGCGCGGGTCGAGCAGCGGGTAGACGATCCGCGAGTTGCCGAGGTAGAAGTTGACGTAGGAGGCGGCGAGCCGGTCGCCGGCGCGGCGCGGCTGGGTGCCCTCGCCGGCGTCGACCCCTTCGGCCTCCTCGGCTGAGGTCCGCAGCGGGCGGGGGGATGGGAGCAGCACGAGTTCGAAGGGCCGCCCCTGCGCGTCGGCCGCCGTTTCCAGCCGCTCGCGCGCGTCGCGGGAGATCGCGTGCTGGGGATCGTCTTCGTCGTCGGTCCAGGTCAGCAGCACCGTCCCCGGCCGGGCGAAGCAGGCGAGGTTGTCGACGTGGCCGTCGGTCTCGTCCTCGAAGACGCCGGCCCCGAGCCAGACGACCTTCTCGGCGCCGAGGTAGTCGAGCAGGACCCGCTCGATCTGCTCCCGGGAGAGGCCGGGGTTGCGGTTCGGGTTGAGCAGGCACTCTTCCGTCGTCAGCACGGTTCCCTCGCCGTCGGCGTGGATCGCGCCGCCCTCGAGCACGATCGGCGCCCGGTAGCGATCGGCGCCCTCGACCTCGAGCACCTTGGCGGCGACCCGGTCGTCGCGGTCCCAGGGGAAGTAGAGGCCGCCCGCGGTCCCGCCCCAGGCGTTGAAGTGCCAGTCGACCCCGCGACGGCTGCCGTTGCCGTCGAGGACGAAGGTCGGGCCGGTGTCGCGCAGCCAGGCGTCGTCGGTCGAGACCTCGACCACTCGCACCTCGGGCGGCAGCATCGCCCGGCAGTTCTCGAACTGCGCGTCGGAGGCGGCCATCGTCACCGGCTCCGAGGCGGCGATCGCGGTGGCCACCGCGGTGAACGCCTCCTGCGCCGGCTTCGCCCCCAGGCGCCAGTTGTCGGTCCGCTCCGGCCAGGCCATCCAGCAGCCGTCGTGGGGCTCGAACTCGGCCGGCATCCGGAACCCGTCCGCCGCCGGCGTCGATTTTCGGGTCGCGCTCACCGCCCTCTATCTTGAACCAGTGGACGAGATCCACCTGATCCATGGTGAGCAGCCGCCCGAGTCACCGGCCCGGACGCGGCCGCCGAGCCGGCCGCCGTTTCGGCTCGCCGCCGTCCAGCAGCGCTGGCACCCCGACGCCGCCGAGCACGAGGCGGCGCTGGGCGAGGGGATTCGCCTCGCCGCGGCCGAGGGGGCGCGGCTGGTCTGCCTGCAGGAGCTGACCCTGAGCCGCTACTTCGCGGTCGACCCGGCCGGGCCGGAGGCCGCCGGCGCCGAGCCGGAGGAGCTGCCCGGCGGGCGGACCTTCGAGTTCGCCGCGCGGATGGCCGCCGCCCACAGCGTCCACGTCCACGCCTCCCTCTACGAGCGCGCCGAGGGGGAGGACGGGCTCGGCTTCAACACCGCGATCGTCGTCTCGCCGCAGGGTGAGCTGGTTGCCCGCACCCGCAAGCTCCACATCCCCGTCACCGCCGGCTACCACGAGGACCGCTACTTCCGCCCCGGCCCGAACGGCGCCGAGGCCTTCCCCCTGGTCGGCCTCGGCGAGGTCAAGCTCGGCCTGCCGACCTGCTGGGACCAGTGGTTCCCGGAGGTCGCCCGCGCCTACAGCCTCGAGGGCGCCGACGTCCTCGTCTATCCGACCGCTATCGGCTCCGAGCCCGACCATCCCGAGTTCGACACCCAGCCGCTGTGGCAGCAGGTGATAGTCGCCAACGGGATCGCCAACGGCACCTTCATGCTCGCTGTCAACCGCATCGGCACCGAGCAGCCCCTCACCTTCTACGGCTCCTCCTTCATCTCCGACCCCTACGGCCGAATCCTCGCCCAGGCGCCCAGAGATGAACCGGCGGTCCTCGTCGCCGACCTCGACCTAGACCAGCGGAGAGACTGGCTGGAGCTCTTCCCGTTCCTCAAAACCCGCCGCCCGGATGCCTACTCCTCGCTCGTAGACGATCAAGACTGACCTGATCGGTAGGAGGGAGTCGGCACCCCTCCTCCGGAATTGATCTCCCCTTCGCTTCGCTTCGGGGAGAACCTGCTGCGCGGCTCCGCCGCGCAATAACCAGATTGCATATCGCCGAACATTCCTGCGGAGGGGTGCCGACTCCCTCCTCGACAGCGCTTCGGCAGACGCTGATCCTCGAGACCGCATAGGACGTTGATATGCGACGTCTCTCGCGGTCTCGGCGAACAGCGATCTTAAAGATCCTGTCGCTCCCTCCCGCAGGTGGTTCGAACAAGAGTTGTTTCTAGCTCGGCGCCAGCGCGTCGATCGCCTCGGCCAGTTTGTCCGGCGTGACGATCGGGGTGAGGATCGGCAGGGTGATGCCGCCGGCGACGAAGGCGTCGAGGCGCTCCCTCATCTGCTCGGGCGTCCCGAAGATGAACATGTCCTCGATCAGCTCCCACGGAGCCGCGGCGGCGGCGGCCTGGCGGTCGCCTGCTTCCCAGGCGGAGACCATCGGCTCGATCTGCTCGCCGTAGCCGAGCCAGCGGTAGAAGTTGGCGTAGACCGGGACGGTGATGTAGGAGGAGAACATGAAGCGGGCGAGGGGCTCGACCTGCTCGCGCTCGCCCGGGATGCAGAAGAAGCGGCAGAGCAGCTCGAAGCCGTCCGGGGCGTCCTCCAGCTGCGCCGTCACCTGCGGCAGCCCCGCCAGCGGCAGGAAGTTGGTGAAGGCGCCGTCGGCGCGCTCGACCGCGAGCTCGAGCATCTTGCCGCGCAGCGCCGCCAGCACGATCGGCACCCGGTGCGCCGGCTTCTGTTCGAGCTTGAACCCGGTCGCCGTCCGCTCGCCCGCCAGCGCCGGCTCGAGGAAGTCGAGCGTCTCCCGCACCCTGCTGAGCGGCTTCTCGAAGGGGATCCCGTTCCAGCCTTCGACGATCCGGTCCGAGGAGGAGCCGAGGCCGAGGACGAAGCGCCCCTGCGAGGCGTCGGCGAGCGCCGCCGCCTGTTGGGCCAGCAGCGCCGGCCCGCGCTGGAAGACGCCGACGATCCCGGTCCCCAGCCGCGCCCGCTCGGTCCAGGCGGCGCTCAGCGCCAGCGGCGTGAAGCCGTCCGGCCCGGCGGTCTCTCCAGTCCAGAAGTCGGTGTAGCCGGCGGCCTCGGCGTGTCGGACCAGCTCCTCGTGGTCAGCGAGCGTCAGTCCCGGTAGCGGCAGCGTCAGGCCCCAGCGATCCATCGGCAAGGACCCTATCGTCGCCCGGTCGCTCGTCGCGAACCTCGAAGCGTCGGGTCGGCGACCACTGCTTGAAGAAGGACTCCGCGTCCTGGGCGCTGAGCGGCCGCGTGAAGAGGAAGCCCTGGCCGTTGTCGCAGTCTTTGTCGCGGATCAGCGAAAGGTCCTGCGGCCGCTCGATCCCCTCCGCCGTGGTCTCGATCTCGAGTGCTTTGCCGAGCTGAAGCAGGGTGTGGAGGAGGATCTCGTTCTCGCCACCCTCGGCCAGCTGCGAGACGAAGGAGCGGTCGATCTTTAGCACGTCCACCGGGAACTGGCGCAGATGGGAGAGGGAGGAGTAGCCGGTCCCGAAGTCGTCGACGGCGATCCTGACCCCGATCGTCTTCAGTTCGCGCAGCCGCCGCGCGGTTTCCTCGGCGTCGGTCATCAGCGCCGTCTCGGTGATCTCGATCGTCAGCGCCTCGGGACGCAGCCCGCTCAGTTCCAGGGCATCCTTGACGTCGGCAATCAGGTCGTCGGTGTCGAGCTGCAGGGCGGAGACGTTGACCGAAAGCTCCAGCGGCCGGCCACCCTGCTGCCATCTCGCGGCCTGGAAGCAGGCCTCCTCGAGGACCCAGGCGCCGACGTCGATGATCAGCTTCGACTCCTCCAGCAGGGGGATGAAGTCCTCCGGCTCGACCACGCCGCGGCCGGGCCGGCGCCAGCGGATCAGCGCCTCGACGCCGGTCGGGGTCATCGTCTTCAGGTCGAAGGTCGGCTGGTAAACGAGGAAGAACTCGTCACTGTCGAGCGCGCTCTGCAGGTCCATCTCGATTTCCAGCCGCGACTGGACCTCGTCCTCCATCCCCGACTCGAAGACCAGGTAACGGCTCTTGCCGCTCCACTTCGACCGGTACATGGCGATGTCGGCGTCGCGCAGCAGATCCTCGGCGCAGGCCCGATCGCCGGTCGCGATGCCGATGCTGGCCTTGACGTGGACGATGGATTCGCCTTCGCCGCCGAGCGCGAACGGCTCGGTGAACGCTTCCAGCAGGCGCTCGGCGATCAGCTCCGGGCCGGCCGCCAGCGAGAGGCCGTCGGCGACGACGACGAACTCATCGCCGCCGAGGCGGCCCAGCGCGTCGGTCTCGCGGATCACGCCCTCCAACCGTTCCGCCACGGCGCAGAGGAGTTCGTCGCCGATGTTGTGGCCGAGCGAGTCGTTGATCGCCTTGAAGTTGTCGAGATCGACGAAAAGCGCCGCCACCGGCTCCTGTTTCAACCGGGTCCGGGTCAGCGTCTGCTCGATCCGGTCGAGGATCAGGGTCCGGTTTGGCAGCCCGGTGAGAGCGTCGTGGGTGGCGAGGAAGACCAGTTCCTTCTCCCGGCTCATCAGTTCGTCCTGCGCCCGCTGGCGCTCGTCCTCGAACGACTGGCACATCCGCACCAGGGTCACGTCGAGGCTGCGCTGCACCATCGCGCGGGCGGTCGTCAGGGTCTCCTCGGAGAGATCGAGGTCGGTGGCGCTCTCGTCCAGAACCTCGAGCGCGGCGTCGCGCCAACGCAGGCAGCGTTTCGTCACCTCGTTCAGGGCCGCCTCCCGCTGCGAGGCGAGCTGGGCGAAGATCCGCCATGACTCCTGCCCGACCTCGCGGGCGACCGCCTCGCCCTCGCCGGCCATCCAGCGGGCGACGGCAACGGTGGAGACGGCGCCGACGTCCTCGAAGCTCTCTTCGACGACCTTCGCCAGTGTCTTGGTCGAATGCGCCGAGCTGCGCATCATCCGCGCGACCACGTCGTCGGTACGTGCACTCAGCTCCCGCCCAAGTCGCTCCAGATCCGGCGCTCCATGATTTGGGCCTCATCGGCCTGTGTCGACCGTCACTTAAGACCTGGTGTCGATTCGTGCAGGCGTCCACGAGCGCGGTTCCGTTAGCCTGCGCCGCAGATGGGGTCCACTTCTCAGGAGTCCGGGAGCGCCGGATCCGCGGCCAAGCCCGACCGCAACCTCGCGCTCGAGCTCGTTCGCGTCACCGAGGCAGCCGCGCTGGCCTCGGCCCGCTGGGTCGGGCGCGGCGACAAGATCGCCGCCGACCAGGCCGCCGTCGACGCGATGCGCCACGTCCTCGACTCGGTCGCGATGGACGGCACCGTCGTCATCGGCGAGGGGGAGAAGGACGAGGCGCCGATGCTCTACAACGGCGAGCGGATCGGCGACGGAAGCCTGCCGACCGTCGACATCGCCGTCGACCCGCTGGAGGGGACCCGGCTCTGCGCGCTGGGGATGCCGAGCGCGATCGCCGTCATCGCCCTCGCCGAGCGCGGCTCGATGTTCGATCCCGGGCCCTGCGTCTACATGGAAAAGATGGCCGGCGGCGAGGACATCGCCGACCTGCTCGACCTCGACCGGCCGCTGCCGGAGACCTTGAAGCTGATCGCGGAGCGCAAGGGCGGCTCGGTCGGCGACGTGATCGTCGTGATGCTCGACCGCCCCCGCCACGAGGAGGCGATGCGGGAAGTCCGCGAGGCCGGCGCCCGCATCCGCCTGATCACCGACGGCGACGTCTCCGCCTCGCTGCTGGCGGTGAGCGAACGCTCGCCGGTCGACCTCCTCTGGGGGATCGGCGGCACTCCGGAGGGCGTCATCTCCGCCGCCGCGCTGAAGTCGATGGGCGGCCAGCTGATCGGCCGCCTCTGGCCGCGCAACGACGAGGAGCGCTCGGCCGCCGTCGACGCCGGCTACGACCTCGACCGCGTCCTCACCGCCAACGACCTCTGCTCCGGCGACGACGTCTTCTTCTCCGCCACCGGCGTCACCGACGGCGACGTCCTGCAGGGGGTCCGCTACCGCGGCCCCGGCGCCACCACCGAGTCGCTGGTGATGCGCTCCCGCTCCGGCACCGTCCGCCGCGTTCATGCTCGCCATGACCGCAGCAAGTTGCGCGAGATCATCGGCGAGCGGTACGGCTGATTATTCGCTCTCCGGGTAGGAGGGCGCTGTGATCGCCGTTGCCGGCTCGACCGGCTACATCGGCGGCTTGCTCTGCAAGCGGCTCTGCGAGGAAGCACACGAGGTCCGTGCCTTGGCCCGCGACCCCGACCGCGCGCGTGATCTGGAGAAGGCCGGCTGCGAGGTGCGCCAGGCCGACGTGCTGGAGCTCGACACCTTGGGGCCGGCTCTGGAGGGGGTCGATGTCGCCTTCTACCTGGTCCACTCGATGGGGCGCGGCTCCGACGGCGACTTCGCCGAGCGCGACCACCAGGGGGCGGAGAACTTCGCTGCCGCTGCCGCGGCAGCGGGGGTGAAGCGGATCGTCTACCTCGGCGGGCTTGGGGAGGGGTCGAAGCACCTCGACAGTCGCCACCAGACCGCGGAAACGCTGCGGCGAGGCGAGGTTCCGGTGGTCTACTTCCGCGCCGCCGCCGTCCTCGGCGCCGGCAGCGAGTCGTTCCGCACCGCCTTCTACCTCGTCCGCCGCCTGCCGGTGATGGTCACCCCGCGCTGGGTCGCCACCCGCACCCAGCCGATCGCCGTCGCCGACGCGGTCGCCTTCCTCGCCGCCGCCGCGGACTCGAGCTTCCGGTCGAGCGCGAGATCGAAATCGGCGGGCCCGACGTCACCACCTACGGCGGAATGATCGACGAGCTCGCCCGGGCGCTCGGCCGCCGGCCGCCGGTCCGGATCACGGTCCCGCTCCTGACCCCGTTCCTCTCCTCGCTGTGGATCGGCCTCGTCACCCCCGTCGACTCCGGCGTCGCCAAGCCGCTGATCGAGGGCCTCGCAACCGAGACCGTGGTCAGCGATCCCTCTGGGATGGGAATCTTCGGCGTCGAGCGGACGCCGCTGCGGGAGGCGCTGGCCGCCGCCCTGGCCGAGCGGGGCTAGCCTGCCGCCTTGCGCTGCTCTTCGCGCGCCACCTCTTCGCCGACGAAGGGGACGAGCAGTTCGTAGGTGAGGTCGCCCAGCAGCCGGGGCAGTTCCTCGGTGCGGTCGAGGACGACCTCCTCGTAGATCCGGGCCAGGATCGCCCCGACCGCGAGCCCGGTCGCCCGCGACATCTCCGGCGCCGGGCCGTCTTCGCGCAGGCCGTCCTCGAGCAGCTTGGTGAAACGGGCGTATACGGTCTGGAAGGTGGCGCGGAACGCTGGTCCCACGGTGCTCAGCTCGACCATCAGGAAGCGGGCGGCCTCCGGGTCGGCGGCGAACCACTCCAGGGTGACGTTGAGGGCGTTGCGGACCCGTTCGGGCCAGGGCCGCTCGGTTTCGCCGTAGGGGACCCTGACCTGCCGCTCGAGCTCGTCGATCAGGATCTTGTGGGCGGCGAGCATGCAATCGAGTTTGTCGTCGAAGAGTTCGTAGAAGCTCTCGCGGCCGACGCCCGCCTCGCCGAGGATGTCGGCGACCGTGGTGGACTCGTAGCCCTTGGCGACGGTGACCTTGACGACCGCCGCCAGCAGCCGCTCCCGCTGGGATCGCTCGACCAGCTCGCGCGGCAGGCCGTGCCGACCGCGCGGCAGCCGCCACTGCCGCAGATCCTCGGGGCTATCCGTCACCGCGACGGGGCACCGGTGAGCTTGGTTGCCGCGGCGAGGCGCGACTGCCGCAGTGCCTCCTCGTGGCCTCCGTAGGGACTGACCGTCAGGTAGACGATCTCGGGCAGCAGCTGCGGCAATCGCTCGGCCTTGCCGGTGGCGATCTGGTTGAGGATCAGGACCTGGGCCTGGCCGAAGGCGAGCCGCGGGTCGGTATGGGCCCTGACCGGGCCGTCCCCGTCGCGGCTCCAGAGAGTCTCCAGCGCCGGGATCGTGGCCCGGCGATAGCGCTCGATCACGATCGGCTCGACCGCCATCGCGTCGCCGGTCAGCATCTGCGCCAGCCCCGGCCGTGCCGCCATCGCCTCGAGCACCGCGGTCGCCGCCTTGCGGGACGCGTCACCCGGGGAGTCGCCCTCGAAGTGAGCTGTCGCGGCGACCCTCTGCAACTCGCCGATGCAGTAGTCGATCGTCGCCTCGAAGCAGGCGTGCTTGTCCTCGAAGTGCTTGTAGAAGGTCGTGCGCGAGATGTGGGCGCGGCCGACGATGTCGCTGATCGTGGTCGCCGCGTAGGTCTTCTCGGCGCAGCTCTCGATCATCGCGTTGAGGATCCGCTGGCGTTGCGACTGGCTGACGACCTCCTGCGGAGTCGGACGTAGAGCGCTGCCGGGTGCTTCAGAACTCCGATGTTTTTGCATCAATGTGGATTGTTTCACCCTGCGCGGCGATCTGGACTGGTGGTCCAATTAAACAGCGTTCGTGCGTACCCGCACAAGAATACGCAGGTTCTTATTAACTAGTAGAGGAAGGCCGATCCATGGCCTTCGCCCGCTCCTCGTCGCAGCCCGCGCAGGGGGCGCGGGGCTTCGAGAGGTAGGGGAGTTCGCCGGTGTCGTGGTACTCGAAGCGCAGCGAGTTGATCACCGCCCCGACCATCAGCGCCAGGCTGAGCACGTAGAACCAGAGCAGGGCGATGAGGATGAAGCCGAGGGTCGAGCCGAACCGCGAAAGGCTGGACACATTGGAGAGATAAATCGGGAAGAGCCAGTTGGCGAGACCCGCCCCCAAGGTGACGAAGAGGGCGCCGGGCCAGACGGCGCGCCAGGGCATGTGGCCTTTCGGGACCGCCCAGAAGATCACGCAGCAGATGCCGAAGGTGACCAGCAGGGCCGCCCCGAGCAGCAGGGTCGTGTCCAGCGCCTTGATGTCGGAGAGACCGAGCGGGAGCCGGTCGGTGCTGCTGACCACCGCGCTCTCCATCGTCGGCACGAAGATGCTGGCGGCGATGAAGAGCAGGACGACGACCAGCATCGCGAAGGAAAAGCGCTTCTGTTCGACCCAGCCGCGGCACTCGACGTGGTAGATGCGGCAGAAGGCGGTGTCCATCGCCCCCCAGAAGGAGGCACCGATCCAGAGCGAGCCGGCGAAGGCGGCGATCCCGATCGTCGCCGTGTTGCTCTCGATCCGGCTGAGGACGTCGGTCAGGGTCGTCTGCTCGGTCTGGGGGAAGAGGCGCTGCAGGTCGGCGAGGACGCTCTCCTCGACGCCGCCGATCTTCAGCACCTGGCCGAAGACGAAGAGGACGAGGAGGGCGAAGGGGAAGACGGCCAGCATCAGGTTGTAGGCGACCATCGCCGAGAGACCGGTGACGTTCTCGGTGTAGGCCCGCCGCCAAAAGGCGCGGAGCCAGGGGGTCGGATGGCGGCTGGGGCTGGGCATTGACTTCATAAACTGAAGCGAGTACCATGCGAACAGGCGTTTGACGAGTTGCGAACGCCGCCCACCAGGGCACAATGACGATGTAAACGCTACTTCGCGGACCACCTCCACGGTCCGCTTTTTGTCGGTCCGGCGCGACTTTCGGCTCGCGACGGTATTTCATCGCCAGGACTAAACATCGAGCGCAAGGGAACGAGTAAGAACGAATGCTGGTAGCAGAGCTTCAGGAACTGGACGAGGTCAAAAACCTGATCAACCGCGGGCAGCAGCTCGGCGTGCTGACCTTTGGCGACATCGCCTCGGCCGTCTCCGAGGTCGATCTCGACGAGTCTGACGTCGAGGACCTCTACGGCCACCTCGAGAAGTCGGGGATCGAGCTCGTAGAGGACATGGACCCGGCGCAGAAAGCTGCCGCCGAAGCGCTCCCCGCCGACACCGGCAAAAAAGGCCGCCGGCGCCAGAAACAGGCGCTCGACCTGAAACCGGACATGACCACCGATTCCTTGCAGCTGTTCCTCAAGGACATCGGCAAA
>Ga0126313_10000822_pt1 | contig 15510 bp, 17 predicted proteins | sample Plot105A_FD_89954 | JGI IMG/M metagenome (GOLD analysis project Ga0126313, IMG submission 89954) | Serpentine soil microbial communities from UC McLaughlin Reserve, CA, USA - Plot105A | ecosystem: Environmental > Terrestrial > Soil > Grasslands | place: USA: UC McLaughlin Reserve, Lake County...
ACGAAGGCGCTGTAGGTCTCGTTGATCAGCCGCTGCGACTCCGCGGCGATCGTGCCGAACACCAACGAGCTCTTGCCCGAGCCCGAGACGCCGGTGAACACCGTCAGCCGGCGCTTGGGAATCTCGACATGGATGTCCTTGAGGTTGTTCTCGCGCGCGCCGAACACGCGGATCAGATCGTGGCTGTCGGCAATGTGCAGCGCAGGCGACTGCGCGTCCATGCTCGTGGTCGTGCTCATCGTGTCTCCATCGGTTCCATGTCAGCCAGGCTAGTTGCGCCTCCTGACCGGCGCTTCTCGATTCCTGATCGGTTCGGTCACCTGCTCCGCCACTGTGGGAGATGGTCAAGCGCACAAACGTTGCCCCCGCGACTCTAGGCGTCCTCGTCAAGGAGCGTCAGGTCGATCCCGCGCAGGCGCCCGGGATCGGCGAGCAGGTCGATCCCGGCGATCCGGCCGCCCGCGACCGTGAAGCCGGCGACCGCGAGCGGCCGGTCGCCCGACGCCACGACGACGCCCGCCGCGCCGTTGACGAGCGCGGGCCGCGCGAACCGGGCGAGCCGGGCGGCGTGCGTGAGCACATACTCCGCCACCGCCTGCGCGCCTTGGACCTCCCGCGCTGCTCCCGGGCGCAGCGCGCCGCGGTCGAGCCGGAAGACGACGTCGGGGTCGAGCACGGCGACGAGCGCGTCGAAGTCACCCTGCCGCGCGGCGGCCAGGAACGCGTCGACCACCGTGCGCTGGCGGGCGACGTCGACGTCCGGCACCGGGGCGCCGCCGCGCACGCGGCGCCGCGCGCGGCTGGCGAGCTGCCGCGCCGCAGCCGGCGACCGGCCGACGATCGGCGCGATCTCGTCGAACGGCACGCCGAACATGTCGTGCAGCACGAACGCGAGCCGCTCGGCGGGACCGAGCGTCTCGAGCACCACCAGCAGCGCGAGCCCGACCGAGTCGGCCAGCAGCGCCTCGTGCTCCGGGTCGGCCGCGTCCTCGCGACTGACGATCGGCTCGGGCACGTGCGGGCCGAGCGGCTCCTCGCGCCGCGACTTGCGCGCGCGCAGCATGTCCAGGCACACCCGTCCCACGACCGTCGTGAGCCAGGCCTGCAGGTTCTCGACGTCGTCCGCGTTGGCGCGGCTGAGCCGCAGCCAGGACTCCTGGACGGCGTCGTCGGCCTCGGTCACCGAGCCCAGCATCCGGTAGGCCACCGCCCGCAGGTGGGACCGGTTCGCCTCGAACCGGTCGGCCAGCCAATCGCGCTCGTCCACGGTCACATTCCCTTTCGTCGCCGTCCGTCATAGCGCAGACGCGCCGAACCCAGGCGATGTGACAGAGGGGGACGGCTTACTCGCCGTCGGCGTAGGCGGCGGCCACGCGCTTCGGCACGACCATCGCCCACGCGTCGAGCACGAGCTCGCGCAGCTCCTCCTCGTCGATGGCCGCGAGCCGCACGCAGACCCAGTTGTACCGGAGGTCGGACTGCCTCGGCATGAGGAACTTGCCGGGATCGGACGCGACCAGCGTCTCGCGCCACTCCTTCGGGAACGCGAAGCCCATCACCGTCTCGTCGTGGGAGAACTCGAGGTAGACGATCCGGCCGACGCGGCACTTGAGCCGGCCGCGTAAGACTCCCTCCGTCGTGCGCGGCAGCGTCGCCGCGAACGACCGCGCGTCGTCCATCGTCACCACGCGCGCGTGAACTCCATGATCCAGTTGGTCTCCCAGGTCGCGCCGCCGTCGGCGGAGAACGCCTGCTCCCAGCGCGGCGCCGGCGTGGTGACGCCGGACCACGTGAAGCGCACGAAGATCCGCCGCCCGGCGAGGACGTCGGTCCCCTCGAAGACGCCGGTGTCGCCCGAGAAGCCGCCCCACACCGGCGGGTCGAGCTCGCCAGGCCGGCGGGTGTCCGCCCAGTAGATCACCCACTGCTGCTTCGCGGGATCGAAGAAGCGGAACGACATCCCGATGAAGCCGCCGTCGTAGTCCGTGCGGAACTCGTCCTGGTTGCCGAGCCCGTCGAGCAGCGGGCGCGCGACGCTCGTCGCCTCGAACTCGTCCCAGTCCTCCGAGCCGGCGAGCCGCGCCCGCAGATAGCGGTTGTGGACGTTCCAGCGGCCGATCCAGAAGTCGAAGTCGCGTGCGCTCATGGTCACTGCGAAGCTAGCGCCCGAAGAGGACGATTTCCGTCCGCTAGGAGGAACACGGCAGCGCGGAGGCCGCCTGCCCCCGGCTACGCTTCCGGCGTGTTCGTACGGGTCGCCGAGGGGGAGACGATCACGGCGAAGGAGCGGCGCGACGTCGTCATCCTCACCGGGCGCGACGAGCTGACGATCACGTGGTCGCGCTACGCGGCCGGGGAGCAGGGACCCGACCTGCACGTCCACCGCGAACACGCCGACGCGTTCTACGTGCTCGACGGCGAGCTCACGTTCGCCGTCGGCCCCGGCGCCGAGCGGATCCGCGTCGGCGCCGGCGGCTACGTCGCCGTCCCGCCCAACGTCGTCCACGCGTTCGCCAACGAGGGCGGCGCGGAGGCGCGCTGGCTCAACGTGCATGCGCCGGACAAGGGCTTCGCCGGCTACCTCCGCGCCGCGCGCGACGGCCTGGGCGGCGGCTTCGACAGCTTCGACCCGCCGGCCGACGGCGGGCCGCCCGCCGCCGGTGTGGTCGTGACGGGCCCCGGCGAGGGCGAGCCGCTCGCGGGCGGTGCCGTGCTCTGCGGCGTCGTGCCCGACCTGTGCGTCGCCGAGTGGAGCGTCGAAGGCCCGTTCGGCGGCCCCGAAGCCGCCGCGTACTTCGTGCTCGACGGCGAGCTCGAGCTGACGGTCGAGGGCACGGCGCGCACCGCCGGTCCGGGCACGCTGGTGTCGAGCCGCGAGATCGCCGGCGAGGCGCGCATCCTGAGCTTCCACGCGCCGGATGGCGGGCTCGCCGAGCGGCTGCGCGGCGCATGAGCCGGCGCTTCGAGTCCCGGGTCGTCGTCGTCACCGGCGCGAGCAGCGGGATCGGACTCGCCGTCGCGCGGCGGATCGCGTCCGAGGGCGGCTGCGTCGTGATGGGCGCGCGCAGCGCGGACGCGGGGGAGGCGGCCGCGCGGGAGATCCGGGCCGCGGGCGGCCGAGCCGGCTTTCTGGCGAGCGACGTCACGGAGGAGGCCGACGCCGCCGCGCTCGTGGACGCCGCGCTGGCGCAGTTCGGCCGGCTGGACGGCGCGTTCAACAACGCGGGCGGAGTGAACGCGTCCGGGCCGCTGCCCGACCTCGACAGCGCCGCCTGGCACGCCGACCTCGCGCAGAACCTGACGAGCGTCTTCTACTGCATGAAGGCGGAGATCCGGGCGATGCTCGCGTCAGCGTCCGGCGGCGCGATCGTCAACAACGCGTCGCTCGCCGGCGTCGCCGGCGTGGGCGGCCTGCCCGGCTACACCGCCGCCAAGCACGGGGTCGTCGGGCTCACGCGCTCCATCGCGCGCGCGCACGCGACCGAGGGCGTGCGCGTGAACGCGCTCGTCACCGGGAACGTGGACACGCCGCTCTACCGCCGGCTCGCGGGCGTCGGGGAGGAGCGCGACCGCAGCGAGCTGCCCGCCCCCAACCCGTCCGGCCGCGTGGCCGATCCCGAGGAGATCGCGGCGTTCGTCGCGTTCCTTCTCAGCGACGAGGCGGCGTTCGTCACGGGAGCCGCGCTGGCGATCGACGGCGGCGCGACCGCCGGCTGAACGCGCTACGCGGCCCAGCCGAGCTCGTCCGCCACATCGCGCACGGCCGCGAGGAGCGCCACGACGGAGGGTCGCTCGGCGTCCGCCGTGCGGGTCGCGGCGAAGATCGTCCGGTGCACGGGACCCTCGGCGATCGCGCGCGCGACGACCCCAGGCCGGGCGCCGGGGGCGGTGAGCTCGGGTAGGAGCGTGACCGCGAGGCCCTCGGCGACGAGCCCGAGGCTGACGACGCTGTCGTTGCTCCGGTGCCGGATCTCGGGGTCGAAGCCGCCGAGCTGCCGGCAGGTGCGCTCGATCATGTCCGCCCATGCGTTGCCGGCGTGCCCGGTCGTCCAGACCTCGCCCGCGAGCTCGCCCAGCGGGACCGCGTGCGCGTGCCGCCGCGCGAGCGGATGGTGCTCGGGGAGCACGAGGCTGACCAGGTCGAGGTGGAGGTCGTGGCGGTCCACGCCGGCCGGTCGCGCGAGCGGCTGGTGCTGCCACTCGTCGGCGAGCACGAGATCGACGTCGCCGAGCGCCAGCGCGGGCAGCGACTCCTCCGGCTCCGCCTCGACGAGCTCGCAGTGCAGGCCCGGCGCCTCGCGGGCGAGCGCCCGCATCGCCGGGGCCGCCACGTACAGGGCCACCGATTGGAACGCCGCGATCCTGCCCCGGCCGGCGACGCGGCCCCCGGCCGCCGCCAGCTCGGCCTCCGCCAGGTCGGCCCGCTCCAGCAGGACCTCGGCGTGGCGGACGAGGACGAGCGCCGCGTCCGTGAGCCGGACGCCGCGCCCCGCCCGCTCGAGCAGCGCCACCCCGGCCTCGCGCTCGAGCACCGCCAGCTGCTGGGAGACGGCGGACGGCGTGAACTGGAGCGCGTCCGCCACCGCGGCGATCGTGCCCCGCTCGTGCAGCTCGTACAGGAGCCGCAGCCGGCGCAGGTCAAGCATGAAGCGATGCTACCGAATCGCAATCATCAATCCCGATCGCTCCTGATGCTTGGGCCCGGCATGATCGTGCCATGACGACGCACGACGCACTGACCGGCAAGGTGGCCCTCGTCACGGGCGCGACCCGCGGCGCGGGACGCGGAACGGCGATCGCCCTGGGCGAAGCGGGCGCGACGGTGTACTGCACCGGCCGCACGACGCGCGGGAAGCGGTCGGAGTACGACCGGCCGGAGACGATCGAGGAGACGGCGGAGCTCGTCGACGCCGCGGGCGGCAAGGGCATCGCCGTGGAGGTCGACCACCTGCAGCCCGAGCGGGTCGAGGCGCTCGTCCGGCGCATCGACGACGAGCACGGCCGCCTGGACGTGCTGGTCAACGACATCTGGGGCGGCGAGAAGCTGGCCGAGTGGAACACGCCGATCTGGGAGCACGACCTCGACGGCGGCCTGCGGATGCTGCGCCTGGCGATCGATACGCACCTGATCACGAGCCACTTCGCGCTCCGGCTGCTCATCCGCCGGCCAGGCGGCCTCGTGGTGGAGATGACCGACGGCACCGCCGAGTACAACGCGACGAACTACCGGCTCTCGACGTTCTACGACCTGGCCAAGACCTCGGTCATCCGGCTCGCGTTCGCGCAGGCGAAGGAGCTCGAGCCGCACGGCTGCACCGCGGTCGCGCTGACGCCGGGCTGGCTGCGGTCGGAGATGATGCTCGAGATCTACGGGGTGACCGAGGAGAACTGGCGCGACGCGGCCGGCGGGAACCCGCACTTCGCCGCGATCTCGGAGTCCCCGCGCTTCGTCGGCCGCGCGGTCGCCGCGCTGGCCGCCGACCCGCAGCTGGAGCGCCGCAGCGGCGGCTCGTTCTCCTCCGGCGGCCTCGCGCGCGAGTACGGGTTCACCGACGTCGACGGCTCACAGCCCGACTGCTGGCGCTACATGGTCGAGGTCCAGGACCCCGGCCGCCCGCCGGACGCGACCGGCTACCGCTGAGCTTCGGCGGGCCCCGGTCCCACGTGCGAAGTTGGGTCCGGGGCCTCACGACAGCCGGCGCGCGCGTACGTACGGTCACGAGATCGTGCGCCAGGAGCGAGGGCAGACCGCCGTCGAATACGTGGGACTCCTGCTCCTCGTCGCGGTCATCGTCGGCGCGATCGTCAGCTCGGGGCTCGGCACCGCGATCGCCGACGGCGCCCGGGGCGCCGTCTGCGCGATCGCCGGGCAGGCGTGCGCCGACGACAGCCTGCGCGATCCGCCGTCCGCGGGTCCCGACAGCGACGGCGACGGCCTGAGCGACGCGAGCGAGCGTGCGAACGGGACCGACCCGAACGTCGCCGACACCGACGCCGACGGCGTCCCGGACTCGCGCGAGATCCGCGACGGCACCGATCCCACCGCAGCCGACTCCGACGGCGACGGCCTGCTCGACGGCGACGACCCGGTGCCGACCGGCCTCGACGTCGACGGCGACGGCCTGACCGACGGCGAGGAGGTCGCGCTCGGGAGCGACCCGCGCAAGGCCGACTCCGACGGCGACGGCACGCCCGACGGCGAGGAGCTCGCGCAGGGCACGGACCCGGCGGTGGGCGTGGCGCCGCTCACCGACGAGAACGCACTGGCGCCGTGGGAGCGCGTCGGGATGACGCCCGAGGAGTGGCACGACTTCGAGCGCGAGATCCTCGACGAGGTCAACCCCGGCGGCTGGAAGGGCTTCCTGCTCGGCAACCCGTACTGGGGCGTGACGCTCGACGAGGACGGCGAGCTCAAGCTGCTCCAGATCCAGGAGGCGGGCCTCAGCCCCGGCCCGCTGCTGCGCCTGCTGGGCGCCGGCGGGAAGGCGCTCAGCGCGAGCACCGCCGCGGCGCGCGCGGCCGCCCGCCTCCCCGCGGCGGCGCGCGCCGCGCTCATCGCCCGCGGTGTGCTGCCCGGCGCCTCGCGGATCCGGCCGCCCCTCCCGCCGTCCACGCCGGGCACCGCCTTGGGCGAGCTCGACGCGCTGGGTCGCACGACCGGCGCGGCGGCGACGATCACGCGCGAGATGCTCGGCACCGGCACCGCCGCCTCGCGCTCGATCCTCCCGGCCGGCTTCGCCGGCGGCAGCGCGAACCACGCCCGCGGCCACCTGATCTCGCGCCTGCTCGGCGGCAGCGGGCGGGACCCGCGCAACCTCACGACGCTCTATCAGAACCCCGTGAACACGCCGGTGATGCGCGGCTTCGAGCAGCAGGTGGCGAACGCCGTCCGGGGCGGCCAGACGGTGCGCTACGAGGTCGTGCCGATCTACCGCGGCAGCGAGCTCATCCCGCGGGGCGTTACGCTCCGCGCGACCGGCGACGGCGGCTTCCGGCTCCACGTCACCGTGCTGAACAAGGCGCCATGAGCGATCTCGACGAGCTGACCTCCCTCGTGCCGCCCCCGGACGACCCGCCCCCGCCGGTCGACTGGGACGCGGCGCACGCGGCCCTCGGGGTCGAGCTGCCGCTCGACTACCGCGCGCTCGCGGAGCGCTACGGCGGCGGGTCGATCGCCGGGCTCCGGCTGCTCGTGCCAGGGCATCCGAACCGGTACGTCGACCTGCTGCGGCAGGTCGAGCCGCAGCGCTGGGCGCTGCGGGAGCTGATCGAGCAGGGCATCGAGCAGCCGTATCCGCCCGAGCGGCTCCTGCCCTGGGGCATCGACGACGCGGGCAACTGCGTGTGGTGGCTGATGGATGACGACTGGCCGGTGGTCGCCAACGAGGCGCGCGGCGAGGACTGGCAGCGCTACGACGGCGGAGCGGTCGCATTCCTCGCCGGGATCCTGTCCGGTCGCGAGGCGACCGACTTCCTGGTCATCGAGGGCGACGACTTCGAGCGCTTCGCCTACGAGCCCGAGAGCGGCCCGTAGACGCCGATGTCGTAGCGGCGCGCGGCGAACGCGCGCCGTGCGGCCAGGATCCGGTCGACGATCTCGTCCGGCGGCTCGGCGCCGCGCGCGTCCGCGGCGGCGACCGCGTCGAAGCCGGCGACGAGGTCGCGATGCGGGCCGGCGACCTCGTCGGGCGGATCGAGGTCGCGGAGCTCGTCCGCGGCGGCGCGGAGCGCGGCGGGCGTGCCGTCGGCGGCGCGCGCGTCCGCCACCACGGCGCGCACGGCCTGCTCGTACTCGCGCTTCTCCTGCGCCGTGTCGTCGCCGCCGCAGCCCGTGACGAGCACCAGCACGGCGAGGCCGAGGACCAGCCGCGACGTCATCGCGCGTCCGCGGCGAGCGGCTTCTCGAAGACCAGGAACTCGCACGGCACCGCGAGCCGGGATGCGGACTGCGCCGCGAACTCCTCGAACCGCGCCGATCGCACGATCCGGTACCCGAGCCGCGTGTACCACGCGCGCAGCCGCTCCTTCTCCGGGTGCGTCCCCGCCGTGGGCACGAGCAGCTCGAGCTGCATCGTCGCCACGCCGCGGGAGCGCCCCAGCTCCTCGGCGGCGCCGACCAGCTGCCGGCCGAGGCCGCGGCCGCGCTGCTCCGGCTCCGCGGACACGAGCCCCAGATCCGCCGTGGCCGCGTCGAGCGGGCGCACGTACGCGCAGCCGACGATGCGGTCCTCCAGCCTGGCCACGAGCATGTTCCCGTCACGCATCGACGCCGCCACCTCGGACGGCGTGATGCGGAGGGCGCCGTCGAGCCAGAGCCCGGACTCCCCGAGCGCGTACGCGCGGTTGATGAGCCGCGCGAGCGCCTCGACGACGACGTCGTCGCGGGCGACGAGCAGCTCCACCTCCGGAGCCACATCCGGCGATTGGCGGTCAGGCAAAGGGCCGATCCGTCATCTCATACCACGAGCCGACGGCGGCGGGGATGATCGCTGCGTCTATCAGGTCCGGCGCTTGGGAACCTCCAGGTTGGCGAGGTACTTGCGGCTGGTCCAGGCGGTGTTCGCCGAGCCGGCGGGGTTGCGCGGCCGCGGCGAGGTGGCGTCGACGGTCTCGTCGCTGCCGGCATCGTCGTGCTCGACGATGAAGTAGTGGTCGTCCGGGTCGTCGAGCGCCGAGAAGATCCTCGGCCAGTCGAGGACGCCCTTGCCGACGTCGGCGAAGAAGAACGGCCTGCCGGCGTTCACGGTCCCGGCCGCCGCGATCCGCGGCCCGCTCGGATCCCAGCGGATGTCCTTGACGTGGAACAGCGGGAAGCGCTTCGACCCCCAGGTGCGCAGGTAGTCGTAGGTGCTCTCGCCGGCGACCTCGATCCAGCCGATGTCGAGCTCGAACTTGACGTAGCGCGGGTCGCTCTCCTCGAGCAGGACGTCGTAGAGCGGCCGCCCGTCGACCCGCCGGAACTCGCGGTCGTGGTTGTGGAAGTAGAAGTAGCGGAAGCCGTTGCCCACCGCGTCCTCGCCCCAGACGTTGAACGCCTCGGCCATCGCCTTGTAGCCGTCGACGGTCGGTGGCGCGCCGTAGTCGCTGCCGGTGCCCACGACCTTGAAGCCGAGCGCGTGCGCCTCTTCGAAGAACCGCGCGCGCTCGTTCGGGTCGTACCACGTGTTGGGTCCCGAGGATCGGGGACCGAAGTGGTTGCCGAACGGCTCGAGACCGGACGCCTCGGCCAGCTCGCGCACCTGGGCCGGCGTGCGCCCGTCGTAGTCGCCGCCGATCTCGAAGCCGGCGTAGCCGGCGTCGGCAAGCAGCTCGAACGCGCCGGGCATGTCGAGCTCGTTGTCGGCGAACAGGTCGCGGATGGTGAAGAGCTGGATCCCGATGCGGTCCAGCGGGATGTCGCCTCCCTTTCCGAAGCCGTAGTCGGCGTCGCCGTGCCCGAGACCGTCGTCCTGGTCCCAGCCGCCACGGTGCGCCCCAGCCACGCCTGCCAGCGGTCCGACGGATGCGGCCGCGGCCGCGCCGCCCGCCGCGCCGACGAACTGGCGGCGGCTCAGCTTGCCATTCCCTCGCACTGTCCCTCCTCCTCGGGTCGGTTCCGGCGGCAGGCTAACCGGACGACCGAGCGATCGGTCGGTAACTTTAGAGAGCGTTTAGCAGACCGAGCGCGCGGTCGGCTGCTTTATGAAACGCTGCGGCGATGCATGGGCACGCTCGCCCGCGGCCTCGCCGCCGTTTCCGCAATGCCGACGAGAGCCGGTCCCGCATCCTGGCCTCGGCCGCATCGGAGTTCGCCGCCGCGGGCTATCGCGGCGCGAGCCTGGCCGCGATCGCCGAGCGCGCCGGCATGAGCCAGTCCGGCCTCCTGCATCACTACCCGAGCAAGCAGTCGCTGCTCGGGGCGGTGATCGACGAGCGCACGGCGCATCACCTCGATGAGTACAAGGCGGCGATCGCCGAGGACCCGGACCTCGGGTTCATGACCGGGATGGTCCGTCTCGTCGCGCGCGCCGCGCGCGAGTCCGACCTGACGCGGCTGTTCACCGTCGTGATCGCGGAGGCGACGGCGCCCGATCACCCCGCGCATGGATGGGTGGTCAACCGCTACGTCGGCGTCTCCGAGAACGTCTCTTCGGCGCTGCGGACCGCCCGGGAGCGGGGGCTGCTGCGGGACGACTTCGACGTCGAGGAAGTGGCCGCGACGTTCCTGGCCGTCATGGACGGCCTGCAGTTGAGGTACCTGCTGACGCCGGGGGAGATGCGCATCGATGCGGCGTTCGCCGTGCTCGCCGGCCAGGTGCTGCAGGACCTCGTCGCCGACGATCCCCGGGCCGCGGCCGCGGTGAGCGCATGGAGAGCCCGGCACGCCGGACCGTCATCCGCATGACGCGACGCCTGCTCGTCTGCGGGCTGAGCTGCCTGCTGCTCGCTGCCGCGGGCTGTGGGAACGGCCAGCGCGCAGCGGACGCGCGGGCCGCGCACGGCGAGGCGGGAAGCACGCGCGGCGCGCCAGTGGCCCCGACGCTCGCTGCTTCCAGGGACGCCCGCGGGACCGTGCGCTTCTGCACCGGGAAGGACTTCAGCGGTGCCTACACCAAGGCGATCGAGCGATTCAACGCGCGCTACGGCGGGCAAGGGCTCGAAGCGCGGCTCGTCGAGCTCCCGATCTCGACGGACGAGCAGCGGCGCCAGACCATCCTGCGGCTGCAGATGCGCTCGGCCGAATGCGACGTCTTCCAGGCGGACCCGACCTGGATCGCCGAGTTCTCTCGCCAACGGTGGCTGATGGACATGACCGCGTACGTCCGGACCCGCGCGGACGAGTTCATCGGATCCACGCTGGCGCCGTTCCACTACGACGGCCGCTACTGGGGCGTTCCCCAGTTCACCGGCGCCGGCCTGCTCTTCCGCCGCACCGACCAGGTGCCGACCGCGCCGTCGACGTGGCAGGAGGCGTACCGCGAAGCGGCCGCACACGAGGGCCTCGCCTACCAGGGCGCCGCCTACGAGGGGCTCACGGTGAACTTCCTGGAGATCGCCTACGCCGCCGGCGGGCGCGTGTTGTCGGATGACGGCCGGCGCGCGGTCCTCGACTCGCCCGCCAACCTGAGGGCGCTGCGGTTCATGGTCGACGGCGTGGAGAGCGGCGCCGCCTTGCGCGCCGTGACGACGTATCTGGAGGAACCGACCCGATTCGCGTTCGAGGCGGGCCGCGCGACGCTGATGCGCAACTGGCCGTACGCCTACCCGCTCGCCGCGAAGGCCCCGGCCGTGCGCGGGAGGTTCGCGGTCTCGCCGCTGCCGGCCTTCGAAGGCGGGCAGCGCGCCGGCGTCCTGGGCGGCAACGGCCCGGTGCTGTCGTCGTACTCCGGCAACCCGCGCGCGGGCATGCTCCTGATCGACCACCTCACCTCGCCGCGAACGATCGAGGAGAACATGGCCGTCCACTTCCTCCCCTCGGTGCTCCATGCCTCCTACGAGTCGCCGGCGGTCCGCCGAGCGGTGCCGTTCGCCGGCACGATCAAGCAGGCGATCGAGCAGGCCCGGCCACGACCGGTCAGCCCCGTCTATCCCGAGATCACGCAGGCGATCCATGACAACGTGAACGCGGCGCTGTCCGGTCGGATCAGCGCCGAGGACGCGCTCGAGCAGGCACAGCGGCAGATCGAGGAGGCGTTGAACCGGTTCTAGCGCGGGCGGAGGTACGTTGCGTCCGTGGTGCGCACTCCCGATCGTTTCTCGCCCGAGTCTCTGACGACTGAGCGCCTGATGCTCGATCCGCTCCGCGTCGAGGACGCGGAGGAGATGGCGCCGCTGCTCGCCGACCCGGGACTGCACACGTACATCGGGGGCGTGCCGGCAACCGTCGGCGAGCTGCGGGAGCGCTATCGACGGCAGGTCGGCGGTCGCTCTCCCGACGGCTCACAGCGCTGGCTGAACTGGGTGGTGCGCCGGCGGGACTCCGGGCACGCCGTCGGAACGGTGCAGGCGACGATCAGCGTGCGGAACGACGCGTCGATCGCCGAGGTCGCCTGGGTGATCGCGGCTTCGCACCAGCGTCGAGGCTACGCCCGCGAGTCGGCCGCCGAGATGTTGAGGTGGCTGCGCCGGCACGGCATCGGCTCCGTCGTCGCGTACGTGCATCCCGAGCACGACGCCTCCGCCGCCGTCGCCCGCGCGCTGGGTTTCCGAGCCACCGAAGCGACGCGCGACGGCGAGGTGCGCTGGGAGGCATGAGAGACCGCTGATCCATCGGTCACCGGGCGGCGCCGTACTCGTCGTGCAGGTTCCACCACTGGTACGGCGGCGTCTGCGGGTAGCCCTCGGGCGAGTCCTCCCACTCCTCTTGGCGCCCGAGCGCGGTCAGGTCCAGGTAGCTCCACGTGCTCCCCATCGCCTCGTCGCCGCGGTTGTTGACGAAGTAGGTGCGGAAGATCTTGTCGCCCTCGCGGATGAAGGCGTTCGTGCCGTGCCACTCCCCCACGCCGAAGTCGGCGTCGAAGTCGTCCGTGATCGTGTACCAGGGGACCTGCTCCCAGCCCATCCGCGCCTTCCAGCGCTCGATGTCCGGCTGCGGCGCGCGCGAGGCGAACGCGAGCGTGGTGTCGCGGGCGTTCAGATGCGCGAGGTGCGCGACCTGGTCGGCGAGGAAGGAGCAGCCGCCGCAGCCGCGCTCGGGCCAGCCGGCCACGCCGGGCTCGAAGAAGAAGCGGTAGACGATCAGCTGGCGACGCCCCTCGAAGAGGTCGAGCAGGCTCGCCGGCCCGTCCGGACCCTCGAACCGGTAGTCCTTCTCCACCGCCATCCTGGGCATCCGGCGGCGCTCGGCGGCGAGCGCATCGCGGGCGCGCGTCAGCTCCTTCTCCTTGACGAGCAGCTGCTCGCGGGCGGCCTCCCACTCCTGCGGCGACACGACTGGCGGGGTGTTCATGGGGACGCTTCCTCCTTCGGGTGCTTGGAGATGAGCGGGCGCTGAACGATCATTACCATCGTGCAGATGGCAGGGGAGCTTTCGGACGATGAGCTCGCGTTCTTGCACAGCCTGCTCGACTTCGCGCGTGATGGCCGCACCGGCGAGCTCGCGGCAGCGATCGACGGCGGGGTGCCGGTCAACCTGACCAGCGCGTCCGGCGACTCCCTCCTGCTCCTCGCCGCGTATCACGACCACCCCGCGACCGTGCGGATGCTGCTCGAGCACGGCGCAGACCCGGATCGCGTCAACGATCGCGGCCAGACGGCACTGGGCGCCGCGGTGTTCCGGCGCTCCAGGGAATCGGCGACCCGGCTGCTCGAGCACGGCGCCGACCCGCACGCCGGAACCCGCTCAGCCGTGCAGATCGCGGCGTTCTTCGAGCTCGACGAGATGGCGGCGCTGCTCGAAGCGGGATCGCCGCAAGCGCCGAGCGCTGACGACGCGCCCTGAGCGCCTCCGGCGGATCGTGAGCCGCGGCGCTCCGGTGCTGAGCTGGCTCACGGCGCTGGATTCGTCTTCGGAAGCCACCGCGGGAGCCCGAGGTCCTCCTGGAGGATCCGGCCGAGCGTCTCGGGATGGTTGATGTGCCCCGCGCCGTTGAGGTCGTCGAACATCGCGTCCCAGAACGCGCCCCACCACTTCCGTGGGCGGTTCCCGCCGGTCGGCACGAAGGCCGGCCCCGTCGACTCGGCGATGAGCTTCCTGAAGCGCTTCGCGGCTCCGGGGCCGAACGCGCGGTCGATCATGAACTCCTGGAACAGATGCGCATGGGCACCGTGGAAGTCGTTCGTGAACGCCATGTCGAGGAACGGGCGATCGTTGAGGAGGAGCTGGCGGAACGCCTCGGCGTCGTCGTCGAGCGTCTTCCCGAGCTTGGGCAGGGCCGCGTGGCCGCCGAAGCGCGCCTCGAGCACCTCGCGGGTCGTGATCCCGCGCTTGCTCGCCTCCTGCCAGAGCTCGGCGATCGAGTCCTCCACGAACTTGGGGTCGCGGGTCTTGTTGTAGATCTCGTGGAACCGCTTGAGCAGCTCCTTGTTGTTCGCCGTCGGCGGCATCTGGGCGAGCCGGTCCATGACGTCCTTCATCATCGGATTCAGCTTGCCCTTCTCGTGCGTGAGCTTGCGGAGTCGCGAGCCCGCCGCGCTCCGGAGCTGCTCGACGGTCTGGTGGTTGGCGAACTTCGCCGATTGGTTGAGGGGGTCGACCGGCGGCACCTTCGGCGCCGCGCCCGCACCGTGCGCACCGGGCGGCTTGTAGTTGGCCGGGCGCGCGGTCTTCGTGCGCTTCCTGGCGCTCGAGCCCGCGAGGTCCTCCTCGCTCTTCGGCTTCGCCGCCGACGGTGGTGACCCGCCGCCGCCCGCCGGCTTGACGGGCGGCGGGTCGGGCGCCTTCGTCGTCTTCTTGATGTCGGTCAGGACCTCGTCACCGAGCTTCGGGTTCGCGTTCGCCCGGATCGGCGCATCGGCCCCGATCCGGTTGAGGTCGTTCACGAGCACGGTCGTGTCCTCGCCCGCCGCCACGAGCGTCCGCAGCTTGCGCGCCTTGTTGAACGCGGAGACGAGCGGCAGCGCTTCGAGGCCGATGTTCACGAGGCTCATGGCGAAGCTCGTGAGCGAGGGATCGTCGGTCGACAGCGAGCGGGCGACGTCGATGTCGGTGTTGGCGTACGTCTTCGCCTTCGTGAACTTGTCCCACTCCTGCGTGGCGGCGTAGGCGGCGAGGCTGACGGCCGCGAGGCCGGCCGGGATCGCGAGCGACGCGCCCGCAGACGGGATCAGCGTGATGATGGCGAGCGCGAAGCCGAGGACCTTGATCAGCGTCGAGTCCGCGTCGTCGGCGGCGTCGGCCGCCAGGTCGTTGACGATGCCGTCGCGGATCGACTTGGGCGGGATGAACATGAGCGCGCGGGTGAGCGCGACCACGGACGGCAGCGTCAGCGGGTCCAGCGTGCGTCCCTGCAGCTGCGCGCGCGCCTTGCCGATGTCGCTCAGCTTCGGCAGCACCTCCATGAGGACGGCCTTCATCTCGGACTTGGGGTCGCCGGTATTGATGCCCGACAGGTCGACGTCCTCGACCTTCGTGCGCCCGCGGAAGCCGGTCAGCACCGGGTGCAGCCGCTCGGCCTCGACCCACGCCGTCTTCAGTTCGTTGTAGCTGTTCACGTAGGCCGTCTGCGCCTTGCGGTACTCCTGCTGCGAGGCCACGCTCTTCGGGTCGTCCCCGGCCGACATCGCGTTGACGGCCTTGTTGGCCTCGATCTTGCGGTCGTGCGCGACCTGCTTGAGCTTCTCCAGCTTGAACGCGATCTCGGCCAGCCAGAACCGCTTCTTGGTGTACGCGTCCTGGTCGATGCCGGGCGACCTGAGCGCGACGTTGACGAGGTGGTCGGCCTCCTTCTCGGTGTCCTCGTGACGCGCGAGCCGTGCGGCCGCCATCTTGGCGCTGTCGTAGTCGAGCCCGTACGTCTCGAGGATCTTCCGGATCCCGATCTGGCTGCCGTCGAGCATGCGGTCGGCGACGCTGCGCGCCTGGGCCTTGAA
>Ga0126313_10000823_pt1 | contig 15500 bp, 12 predicted proteins | sample Plot105A_FD_89954 | JGI IMG/M metagenome (GOLD analysis project Ga0126313, IMG submission 89954) | Serpentine soil microbial communities from UC McLaughlin Reserve, CA, USA - Plot105A | ecosystem: Environmental > Terrestrial > Soil > Grasslands | place: USA: UC McLaughlin Reserve, Lake County...
CCAGGGTCGCCGGCGTGAACAGGGCTGTCCCGGCGCCTGCGAGCGCGGCGAACGCCACCGTCAGCGCGAAATCATCAACCAGGGCGATCGCAATGAACGCCCCGGCACGGATCACGTCAGCACCGACCGCGCACCACTTCCTGGACCAGCGGTCCGCGGCTGCGCCGAACACCGGGCCGAGCAGCATGGCCGGAAGCAGGTCCGCGAGCAGCACGAGACTGATCGCCCAGGGCGACCGAAAGCGCTCGTACGCGATCAGCAGCAGGGCCACGTACGCGGCTCCGGTGCCAAGCGCGGACTGAGTCAGCGCGAGGAAGAACAACCGGGCCGGAGGCTCCGCTCGCAGCAGACGGACGACCTCGCTCACGTAGCGACTCTAATCCGGGATGTCTGGAATGACCACTCTGTGGTCATTGGTTTGGGGACCGCCGACACGCGGTCTCGAAATTACTTGCGGCAGGGCATGGAGTGTCCTCACGATCACCCGGGCCCGGCGGGCCCGGTTCCGAGTCTGCACAGGCTAACTTGCAAGAACGGTGCTTAGCAGGGTGTTAAAGCGACCATTACGTCGGTTAGCGGGTTTGTGACAAGTCCTGCCGCCGAACTTGCGCAAAAAGCGTATGTGGAGTCAGCCGTTGGCGCTCATTGCGGGCGGATCCTCGGGTCGAGGTAGGCGTAAAGGATGTCCACGATCGCGTTCACGACGACGATGAAGAACGCCGCGAACATCGTCGTCGCGAGCACTGGCGGCACATCTAGCTGGCCGATCGCCTCTGCCGCGTACTGACCGACTCCCTGGAGGTCGAACACCGTCTCCGTGAGGACCGCGCCGCCGGCCACCACGGCGCCGAAGTCGAGGCCCCACAGGGTCACGATCGGGATCATCGAGGTGCGCAGTACGTGGCGCACCATGACCCGGCGCTCCGAGAGCCCTTTCGCGCGGGCCGTGCGCACGTAGTCCTCGTTGATCGTGTCGAGCACGTTCGATCTGAGCACGCGGGAGTAGAAGCCGATGAACAGGATCGCCAGCGTGGTCCACGGCAGGATCAGGTGGTAGAACCAGTCGACCGGGTCCTTCGTGAACTCGACGTAGCCGCCGTTCGGAAACCAGCCGAGCTTGAACCCCAGGTAGTGGTTCAACAGCGCCCCGATCCAGAAGACGGGCAACGAGATGCCGATGAGGGCGATGATCGTCAGGAAGCGATCGGCGAACCGGCCCGCCTTGACGGCGCTGTAGAGCCCGAAGCAGATCGCGACGACCATCCACAGGATCGCGGCGCCGATCGCCAGCGACAGCGTGCGCGGGAGGCCCTTCTTGATCTCCTCGTCCACCGGCAGCTGCGTGAAGTACGACTTCAGGTCGCCGGTGAAGACCTTCTTCATCGTGGTCGTGTACTGGACGACGATGTTCTCGTCGAAGCCCCACTCCTTCCGGATCGCCTCGATCTGCGTCTCGGTCGGTTGGCGGCCCGCCATCCGCACCGCCGGGTCGCCGTTCGGGATCACGTTGAAGATCAGGAAGACGAGCACCGAGACGGCGAACATCACCAGCACCATCTGGATCACTCGGCGGACGATGAAGCGGCGCACCCTAGGACCCTCAGTGCTCCAGGCGGACGTTCGCCCGCGGGTCGAGGGCGTCACGTACGCCGTCGCCGAGCACGTTGAGCGACAGCACCGTGAGCACGAGCATCGCGCCGGGAACGATCGCCAGGTGGGGCGCCGTGGATATGCGGTCGACGCCGTCGTCGATCATCGTCCCCCAGGATGGGTTCGGCGGCCGTATGCCGGCTCCCAGAAAGGACAGCGCCGCCTCGAGTAGCACCGCGTTCGCGATCAGCAGTGTCGAAAAGACGAGGATCGTCGAGGTGAGGCTGGGCAGCACCTCGGTGAACATGATTCGCAGCGGTCCCGCCCCTTGCGCCCTGGCCGCCTCGACGAACTCCCTCTCGCGCAACGAGAGCACCTGCCCTCGCAGAGGGCGGGCCATGTACGGAACGTAGGCGATCGCGATGACGAAGATCGGGATGAGAAGCGAGTCTCCGCTGACCGAGAACGGGCCGATGTCGACCCCGTCGAGGGCAAGCGCCACGCCCAAGGCCACGCCCAGGATGACGACGGGGAACGACCACAGGATGTCGAGCAGCGAGCTGACCGCGGCGTCGGAAGCCCCGTGGGAGTAGCCGGCGATCAGCCCAAGGACGATCGACAGGATCGTGGTGATAAGGGCCGCACTGATCCCGACCAACAGCGAGTTGCGCCCGCCGTAGAGGAGCCGCACCATGATGTCGCGGCCGTTGGAGTCGGCGCCGAGGAAGAACTCGCCACGCCAAGTGGGCCCAATCGGAATGCCGTCGAGACCCACCACGTTCTTTGTCTCGCCGCCGACCCGGATCGTGTCCGACAGATGGTTCTCATTCGGACCCGTGTGCGCCACACGATCCGCCCACAGCGGCGCCGCAACGCAGCAGGCCACGAGGAGGACGAACAGGAAGCCGAATGCCAGCGCGACCTTGTTGCGCCGGAGCCGCCGAAGGGCCAGCCGCCACGGGCCGATGCCATGGGCCCTCTCGCGCTCTGCCTCCTGCTCCCACGCCTCCCGCCCCTGCAGCGCAGCTTGGTCGGCTAAGGGATCAGTGGCCATCCCCCAGGCCGGAGCCGTTCGCGCCGGAGGCGGCGGGCAGCTCGTCACCCGCGGACAGCGGGCTCGTCCGGTCCTTTTCGGTCGCCTTGACCTCTTCGGGGCTCACGTTCATAGGGTGGTGGCAGGCCGCCAAGTGGCCGTTCGGGTAGCGCGCGAGCGGCGGCTCGAGGGTGCGACAGACGTCGGTGGCACGCGGGCAGCGGGTATGGAAGACGCAGCCCGAAGGCGGGTTGATCGGATTCGGGGGCTCGCCCGAGACGACCATGCGCTCGCGGCGCCGATTCTCCTCCGGATCGGGGATCGGGATCGCCGACAGGAGAGCCGACGTGTAGGGGTGGATCGGCTTCGTGTACAGCTCCTCGGCGGGCGAGACCTCCATGAGCTTGCCGAGGTACATCACCGCTATGCGGTCGGACACGTGACGGACCACCGACAGGTCGTGTGCGACGAACAGATATGTGAGCTTGAAGTCGTCCTGGAGGTCGTCGAGGAGGTTGATGATCTGGGCCTGAACCGACACGTCGAGGGCCGAGACCGGCTCGTCGAGCACGATCAGGCGCGGCTCGAGGGCGAGCGCCCGCGCCACGCCGATTCGCTGGCGCTGGCCGCCGGAGAACTCGTGCGGGAACCGGTTGACGTGCTCCTTGTGAAGCCCGACCCGGGCGAGCAGCTCGCGGACCTGCGGCTCGATCTCCTTGCGTTCGCTGCCGTGCAGGCGGAGCGGCAGGCCGATGATCTGGCCCACCCGCTTGCGTGGATTGAGCGACGCGAACGGATCCTGGAAGACCATCTGCATCTCGCGCCGCAACGGCTCCATCCGCCTCCGGCCGGCGTGCGTGACATCCTGGCCGCGAAAGCGGATAGCGCCCTCGGTCGAGTCGACCAGGCGCATGATCGCTCGGGAGATGGTGGTCTTGCCGCAGCCCGACTCGCCAACCAGGCCCATCGTCTCGCCCTCCGCGATCGAGAGCGTGACGTCGTTGACGGCGTGCACGCGAGCCACTTCCCGGTCGAAGAAGAGTCCGCTTTTGATCGGAAAGAAGACCTTGAGGTGCTCGACCTCGACGAGCGGCGCCGATCCATCGGTCGACGCTCCGCCGGCCTCTGCCTGTGTGGTCTCGACGTTCGCGAGGGGCCGGGCTTGCTCCGGACCGGAGCGATGCTGTGTCACGCCGCGGCGCCCTCCTTGGAGGTGAGACCGATCTCGCCGGGCTGGACCTCGCGCTTGACGCGCTTCTCGCTCGCCGACAGCCAGCAGCGGTCCTTGTGGTCCGGCCGACCCTCCAGCCGCGACTCGAGCGCCGGCACCTTCGTGCACTCCGAGAACTCGTGCGGGCAGCGCGGCCGGAAGTGGCAGCCCTCCGGCCGATCGGCCAGTGAGGGCGGCAGACCCGCGATCGCCGGCAGGCGCTCCGGTCGCGGCCGGTCGACACGGGTGATCGAGCCGAGCAGGCCCCAGGTGTAGGGGTGCTGCGGGTCGTAGAAGACGTCGTCCAGCGTGCCCTGCTCCACGATTCGCCCCGCGTACATGACCGCGATCCGGTCGGCGATGTCCGCCACCACGCCCAGATCGTGGGTGACCAGGATCACGGCCGCGTTGGTCTCGTCGCGAAGCTCGCGGATGCGCTCAAGGATCTGCGCCTGGATCGTCACGTCGAGCGCCGTGGTCGGCTCGTCCGCGATCAAGATCGACGGGTTGCAGGAGAGCGCCATCGCGATCATCACGCGCTGGCGCATGCCGCCCGAGAACTCGAACGGGTAGTTGTCGACGCGTTCGCGGGCGCGCGGGATCCCCACCCGCTCGAGGAGCTCAATCGTGCGCTCGCGGGCCTCCGCTTGGGGGCTCCCCTCGTGCTCCTGGATCTGCTCGACGATCTGACTGCCGATCTTCTGGACCGGGTTCAGCGAGGTCATCGGGTCCTGGAAGATCATCGCGATCTCGGCTCCACGAACCCTCCGCAACAGGTCGTCGCTAGCGCCGACCAGCTCGCTGCCCTTGTAGTGGGCGGCCCCCTCGAAGTGCGCGTTCGGAAAGCGCGTCAACCCCAGGAGGGTCATCGCCGTTACGGACTTCCCGGAGCCCGACTCCCCGACCACCGCGAGCACCTCGCCGGCCGAGAGCTCGAACGAGACGCCGTCCACCGCTTGCACCGTGCCCTCCTCGGTGGCGAAGGAGACCTTGAGGTCCTCGACCGTCAGGAGCGGCCCGCCGGCCGCCGGTGCCGGGGGCTCGCTCATGCGAGCCTGACGCGGGGGTCGAGCGCGGCGTAGAGGATGTCAACGATCGTGTTGAGCAGGACGATGAAGAAGGCGCCGAAGATCACGACGAACAGCACCGGCGGAACGTCCAGCTCGTTGATCGACTCCGCGGCGTACTGTCCGACGCCTTGGAGCTCGAAGACGGTCTCGGTCAGGATCGCGCCGCCCCCGAGCACCGCTCCGAAGTCGAGGCCCCAGAGAGTGACGATCGGGATCATCGAGTTGCGCAGCACGTGCCTCAGCAGTACCTGGCGCTCCGAGAGGCCCTTGGCTCGTGCGGTGCGCACGTAGTCCTCGTTGATCGTGTCGAGCACGTTCGAGCGCAGGATCCGCGAGTACACGCCGATGAAGAGCAGCGACAGCGCCGTCCACGGCATGATCAGGTGGTAGAACCACTCCCAGGGATCGTCGGCGAACGGCACGTAGCCACCGTTGGGGAAGATCCCCCACCTGAAGCCCAGGTAGTAGTTCATCAGCGCCCCCACCCAGAAGACCGGCATGGAGATGCCTATCAGGGCCAGGATCGTGAGGGACCGGTCCGCGAACTTGCCCGCCTTGACGGCGCTGTAGAGGCCCAGCGCGGTCGCAAAGAGCATCCACATGATCGCCGCCCCGATCGCGAGCGCGAAGGTGCGCGGAATCCTTCCCTTCACCTCGTTCCACACGTTCTCCTGAGTGCTGTACGAGATCAGGTCGCCGCTGAACACCTGGCCCATCGTCTTCACGTACTGGACGTAGATCGGATCATTGAAACCCCAGTCCTCCCTGATCCGCTCGAGCTGGCCGGGCTGGGGCTGACGCCCGGCCATGCGGAGCGCCGGATCGCCCCCCGGGATCACGTTGAAGATCAGGAAGGTGAGCACCGAGACGGCGAACAGGACCACGAGCATCTGGGCGATCCGGCGAATTGCGAAGCGGGCCACTAGTGCTCCAGGTGGATCGTGGCTCTCGGGTCGAACGCGTCACGTACGCCGTCGCCGAAGACGTTCAGCGCGAGGACCGTGATCACGAGGGCGACCCCCGGCACGATGGCGAGGTGGGGGCCGGACAGAATGTGATCCACGCCGTCCCCGATCAGGTTGCCCCAGGACGGCTCCGGTGGCGGGATGCCGACCCCGAGGAAACCGAGCGCCGCCTCGAGCAGGATCGCGTTCGCAACCATCAGCGGGAAGAACACGACGACGGTCGACGAGAGGTTGGGAAGGATCTCGGAGAGCATGATCCGGAGCGGCCCCGCCCCCTGGGCCCGCGCGGCCTCGACGAACTCCTTCTCGCGCAGCGACAGGACCTGACCGCGGATCGGACGCGCCATGTACGGGATGTAGATGAACCCGATGATCAGGATCGGTATCAGCTTCGACCTGGAGCTGATCTCGATGGGTCCCAGGTTCAGGCCCGAGAGCGTCAAGGCGGTGCCGAGCGCGACCCCCAGCAGGACGGCGGGAAATGCCCAGATCACGTCCAGGCTACGCGAGACGACCGTGTCGGTGAAGCCGCGGAAGTAGCCCGCCAGGATGCCCACCAGCACCGCGAGCAGCGTGGTGATCAGTGCGGCGACCGTCCCGATCAGGAGCGAGTTCCGCCCGCCGTAGAGGAGGCGGACCATCGTGTCGCGTCCGTTCGTGTCTGCGCCGAGGAAGAACTCACCCTGCCAGGTCGGGCCGATCGGCACTCCGTCGAGCGATACGACGTTTGTCTTCTTGCCGTCGACGACGATCGTGTCCGACAGGTGGTTCTTGATCGGGCTCGTGTGCGCTACGTCGTCGGCCCAGAGAGGCGCCGCGAGGCACGCTCCCACCACCAGCACGAACAGGACGCCAAAGGCGATCGCGATCTTGTTGCGCCTCAGCCGCCGCAGCGCAAGGCGCCACGGCCCCATGCCTTCGACGCCCTCGCGTCGCGCCTCCTCCTCGAAGACCGCCGGGCGCTCGACCGAGTACTCGGTGGCCGGCTCCGTGGCCATACGCGCAGGCTAACGGGCGCGGGCGGGCAGTGCTACGCCCGCCCGCGCCTGATTCATCAGCCCTTCTTGCAGAACAGGAGCCAGTCGTTCTTGTACACGGGGTGGACGGCGCCGCAGTTCTGGGCGTCCATGCGCTCCGAGAAGAACGACGTCGACTTCTCGCCACCGTACGGGACCACGTACGCCTTGTCGTTGACGACGTAGTTGTCGAGCTCGTGCCACTGATCGGTGGTCGCCTCGGGATCCTTGCCCCTGAGGTCGTCGAGCTCGCTGTCGACGTGCTTGTCGCTCACGAAGCCCTGGTTGAACGTGACCTCGGACGACAGCGCCCGCGTGCTCAGGAGCGACTCGATGAAGTCGCCGGGGTGCGGGTAGTCCTGGAACCAGTCCGTGAATCCGGTCTGGGCCTTGGTCGACTTCCGGCCGATCTGCTCGAAGTACACCTGCTGGTCGAGCGTCTTGGTCTCGGCCTCGAAGCCGATCTCGTTGAGGACGTCGCGGTAGTAGTCGGCGATCGCCGGCCGCGGATCCTTGTTGTTCGTCCAGACGGTGACCTTCTCGCCCTCGTAGCCGGAGTCCTTGACCAGCTGCTTGGCCTTCGCGATGTCCGGCTTGCCGCTCGGGTCGCCGTACTTGCAGTCGTTCTGTGCATAGCCGGCGATGTCGGGCGGCAAGAAGTTGCAGCTCGGCGCCAGCCGGCCTCCGAAGACCCGCACGAGCGCGTTGCTGTCGATCGCGTAGTTCACGGCCTGGCGCGCTTCCAGCTTGTCGAACGGCGGCAGCGTGACGTTCAGGAAGAAGTAGTACGTGTTCGGCGGGTTCACTTCCTCCAGCAGACGGTCCTTGTACTTCGCCCGGACCTCCGGGAGCTGGTCGCCGGTCGGGTCCTCCGTCATGAAGTCGGCGTTCCCGCTGATCACGTCCTGGGTCATCTTCGTGACGTTGTCCTGGACGGCGCCGACGATCGTGTCGAAGTTGCCCTTCGGGATCCCCGGAATGTTCATCTTGGACCACTCGGGATTCCGCTTGAGGACGTACTTGCTGTTGAAGTCGACGATGTCAAGGATGTACGGCCCGACGCCGGGCGGCGGGTTCTTCAGCTTCTTGCCGGGCGACTTGGCTGTCGGAGTGGGCGCCGCGTAGGGCTCGGCGAGCGCGAACAGGATCTTCGTGTCCGGCTCGGTCAGGGTGACCTTGATCGTGCCGGCGTTGTCGTTCGTCTCGATGCCCGAGATGTCGGCCTTCATGTCGCCCTTCTTCTGGAACTCCTCGGTGCCCTCGATGACCGGGCTGTAGAAGAACGACCAGCCGCTGCCCAGCACGAGCAGACGCTTTATCGTGTTCTCGAAGTCGCTCGCCTTGACCGGCGTCCCGTCGCTGTAGACGAGGCCGTCGCGCAGCTTGAAGGTGTAGGTCTTGCCGCCGTTGGTCGGCTCGGGGACTTCCTCGGCCAGGCCGGGGACGACCTGGGAGCCGTCCTCCCCCGGCTCGTGCGCGTAGGTCACGAGAGGGACGTAGGCGAGCTGGAAAGCCTGAACGGCCTGGGTGGTCTGGAAGAGGACCGGGTCGGAGTTGTCGAGTCCGGTCGTCGCGACCGTGATCGATCCGCCCGTCTCGCCTCCGCCGCCTCCGCCGCCGCCGCCATCGTCGTCGTCGCCGCAGGCTGATACGCCAAGGGCGGCAGTGGCCAAAAGCAAGGCCGCTACGGCCCATAGATACCTTCGCATTCAGTCCCTCCAGATCGGTCGGAAACGCTACGTGCACGTAGCGCCCAGGCAATCTACATGCTTCGGGTAGAGGTCAAATTAAGGTTTCGCAAGCCTTGAAGATCGCTCTGGCAAGCGTCATTTGAGGCAAAGACTCGACAAATCCATCCCGAGCAACGGGTTGAAGCGTGCGCAGTTTTCGGCGTCCATCCGCTCCGACAACAGGGTCGGCTGGAGCTCCGTGCCGAGCGGCACCGCATAGGCCTGCGTCACAACGCGCTCGTCGGCGGACGCCCAGGCGTCGTCCGCCTCCTCCCCATCCGATGGCTCGATGCCCTCGGCGACGGCCTCGCTCAGCTGCGCGTCGAACGTGCCACGCCTGAACCGCTCGAGGAAGGCCTCAGGGTGTGCCACGAGAGGAGCGACCCGTTCGAGGCGCAGGCGCGCGCCGGCGCTTCCTCGGAATGTCGCGTAGAGGCCGATCTTGCGCAGCGCTCGCACGGCGTAGCGCGCGACTACCGGCGGCGTATCCGGCCCAGCCCGCACGCTCACCGGCGCGTCCTGCGCGGCGGCCTCCTCGATCCGCTCGTGGGCGGCCACCAGGTCGGCCGGCTCGTCGCGATCGCCGAACGGGCAGGGGTCGAGCTGCCGATACCCGTCCACCGTCTCCGGGAGAAGGTTGCAACTCGATTCGAGGAGCCCCTTGTAAAGCCGCACCACCTTCTCGCCGTCGAGCGATTCGCTGACCGCTGCGCGCACGTCGGGATCGTCGAGCGGCGCTGTCGCCGAATCCGGGATGAGCGCGATGGTCGAGACGGTGGGGTCCTCGCGATACCGGTCGCTGTACTTCGAGCGGATCTCGGGAAGCAGATCGGTTGGGGCGGCCTCCTGCATCAGGTCGAGTTGTCCGCTGATGACGGCCCTTGCCTGCCGGCCGGGCGAGCCTGCTCTCACCAGTGCGATCCGGTCGACGTGGCCCCCCGGCAGCTCGGCCAGGCGGAAGTCCCGTGCTCGGGCCAGCACCACCCGCCGACCCTCGCGCACGCCGGCAATTCTGTACGGCCCGAGCCCCGCAGGCGGGTGGAGGCTCAGGTCCTTGGTCGGGGTTCCGCGCGGCAGAGGCGCACTCGACGGCAGCGCCAGGATCTGCGAGAACGCCGGGTCGGGGCGCGTGAGCGTTACGCGAATCCTTCCCGAGCGGGCGTCGGCGTCGATCGAGCTGATTTCGGCGTAGAGGGGCGCGAGCGGGGAGCGCAGCTCCCGCACCCGGTTCACCGCGCGCTCGAAGTCCCCGGCGCGCACCGGCGCGCCGTTCGAGTAGCGCAGGCCGCGGCGCAGCCGAAGCGTGTACGTGAGCTGGTCATCAGAGACCTCGGGGAGGGCCCGCGCGAGAGCCGGCACGAGATCGGTCCCGTCCCGGCCCTCGGCTCGGCGGTAGCTGAGCAGGGGGGTGTAGACGAGCCAAAGCACCTGGAGAGCTCGCATGTCGCTTGCGAGGCTCGGGTCGAACGTGCTCGGGATGGTCGAGACGCCCATCGCGATGGAGCCGCCTTCGCGTGCGTTCCCGTTTCGATCGCCTCCGGCGGCGCAGCCTGCGAGCGCCACCACAACCAAGAGCGTTAGCGCGGCAACGCAGACCGCGTGTGGCGGACGCACGTTCGGCACCCTTTCGAGCGGTCTCCCTCTAGTGACTTGTCCCGGGCGGGGTGCGAAGCAGCTCCTCACGCATGCTCGACAGCGACTTCCGGATCAGACGTGACACATGCATCTGCGAGAGCCCGATGCGGTAGGCGATCTGCGTCTGCGGCAGGCCCTCCTCGAAACGCATACGCAGGATCTCCCGCTCGCGCGGCGCGAGGCGACCGAGCGCCGGCTCGAGGGCGGCGCGGTGCTCGGAGCGCTCGAACTCCACGTCCTCGTCGCCGATCGTCTCGAGCGGGTCGAGCTCCTCCTCGCCTCCTGGGCCGCTCGAGAGCGACACGGTCGAGTAGGCGGAGCCGACCTCCATCGCCTCGAGCACCTCCTCCGGGGTGGTCTTCAGCTCGTCGGCGATCTCGGCGATGCTCGGCGACCGGCCGAGCTTTCCGGTGAGCCGCTCGATCGCGCCCGACATCGACGCGTTCAGCTCCTGAAGCGCCCGCGGCACGCGAATCGCCCAGCCCTTGTCGCGGAAGTGGCGCTTGATCTCGCCGACGACATTGGGGGTGGCGTAGGTGGCGAGTGAGACGTCGCGCTCGAGCTCGAAGCGGTCGATCGCCTTGATCAGGCCGATCGCGCCAACCTGCTCGATGTCCTCGAGCGCCTCGCCCCGGCCGGCGTAACGGCGGGCGAGCGAGCGCACGAGCGGCAGATGGCGCTGGATCAGTTCCTCGCGGGCGCCCGTGTCGCCGCCTTGGTGGTAGCGGCGAAGCAGCACGCGGTCCTCCTCGCGGGCGCGCTCGGGCGTGGCTGATCGGCGGGGCGCCGTGCTCACGGCACTCCCTTCAGCTTCTCCAGCCGCACCACCACGCGTCCGTCGGCGGACTTCTCCACGCCGAACGAGTCGACCACGGTCTGGAGGATGCGCCGGAGGGTCAGGTGCCCGGGCTGCACCTCGCCGTCGTGCAGGGCCTCCGCTATGGCGCGTTCGCTGAGCGGGCCGACGCGCGTGCGGATGCTGTCCTCCCCCACCTCGAACGAGAGATGGACACTGCCGATCTGGCCCGCCTCGGCGAGCAGCCGCTCCACCGCCAGCTGGAGATCGTCGATCTCCTCGAAGGCGAAGTCCACACGCTCGGCGATACCGCCGATGATCAGTCGCACGACGGCCTGGAAGTCGCCCGACAGGGGCGCGTCGAGATCGATGCGCTCCTGGTGCTCGGTCACCCGATGGTTCCCTCCCCCACCACGCAGTCCCCGCGCATCAGGCAGGCAAGCTGACCCGGTGCGACGGCGGTCGCGGCACGCTCGAGCTCGAGCTCGAGTTGCCCGCCGTTGTCGAGCACCCGGCACGGGATCGGCGTCGAGCGGTAGCGCACGCGGACGGAATCCACCGCCCCGGGGCCGCGGTGCAGGCTGGTCCCCTCAAGACGCACGCGGGTGGTCTGGAGCGCCTCTCGTGGACCGACCGTGACCCTGCCCGTCTCGGCGTCCTTGTCGAGCACGTACAGCGGCGTCTCCGAGGACAGCCGCAGCCCGCGGCGCTGGCCCACGGTGAAGTTGTGATGCCCGTCGTGGCGGCCGAGCACGCGCCCGTCGCGGTCGACTATCTCCCCCGCGCGACGCAGCCTGGGCCCGCCATGCCGTTGGAGGAATGCGCGGCCGCCGAGACCCGCGACGAAGCAGAGGTCCTGACTCTCGCGCTTGTCGGCAACCGGCAGTCCGGCATCGCGGGCGAGCGCGCGGACCGCGTCCTTGGTGAGCCCGCCGAGTGGGAACGAAAGGCGATCGAGAAGGGCCGGCTGGAGCCTCGCAAGCATGTAGCTCTGGTCCTTGTGCGAGTCGACGGCGGCGCGCACGAGGGGTCCGTGCTCATCGCGCGCGATGCGAGCGTAGTGCCCGGTGGCGAGCCGCGCTGCTCCGAGCGCCTGCGCCAGGTCAAGCATCGCATCGAAGCGCACCTGCCCGTTGCAGCGCACGCACGGGTTCGGCGTCCGGCCGCTCGCATAGCCGTCCAGGAAGTGCTCCACCACCTGAGCGCGGAAGCGCTCGCGAAGGTCGAGCGTCAGGTGCGGCAGACCCATCCCGTGCGCCAGGTCGCGGGCTCCCGTCACGGCCTGCGGCGAGCAACAGCTGCGCTCGCCATCGGTGGCGGGATCGGCCCACAACTCGAGCGTCACCGCCACCACCTCGTCCCCGGCGTCGAGCGCCAGCTGCGCAGCGGCCGCGCTGTCCACCCCGCCGCTCATCGCCACGAGCGTGCGGCGCGCGCTGGGCCCGAGCCGCGGCGCCCCTGCGCGCGCGGCGGCACCGAGCGCGCGGTGGAGCGCGTCGGCGGCGAGCTGCGCGGCGTGGCGCTTGGGTGGAACCAGCCCGCCGAGCGCGTCGGCCACGTCGTCGATCGTGACCCGGGCGGCATCGAGGAAGGACGCGCCCTCGACCAGCTCGACGACGGCGCTGCCCGCGGCGCGGGCCGCGCCGCACCCTTCCGCGTCGAAACCGGCCTCGACCACCGTGTCGCGCTCGACGCGCACGGCGACGCGGATGAGGTCCCCGCACGCGGCGCCGCCGGCCGCGCCGGCGTGGGGCCAGTTACGCAATGCGCCGAGCCCGCGCGGATGGGTCAGATGCAAGTCGAGCACAGGCCTCAAGCCTTGCAGATGGCTTTGGTGGCCCCAGCCTGCCGCTGCCGATGACCGGAAGTTGGGCCTGCTGTATGAGCAAGCTTGGGTGTCCTCCGCGGTAGACCACGGCCAACCGCGAGCCGGACTCCCATCCCGGTGGTGTTCGGCTCAACATGTACGGCCGGCTGGCGTACAGGCTCGGGCCGTCTTCGAGGCTATCAGCCGGTTAGAGATCCATCTTCACGCCCAGCTCTTTCAGCTGGCGCGCGTCCACCGGCGCCGGGGCGCCGGTGAGGGGGTCGTTCCCGCTGGCCGCCTTGGGGAAGGCGATAGCGTCCCGGATCGAGGAGGCGCCGGCCAGGAGCGCAACGAGTCGGTCGATGCCGAAGGCGATGCCGCCGTGTGGCGGCGCCCCGTAAGTGAGCGCTTCGAGCAGGAAACCGAACCGCTCGCGCGCCTCGTCAGGCCCGATCCCGAGCGCGTCGAACACCTTCTGCTGCACCTCGGGCGTGTTGATTCGGATCGAGCCGCCGCCTATCTCCCAGCCGTCGAAGACCACGTCGTAGGCGCGGCTGCGCCAGGCGCCCGGGTCGCCGTCGAGGTCGCCGGTGGGAGCGGTGAACGGGTGGTGGAGAGCGTCCCATCGGGCCTCGTCCTCGTTCCAGTCGAACATCGGGAAGTCGACCACCCAGAAGACGTCGTGTCCGCTCCGCCCGTCTCCGGCCACCTCGGTGCGCAGCGCGCCGAGCACGCGCGCGGCCACGTCGGGCTTGTCGGCCACGATTAGAATCGCCTCGCCCTCACCCGCCCCAAGCCGCTCGGTGGCGCCCCCGATCTCGTCGTCCGACAGGAACTTCGCGATCGGCGAGCGCCAGCCGCCGTTCTCCGCCACCGCCCAGGCCAGCCCCTTCGCGCCCAGCTCCTGGGCCTTCCCGGTGAGAGCGTCGAAGCGGCTGCGGGGCCAGTCGCCGCCGGCCTTCAGCGCGCGCACCACCCCTCCTGACTCGACCGCGCCCGCGAAGACCTTGAACTCCGAGGTGCGGAACACGTCGGAGAGGTCCACGATCTCGACGCCCAGGCGCCGGTCCGGCCGGTCCGAGCCGTAGCGCAGCATGGCCTCGTCGTAGCTGATCCGCTCGAGCGGCAGCTCGATCTCGACGCCACCGACGGCGAGTACGCGCCGGAGCATGCGATCCACCGTCTCGATCACGTCCTCCTCGTCCACGAACGCCATCTCCAGGTCGAGTTGAGTGAACTCGGGCTGGCGGTCGGCGCGGAAGTCCTCGTCCCGGAAGCAGCGCGGGATCTGGAAATAGCGCTCGAACCCGCTCATCATGAGGAGCTGCTTGAAGAGCTGCGGCGACTGCGGGAGGGCGTACCAGGACCCGCGCATCAGGCGGCTGGGGACGAGGAAGTCGCGGGCGCCCTCGGGTGTCGAGCGGGTCATGATCGGCGTCTCGATCTCGAGGAAGCCCTCCTCGCTCAAGTGATCGCGGATCGCCTTCACCACCTCGTGGCGGAGGATCACGTTGTCGCGCATGCGCTCCTTGCGAAGGTCGAGATAGCGGTAGCGCAGTCGCAGCTCCTCCCCCACCGGCTCGTCCTCATCGATCTGGAAGGGCGGCGTCTGCGAGTCGGCGAGCTGCTCGAGCTCCGAGACCACCAGCTCGACCTCGCCCGTGGGCAGCTCCGGGTTGACGGTGCCCTCTTCGCGTGGAACCAGCTGGCCCTCTGCAGTGATCACGTCCTCCGCGCGGAGCTGGCCCGCCGCGGCGTGCGCCCTGGGCGCCGCCTCGGGCCGGAAGACGAGTTGCAGCAACCCGGTGCGGTCCCGGATGTCTATGAAGATCAGCCCGCCGTGGTCGCGCCTGCGATGCACCCAGCCGGCAACCCTCACTCGCTCGTCGACGTCGCCGGAGCGCAGCTGGCCGGCCCAGTGCGTGCGATAGCGGTTGGCGCGCGGGGCCTTCACTCGCCCGCCTCTCGAACGAGCGCCAGCGCCTCCTCCGCGTCGGCCGCGCGACGCTGCGCGCCGCTCGCCATGTCCTTCACGTCGATGCCGTCGCCCACGATCACCGTCGAGCGTGCGCCGATCCGGTCGGCCTGTCTGAGCTGGCCCCTCAGCGAGCGCCCCGCCTGCTCCATCTCGACCCTGAATCCCTCTTCGCGCAGCCGGCGGGCGAGGCGGAAACCCTCGCGCGCCGCGTCGGGCTTGGCGAGGGCCACATATACACGCGAGTCCTCGGCAGCCTCCCCCTCGCCGGCCGCGAGCAGGATGCGCTCGATGCCCGCGGCCCAGCCGTTCGCCGGCGTGGCCGGCCCACCCAGCTCCTCCACAAGCAGGTCGTAGCGGCCGCCGCCGCCGAGCGCGCTCTGAGCTCCCAGTCGGGGCGACTCGAACTCGAAGACCGTTCGCGTGTAGTAGTCCAGCCCGCGCACCAGGGTCGAGTCGAGCTCGTATGGCAGCTCGGCGTCGTCGAGCAGTGAGCGCACTGCCGCGAAGTGCTCCGCATCCTCCCGGCTGAGGCGGTCGAGCAGGCGGGGCGCCGTCTTCATTACCGCCTTCGTGCCCGGGTGGTCGGCATCGAACGCGCGCAGAGGGTTCTGGTCGAGCCGGCCGCGCACATCCTCCGACAGCTCGTCCTCGTGGTCGCGCAGGTAGGCGC
>Ga0126313_10000824_pt1 | contig 15490 bp, 16 predicted proteins | sample Plot105A_FD_89954 | JGI IMG/M metagenome (GOLD analysis project Ga0126313, IMG submission 89954) | Serpentine soil microbial communities from UC McLaughlin Reserve, CA, USA - Plot105A | ecosystem: Environmental > Terrestrial > Soil > Grasslands | place: USA: UC McLaughlin Reserve, Lake County...
CCTTCAAGAAGACGCTGGCCGTATACCAGGTGCTCCCCGGTCCCGAGGCGCACGAGCTGTGTGTCTACTTCGGCCGCATCCGGGGCGGCAAGCTCGGCGGCTTCCTGGCCGGGCTCGGCTTCATGCTGCCCGGCTTCGTCCTGATGCTGGCGCTGTCCGTTCTCTACGTCGAGGTCGATCTCGCCGACCACCTCGACGAGCTGTTCTACGGATTGACGGCGGCAGTGGGCGCGATCGTCGCCCGCGCCCTCGTGCGGCTTAGCCGTTCGTTCATCACGGACATCCCGTTGGCGCTGCTGGCCGTGGCCGCGTTCGCCCTGACGGTGTTCGCATCCGCGAGCTTTGCGCTCGTACTGCTCGGCGCCGGGCTCGCCTACGAGCTGTGGACGAACGCCTCGCGCTGGACGCGGACAACACACTTGTTCGCGCTCACTCCCGGCGCGCTCCTCGCGCTCGCGACCGGCGCGCTCACGTTTTCGCTCACCGCCGAGATCTTCTGGGAGGGGCTGAAGGCCGGTCTCGTCACCTTCGGCGGGGCCTACACCGTGATCCCGTACCTGCACGGCGCCGCCGTCGACGGCCAACACTGGCTGACCGACGGCGAGTTCGTCGATGGCCTCGCCATGAGCGGAGTTCTACCCGCGCCGCTGATCATCTTCTCCACATTCGTGGGCTACATCGTGGGCGGCCTCGGCGGCGGGCTCGCGATGACGGTGGGCATCTTCATCCCGGCATTCGTCTTCCCGATCTTCTTCCACCGCTGGCTGGTCGCTGTCGCCGACAACCCGCGCATCCGCCCGTTCCTACTGGGGGTCGCCGCCGGCGTCATCGGCCTGATCGCGGCCGTGACCGTGGACATCCTCGACGCGAGCGTCGTCGACGTATCCACCGCGCTCCTCGCGGTCGCGGCCTTTCTCGCCCTCAACCGCTGGCACGGCAAGCTGACGATCGTCGCGGTCGTGATCTCATGTGGGCTCATCGGCCTCGCTCTGCAGGCCACCGGAGCGGTGTGACGGCTGCCCGCCCGTCAGAAGATCGCCGAGAGGATCCAGCCCGCCAGGGCCACCAGGGCGTAGATCCACGCGGCCGTCAGGACCAGTGCGGGCACGAGGACGAGCACCGCCACGAGGGCGCCGGCCGGCTCTCTGGAGAGCTTCGAGGCGGAGGCGGCTTCGGATGTCTCGGGCAGGCTGGACGTACTTATAGAACGCGCCCGGCCGCCGAATGTTCCGGAATTAGCCGCGGCGGCGGTCGCGGCGCTCGCGGAGCTGTGTGACCGCGAGCCAGGCGAGGAAGGCCACGACCGGCAGGAAGTAGGCGATCGCCGTGATCCAGTGGCCGGTGTGGGCTATCGGTGGCGTCATGTGTTCGCCTCCGACACTAGCCATACCGCCAGCAGCGTGAACCCGAGCATCACGCCGAGCATCCAGTACTGGGAGCGCACCGCCTGCTTCGCGTCGCGGTAGAGGACGAGCGCGCGGTCGTGGGCCAGCACCAGCGCGGTCACGTGGCCGGCGATGATGAACCCCACCTTCGCGTACCACTCGACGTTCGAGCCGATCAGGCCGTACTCGATCTGGTTGCCGGCCGTGCCGAAGATGTCCGACCCGTGGCCGAGCGGGTCGGAGACCAGGTAGAAGATCCCCTGGCCCTGGTAGAGCAGGAGCGTGAAGTAGTGCGCCGCCACGTAGGCCATGGCGATCGGCACGAGCGACGGGGCGAACTCACGCGCCAGGCGTGACGCGCTGAAGCCGCCCCCGACGCTGCGAGCGCCGAGGATGCCGAGCCTGTAGAAGCCGGCGACCAACAGGACCACGACGATCATGCCGAGCAGGAACGTGAGCTCGAGCGCGTGCTCAGGCGACGCGCTCAGGTGGTCCTGGAAGAACTGGGAGATGTCGGGCGAGCGGCTGTTCCAGGTCCGCTTGCTCGTGAAGCCGTCGAACGAGACCGTGCCGATCATCACCGCGACCAGCGCCACCGTGCCGGGGAGCGGCTCGAGCCGCGCGAGGCCGGACAGCGGCCTGCGCACGCCGACCTCGCCGTCGCGGGTCTCGAACGCCGACAGCCGCGAGAACAGGTTGAAGTAGACCGAGAAGGCCTCCCCGCGGTCCATCCAGCGCTCGACCCCGTACAGGGCCATCCCGATGAAGGTGAGGACGGAGTAAACGAGCGCGGCGATGGCAAGCGTCTCGGGCTTGTCCCCGCCCGCGATCACGAGCTCGAGCGCGGCGAAGCCGAAGATGCCCGCCGCCGCGGGCCAGCGTCCGAGCCAGCCCGGGTAGGCGAGCGGCTCGGGGAGCTCCGAACGTGAGGCGCGCCGCACGACCCACGCCACCGCCCTGCCGATCGCCCGCCACGGGTTGAAGGCCCGGAAGACGTCGCCGAACAGCACGCTGAGCGGTACGAACGCCAGCCAGAAGATCACGTAGACGAAGATCGGCGCCCAGTTGGCGGTCGTGCTCTGCGTGCCCTCGAACCCGGCGTAGACGGTGAGCCCGAGCAGGAAGACGCCGATGGCGCCGCAGGCGATCTCCACGGGCCGGCTCGCCAGCGCGCGGCCCGCGCCGCCCGGAAGCGGCCGCCAGCGGCGGTCCTCGAGCCGCGGCTCCGGCCAGAGCGAGGCGAGCGCGACGAACGAGGCGAAGAGGACCACGGCCGCGGCCCACCAGAACAGCCACTCGGGCACGGGCAGGTCGGTGCGGACCGAGATGCCGTGCGCGATCAGGAACACGCGCTGATCAGCCGGGCTCGACCGTGAGCGTTGCGATCAGCGGCTCTTTCCCCGCGTCCTCCGCCGTGTGGCTCTCGATCTCGAAGATTCCCTCGACGTTCGCCGTGAGCTCGAAGCGGGCCGGCTTGCCTGGGCCGGCCTCCTTCTCGATGTCGTAGCCGTGCAGATGGAGCTCGTCGTCCGCGTCGCTTGCCACCACGATGCGGACCCGCTCGCCCTTGGTCACCTTGATCTCCGCCGGCCCGCCGGCCACCTCGGCGCCGCGGATCTCGATCCGGGTCGTCTCGGTGGCTCTGCCGCCGCCGCCTTCATCGTCGCCCGGAGACAGGAGCTTCAGGGCCAGCAGGGCGACCACGACCGTCCCGACGATCAGCCCGATGCGCTGGTTCCTCGACATGCGGCGCGGAAGTATGGCAAGCCGCTAGAGCGCTGCCGCGGCCACAGGGCGAGCTTGCGCTTCGGGCGCCTCAGGGTCCTCTGGAAGCTCCTCGGGACCGGTAGCCTCGAGCGCCGACGGCTCTTCGAACCCGTCCGGGCGCTCGGGCTCGAAGCGGTAGCCCACGCCGAAGTGCGTGTGGATGTAGTCCCAGTCGGGCGACGCGCTCTCGAGCTTCAGGCGCAGCTTGCGGACGAACACGTCCACGGAGCGGTCGCCGTGGGCCATCGTGTATCCCCAGACCGCCTGGTAGATCTCCTCGCGCTGGAGCACCTTGCCCTCGGCCCGCGCCAGCAGCTCGAGCAGCTCGAACTCGCGCCGGGTCAGGTCCACGCTCCGCCCGCGGGCGAACGCCTGGAACTGGTCGGCACGGATCTCGAGCTCGCCCGCCACGAGCGGACCGGAGTCCACGCGCTCGGACGCCTGCTTCCGGCGCCGCACGACGGCCTCCACGCGCGCGAGCGCCTCCTCCGGATGGCACGGCTTCGTCAACCAGTCGTCGGCGCCGCCGCGCAGGCCGCGCACGCGCTGAGCCACGGTCGAGCGGCCGGTGCAGACGACGATTCCCATGCCCGGAAGCGCCGCGGCCACCCGCCCCAGGAACTCCCACGCGCCGGGACCAAGCAGGGCGAGGTCGACCACCAGCGCGTTCACGCGCATGGCAACGAATTCGTCGATCGGCGGCGGGGACTCGAGGCACCTGTACTGCCAGCCGAGGTCCGCCGCTCGCTTCACCAGGACTCGCACGAACCCCGAGTCCGAGTCGAGGATCGCGATTCGCAGATCCGCCATCGCCACGGAGTCTAGGCAGGTCCCCCGACCGCGGAGCCACGTTCACAGGCTTTTCACAGGCCGGCAACGCCGAAATAACGGTGTTTGCGGAGTCGCGCGGCAGAGTGGAGGCCATGGTTGTCGGAGACCTCGAGATCAGGCCGGCCGAGTACGTCGCCCTCGCGCGCGGGCGGCCGCTTCCGCTCACGGTCCGCGAGCTCAACTTGCTCACGGCGCTGGTGCAGCGCCACGGGCGGATCGTCAGCCGCGAGGAGCTCTACTCGGCCGTGTGGGAGGAGCAGTACCGCAAGTCGGACCGCTCCGTGGACGTCTACGTCGCGCGCCTGCGCCAGAAGCTGGACTGCGCGATTCCCGACACGCCCTACATCCACACTCACTTCGGGTTCGGCTACCGGCTGTCGCCGGACTGAGCGCGGATCCTGCCGGGTTCACATCCTTTTTACACGACGGCCACACCCGGATAACAGACTGAGCCCTGGCCGATGCGAGCGTCCTGGGCATGAAGAAAATCATCATTTCCATCGCCGCGTGCGGCGCCCTTGCATTCGGCGCCGCCGCCTGCGGAGACGACGACAGCGGCGGCGACGCCAGCGCCAGCAGTGGAGGCGGCGACCTCGCCGGCAAGATCAGGATCGACGGGTCGAGCACGGTCGCGCCGTTCACCCAGGCCGCGGCCGAGAACTTCCAGGCCGAGAACCCCGGGGTGAAGATCACCGTCGGCACCTCGGGCACCGGCGGCGGCTTCGAGAAGTTCTGCGCCGGCGAGACCGACATCTCGGACGCCTCGCGCCCGATCAAGGAGGACGAGGAGGTCCCGGTCTGCAAGAAGGCGGGGATCGACTACAGGGAGATCCAGGTCGCGAACGACGGCATCGCCGTCGTGACGAACCCGGAGTTGGAGGTCGACTGCCTCACGATCGACCAGCTGAAGGAGCTCTGGAACCAGGGCTCGAAGGTCAAGAGCCTCAGCGAGATCGACCCGCAGCTTCCCGACGCCGAGCTCACGCTCTTCGGACCGGGCACCGACTCCGGGACGTTCGACTTCTTCACCGACGCGATCAACGGTGAGGAGGGCGTCTCGCGCGAGGACTACCAGCCCTCCGAGGACGACAACGTGCTCGTCCAGGGCGTGGCCGGCGAGTCCGGCGGCCTCGGCTACTTCGGCCACTCCTACTACGAGCAGAACAAGGACAAGCTGAACCTCGTCAAGGTCGATGGCGGCGACGGCTGCGTCGAGCCCACCATCGAGACGATCCAGAGCGGCGAGTACCAGCCGCTCTCGCGTCCGCTGTTCATGTACCCGGGCGCCAAGGCGCTGAAGCGGCCCGAGGTGAAGGCGTTCATGGACTACGTCGTGGACAACCACCAGGCGATCGCCGACGCGTCGCAGATCGTCGCGATGAGCCAGGAGCAGGCGGACAAGGCGAAGTCCGCGCTCGGCGGCTAGATGGAGGCGGCGGCGACCACGATCCGGCTCCAGGGTCGCCGCCGTCATGGCGAGCTGGCGGTCAGGCTGTTGCTCGGCCTGGCCGCGCTCGTCTCCCTGCTCACCACCGTGGGGATCGTCTACGCGCTCCTCGAGGAGACGGTCGTCTTCTTCGGCGAGGTCGGCGCCCACGACTACCTGTTCGGCACGAAGTGGACACCGCTCTTCGAGCCGGCGAGCTTCGGCGTGCTGCCGCTCGTGGCGGGCACGCTCGCCACGTCGGCGATCGCGATGCTCGTTGCCGTGCCGCTCGGGCTCGGAGCGGCGATCTACCTGAGCGAGTACGCCCGCCCGCGCGTCCGCAAGACCGTCAAGCCGATCCTCGAGCTGCTGGCCGGCATCCCGACGATCGTGTTCGGCTACTTCGCCCTGACCTTCTTCACGCCGGAGATCCTGCGCGCGTTCTTCAACCTCGACGTAGGCATCTTCAACGCGCTTGCCGCCGGGATCATCATCGGGTTCCTGACCATCCCGATCGTCGCGTCGATCTCAGAGGACGCCATGCGCTCGGTGCCGCAGTCGCTTCGCGAGGGCGCCTTCGGACTTGGAGCGTCGAAGCTCCAGGTGACGATGCGGGTGGTCTTCCCGGCCGCGCTGTCGGGGATCGTCGCCTCGGTCGTGCTCGCGATGTCGCGTGCCGTGGGAGAGACCATGGTGGTGGTTATCGCCGGCGGCCTCCAACCGCAGTGGGGCGCCGACGTGGGGAAGTCGATGGAGACGCTCACCGCGTTCATCGCGTCCACGGCGAAGGGCGACGTGCCGACGGGGTCCATCGAGTACAAGACGCTGTTCGCGGTCGGGACCACGCTCTTCGTCATCACCTTCGTGCTGAACATGTTCTCGATCCGCTTCGTGCGGAAGTACCGGCAGGTCTACGAATGAGCGCGCACGGGGAGACGGTCGGACGGCCGTCCAGCGCGCGCCGCGCGAAGGACCTCGCCTTCAGGCTGGCGCTCCTGGCCTGTCTCGCCGTGGCGATCGGGCTGCTCGGGATCCTGCTCGTGGACGCGGTGCTCGACGGCGCCGGCGCGCTCGACTGGGACTTCATCAACAGCTTCACGTCGATCACCGCCGACAAGGCCGGCATCCAGGCGGCGCTCTGGGGCACGATCTGGCTCATGGGCGTATGCGCCCTCTTCATCATCCCGGTGGGCGTCGCGACCGCGATCTACCTCGAGGAGTACGCCGACGAGACGCGCTGGTGGAACCGCGTGATCGAGCTCAACATCCAGAATCTCGCCGCCGTCCCCTCGATCGTCTACGGCATCCTCGGTTTGGCCTTTCTCGTTCGCGGGCCGCTGAACCTCGGCCAGGTCGTCCTCGCCGGCGGCCTGACGCTCGGCCTGCTCGTGCTGCCCATGGTGATAATCGCCGGCCGTGAGGCCCTTCGCGCGGTCCCGTCCTCCATCCGCGAAGGCTCGATGGCGCTCGGCGCGACGCAGTGGCAGACGATCTGGCGCCAGGTGCTGCCGGCCGCGGTCCCTGGCATCGCGACGGGAGTGATCCTGGCCCTGTCGCGGGCGATCGGCGAGACAGCGCCACTGATCGTGATCGGCGCCGCTACGGTGATTTTCGCCAATCCGACGGGTCTCGGCTCGGACTTCACCGCGATGCCGATCCAGATCTTCGACTGGATCTCGCGCGCGTCCAACGACATCAACGACTACAGGCCGCTCGCGGCGGCGGGGATTCTGGTTCTGATCCTGCTGCTGCTGGCCATGAATGGAGTTGCGATTTGGCTACGCAATCGCTACGAGCAGAAGTGGTAATCGGGCAGCCGGCCCCGAAATCCGCGGAGGAGCGGACGCGCGCGCGCCGCGAGCCGATCTTCCACCTGGAGGGCGTGAGCGTCTCGTACGGCGACAAGGCCGCGGTCCGCGGCGTGAGCTTCGACATCGCGCGCAACGAGATCACGGCGCTGATCGGCCCCTCGGGGTGCGGAAAGTCGACCCTGATCCGCTGCCTAAACCGCATGAACGACCTGATCCCGAGCGCGCGCGTAGAGGGAAGCGTGCTCTACCACGGGCAGGACCTGTACGGGTCCGAGGTGGACGCCGTCGAGGTCCGCAAGCGCATCGGGATGGTCTTCCAGAAGCCGAACCCGTTCCCGAAGTCGATCTACGACAACGTCGCGTTCGGTCCGCGCGTGCTCGGGATGAAGGGCGACATGGATGAGGTCGTCCAGCGGGCGCTGCAACGCGCCGCGGTCTGGGACGAGACGAAGGACCGACTGAAGGCGAACGCGTTCGGGATGTCGGGAGGGCAGCAGCAGCGCCTGTGCATCGCACGCGCGCTCGCCGTGGAGCCCGACGTGATCCTGATGGACGAGCCCTGCTCGGCGCTCGACCCGATCTCCACCGGGAAGATCGAGGATCTGATGCTCGAGCTTCGCAAGGACTACTCGATCGTCATCGTCACGCACAACATGCAGCAGGCCGCGCGAGTGTCGGACCGGACCGCGTTCTTCACGGTCGACCCGGAGGACCGGGTCGGCCGGCTGGTCGAGTACGACGACACAGAGACGGTCTTTACGAATCCGGGCGACCCGCGGACCGAGGCATACGTCACCGGGAAGGTCGGATGACGAACCGGTCGCACTTCCAGAACGAGCTCCACGGACTCGAGCGCTCGGCGCTGGGCGGGCTCGAGCTCGTCGCCGAGTCGCTCGACCGGGCGCTCGAGACGGTGCGCAATCAGGACATCGAGCTGGCGGGCATGGTGATCGCCGACGACGACCGGATCGACGGCCGCTACCTCGAGGTGCACCAGGGGATCCTGTCGCTGCTTGCGCTCCAGGCGCCCGTGGCCGGGGACCTCCGGCTGGTGGCCGCGCTCCTGCACGTGATCAGGCACGTCGAGCGGATGGGCGACCAGTGCGTGACCATGGCGAAGCTCGTGCCGCTGGACGGCCACGAGCCACCCGCCGAGCAGAGCATGCTCGACCTGATCCAGCGGATGGGCGAGCAGGCACGCAAGCAGGTGATCCAGTGCGGCCAGGCCTTCGCGCGGCGCGACGTCGAGATGGCGCAGGATCTGGTGCGGCAGGACGATGTGATCGACGAGCTCAACCGCGACGTTTTCCATCACGCGCTGGAGCTCGGGGACGACGCGGACAGGCGCGAGTGGGCGATGCACATGATGCTGGTTGGGCGGTGCATCGAGCGGATCGGGGACAATGCGGTCGACATCGGCGAGCAGACGGCGTTTGTCGTCACCGGGCTCTTCAGGGAGTTCGAAGATGCCTCGCACCCCGTGGCCGCACCCCCCACTGCTTGATCTGCGCGTGCATCGACATCGGCAGCAACACGACACGGCTGCTGGTCGCCGACGCGGGTGATGGACGGCTCCGCGAGCTGGTCGCTCAGCGGGCCTTCACCCGCATCGGGAAGAGCCTCCGCAACGGCAGCGTGATCCCGCCGGAGAAGATCGCCGAGACCGCCGAGGTGGTGCGCACGCAGGTGACCGTGGCGAACGAGGTCGGCGCGAAGGAGATCGTCGCGGTAGCGACCGCCGCCATCCGCACCGCGCAGAACCGGGACGAGCTCGTGAGCGCCATCCGGGAGGCCGGGGGGATGGAGCTCAGCGTCCTCTCGGGCCAGGAGGAGGCGCGGCTCTCGTTCGTGGGCGCCACGCGCACCCTGCTCGAGCGCCCGGAGGGCACGGTGGCCGTGATCGACGTGGGTGGCGGCTCGAGCGAGATCGCCATCGGGCTCGCCGACGGGGAGATGACCTGGTCGGAGTCGTTCCGGATCGGGTCCGGCTTCCTCGCAGACGCCTACCTGCGTTCGGACCCGCCATCGGCGGACGACCTCGAGAAGGTGCGCCGGCACGTGGACGGCACGCTCGAGGGCCTCGCTCCGCCCAGCGCGGTGAGCGCGGTCGCGGTGGGAGGCACGGCCACCTCGCTCCGGCGGCTGGTCGGCGCCGAGCTCGAGCACGAGACGCTCGAGCGCGGCATCCGCGTGCTGTCGAGCACCCCGATCGCCGAGATCGCGGAGCGCTTCGAGCTCGACCCCGAGCGTGTGCGGCTGCTCCCGGCCGGGATCCTGATCCTCGAGGCGATCTCGGACGTGCTCCGCCTGCCGCTGCGGATCGCGCGCGGCGGGCTCCGCGAGGGAATCCTGCTGGAGCTCGTGGAGGGCCGGAGGCTTGGCTAGCCGGCGATGGCCGCGAGCTCGTCGGGCCGGAGCAGCACCTTGAGCTCGCCCTTCTCGACTCCGGCCAGGCCGCCCTTCTTCATGCGCACCTGTGCGCCCGTGAGCGAATGCACGGCCATGGAGAAGTCAGGGTCGTGGCCCACGAGCAGCACGTCGTCCCCGAGCCCTGCGACGAGGGCGTCCGCGTCGAAGGGCCCGCCGGCCAGCTTCGGCTCGAGCACGGGCTCCACGCCCAGCGCCTCGCACGTGAGGCGTGCGGTATCGGCCGCCCTCACCCTCGGGCTCGTGAGGCACCCGTCCAGCTCGACGCCGAGCTTGGCAAGCGCCCTTCCGGCCGCGCGCGCCTGCTCCTCACCCCTCTCGGTGAGCGGCCGCTCGGCGTCCGGCGAGCCTTCGGCGGCGTCCCCATGGCGCAGCAGCCACAGCACGGGCGTCACCATATAGGCAGACGATGGAGGCGGTAACAGCAGCTCGCGATACGCCGGCGCTCGACGCGCCGGAGCTGTTCGTGAACCGCGAGCTGTCCTGGCTCCACTTCAACGAGCGCGTCCTCGAGCTCGCGGAGGACGACTCCACCCCGCTGCTCGAGCGGGTCAAGTTCCTGGCGATCTACGCGTCGAACCTCGACGAGTTCTTCATGGTGCGGGTGGCCGGACTGCACGACCAGGTGGAGGCCGGCATCGAGGCGCGCGGGCCCGACGGCCTGTCCGCGGGAGAGACGCTCGAGCGAATCCGGGACTACTCCGTGGAGCTGGCGAGCCGCCACTCCGCGGCCTGGGAGGACGAGGTGCGCCCGGCGCTCGCCGAGCACGAGATCCGGCTCGTGGACATCCCCGAATGCACGGACGACGAGCTCGAGGCGAGCGACAGGCTGTTCGCCGAGCAGATCTTCCCGGTGCTGACGCCGCTCGCAGTCGGCCCCGGGCGCCCGTTCCCCTACATCTCGAACCTGTCGCTCTCCATCGGCGTCTTCGTCCGCGACCCCGTGTCGGAACTCGAGAGCTTCGCGCGCGTGAAGGTCCCGAAGGAGGTGCTGCCCCGCTTCGTGCCGATCGGCGACGACGGGTTCATTCCGCTCGAGTCCCTGATCGCGCGCCATCTCGGCGCGCTCTTCCCGGGCATGGAGATCCTGCGCCATGACTTCTTCCGGGTCACGCGCGACGCCGACTTCACCGTGTCCGACGAAGCGGACGACCTGCTGCGTGCCGTCGAGGACGAGCTCCGGCGGAGGCGCTTCGGGGAGGTCGTCCGGCTCGAGGTCGCGTCGACGATGGATCCCGACATGCGCAACTACCTCGTCGAGCAGCTCGCCATCGACGAGACGCAGGTCGTGGACGTGGATGGTCTGCTCGACCTAGAGGACCTGTTCGCGCTCTACGCGATCGACGGCCGGCGCGAGCTCCGCTACGAGCCCTGGACGCCCCAGGTGCCGGCGGCGTTCGCGGACGACGACGGCGAGATCGACGTGCTGGGCGCGATGCGCGGGGGCGACCTCCTCGTGCATCACCCCTACGACTCGTTCGGCGGTACGGTCGAGCGCTTCATCCGCCAGGCGTCGCAGGACGCCGACGTCCTGGCGATCAAGATCACCGTGTATCGCACCTCGGACGACTCGGCCCTCGTGCCGGCGCTGATCGAGGCCGCCGAGCGCGGGAAGCAGGCGGTCTGCCTGGTCGAGCTGAAGGCCCGCTTCGACGAGCGGCGCAACATCGGCTGGGCGCGAGCCCTAGAGGAGGCGGGCGCTCACGTCGTGCACGGGCTGCCGGGGCTGAAGACGCACGCGAAGGCGGTGCTCGTCGTGCGCCGCGAGGGCTCCGGCGTACGCCACTACGTGCACGTCGGGACGGGGAACTACCACGCGAAGACGGCCCGGCTGTACGAGGACTTCGGGCTCTTCACCTGCGACGGCGCGATCGCCGCGGACGTGGCCGAGCTTTTCAACTCGCTCACCGGCGCGGCCCGCACGCCGGAGTACCGCCGCGTCGCGGTCGCGCCCGGCCACATGCGCAGGTGGTTCCTCGACGAGGTCGAGCGAGTCATCGAGGCGAAGCGCGAGGGGCGGGAGGCCCGCATCATCCTCAAGATGAACGCGCTGGTGGACGCGCGCTGCATCCGCGCGCTCTACGAGGCGTCGCAGGCCGGGGTGCGGGTGGACCTCGCCGTTCGCGGCATCTGCTGCCTGCGGGCGGGCGTCCCCGGCATCTCCGAGAACATCACGGTCGTCTCGGTGGTCGGGCGCTTCCTCGAGCACTCCCGGGTCTTCGGCTTCCAGCGCGGCAAGGAGCGCGACTACTGGCTCGGATCGCCGGATCTCATGCCACGCAACCTCGACACGCGCGTGGAGCTGCTCGCGCCGGTCCGCGACGAGTCGCTGCGCGCGGAGCTCGAGGACACGCTCGAGCGCAACCTCGCCGACGACACGTTCGCGTGGGAGCTCGGGCCCGAGGGCGACTGGGCGCGGCGCGCGGGCGGGACGCGCGGCCTCCACCCGGAGCTGATGGAGCGCGCCCTGGAACGAGCGGGCTCCGCTGAGTAGCCGCGGCGTCAGCGCAGCGCACGCTTGAGCGCAAGCACGCGCGCGGCGCTCGCACGGATCCGCCTTCGCAGGGTGTCGTCGCGGCGGGCGGCGGACAGGAGGCGCGGGAACACGTCGTTCCAGCTCGCGGAGCCGGTCATCAGGATCAGGTCGGCGCCGGCCCTGATCGAGCGCTCGGCGGCGTCGGCCACGCCCGAGCGGGCCAGCACCGCCTGGGCCTCCAGGCTGTCCGTCACGATCACGCCCTCGAACCTGAGCCGCTCCCGCAGCAGGCCGCTCACCACCTGGCGCGACTGCGAAGCGATCCGCGCCGGGTCGAGCGCCGGGTAGCTCGCGTGAGAGAGCATTACGAGCGGAACGGCCTCTCGGATCGCCGCCCTGAACGGCACGAGGTCGCGGTCGAGCGGCGTCCTGACCGTAGCGGGCCCGTCGTCGGTGTTGACGGTCGCGCCGCCGAGGCCGGGGAAGTGCTTCGCGGTCGCCGCCACGCGGCGGTCGCGCAGTCCGCGGATCGAGGCACGCGTGCGCGCGGCGACGTCGCGCTCGTCGCCGGGGAACGAGCGGCTGCCCATGACCGACCCCGGGCGCGGCACGTCGGCCACCGGCGCCAGGTTCACGTTCACTCCCACCGCCCTCAGGCCGCGGCCGGCCGCCCGGGCGGAGCGCCGGACCTGGCGCGGCGTGCCCTGGAAGGGCTGTCCGGAGGACGGCCCCACGTGCTCGACCGTGCGGATGTCGCCGCCCTCCTGGTCAACCATGATCAGGGCGCGCCCCCCGGCGGCGGCCTGAAGGGAGCGGGTGAGAGCGCGCCAGTGGGCGCGGCCGCCGCCGTTCGCGCCGCCGAACAGGATCACGCCGGCTGTTTCTCGCGCGCGCAGGCGGCGGCGGATGTACTCGGGCGGCGCGGCGCCGGGGAAGCTCGAGATCGTGACCTGGCCCACCTGCTGGCGGAGCGACATGCGGTCCACCTGCTCGCGGGCCACGGCCAGCCGGCGCTGCTCGCGTGTGGCCTCGGCCGCCGCGGAACCGTCTCCGCCGGCGTCGTCACGTGCGCCTGCGGCCACACCGACGACGAGGGCGACTGCCGCGACCGCGGCCAGCACGGCGAGGCGCCGTCTTCCGGCGTCCCTGGCCGCCCGCCGTGCTCTTCGCGCGGCCCGCTGCTCGTCGGGACCCACGCTCAAGGCAACGCCGCTCAGCCGGCGCGGGCGGCGACCGGATCCTTGGGCTGCGCGCCGCCCGGGCCGCCCTCCTCGGAGATGCCCGCCTCCGCACAGCCGGCCACCAGCACGTCCAGCCCGAATGCGTCCACGGGCCCCAGCGCGCCAGTCCCCTTGAGCCCGCCTGACGCGGCTCGCTCGGCCGCCCACGCGAGCATGCGCCCGGTGAAGGTGTAGCCGTTCAGACCCGTCAGGTGGACCTCGGCGAGCGGCCTGCCGGCCGCGTCGTAGGCGATGCCGACGATGTGGGAGCCGCTCTTCGAGCGCAGCTCCTCGTCGGGCCCACCGGATGACCCCTGAGCGAAGCGCTCGTTCGCCGTGCCCCAGAGCTGTTCGGCGCGCGGAAGCTTCATCGCCAGCGACGTGCCGACCGACATCGCCTGCATCGCGCGGGATGCCGGCCCGAACCAGCCGAGGTACGCGTTCACCTCACGCAGCCTCGGAGCGACGCGTGGCAGCGCGAAGTGCTCCGAGCTGCCCACCGAGACCGCCGGGCGCTCCTTCGCGCCCACCCGGAAGCTGCGGAGGCGCTTGGCGCTGCGCTCGCTCTGGAGGCGGCCGTCGCTGAACCTGAACGCCGGCGATCCCAGCGACGTGATCATCGTCGCGCGAGTGCCGCCACTCGGCGAAGAGCCGCTCCCGGTGAAGTAGTAGCCCAGGTCCACGCGCGTGGCCAGATCCCCGGCCCGGTCGAGTGCGAGCGCGCCCGCCAGATTCCCAGGCACCCAGTCATAGCCCATCGCGGTGAGCATGCCGCTGCCGGATTGCTCCGCCACGGGGCCGTAGCGCTCGAACACCTCGCGGATGAACGCCGCCTCGCCGGTGGAATCGATGTAGTGCGCTCCCGCGGTGGTGGCGGCGGCCGCAGCCGGCTGTCCCCAGCGGGCGAACGGGCCGACCGTCGTCACGAGGACGTCGCCTCGCTCCACGAGCGCCGCCACGCTCGGCGGGTCGGACACGTCCGCCGTCGCGATCTCGAGGCCGCCCCCGAGCTCGGCGGCCAGCGCATCGAGCTTGTCCCTGCTTCGAGCCGCCAGCACCGGCTTCAGGCCGCGCTCGACCATCGCCTCGGCCGTGAGCCGCCCGGTGTAGCCGGTGGCGCCGAACAGGACTATCCGCGGCGCCACGCTGCTCAGCTCGGCCGGCGCTCTTCGAGCACTGCCCGGACCCTCTCGGTCGCCTCCGGGATATGGCGCTCCATCCGCTTCATGTCCCAGCCCGTGAGCGTGACGAGCTTCATCGGGGTCTTGGCGGTCACCGTGGCGTTGCGCAGGGTCTTCTCGATCAGGCCCATCTCGCCGAAGAAGTCGCCCGCACGCAGGTCGGCGACGTGCTGGCCGTCGCGCGTGACCTCCGCCTCGCCCTCCTCGATCGCCATGAACTCGTAGGAGAAGTCGCCCTCGCGGACGAGCTCGCGCCCCTGATCGACGGTCACCTCCTGCGCGAAGCCCGCGATCTGCGCGAGCTCCTCGTCGGGCACGTCCGCGAACAGGGGTAGCGACTTCAGCTGGCTGGCGTCCAACGGGTCCTCCTAGTCACCGCGATCTCGGTCGCGGCGACTCTACCGGGGAGGGCCGGATCGGCGCGTCACAGCTCGCGCCGGGTGTACTTGGTCACGCGCTCGCGCGCGCGCTGGCGGATCGGCCGCTCCGCCCATGTCCCCGGGTCGATCCGCTCCGATGACTCGACGTCGCGCTCGAACACGTCGTGGAGGCGGCCCGCGAAGCGCTCGCTCTGCACGCACAGGGTGACCTCGTCGTGTAGCTGGAACGAGCGGTTGTCGAAGTTCACCGAGCCGACCGAGGCCCATGCGCCGTCCACGGTGAGCGTCTTCGCGTGCAGCATCGTGGGGCAGTACTCGTAGATCTCGATGCCCGCACCGATCAGCTCGTCGTAGGCCGCGCGCCCGGCCGTGCGCACGAACTCCTTGTCGATGTGCGAGCCGGGCACGAGGATGCGCAGCCGGACGCCGCGCTCCGCCGCCTCTACGAGCGCCTCGGTGAACGCCGGCCGCGGCACGAAGTAGGCGGAGGTCAACTCGATCGACTCGTTCGCGGCGGCGAGCGCTAGGTACACGAGCGCCTCGGCGTTCGTGTCGCCGATCGTCGCGCTGGAGCGCATCACCTGCA
>Ga0126313_10000827_pt1 | contig 15441 bp, 17 predicted proteins | sample Plot105A_FD_89954 | JGI IMG/M metagenome (GOLD analysis project Ga0126313, IMG submission 89954) | Serpentine soil microbial communities from UC McLaughlin Reserve, CA, USA - Plot105A | ecosystem: Environmental > Terrestrial > Soil > Grasslands | place: USA: UC McLaughlin Reserve, Lake County...
CAGCTCGGGCTTCGTCTGGATGATCGAGTTGTACGTCCAGCCGCCGGCGACGAGCATCGCGATGTCGCCGTTGATGAACGCCTCCTGCGCGTCGGGCTCCTCCCAGCCGATCGCGGCCTTCGGGGTGTAGCCCTCCCTGTAGAAGCTCGTGTAGTAGTCGATCGCCTCGACGGCCTCGGGCGAGTTCACCGCCGCCTTCCAAGTGTCGCCGTCCTTGGTCGCGATCTCGCCGCCGGCCTGCCAGATCGTCGGCAGGTAGTAGTGCTCGGTCAGGCCGTTGAACGCGATCGGATAGATCCCGCCGCCCTTGGCCTTGATCGCCGCGGCCGCCGCCTTCAGCTCCGCCCACGTCTTGGGCGGTTCGGCGATGCCGGCCTTCTTGAACACGTCCTTGCGGTAGATCAGGGCGCGCGCGCCGGCGTACCAGGGCTTGCCCCAGACCTCGTCGTCGAGCGTCGCCGCGTCGACGAGCGAGGAGACGTACTGGCCCTCGCCGCTCGACGGGACCGGCTCGAACGCGCCCTGGTCGGCGAACTCGGGCGTCCACGTGGTGCCCATCTCGGCGACGTCGGGCACCTTGCCGCCCGCGATCGCGGTCGTGAACTTGTCGTGGGCCTGCGCCCACGGCACGAACTCGATCTTCACGTCGACGCCCGCGTTCTTCGCCTCGAAGTCCTTGGCGTAGCCGTTGAGGACGCTCTGGAGCTTCGGCGAGCCCGGATCCATGATCCAGGTCGTCACCGTGCCCGAGAGGCCGCTCCCGGTCTTCGCGGCGGAGCCCTTGTCCTCGTCGTCGCCGCCGCAACCGGCCACCGCCAGCACGCCGGTCACGGCGCCTGCGGCGAGCCACCTCATCCGCTTCATCTCTCTCCTCCTCGTAGCCCATCCGCCGGATGGGATGATTGAGGCGTCGCCTGAGTTCACAGCGGGCGACGCTGACGTTAGGTTCAGCACTCGCCGGCCGCCGATCCGATCGGCGGCCGGCACCCTTTCAGCGCAGTGCCGGCCGCAGCTCGGTCACCAGCCGGTAGCGGTCGCCGCGGTACAGCGACCGCACGTACTCGACCACGTCACCTCCTTCGCTCTCGGTCGTGCGCTCGAACAGGAAGGCCGGGCTGTGGACGGGGACGGCGAGCATCTCGGCCTCGTCCTCGTTCACCACCGTCGGCTCGATCGTCTGGATCCCGGAAGCGATCACGATCCCGTGGCGCTCGTGGAGCAGCGTGTAGAAGGAGTGCTCCTCGAGATCCTCGCGCCGCAGCTCCGGCAGCAGCCGGCGCGGCACGTGCAGGAACTCGATCGCCATCGAGACGTCGTCGGCGAGCCGCAGGCGGCGGATCGCCCAGACCTCGTCCACTGGGGAGATGCGCAGCCGCTGCCCGAGCTTCGCGCCGGCGCTGATCGGCTCGAACGAGAGCACGTGGCTGCCGGCGCGCATGCCGCGCCGCGCCATGTCCTCGGTGAACGAGGTCATCGTCAGCGGCAGCGCGATCTTCGGCTCGGACACGTACGTGCCGCTGCCGTGCCGGCGGCGCAGCAGGCCCTCGCGCACGAGCTCGTCGATCGCGTTGCGCAGCGTCGGGCGCGAGACGCCGAGCTCGCTCGCGAGCCTGCGCTCGGGCGGAATCGCGTCGCCGACGGCGAGCTCGTCGAGCAGCGCGAGCAGCTCGTCGCGAACCAGCGACTGCTTGCTGCCGCGGCCGTTACCCAGGTCGGTCACGGCGAGCAGACTACACAGTGGTCAAGAAGTGGTCAAGACCAATTTCAACCACTTGCGGAAAGAACGGTCCCTCGGCGCGCCCGATCCCAGCTCAGGTCTCGAGCGCCCGCCGCAGCGCGCCGCCGGTCCGCTCGAGCAGCGCCCGCCCGGCGTCCGCGTCGACGCCGCGCACGAGCATCACCACCGCGAGCGAGACGTCGTCCGCTGCCGCCCCGAGCGCGGCGCGCGCGTCCTCCTCCCTGCAGCCGGCCGCCGCCATGCAGACGCGCGCGGCGCGATCCCGCAGCTTCTCGTTCGCCACCCGCATCGACGTCATCAGGTCCCCGAGCGTGCGGCCGCGCCGCACCATCACCGCCGTCGAGAACGCGTTCAGCACGAGCTTCTGCGCCGTTCCGGCCTTCAGCCGCGTCGAGCCGGAGACGACCTCGGCGCCGACAGGGACCTCGACCGAGAGATCCGCACGGCGCGCCAGCTCGGAGCCGCGCGCGCAGACGATCGCGCCGGCGAGCGCGCCCGCCTCGGCCGCCGCCCCGAGGGCTCCGAGCGCGTACGGCGTGCGTCCGCTCGCCGACACGGCGACCACCACGTCCGCGGCGCGCGGGCGGAGCGCGCGCACCGCGGCCGCGCCTGCAGCGGCGTCGTCCTCGGCCGCGGCCTCGGCGACCGATCCTGCTGGGTGCCCGGCGCCGGCGACCAGCGCGTGGACCGCGCCGGCCGGAACGGAGAACGTCGGCCCCCACTCGGTCGCGTCGACGAACGCCAGCCGGCCGGCCGAGCCGGCGCCCGCGTACACCATCCGCCCGCCCGCGCCGAGCCGCGCGGCCGCGGCGTCCGCGAGCGCGGCGATCGCGGGCTCCGCCGCCTCGACCGCGGCGAGCACCTCGGCGTGACCGCGCAGGACGGCGCGCACGACCTCGACGGTCGGGCGAAGGTCGAGGTCCGCCAGCCCGGCTGCGCGCCCCTCGGTCTCGAGCGCGCCCAGCTCGCCGCTCATGCGGCGGACATTACCGGCGCGATCGCGACTAGTCTCCTGGGCGCATGAGCGCGACCGCGACGACGATGAGCCTGAGCGAGCGCCGGCTGCTCGCGGCGGCCCGGAGCGGCGACGAGGAGGCATACCGGCTGCTCGTCGAGCCGCGCCGCGCGGAGCTGCAGGCCCACTGCTATCGCATGCTCGGCTCAATCCACGACGCCGAGGACTCGCTCCAGGAGGCGCTGCTCCGCGCCTGGCGCGGCCTGTCGCGCTTCCAGGACCGCAGCTCGCTGCGCACGTGGCTCTACCGGATCTCGACCAACACCTGCCTGGACGCGCTCGCGCGCAGGAAGAAGCGCGTGCTGCCGGTCGACTTCGGGCCGGCCGCGGACCCGCACGACAGCCCGGGCGAGCCGCTCGCCGAGTCGGTCTGGATCGAGCCCTACCCGGACGACCCCGAGGCCGGCTACGAGCAGCGCGAGAGCGTCGAGCTGGCGTTCGTCGCCACGCTCCAGCACCTGCCGCCGAACCAGCGCGCGACGCTCATCCTGCGCGAGGTGCTGGGCTTCTCCGCGCAGGAGGTCGCCGACACGCTCGGCACGTCGGTCGCGTCCGTCAACAGCGCGCTCCAGCGCGCCCGCGCGACGATCGACGAGAAGCTGCCCGACCGCAGCCAGCAGGCGACGCTGCGCGCGCTCGGCGACGAGCGCGTGCGCGCGCTCGTCGAGCGCTACATGGACGCGCTCGGGCGCGGCGACGTCGACGCTGTGGTGGCGCTGCTGGCCGAGGATGCGACGTGGTCGATGCCGCCGTGCCCGGCGTGGTACCGCGGCGAGGCACTGCGCGCCTTCCTCGCCGAGTATCCCTTGCGTGAGCGCTGGCGCCACGTGCCGGCGGGCGCGAACGGCCAGATCGCCGTCGGCTGCTACATGTGGGACGAGGCGCGCGACGGCTTCTATATCGCCGTGCTCGACGTCCTCACGCTGCGCGGCGACAAGGTGGCGGCGGTCACCGCCTTCCTCGCGCCGTGGCTCTTCCAGCGCTTCGGCGCCGTCGAGGGCCACATGACGCCCGACGCGTTCGCGCGCTTCGGCCTGCGGGAGCGCCTGTGAGCGACGAGCTGCCCGTCGAGTTCCGGATCGAGGAGCGCCGCCATGGCGACACGGTGATCCTGACGCTGCACGGCGAGCTGGACCTCGCGTCGTCGGAGCACGTCGGTGCCCGGCTGGACGAGCTGCGCGCCGACGGGGCGCCCGTGCTGCTCGACCTCGACGCGCTGGACTTCATGGACTCCTCCGGCCTGCGCCTGGTGCTCGACGCGGCCGCGGCGAGCGACGCGAGCGGCTGGCCGTTCTCCGTCACGCACGGACCCGAGCAGGTGCAGCGCCTGTTCGAGTCGACTTGCGTGACCGCGCGGCTGCCGATCGTGCCGCGCCCGGTCTAGCCTGCATCCACCGATCATCCGTGGACGCCTCGTTGTCGTGGGCGACGAGGCGCCGCGGGAATCGCTGGCTTCGGGCCTAGAGGTGGCGCGCGATCACGACGCGCTGGATCTCGTTCGTGCCCTCGTAGATCTGCGTGATCTTGGCGTCGCGCATCATGCGCTCGACCGGGTACTCGCTGACATAGCCGTAGCCGCCCAGGACCTGCACCGCCTCGACGGTCACGTACATCGCGGTGTCGGATGCGAACAGCTTCGCCATCGAGGAGTAGAGCGCCAGCTGCCGGTCGTCGCGGTCGGCGAGCCCGCATGCCTTGTAGAGGAGCTCGCGCGCCGCCGCCGTGCGCGTCTGCATGTCGGCGAGCTTGAACTGGAGGCCCTGCAGCTCGATGATCGGCTTGCCGAACGCGATCCGCTCCTTCGCGTAGGAGACCGCGTAGTCGAGCGCTCCCTGGGCGATCCCGACCGCCTGCGCGGCGGCGCCCAGGCGCGTGCGCTCGAGCGTGCCGAGGGCGACCGCGAGGCCGCGGCCGACCTCCCCGATCACGTTCTCGGGCGGCACGCGCACGTCCTCGAACACGGGCTGTCCGGTCGGCGAGCCGTGGATCCCGAGCTTGTGCTCGTACTTCGGCACCGACAGCCCGGGCCGGTCCTTCTCGACGACGAACGCGGTGATCCGCCGCTGCGCGCGGTCCGTGACGGCGAAGACGACGTAGAAGTCGGCGATGCCGGCGTTCGTGATCCAGTTCTTGGTCCCGTTGATCACCCAGTCGCCGCCGTCGAGCCCGGCGCTCGTGCGGATCGCCGCCGGATCGGAGCCCGCGTCCGGCTCCGACAGGCAGAACGCCGGCGACCACTCGCCGGTCGCGCAGCGCGGGAGGAAGCGCTCCTTCAGCTCCGGCGAGCCGAAGCGCTGGATCGGCAGCGTGCCGAGCTCCTGCACCATCAGGATCAGCGCGCACGCCGCCGACGCGCGCGCCAGCTCCTCGACCGCGACCTGCAGCATCAGCGTGCCGGTCCCGGTGCCGCCGTGCTCCTCCGCGAACGGCAGCGCGAGCACGTCGTGCTCCCCCAGCAGCTGCCGTATGTCCCACGGGTACTCGTCGCTGGCGTCGATAGCCGCCGCGCGCGGGGCGATCCGCTCGCGCGCGAGCTGCCTTATGGTGTCGCGGAAGTCCCTGTGCTCCTCGGGAAGCTCGTAGACCTCCCCGCTCATCGCCTCGGCAGCGTCTTCACGATCAGCCGGGCGATCAGCCGGTAGCCGCTCGTCCGCGCGTGGATGTCGCGGAACTCGCAGTAGTAGGTGAGCTCGCACACCTTCGCCACGGCGACCGGGATCGTGCCGTATCCGCGCAGGCGATCGGTCGTCTGGTCGAGCGGCTCGTAGGCGCCGCTCGCCGCCGTGACGTCGACGAAGGTGCCGCCTGCGGCCTCGTACGCCCGCTTCAGCGTGGGATTGATGAGCTCCTTCAACGCGACGATGGAAAGACGCGCCAGATCCTGGTTGGCGCCCACGCCCACCCACAGGCCCAGGACCACGCTCGGGTACGTGATGCCGACGATCCGCACGTTCTCGCCGGCGGCCGCGCGCAGGCGCTCGGCGATCTCGGTCACGTTCTTCTGCAGCTGCTGCACCACCGTCGCGATGCACGGGATCGGCTCGGCCTCGTCGACGCACGCGACGACGTCGTTGCCGCCGATCGACACCGTGACGAGCCCGACCTCGCCGCGGTGCGCGCGCAGGAAGCGCTCGGCGGCCGCGATCTGCGTGAGGCCGGCGTAGTGGCGCCCCCCGGGCCCCAAGCCGCGGCACGCGGCCGTGCGCTCGAGCAGCGACACGCTCGTCTCGCCGCCGCAGCCGAAGTTGACGAGCTTGAAGCGGTAGCCGCGCGCGCGGGCGAGCCCCGGGACCTGATAGGCGAAGCCGTTGCGCGTGCCGCCCGCCCCGTGCACGACGCTGGGCTGGTAGCCGATCGCGTAGGAGTCTCCGAGCGAGACGTAGAGCTGGCGCTTCGGCTTGGCGGCGTCGGCCGCCGCGGGAGCCGCGAGAGCGACAACGAGGCCGAGGAAGACGATGCGGAGGAGTGACATGGCCCAGCAGCCTAGCTCCGCGCCGCCAGCGCGATCAGCTCCACGCACGTGTCCAGCGTCATCGCCGTGGAGTCGATCACGAGGTGGTAGTGCTCGGGGTCGCGCGCGTCGCAGCGGTAGAAGTGGTGCACGTAGGCCTGGCGCGCGCGGTCGGTCTCCTCGAGGTGCCGCTCGGCCGTCGCGCGGTCAACGCCCCCCAGCCGCATCCCCTGCTCGATCCGCGCGTCCCGTGGACCGGCGAGGCGCACGTGCAGCGCGCCCGGATGCTCGCGCAGCACGATCGCGCCCGCGCGCCCCAGGATCACGGCTCCCGCGCCCGCCGCGTGCTCGCGCAGCACCTGCTCGGTCGCCTGGCGGAAGGCGTCGTCGGTCAGGACGTTCTCCGGCACCGGCGTCGCGCCGGCGAGCACCGGCGTGACCTGGCCGAACGAGAGCAGCGCGCGCGTGAACCAGTTGCCGACCGACTCGTCGTGGTCGATCGCCTCGCGCAGCGGGACGGCGAGCCGCTCGGCCACGCCGGTGGGGATCGCGCGGTCGACGAACGGGACTCCGAGCCGCCTGGCGACCTCAGGCCCGACCTGGCTCCCGCCGGCCCCGTAGGGCGCTGAAAGCGTGACAAGAGTCATCGATCCCCGCGACATCATCGCAACAGAGGTCGCCGTCGGCGGGTCCATGCGTTTACTACAACGGGCGGCATTGAGGGGTGGGTCCGAACCGCCGGTCAACGGTGGTCCGGGCTCTCGGTCAATGCCCGCCGTTCGCGAGCGCCGGGCGCGCAGCCACGCCTCGAGCAAGGCGCACTCGGTGCGCCGAGGCACTGCCGAGCAGCGCCGCGTCCATCTGCGCGCGCTTGAACAGCCAGTGGACGTCCGCCTCCCACGTGAAGCCGATCCCGCCGTGGGCCTGGATCGCCGAGCCGGTCACCTCCACGCCCGCCTCGCCCGCGGCGACGCACGCCATCCCGCACGCCTCGGCCAGCCGCTCGGGCGCCGCGCCGGCGGCCCAGGCGGCGAAGTACGCCGCCGAGCGCGCGCCCTCCGTCCGCAGCAGCATCTCCGCACAGCGATGCGAGACCGCCTGGAACGAGCCGACCGGCACGCCGAACTGGCGCCGCTCCGACACGTACGCCACGGTCATGTCGAGCGCGCGCTGGCAGACGCCGACGACCTCGGCCGCGACCGCGCCGCCCGCGCGGCCGAGCGCCGCGTCGACGTCGCCGCCGAGCGCGGGCCCGTCGCCGCGCACGCGCGCGTAGCGGCGCGTCGGGTCGATCGCGTCGATGACCTCGACATCGGCGTCGGCACGCGCGACGACCCGCGGCGCGCCCGCCTCGACGAGCACGATCACGTCGGCGTCCGCGGCGTCGGCGATCGCGTCGCGCACGCCGCCGAGCGCGCCCGTCAGCTCACCGCTCGCGAGCCCCGGCAGCCAGCGCGCCCGCTGCTCGCCGTCGCCCGCCTGCTCGATCGCGAGCGCGGCCAGCGCGGAGCCGAGCAGCGGCACCGCCGCGACGGCATAGCCCAGCTCCTCGAGCAGCACCGCCAGCTCGACCGTGCCCAGCCCCTGTCCGCCGTGCTCCTCGGCGACCGCGATGCCCGGCCAGCCCAGCTCGCACAGCTCGCGCCACAGCGCGTCGTCGTAGCGGCCGGCCTCCGCGGCCGCGCGCACGCGCTCGAACGGCGAGCGCTCGGCGAGCAGTTCGCGCGCGGTCGCCTTGATCGTGCGCTGCTCGTCGGTGAAGTCGAAGTTCATCGCGACGTCCCCTCAGCGCGCCCGCGGGAGTCCGAGCACCCGCTCGGCGACGATGTTCTTGAGGATCTCGGTCGTCCCGCCCTCGATCGAGTAGCCGCGCGCGCGCAGCAGCTCGTACCCCCAGCGCGAGCCGGCGACGAGCGCCTCGGCGCCGAGCACCCGCGTCGCGAGCTGCGCGAGCTGCTGGTTGGCGTCCGACCACATCCACTTCGTCAGCGATCCCTCAGGCCCGGGCTGGCCGTAGCGCTCGACCGCCGCCAGGCCGCGATACGCGGTGAGCCGCACGATCTCCGTCTTGACATGCAGCGCGCCGAGCGCGTCGGCGATCACGTCGTCGTCGAGCAGCCCGCGCGCGGCCGCCTCGTCGATCAGGTCGTCGAGCAGCTGCCGCATCCGCACCTGGAGGAAGAACCCGAGCCCGGCGCGCTCGTTCATCAGCGTCGTGAGCGCGACCTTCCAGCCGTTGCCCACGCCGCCGATGACGTTCTCGTCAGCGATCCGCGCGCCCTCGATGAAGAGCTCGTTGAACTCCGACTCGCCGGTCATCTGGCGTAGCGGCCGCACCTGCACCTCCGGCTGCTCCATGTCCATCAGGAAGTACGTCAGGCCCTTGTGCTTCTCCGCCTCGGCGTCCGTACGCGCGACGACCATGCACCACTTCGCGTACTGCGCGGCGCTGGTCCAGACCTTCTGGCCGGTGACGAGCCAGCCGTCGCCGTCGCGCACGGCGCGCGTCTTGAGCGCGGCGAGGTCCGAGCCCGCCTGGGGCTCCGAGAAGCCCTGGCACCAGATCTCCTCCGCCGACAGGATCGGGCCGAGGAAGCGGTCCCGCTGCTCCTCCGTCCCCCAGACCATCAGCGTCGGGCCGCCGAGCAGCAGTCCCAGCACGTTGGCCGGCAGCGGCGCGCGGGCGCGACCGAGCTCCTCGAAGAAGATCGCCGACTCGGTCAGAGTCGCGCCGCGACCGCCGTGCTCGCGCGGCCAGTGCGGCGCCGCCCACCCGCCGGCGTAGAGCCGGCGCTGGAAGTCGCGCCGCCAGGCAAAGTGGGGGTCGAACCCGTGCAGCGGCTCCGGGCCGGGGTCGTTGACCGCCAGCCACTCGCGCAGCTCGTCGCGGAACGCGGTCTCGCGCTCCGAGAAGGTCAGGTCCATCGTGTCGCTCCCATCGGTCAGGGCGTCGAGCGCGCCGGCGCGCCAGTGTGTACCAGCAACCGGGGCGGGTTGCGGGAATGATCCTGGCTGTGGGAGCGTCGATCTCCCATGCCGAATTCGCTACCCCAGCTCGTGGGTGACCGCGTTTTCCTCACCGACGGCGGCCTGGAGACATCGATGATCTTCCATCACGGCCTCGACCTGCCGCACTTCGCGTCCTACAAGCTGCTCGAGGACGAGCGCGGGCGGAGGGCGCTGCGCGAGTACTTCTCGCGCTTCCTCGAGGTGGCGCGCGAGCGCGGCGCCGGCTTCGTGCTCGACACCACGACCTGGCGCTCGAATCGCGACTGGGGCGCGCTGCTCGGCGACGACGCGGAGGCGCTGGACGCGATCAACCGCGCCGCGGTGGAGTTCGCGCGCGCGCTGCGCCGGGAGCACGCGGGCACGGCTCCGGTCCTCGTCAACGGCGTGCTCGGGCCGCGCGGCGACGGCTACGTGGTCAGGGAGGCGATGTCGGCGCAGGAGGCCGAGGACTACCACTCCGCGCAGGTGCGGTCGTTCGCTGCGGCGGGCGCGGACATGGTCTCGGCGATCACGATGACCTATGCGGACGAGGCAACGGGGATCGCGCGCGCCGCCGCCGCGGCCGGCATCCCGGTCGCGATCTCCTTCACCGTCGAGACCGACGGACGGCTGCCGAGCGGGCAGGCGCTCGGCGAGGCGATCGAGCAGGTCGACGCCGAGACCGGCGGCTCGGTCGCCTACTTCATGGTCAACTGCGCGCACCCGTCGCACTTCGAGCACGTCGTTGCGCACGGCGGCGACTGGAAGGACAGGATCGCGGGGCTGCGCGCGAACGCCTCGACGCTCAGCCACGCCGAGCTCGACGAGGCCGAGGAGCTCGACGAGGGCGATCCCGTGGAGCTCGGCCGGGGCTACGCGGCGCTCCGGACGCACCTGCGCAACGTCACGGTGCTCGGCGGCTGCTGCGGCACCGACCAGCACCACGTCGCCGCGGTGGCGGCGGCCTGGGGCCCCTAGCCGGCCAGCCAGCGCTCGATGAGCCGCCGCGCGATCGCCAGGCGCGGCGGCAGCAGCAGCTCGCTGCCGCCGGGGTCGCCGCCCCAACCACCTGTGCCCGCCGGCCTGTGCCCGCCGACGAAGTCGGCTCGGTGCGAAGCCGGCTGGGCAGCGCTATCGGCGGCGGCCGCGGCGGCGACCTCGGCGCGCGAGAACCAGCGCACGTCCTGGACGTCGGCCTCGAGCGGGCGCGGCTCGCCCTCGAGCCAGGGCGCCTCGAAGCCGAGCATCAGGGAGGACGGGAACGGCCACGGCTGCGAGGCGACGTAGCGCGGCGCGCCGATCCGCACGCCGCTCTCCTCGGCGACCTCGCGCGCGACGGCCTCCTCGAGCGTCTCGCCCGGCTCGACGAAGCCGGCGAGCGCGGAGTAGCGCCGCGGCGGCCAGCTGGGCGCGCGGCCCAGCAGGAGGCGATCGGCGCGGGTCACGAGCATGATCACGACCGGGTCGGTGCGCGGGTGGTGGTGCGTGCCGCAGCGCAGGCAGGCGCGGATCAGCCCGGCCTCGCCGACGCCGGAGGGGGAGCCGCAGGCGGCGCAGAAGCGGTGGCGGCGGTGCCAGTTGCAGAGCGCGGCGACGTACGCGACGAGCCCCACGTCCTCCTGCGGTAGCACGGCGGCTGCCGTGCGCAGCGGCACCGGCCGTGGTCCGGCTGCGGGCTCCGGGCGCCGCGCGCCGCCGCCGCGCGGGCCGCCGGCGGCGATGAGCGGCGGCGGCCGCTCGCCGGTCGCGGGCGCGTCGACGTCGATCGCGAACAGCGGGCCGGCCGCGTCGAGTCCGAGCAGGAGCGGCTCGACCGCTGCGCCGGCCGACGAGGCGCGGGCCGCGGTCCTCAACGCCTCCTCGAGCGGGAGGATCGCCAGGCGGTCGCCATCGATGACCACGCCCTTGTCGCCCGCGAGCACCGCCCGCGCGGCCGGGCTCGCGCGCTGCTCCGCCACCCATTCGGCATCGCGGCGGCGGGCGTCGCCGGCCCGGTCGAGCCGCGCGCCCGCGAACGCGTTCACGCGAACGCCGGCGCGACCTCGGCGGCGATCAGCTCGAGCGCCTCGACGTCGCGGTGGACCAGGTGCTGGAGCATGAGCCGCTCGACGCCGGCGGCCTCGTACTCGCGCAGCCGGTCGATCACCTCGGCGGGCGTCCCGGCGATCGCGCTGCGGCGCAGCTCGTCGACGGTCTCGCGGCCGCCGGTGACCTCCGAGAGCCGCTCGGCGCGCCCCCGCAGCTCGCCCTCGTCGCGGCCGATCAGGACCTGGTGCATGAGCGAGAAGCGCAGCGTCGCCGGGTCGCGACCCGACTGCTCGCATGCGCTCGCAAGCCGCCCGCGCGCCGCCGCCGCGTCCTCGGGCGACTCGTGCACCACGTTGTACTCGCTCGCGAAGCGCGCGGCGAGCGCGGCGCCGCGCCTGCGCGCGGACCCGCCCATCAGAAGCGGCAGCGGCCGCTGGACGGGCTTCGGTAGCGCGTCCAGCTCCTCGACCGCGTAGTGCTCGCCGGCGAAGCTGATGGGCTCGGTACCGAGGGAGCCGCTGACGATCTCGAGCTGCTCCGCGAGGCGGTCCATGCGCTCGCCCATCGGCGGGAACGGGAAGCCGTAGGCGCGGTGCTCGGCCTCCATCCAGCCCGTGCCGATGCCCAGATCGACCCGCCCCCCCGAGATGTGATCCGCGGTCACCGCATTCTTCGCCAGCACCGACGGATGGCGGAACGTCGCCGGCGACACGAGCGTCCCGAGCCGCACCGTCGACGTGATCGCCGCCAGCCCGCAGATCGTCCCCCAGGCGTCGAGCGAGCCGCGGTCGCGCCCGTCCATGACCGAGAGGTAGTGGTCGGAGCGGAAGAGGGCCTCGAACCCGAGCCGCTCGCAGGCCTGCGCCAGCGCGACCCAGTCGTCCCAGGTCACGTCCTCCTGCCCCTCGATCATGACCGCGAATCGCATGGCCGGGCACGCTAGCGGCCCGGCCCCCCGCAGGCCGCCCGCAAGGCAGCCGCGCGAGCAGGCGCGCGCGGCCGCGCCGCCGAGCCGGGCCCGGACGCGCTCGCCGACGCCCGCCGCCTGCGCGACTCGATCTTCATGCAGCAGGGGATCACGTTCGACTCGGGCGGGCCCGACTCCGGCGGCCGCGGTGCGCGACCGGAAGTTCCCGCACGACCTCGTCCCGCGGATCATCCCCGGTGCGCAGTGGAAGCAGATCAAGCCAGTGGACCCGTCCAAAATTTCGACCGGTTCTGACGGGTTCCGGACGGATCCACGAGCCGCGTCGTAAGGTGGTCGAGATGTACGTCCGCGCTCCCGACCCGGGCGACGCGCCGGCCGTGCTGGAGCTGATCGTCGCCCGCGACGTCGCAGACCTCGGACGGCCCGACTTCACGCTCGAGGACCTCTTGGCCGACTGGGCCGCTCCGGGGATCGACCCGGCGCGCGACGCTTGGCTCGTCGAGGATTGCGGCGGGCCGCTCGGCTACGCGCTGCTCGACGACCGCCTACAGCTACTTCCGGATGCGCATGGAGCTTGCCGCGGCGCCGAGCCTCCCGCGGAGGGGCCGGTGCGCCCCTTAAGCCGCGGCGCCGACGACGCGCCCGTGCACGCGCTCGTCGAGGAGCCGTTGGCCGCCGTGCCGGGCAACGAGCCGCGCTCGCTGGAGTCCTGGCAGGCGGCGAAGATCGACAAGCAGGGCTGGGACTCCTCGCTGCTGCATGACGACGCGGATGGGCTCGCGGGCGTCGTGCTCTGCGAGCGCTGGGAGGATGGCGTCGGCTACGTCGACTACCTCGCCGTCGCGTCGTGCTCGCGCGGCCGCGGGGTCGGGCGCGCGCTGCTGCTGCACGGGCTCGCGGCGCTGCGCACGGCTGGGCTCGCGGCGCAGAGCTCTCCGTGCAGGGCGAGAACGCGGGCGCGACGCGGCTCTACGAGTCGGTCGGCATGAGCCCGGTCTGGACGATCGAGCGCTGGGAGAAGGCGCTCCGGCCGCTGTAGAGCACGATCGCGACGGCCGTCGCGAGGTTGAGGCTCGAGACCCCTGCGCGCATCGGGATCCGGATCCGCGCGACCGCGCGCTCGAGCAGCTCCGCGCTCACGCCGTCGCGCTCGGTCCCGAACGCGAGCAGCGCTCCCTCTGGCGGCGTCGCGAGCTCGTCTCCGCCGGGGTCGACCACGACGAGCGGGCGGTCGCCAAGCCCCTCCGTGCGCCCGACCGGCAGCGCGAAGTGCAGCCCGGCCGAGCCCCGCAGCGCGGCCGCGTCCCAGGGATCGCAGCGCCCCGTCGTCACCACGCCCGCCGCACCCGCGGCGGCGGCGACCCGCACGACCGCGCCGACGTTGCCGAGCTGGCGCGGGTCCTCGAGCAGCACGACCGGCGGTCCGGCGGTCGCGGCGAGGAGCGGATCGGGGGCGAACGGCGGGCGCCGCGCGACGGCGGCGACCCCTGTGTGGGGAGCGCGTGCGACCAGCCCGGCGAGCGGCCGCTCGACGGTGAGCTCCGCGAGCCGCGCGCGCAGGTCCGGCGCCAGCCGCTGCGCGAGCCGGTCGAGCCCGGCGGCGTCCTCCGTCGCCGCCGCGACGATGCCGGCGCCGAAGCGCAGCGCGTGCTTGAGCGGGTGAAAGCCCTCGAGCAGGACCAGGCGCTCGTCGGTGCGCGCGGCGGCGAACGCGTCCGCGACCGGGTCCGCTCCCATGGCGGGCAAGGATGGCACCCAAGCGGAGGCCGGCTCGACGGCGTACGCTCAACGGATGGCCTTCCAGCCCGACGACCTACTCGGCGACGCGGCGCTCGAGGCCGCGGTCGCCGCGCTCGCGGAGCGCAACCAGCACCACCTGGCCGACATGAGCGAGGCGGAGCGGGCCGACGCGGTGGGGCACTGGCGCGAGCTGGCGATGACCGTGCTGACGGCCGCGCGCACCGCCGCCGGACCCGAGCCCCGCGACGGCGATGCGGGCGGCCGCGCGGCGATCGTGCTCGAGGACGCCGGCGGCGACGAGATCACCGTGCACGCAAGCTTCTACCCGCAGCTCGAGGACCTCGGCGGCGGCGAGGTGGCTGCGACGCCGGCGCAGGCGACCGCGCTCGAGCTGCTCGAGCAGCTCGCGGGAGAAGAGGACGACGACGACGACATCGCCGGCTGACCGCGTCAATGCGCGAGCGGCGGCTCGCGCCCGAGCGCGCCGAAGAGCCGGTCGTAGTCGGCAATCCCGCAGCCGTCCGAGCGCGCGATCGTGACGTCGACCGGCCTGCCGTCGAGCGTGCCGCTCACGTGCGCCTGCTCCGGCCCGCCGTAGATCTCGGTGCACGCGCGCGCGGGATCGGGCGGCGCGGCGACCCTGGCGAGCTTGTCCAGCCGCGAGCGGTCGCACGGGGTCGCGCCGCCGCAGCGCAGCTCGACGACGACGGGGCTCCCCGTCCCGGTCACCTCGACCGTCAGATTGGTCGTGTCCGCGGAAGCGGGCGCGGCCGGCCGCTCGTCGTCGCCGCATGCGGTCAAGGCCGCAGCGGCGAGCAGCGCAGGCAGCAGGCGTCGCATGCCGGTACTACGCGCGGGGCGGTGATGTGTCACAGGCGGGGGTGGCGGGCTCTTGAACGGCGGGGTCCGGTGTGGCGCCGGTGAACGCTGGTCGCCTTCGCAATTCGGCGGGCTGCGCAGCGTTGACGGCGTATATATCGCCGTCAACGCCGGTCGCACGCCGAAATCGCGATATCGAATCTGCGTTGACCGGCGCCCCGGGGGCCCTCCTCAATGCCAGCCGTTCTCAAACGCCGGGCGTCTCGGAAAGCAGCCGCGCGACCGATAGCGCGGCCAGCAGCGTCATGCAGACCGCCGAGGCGACGCACCAGCTGCAGATCGCGTCCAGTCGCGCCACCTCGGCGTACGTCAGCCACGCCGAGAAGCCGAATCCGGCGAGCGAGAGAAACGCGGCGGCGGTCCGCGCGCCGTCCGAATCGCGCGCGAGCGACGCGAGTATCGCCGCGTAGCCGCCGAGCCCGAGCAGCGCGACGGGGACGCCGCCGAGCTCCGCGTACGCGGACCGCTGCACGGTCTCGCAGCCGTGCGAGACCGCGCACAGCGGCGTGCCGCCGGAGTAGTGCACCGCCGTGAGGTAGCCGGCGATGCCCAGCCCGGCGAGCGCGACGAGCGCGGACGCTGCGCGCAGACCGAGACCGGCAGTCCGGCCGTGGTCGCGGGCGCGACCGCCGGTTCCGCGCACCGTCGCGCTCATCGTCCGAGCTCCTGCTGGA
>Ga0126313_10000829_pt1 | contig 15414 bp, 16 predicted proteins | sample Plot105A_FD_89954 | JGI IMG/M metagenome (GOLD analysis project Ga0126313, IMG submission 89954) | Serpentine soil microbial communities from UC McLaughlin Reserve, CA, USA - Plot105A | ecosystem: Environmental > Terrestrial > Soil > Grasslands | place: USA: UC McLaughlin Reserve, Lake County...
GAGGCCGCTGAGGAGACCGGGCTAGCAGTGGAGGTGTCAAGGCTCGTGGGTGTCTATTCCGAGCCGGACCGCGACCCGCGTGGCCACAACGTCAGCATCGCCTTCCTGGCTCGCGTCCTTGGCGGTCAGATGCAGGCGTCCACCGACGCCGCCGAGGTCGAACTCCTAGATCCCGCCACCGTCGAACTGGCCTTCGATCATCGCCGCATCATCGCCGACGCGATCGTGTAACGGTCAGCCATAGGCTTCTTTTTCTTGCTCGATTATGGACGGAGGTCGGGAATGCCGATCGACCAAGCCACGGTGGCGCGGAGCTTCGAACCTTCTATGTTACGGTAGAGATGCGCGAGCGGCACGCGTACTGTGACCGCCAAGGGAGGGGAGCGAGCGCACTACCTTAGAGCCGGGAGTGCCAACGTATCTGTGATCCACCACGATCCCACCGCAACTGCGTGGCGGCCCATGGCGATCTTCACAAATAAGGCTGGGGACAAACCTCAAAATCGTGGTGTTCCCGGTTCGAATCTGGGTCCCGCCGCTCCTTAAGGTCCTGCTCCACCGTGAAGGTCCGCGCGTTTATCGCCGACTTCTCATAGAAGTCGGTTGCTCAGTAACCCTCCCCTACTGGGTGGCACACCAGCGCCTCCATGAGACCGGCGAGTATTCGTCGTTCGTCGAGGTCGGAGACGACGTTCATTTCCCGCCCTGGCTGGGTAAAGTCAAGCGCACCCGCCGCGTCCAGGGTAGGCGCCGCTTGTGGTCCGAGCGTTACGGATTCGGGATCGGCAGCGGCGGCGATGCAGGCGAGGTCCCATAGTTCTTTTCTGGTCTCGGGTGCGCCGTACTCGGACGTCCAGAGCTCCAGTATCTCGGCCAGGTACGAGGTTATTGGCCGACCGCGCTTACGCAGCTCTTCTGCAAATGGGACCGGATCTACCAGTATCTTTGCCGCCGCGGGCTACGTGGGAACCTGTAGGAGATCCACGGGTCCTTCGAGTAACGCACGCCAGGCCGTGCTGTCGGCTTTGCCGTTGAGCTCTCCCATCCTGTTCTGCCAAACTCTGTAGCTGCCTTGGTCCCCGAATCCTCCGAGCCAGACGACGCGCAGGTTTCTCCAGCGTCTCCGGCGCGGCCAGAAACAGGGAGGCTGGGTCTGTTGCCGATCCCGTGGCGATGATGGTTAGCGGTCCCAGGCGCGCCTCTTCCACGAGGAACTCGAGGCCAGCGCTCGGCACCAGATCCTCCCTGCTCTCCATCGGGCGCTCCGCGCCGGGGATACAGGGCACGTCGCTCCCGCACAACGCGACCACACGCTCGGCCTCCTCCTGGTACATATCGCGCGAGCCCGGCCCGTGGGCCGTGGTGTTGTGTACGGAACCAACGCCCCTCACCTCAAGCGTCCCCTCGGGTGCTCCAAGCGCGTGGGCGATGGCGAACTGATCGTCTACCTCGTTGGCCGTGTCGCAATCTAGGACTACGCGGGTGGGGTTCATCGTCTCCTTTCCCGGGGTCTCCGTTTGATCACGATGGTGTGCTCGTAATGCGCCGCGGGGCTGCCGTCGGCCGTCTTGATGGTTCATCCGTCAGGACCCTCGACGGTTCGGTCCGAGCCCGAGGCGATGATCGGCTCAATGGTAGCAACGAGTCCTTTTGTCAGAGGAGTGTCCAGCCTCCGGTCAAACTGGCTGGGTATCGTGGGAGGCTCGTGGATGCTCCTGCCGATCTCATGACCGCTCAGACCGGCGAGGACGGTGAAACTTCGCCTGCGCGCGGCGGTCTCCACGACGCGGCCGATCTTGTTTACCAGACGGCCTGCATGCGCCACCGGGGCCGCCCGCGCGAACGCCACCTCCGCGCCCTCTTTCAGCTTCTGGTGCACCTCTGGCCCCGAAGGCAGCGCGACCGTGACCGCGGCGTCGGCGACGTGCCCTTCGACCTCGGCGGTCATGCTGATTTTGACGAGGTCGCCCCTTTCTATGACCCTGCCGCCGGGAACACTATGCACGGCCTCGTCGTTTACGCTGATGAGGTTGACGCCAGGGAACCAGTACACCGCCCGCGGCGCCGACCGCGCCCCGTAATGCTTGTAGAGACCACGGCCCCTACGGCGTCCAGCTCCGCTGTCGTCATTCCAGGCTCCAGGGTTATTCTCATCTCCCGAAGGGCGTGAGGTCCCTGTCCAATTCGACGGTCATTGCGGCTCCCCTCGCTCGGGCTATGTCGGTATCTGCATCCTCGTATTGTAGGACGGTGGTGTGAACGCGGCCCGGTTCTGCCTGGCGGCGGTGGTGTAAACTCATAGCAGGAGGCACGAGACTTGGATTGGGAAATCATCTTCTGGGCTGTTCTGGCGGCTCTTGCCTTCGTCGGCGAGCTTCTTACCGTCTCTTTCTTTTTGCTCTTCTTCTCGCTCGGCGCCGTCGTGGGCCTCGTCGCGGCCCTGTTCGGCTTCGGCGTCACCGCGCAGGCCGTCGGGTTTCTCGCGGCCTCCGTGTTCAGCATGGCGATCCTGCGTCCTGCCCTTTTGAACCGGCTCGCTCTGAGGGGTTCTGAGGGATACGCCAGGCACCCTGGGATCACGGGCGAGAGCGCCGTGGTGACGGAGGAGATAGAGGCCGGCGGAAAGGGGATGGTGCGCGTGGGGAGCGGAGAGTTCTGGACCGCCCGGTCCCTCCATCCCGGCGAGAGGATAGAACCTGGCACCAGGGTGAGGGTCCTCGACACCGACGGGCTTACGGCCATGGTAGATACAGTGGAGATGAAGGAGGACAAATCATGACCGGTCTTATAGTGCTGGCAGTGCTGGCTTTCGTGGTCTTTCTGCTGGCAGCGAGGAGCATCAGGATCATCCCCCAGAGTCGGGTGGCGATTATACAGCGGCTCGGACGTTACCATCGCACCGCCGAGAGCGGGCTTACGTTTGTCGTGCCTGTGGTGGACAAGATGCTGCCCAAGACCGACCTCAGGGAGCAGGTCATAGCGTTCCAGCCCCAGGCGGTCATCACCAACGACAACGTTGGGATGCAGATCTCGACGGTCGTCTACTACCAGGTAGTGGATGCGCGGGCCTCCGAGTACGAGGTGGCGAACTTCAATCTGGCGATGGAGCAGATCACGCAGACTACCTTGCGCAACGTGATCGGCAACCTCATCCTGGACAAGACCCTGACCTCCCGAGACGAGATCAACGGCAAGCTCCGCACGATCCTGGACGAGGTCACGGAGAAGTGGGGCATCAGGGTGACGCGGGTCGAGCTCAAGGAGATCACGCCCCCAAGGGATATCCAGCAAGCGATGGAGAAGCAGATGCAGGCCGAGCGGACCCGCCGCGCCGCCATCCTGACCGCGGAGGGCGACAAGCGCTCCGCGATCCTCAAGTCCGAGGGCGAGAAAGAGTCAGCCATCCTCCGGGCCGAGGGCGAGCAGAAGGCCGCGGTACTGCGCGCCGAGGGTGAGGCCGCTGCCTACCGCAACGTCCAGGCCGCCCAGATCGAGATGACAGGAGCCCTCTTCGAGCGCCTGGAGAGTTCGGATCTCTCACCCGAGTCCCTCCGCTACCTCTACCTGAAGGCCCTCCCCGAGATGGCGAAGGGACCGGCGAGCAAGCTCTTCGTTGTCCCCTCCGAGATACAGGACCTTGCTGGCACCATCGGGGCCCTGGTCGGTGGCGCCTCCCTGGCCGGCGAGGACGACGCGAAGGACGAGAGCAAGCAACGCCGTCTCGATGCCCCGGACAGACGCCCGAACGGCGAGCTGCCGGCCCGGCGGGAGAACCCTCTTTAGGGAGACCTGGCTACGGCCTACCCTCCACATACCCGTATTCGGGACGGCTAAAGTAAGGTCCCACCGTCATCGCCGATCGGATGCCGTCACGGCGCCCTGATATCGGCCGGACGCCACGGTGGGACCTCGTTGTACGTTGTCGCGGCGCCCCCAGCCCGCGGGCCGAACCAAGCTGTGTCGGCCCTTTTCGGTTTCCCGGGCACTCCTCCAACCCGCGTGACCCTCCGCCGCGTCTCGTATTCATCTGACCAGCTCCCGAGAGGCGTCCCGCGGGCCCGCCTCGTTTGCCTTTCTGTGCGCCCGCGCACACCGCTCCGATCCACGGCGGTGTACTACACTGCGGTCGAGTACGGCAAAGTACGGTCGAGTACGCTGAAATCGGGCGTCCCCTCCGTCCTGGGGTTTGTGGAGATGTGGCATTGGTGGGCCGCTTGCGGGAGGAGTTGACGGGGGCTGATGAGCTCCTTGGCATCGAGGAGGCGGCCCGCTTGTTGGGGGTGGGGCAGGTGACGGTCTGGCGCTGGTGCCGGGAAGGGGCGCTGCCGTGCGCGAAGATCGGGCGCAAGTGGCGCGTGAGGCGTGGGGCGCTAGACGAGTTCGTGCGCAGGAGCGAGCGCGCCCAGACGCTGACCGGGCGGCTCAGGGTCTTCGTGGGGGCGCCCGACAACCTGCTGGCTGTGACGCAGGACGCCGAGCTGAGACGGTACGGTGCCTGATGGTGGTGCGACATCGCCCTGGTGTCGTCGTGCTTACCGGTCATGGTAGCCCGCGCGTGCTGCGGGCGGTAGTGGAAGCGGGGCGAGCGCCTACGTGCACAAGGGGGCTGACTTCGCGGCCCTGCTCGCCGCGGTGGAGGTCGCGGCCCGGGCGTCCAAAAAAGGCGACCCGTTCGTCGCGATGCCCCAGCGGGTCGTGGGGGACGCGGTGGATGACGGGCAGGCGGACGGTGACGGGGGCTGCCCGCTATCCGCGCGGCAGCTCGAGGTGCTGCTGTTGGCGGCCCGCGGACTTTCCAACCTCCGGATCGGCCGCTTGCTGTGCCTCTCGGAGGCGATCGTCAAGCGCCACCTCGCCAACGCCTACGAGAGGATGGGCGTCCACTCCAGGACCGAGGCCACCGCAGCGGCACTCTCGAAGGGCTGGATCACCGAGCGCGAACTGGTCGCCTATCCCCCCGCTACGGGGACCACGGGGGCTAGTCCACGGCGCCTGAAGCCCCCGCCCCGTCTCGTCGACCACATAGAGCAAGTCAACCAGGTTATCACCTCAGCATCCCCGCGCTGCCCTGAGCGCTCACCGCAGCCTCCAGGCGGGTCGGAACCTGACCTCGATCCAGCAACCATCGGACGACCGGCCGATTATCTTCTTTGATGCTGCTGGAAGAAGCGCAACATCTCGGTGGACGCGTCGGGTCCTTTGCGGTCCGTGTACGAGCCTGGGTGGCTCCCGCCGGACCATGCGTGACCGAGCCCGTGCACGCTCCACCGCTCCATGAGATCCCTGCCGTCCGCGTCCTTATAGGTGAACCTGGTGTACTCATGCCCGCCGGGCACGCTGCCCCGACGGGTGCTCACCCGCAGTGAGGAGCCGTTCTGACTTCCAGTGTTCAGATGGGCCTGAAGACGTTCGCCGTTGCGCGGATGAACGGTCGTATCGCCATCGCCGTAGAAGATTATCGTGGGCAAGACCTTCTGCCGTCCTTCGGTGTTTTCGGAACGTGCGACGACTGGTCCGCCCTGGCGCATCGCCGTGAACGCGGAGGACATGTCATGGGCGGACCCCGGGGCGAGCCCGGAGTGTACGCCGACCGCCGCATAGAGGTCTGGATAGGTGGCGCCAAGGATCGCTGCCATCGCCCCTCCCGCCGACATCCCGGCAACGTAAACTCGACCTTCTTCGACCTCGTACTCGTCCATCACCTGTTTCGTGATGCCGGCGATGATGGACGGCTCGCCCCGGCCGCGTTGCTGGTCTGAGGCCTGGAACCAGTTCCAGCACTTCTGCATGTTGGCGTTGCCTGATTGCGCAGGGTAGGCGACGAGCAAGGTGTGTTCCTCGGCGAGCCCGTTCATGCGGGTGCCCGTGGCGAAATCGTCCGGATTCTGGGTGCAACCGTGGAGCATGACGATCAGGGGCACGGCCTGCCCAGTATAGCCGCTTGGGACGTAGATCTTGTAAGAACGGGTCCCGGCGCCGTTGGTGTACGACCATTCGAGCCAACGTGCTCCCTCGGGTACGCCCGCTGACGCTGCTCTTCCCACCGTCATCCCGGACGGGTTTGCCACGCCGCGGGTGAGCAGGTTCGGTGGTGGGGTAGGCCACGTGGCCGCGCCGGGCCTATGGCCGGCCGTGCGCCCACCGGCCGCCGGGCCTTGAGGAGTCTCTTTCACGATCCTAGAGGTAATGTCTATCGGACCATTCGCGTCGCCCGAGGATCCCGACTCTCCCGCGGGAACAAACGTGCCCCCGAGTGCACGCTGGATGGCGGCGGTCGCCTCGTCGAGGCGGCCCTGCTGCGTGAGGCGTGTGGCCTCGGCCATGCCGCTCTGCATCTGTTCGTTCATGCTCATGGGTTCCTTTCTCTATGTGCTTTGAATACGGGCTTTCAGCGCCGACTTTACCGCCGAGCTCGCCCGTAGGGCGCCGAGCACGGTCAGGGAGCTAATAGTCTCGCGCGCCAGCTCGGGGTCCACGTCATCGTCGATGCTCGCCAGGCCGAGAACCCGGATCTCCAGGGTCTCGCCCGCCTTGCGCACGGCCTCCAGATCGCTGCGCGTATAGTTCTCCAACCCGAGCACCAGCGTCTTGCACGCCACCGTCTGCCTGACCTCATCGGCGTGCTTCGCAAGCTGGTTGCGGATGGCCGTCCGGATAAAGTCCGTTCGGTTGGAGTAGAAGCCCTCCTGCACGAGCAGGTCTACCTGCCCCAGATCCACAAGCCCCAGATTGATCGTGATCTTCTCCGTCTCGCTCACGCCAACACTCCGCTTTCTGTGACTCTGTATTACCATCCATATACCATCTATATGGTTGGTAATACACAGGCGCGCACCTTGGTCAAGTAGATATTCTGGGGTGTGCGGGTGCCTGGGAGAGTTCACACGGTTTTATCGGGCTGCGGAAGCTACCATGCGACACAGGCGGTCGGCGTTTGAGGAGGGTCATGGACGTTCTCGTGAGTGGGGCGACGGGGTTGATCGGGTCGGCTTTGATCCCCGAGCTGGAGGCGCGGGGGCACAGCGTAAGGCGTCTGACGCGTACGCCACAGGCGAAGGGAGACATCCGCTGGGACCCTGAGGCCGGCACGATGGAGGGGGATCTTTCGGGAACCGAAGCCGTGGTCCACCTCGCGGGCGAGAGCATTGCCGAGGGACGTTGGACGGAGGAGAAAAAGCGACGCATTCTGGAGAGCCGACAGAAGGGTACGCGCCTGCTGGCGGAGAAGGTCGCTGAGCTTTCGGAGCCGCCTTCCGTCATGGTCTCCGTCTCGGCGACCGGGTACTACGGGGACAGGGGCAACGAGCTGCTCACCGAGGAGAGCGGGCCGGGAGATCTCTTTCTCTCAGAGGTTTGCCGGGAATGGGAGGCCGCGGCCGACCCGGGGCGTGAGGCGGGCATACGTGTCGTGCACCCGCGGCTGGGCATCGTGCTCAGCACCGAAGGCGGGGCGCTCGGTGCCACGCTTCCCATCTTCAAGCTTGGCGGGGGAGGGAAGATCGGGTCGGGGAGACAGTTCTGGTCGTGGGTCTCGCTAGATGACGTAATCGGCGCGATCGTTCATGCGATAGACACCGAGGCTCTTAGTGGTCCAGTAAACGTCGTGACACCCGATCCTCCGACCAACACGGAGTACACCAAGGTGTTGGGCCACGTCCTGGGCCGCCCGACCTTTCTCGCCGTGCCAGCACCCGCCGCGCGCGTCGCGATCGGCGGGATGGCCGACGAGCTGCTCCTGGCCAGCGCCCGCGTCGAGCCCGTTCGTCTACGGGAGACGGGCTACTCCTTCCGCCATCCAGAGCTCGAAGGGACGCTACGGCACCTTCTCGACCGATAAGAGATTGCTCCGTTCTCACCGGCCGTCGAAGGCCGGCATCACCTCGCGGGCGAAAAGGCGCACCGGGTCCAGTTCGGCGGCGTCGAGGATCTTCACGATAACGTACTGTGTTCCGGCCTTCTCGTAGGCTCTTAGCGCCGCGATGGTCTCCTCCGGCGTGTCCACCGAGAACGCCTTTAGGAACCGCGCCTGCTTCTCCGCCTTCTCCTCATCGTTGCGGGCTAGTAGCGCCCAGTAGTTGATCGTGCGTAGGACCTCCTCGTAGGGACGGCCGATCTCCTCGCAGTGTTGGCGCGAGGTTCTGAACCTGCGCCCAACCTCATCAGGGCTGCCGAAGACGTTGCACATGTCAGCGTGGCGCGCGACGAGCCGGAGGGTGCGCTTCTCGCCGTTGCCCCCGATCTGGATCGGTGGCCGGGGCTTTTGTACGGGCGGCGGGTCGTTGCGCGCGTCGCGAACGGAATGACGCCTGCCCGCGTACGAAGCAGGGCTGCGGCGCATCATCTCGTCGAGTATTCGCGCCGCGTTTTCCAACAACTCCATGCGCTCTGCGACTGTACCGAACTCGTAGCCGTACGTCCGAAACTCACGCTCGTGCCAGCCGGCCCCGATGCCCGCGATGGCGCGACCGTGGCTTATGACGTCCAGTGTAGTCCAGGTCTTGGCCAAGAGCGCCGGGTTGCGGTAAGGCACACAGGCGACGAGCGTCCCGATGCGTACCTCGCGCGTGCATGCCGCCAGCGCGGAGAGGGTGGTCAGGCACTCGAGCTGGGGCCAGGGGGCCTCGGGGTCATCTTCATGCGCGAGCGAGAGGTGATCCTCGTACCAGACGGACTCGAAGCCTTCCGCCTCCGCGAGCCTCGCGACGGCGAGCATCCGGTCGAAAGCGTTCTCGTCTCCGAGAGCTTCGTAGGTCTCTACCTGCAGGCCAAAGCGCACCGCTAGTGCTCCGTGTTCAGCTTTGAACCTCCGCGCCGAAACCCGCCCCGTGCAGCAGGCCGCGGGCTTCCTGGGTATCGCCGGCGTCCAGCGTCAGTACGAGGGCGGCGCGTTCGGTGTTGGAGTGGCGAACGTAGAGGTCGAGGATGTTGATACCGTTCGAGCCCATCAAGGTCGTCACCTCGGCGAAGACGCCCGGACGGTTCTCGACCGGGATGGCCACGTCCACGTTTATGCCATCCTTCTCCACGAGGATGCCGCCGAGGGCCTCGTAGGCCTCGCGGGCCTGCAAAAAGCGGCCCTCGATGGCTTTGCGGTCTTTGATCTCACTCCCCAACTGCGCCATAGCCCCCGCGAATGCTCCCAATGCCTCGCCGAGCGCCGGCGCGTTCTCGGCCAGAATATCCGACCACAGCTCCGGATTCGAGGCGCCAACCCTCGTGAGGTCCCTGAAAGAAGGACCGGCGAAGGATAGGGCCTCCGGCGAGATGTCCGAGGCGACCTTGAGCAAGGCGGCGGCCATAAGGTGTGGAAGGTGCGAGAGGGCCGCCACGAGGAGGTCGTGCTTCTCGGGATCGACGGCGGTCGGGACGGCGCCGATTTCCCTGACGAAACTTGCGATCTCACGATAGTCGTCCGGGGCGGTGCGGTCCGTCGGCGTGAGGAAATAGCGGGCGCCGTCGAAGAGGTTGGCGCGGGCGTTGGCGACGCCAGAGAGCTGGCTTCCAGCCATCGGGTGTCCGCCGACGAAGCGTAGGCCATTGTCTTCTGCGGCGCGCACGATGGCGCCCTTGGCGCTCGCGACGTCGGTGACGAGGGCGTCAGTCGGGGCGAGGTCCCCGATCAGGGCCGTCACCCTGGAGATTGGGGCGGCGAGCACCACGAGGTCGGCCCCGCGCATTTCTTTGAGCGTCGAGGTGCGGTTGATGACCCCAGCTTGTTCCGCTTCCGCTAAAACCTCCGGGCTGTCCACGCCGACGACGTTCCAACCCGACTCTCTGGCGGCTAGGCCGACGGAACCCCCGATCAGGCCGACGCCGACGATCCCGAGCGTGCGGCTCATGCCAGCGCTGCCACGGCCCGGTCGTTCTCGTCAGAGTCGCCGACCGTCACCCGGCTCCAACCCGGATAACCTAGAGCTTCGCCCTCGCGTACGAGGACGCCTGACCGCTCGAAATCTGCCGCGGAGAACCGGACCATCACGAAGTTGCCCTGGGAAGGGATGAACTCGAGGTCGGCGTCCCCGAAAGCCTCCTGCAACCGGTTGCGCTCTCGGATGACGAACTCGGCCCGCGCCACCACCTTCTCCCGCGCGTGCATCGAAGCCGTGGCCGCTACCTGCGCGGCCAGGTTGACCGAGACAGGGAACCGTACGCGCTCGGCGTAGTCCGCGATCCTCTCCGAGGCGATTCCGTAGCCGACCCTCAGACCTGCCAGCCCGTGCGCCTTCGAGAACGTGCGGGCCATCACGACGTTATCCCGTTCGAGGGCCAGGGTGTGGGAATCGTTGTAGGACGGGTCGTCCACGAACTCCCTGTAGGCTTCGTCCACGATCAGGATCACCCCGTCAGGCAGCCCGTCGGCGAGCTCCCGCACCCGGTCCAAACCTACGAACGTACCGCTCGGGTTGTTAGGGTTGCAAAGGATCACCGCCCGCGTCCGGTCCGTGACCGCCGAGAGGAGCGCTTCGGGTTTGATCTCCTGCTCCTCCGTAAGCGCAACCTCATTGGCCGTCATTCCCAGAACGACGCACACAGACGGGTAGAGGCTGAACGACGGCCACCCGTAGACCACCTCGCCCGGGACCGGAAGGAGCTGCAGTACGTTCAGCAAGACCTCGCTCGACCCGTTGCCGACCAGGACGTTGCGCGTATCCGTTCCGGGATTCGCGTCCGCCACCGCCTGCCTGAGCCGGGAGGCGTGGCTATCCGGATAACGGTTCGCGCGGGGCAGAGCTTCCGAGAGCGCGGCTTCGGCCTCGGGCAGCGGTCCGAAAGCTAGCTCGTTCGAGGTCAGCTTCGCGTAACTGTCATCCGTTCCCTCCGCCGCCATCCTCCAGGACTTCGGGGGAACGTAGGGTCTCAAAGGGTCGAGCGCGGATCGAAAGGTTACAGGCATCAGGTATCAGGCTTCAGCTTTCAGGTCGTGGTGGTCGTGTCTCAACCGCTAAAGACTAAGGCCCTTTGCCTGACCTTTCAACAGGGGTGGGCGACGGACCGATTGCGGCACCGTACGATTTTCCTGAAGCCCGATACCTGTTACCCGAGGCCGTCGCTGATACAATTCCAGATCCTATGACGGATGCTGAGACACAGGAGAAAGTCAGGGAGCTCAGGGAGCGGGTCGACGAGGTCGACCGCGAGCTTATCGAGGCCTTGAGCGAGCGGGCGCGCATCGTGCAGGAGATCATGGTGCTCAAGACCGAGGCCGGCGCCCCCGTCTACGACCCGAGGCGTGAGGAGGACATCCTGCGGAGCGTCGTAGAGCGCAACCCGGGTCCCATCTACGACTCCTCGATGAGGGACATCTTCGAGCTCATCTTGCATCGCATCCGCGACCTTGAGATCCAACGCGGGGAGTTTCCCAGGTAAGATGGACGTTTCGACAGGCGTAAAAACCGACGTAAAGACCACCAACGGCATGATCCGGCCAGGAACCTTCAGGGTGATCGCCGGTCCCTGCACGGTCGAGGGCTACGAACAGTTCGTGGCCTCGGCGAAGGCCGTGCAGGAAGCCGGCTTCGCCTACGTTCGCGGCGGCGCTTTCAAGCCGCGTACCTCTCCCTACTCCTTCCAGGGCCTCGGCGAGGAGGGCCTGAAGATACTTTCTGAGGTCTCGGGTGACCTCGGCCTCAAGGTCGTAACCGAGGTGATGGACCCCTACGACATAGAGATGGTCATGGAGCACGCGGAGGTCCTGCAGATCGGGGCCCGCAACATGGCGAACTTCTCCCTGCTCCGGCGCGTCGGTGCCGCGATAGCGGGCACGGACCACGGGGTTGTCCTGAAGCGGGGGCTCTCGGCGACGGTAGAGGAATGGCTGCTCGCCGCCGAGTACGTGACGGCTGCCGGCGGAGATAATGTGGTGTTGTGCGAACGCGGAATCCGCACTTTCGAGACGAGCACGCGCTTCACGCTCGACCTCTCCGCGGTCATCGTTGCCAAGAGATTGACGGACCTGCCGGTGATCGTGGACCCGTCCCACGCCGCGGGACGGCGCGACCTGGTCGTGCCGCTCTCGAAGGCCGCGGTCGCGGCGGAGGCCGACGGTTTGATGGTGGAGAGCCACCACGAGCCGCAGGAGGCCTTGTGCGACGGGGAGCAGGCGCTACCGGTCGAGGCGCTGATGGGCATGAAGGACACCCTGCAACCCTTCGCGAGCGCCATGGGCAGGGAGGTTATCTAGTCTCGGGTATAAGCCCCGGAGGCACGGCGGGCCGCCTCGGGAACAGGTTCGTGCTCGTGCGCGAGCTCAGCCCCGGCGGGATGTCCCGTGTCTTTCTCGGCCGCGACGAGGTGCTCGACCGGCCCGTCGCCGTCAAGATCGTGGAGCCGGATCCCGCGGACCCCGAGGTAGGTCTGCGGTTCCAGCGCGAGGGCAGGGCCGCGGCCAGGCTCTCCCACCCCAACATAGTCAGGGTCTACGACGCCGGCGAGGACGAGCTCGACGGGAACAGGATCTCCTATATCGTCATGGAGTATGTTCCCTGCGGCGACTTCAAGGACTTGATGGACAGGAACGGGCCACTCCCCGAGACGATGCTCTCGCGGGTAGGTGCCGATGTGGCGGCGGGCCTCGCCCACGCCCACGAGCGGGGCATCGTCCACAGGGACGTAAAACCGCGCAACGTGCTCATCGACGACAGGGGGAGCCCCAAGCTGGCCGACTTCGGCATAGCCCGCGCCCTCGACGGCACGACGAGCCACAACAGGGCCGACTCCTATCTGGGAACGGCAGCATACTCCTCCCCCGAACAGTTGAAGGGGGAAAGGGTCACCGCCAAGAGCGACATTTACTCCCTAGGCGCCACGCTCTACCACGCCGCGGTCGGGGAACAGCCTTTCCCGGGCAACTCCATAGAGGTCGCAAACCAGCACATACACAAGCCGCCAGCGCCACCCAGGGAGAGGGGAGCGCACATCGGCGAGGGCACGGAAGCTTTGATCCTCGACTGCCTCGCGAAAGACCCCTCCGAGCGCCCCGACGCCGCCCGCGTACGCGACAAGTTGCTCCAGGGCAGCGCGGTTGGCGTGGCGGCAGGATCAGCGGTCGGCATCCGGCCTGGCGGCTTTCCGGGCGCGGAAGGCATCTCTCGCCTGACCGAGGCCGTGAAATCGGGTGGGGCTTCGGGCGGTGGACCCCCCAGAAGGAGGACAGGTAGCCGGAGGGCGGCTTCCGGGCCGCCGGACCGGACGATCAGCCTCCCCACGCGAACCTTCAGGGCGGGCTCGCGCCAGAGGACGGCGCTGGCTGCGCTCGTGATCGCCCTCCTCGTCGTGCTCCTGGCCGTCGCGGGCGCCTGGGCACTGCTAGGACAGGGGGATCAGGGCACCAAAACCCAGAACGCCGGTAGCCAGGAACAGGGCAAGCCCGTGGGACCGGAGAAAGTGACGAAGGATGAGCCGGCGAAGGGTGCCGGCGGGACGGACCAGAATGCCCAGGGCGGATCGGGCTCTTCGGGCGGCGCACCGCAAGAGAACCAGGCTCCGGCCCCGCCGCTGGCGAATGCGGAGCAGACCGTCTACGACCTGTACTACCAGATGTCTTTCAACAGGGTGGATGCCACATGGGCCCTGCTCTCGCCGAGGTTACAGGACGAGATAGGTTCCCCCGAGCAGTGGGCGGAGCAGGAGGACATCTACACATTCACGTACATGAGGTTCACCTCTTATCCCGTGGCGAAAGCCGTGGGGGACACCGCGGAGGTCACGTTCGTGGTGAAATTGGACCACACCTGGGGGTCGGAATCCCTCTCGGGGATATGGGTCTGCGTCAACGAGGGCGGGGAGTGGAAGCTGGACCACCTGGAGAACGCAAGCAGGACACCCGTGTAGTTACCGCACGCTTTTCGGTCGTGCTGCATAATCCTGGCCTTGGCCTATAATCACGCGCGTGATCAAGCTTGCAGACAGGTTTGTCCTGGAGAGCGAACTGGGCTCGGGAGGCATGGCCCGCGTCTACCTGGGACGCGACGAGGTGCTAGACCGCCCCGTGGCCATAAAAGTTCTGAACCCCGTGCACGGCGGCACCGACATCGGGAACCGCTTCGAGCGCGAGGGACGAACCGCGGCGCGCCTCGCCCACCCCAACATTGTACAGGTCTACGACGCGGGGGAGGCCCTGTTCGACGGCAGGGAAACCTCCTACATTGTTATGGAGTACGTCCCCGGCGGAGACCTCAAGGAGCTCATCGACCAGCAGGGCCGGCTAACGGGTCCCGGGCTGGCCGGGCTTGGCGATGAGGTCTGCGCGGGCCTAGCGCACGCCCACGAGCGAGGTGTGATCCACCGCGACATCAAACCTCACAACATCCTGCTCGACGAGAACGGGCACGCCAAGGTGACGGACTTCGGCATAGCCCGCGCCCTCGATACCACGCAAGCGACCCGCACGGGCTCTTTCCTCGGTACGGCCCTGTATTCCTCGCCGGAACAGCTCCAGGGACAAAAAGTGACGCCCAAGAGCGACGTGTACTCGCTCGGCGTAACCCTCTACCAGGCGGCGGTGGGAGAACCGCCCTTCTCCGGCACAACCCCCATCGAGATCGCGAGCCAGCACGTCTCCAAGACGCCGGTCCCGCCGCGCCAGCTCGGCGCCGACGTAAGCGAGGGCGTGCAAGCCCTGATCCTGGACTGCCTCGCCAAGCACCCGGACGGCCGCCCGACGGCAGAAGGGGTCCGCTCGCGGCTCGAACCGGAGATCCCCACCGCCGCAGCCGCGCAGCCGCAACGGCCGGGCCCCGTAACCGCACCCACCAGCGCGGAACAGACCCGTGCCGCGCCGGCATCACCCTCGCCCGGAGCCAAATCAGGCGGCGCGGTGCGCAGAGAAGGCGGGAGACGAAGGAGAGGGATCCTGGCCGTCGTCGCGAGCCTGGCCGTGCTCGCCGTGGTAGCGGCCCTCGCCTTGCCAAGTCTCCTCGGTGGGGGTGGGGGTGAGGGTATCGGGTTCAACAACTCGGGACGGAACAACGCCCAGGCCGGCGGGAACGCAGGAGGATCGAATGGCGTCTCCGGGGGTGGCTCTGAAGGCGATCAGGGATCGCAAGGCTCTGGCGGGGGCCAGACGCCTAGCCCATCGGCCACGGCCAGCGCGAGCCCGTCGGCCTCGTCCCAGGGTTCTTCTCAGGCTTCTTCGGGGAACGTACCGAAACAGGGCGATTTCACGACGCAGGCCGCGGAGGATACGGTGCAGGCGTTCTACACGACGACCTCCGAGGGGGATTACGAGAGGGGCGCCCGGCTTCTTACTGAGGAGTACCGGCAGAGTACGTTCCCCAACGAGGCCGTTTTCGAGGGCACGTTCGACAAGGTGGAGAGCGTGGTGTTCATAGTGGGCCCGAGCGCCGAGGTGTCTGGCGACACGGCGACCGTAACGGGCGAGACCCGGGCCACGTTGGATGAGGAGGTCCAGAACAA
>Ga0126313_10000830_pt1 | contig 15398 bp, 16 predicted proteins | sample Plot105A_FD_89954 | JGI IMG/M metagenome (GOLD analysis project Ga0126313, IMG submission 89954) | Serpentine soil microbial communities from UC McLaughlin Reserve, CA, USA - Plot105A | ecosystem: Environmental > Terrestrial > Soil > Grasslands | place: USA: UC McLaughlin Reserve, Lake County...
CGCGGGCGGTTCACCGGCGTGCGGGACCTCGCGCAACGGGCGCCCGTCGACCGCCCGGCGCTCGAGGGGCTCGTCGCGTCGGGCGCGTGCGACGGGTTCGGCTGGCCGCGACGCCAGCTCCTCTGGCGCCTCGGTCTCGCGCCGCGGTCGGTCTCGGTGGGAGCAGGCGGAGACGAACGCCAGCTCGCGCTTCCGCTCGAGCCCTCGAGCGCGGTCCCCGAACTCTCCGAGCAGACAGAGTGGGAGCGGATGCTCGCGGACTACCGTCTGACGAGCCTCTCGGTCGGCGTCCACCCGCTCGAGCTGCTGCGGCCGCACATGCCGCCCGAGGTGGCCGCGAGCTCCGACCTCGACGACTGTCCGCACGGATCGCCGATCGCGATCGCAGGGCTCGTCGTGGCCAGGCAGCGTCCGGCGACCGCGAACGGCGTCGTTTTCATGCTCGTCGAGGACGAGCACGGTCAAACGAACTTCGTCGTGCCGCCGCCCGTCTATGAGCGCTACCGCGCCGTCGTCCGCAGCGAGCCGCTTGTCCTCGCGCGCGGTCGTTTCGAGCGCTACGAGCGGAACCGGAACGTCATCGTGGAAGAGCTCGTCTCGCTCGCGCCGCTCGCCCGCCGCGTGGCCCACGATCGCGAGGTGAGCTCCGCACTGCCCGGCGCACACCACTTCGGCGCCGGGAACCGGCGCTAGGCCGTGCAGGGTCCTCTCCTGCACGAGCCCCGGTCACGCTCTCGGCAAGCCGATTCCTAGCCCTCCGGCCGGTGCGAGGCCCGTCTGCGCGCCACTCGTCCATCTGAGCGACGCTTTCGGCACACTCGCCGGGTCCGCTCGGGCCGGTCGTGAGGGTCAGACCCTCACGGCGTGGTCGCGGCAATCTGTCGCACTTCCGAAAGCGCTTTGGCACAGATCGCGGCCGCGGGGCGCCGCGGCCGAAACGGCGGGGGTCAGTCCGCGGTTCGCTGGTAGAGGAGGTGGTCGCGCCAGGCGCCGGCGATGCGCAGGTAGTTCCTCGCCACGCCGATCCGCTCGAACCCGTGCTTCTCGAGCACGCGCTGCGACGCGACGTTGTCGACGAGCGTCCCAGCCTCGAGCCGGTGCAGGCCGAGGTCGCCGAAGGCGCGTGCGACGGCGTGGTCGACGGCTGCCGTCGCGACGCCTTGCCCCTTCCACTGCTGTGCGAGCCAGTAGCCGAGATTCGCGCTCCCGAACGGCCCACGGACGACGTTCCGACCGAGAGCGTCCCGACGAGGTCGACGTCGCGTTCGATTCCAAAGAGGTAGCCGGCGCCGAGCTCGCGTCGCAGGAGAAGATCTTCGATCCGATCCCGCTGGCCCTCCGGCGTGTAGAACGACTCTGGCCGCTCGGGCTCGAACGGGGCGAGGAAGGCGCGCTCCGCTCGCAGCAGGTGCGCCAGTGGCCCGGCGTCCTCGGCCGCGATCGGCCGCAGGGCGACCACCGTCAGGAGTGCAGGTAGGCGAGGACGGCGAGCACGCGTCGGTGGTCGGCCGGGGCGGCGGGCAGGCGCAGCTTCCCGAAGATGCTCGTCACGTGCTTCTCGACGGCGCGCTCCGTGACGACGAGCCGCTCGGCGATGCCCGAGTTCGACCGGCCCTCCGCCATCAGCTCCAGTACTTCGCGCTCACGCGGGGTCAGCGAGTCGATCGGATCGGTGCCGCGTCGTCGGCCGACGAGCTGCGACACGATCGTCGGATCGAGCGCCGATCCCCCCTCGGCAACCCGCCGGACGGCCGACGCGAACTCGTCGACGTCCGAGACCCGATCCTTGAGCAGATAGCCGACACCCTCGGCGCTCTCTGCGAGGAGGTCCATCGCATAGGCCGGCTCGACGTACTGCGAGAGGACGAGGACGCCGCACTTCGGGTGCTTCGTCCGAATCTCGCGGGCGGCGTGGAGGCCCTCGTCGGTGTGGGTGGGCGGCATGCGGATGTCCACGACGGCGACATCCGGGTCGTAGCTCCGCACCTTGAGCAGGAGCTCGTCCGCGGTTCCGGCCTGGCCGACCACCTCGAAGCCCGCGTCCTCCAGGATCCGCGCGATCCCCTCCCGAAGGAGAACCGCGTCGTCGGCGAGGACTACCCGCACGGGATCTCCGCGCGGATCCGGGTGCCCTGCCCGGGCTCGCTCTCGACGGCGAGCCGCCCGTGCAAAGCCTCCACGCGATCGGCGAGGCCGCGGAGCCCCGATCCGTGGCTCGGGTCGGCTCCGCCGACGCCGTCGTCCTCGACCTCGACGACGGCGAGGCCGTTCAGGCGGCTCACGCGCACGGCGGCCTGGGTCGCGTCGGCGTACTTCGCGATGTTCGCCAGCGCCTCGGCGACGACGTAGTACGCGGCGGCCTCGACGGGCTCGGGAAGGCGCTCGTCGAGCGGCGCGTCGAGCTCCACGGGCAGAGGGGTTCGCGTGACGAGCGACTCGAGCGCAGGCCCGAGCCCGCGGTCGGTCAGGACGGCAGGATGGATCCCGCGCGCCAGCTCGCGAAGCTCCTCGAGCGCGTTCGCGAGCTCGTCGCTCGCGGCCGCGAGCAGGTCGGCGGCGCCTTCGAGATCGTTCCCGAGGCGGCTCTGCGCGAGTCGGACGCTCAGCGAGACGGAGACGAGCCGCTGCTGGGCGCCGTCATGGAGGTTCCGCTCGAGGCGTCGCCGCTCGAGGTCGGTCGCCTCGACGATGCGGGCGCGGGATGCCTGAAGCTCCTCGAGCCGGCGCTCGAGCTCGGCCTGGAGGCGCTGGAGCTCCGCCTCGACCTCGTGGCGCTCGGTGAAGTCGCGAACGATCATGACCACCTCGTCCGGGTCGGCCGGGACGATACGTGCCTCGAAGTGTCGGCGTAGACCTTCGAGGTCGAGCTCGTACTCCATCGTGCGGGCACGCTGGCTCGCGATCGTCTCCTCGACGCAGCGCATCATCGGCCCGGCCACGTCGCGCGGGAGGTAGTCGCGCACCGTCTTCCCGACGAGCTCGGCCGGCGGCGCGCCGAGCTCCGACTCACTCTCCGCCTTGTACGCGAGATACGTGCCGTTCCGGTCGACGCGGAACATCATGTCCGGAATCGCGTCGAGCAGCGCGCGGTTCCGCGACTCGGAGCGGCCGAGCGCGACCAGCCGCCGCTCGTTGTCGAGTGCGAGGCCGGCCGCCGCGACCACCGCCTGCACGAGCTCAGTCTCGTCCCGGAGCGAGACGTCGTGGAGGATCGCCGCGATCCGCTCGCCGCTCCGCTCGACCATCGTCGCCCAGCGCTCGTTCTCCGGGCTTGGCGGTGCAATGGGACGGCCCTCGTCGTCGACGAACGCGTGCGCCTCGGGCAACCAGTAGGCGATCGAGACGGACGGGTCGTTGAGCGCCCGCGCGATCGCGTCTTGAAGCTCTCCGGCTGCAAGGCTCCGCTGGCCGAGCTCGACGAGGAGGTTCCCGACCCCGAAGCGCGCGAGCCGACTCTGGAGGAGACCCGCGAGTGAGGCGAGCGGCACGCTTGCCAGCGCGATGGCCGCGAGGACGAGGAAGACGTCCGAGAGGATTCCGGTGCCCGCGAGGGAGAGTGAGAGGGAGACGGCGAGGAGCACGGCGGCTGCGAGACCGGCCACGAGCACCGGCCCGATGATCCGCCGCGCGGCAGGCGTCGCAGTCCGGTGGCGGTACGCGTAGATGAGGCCGAGTGCCACGGTCAGGACGATGCCGCCCACCTGAGCGACGCCGTTGACGGCATCGGCGAAGCTCTCGTGCCGCCCGACGAGAAGCGCGTTGTCGGGGCAGCCCGTGCAGTCGCCGTTGGCGCTCGGCTGCGAGAAGAGGAGCGCGAGGAACTGGAGGGCAAGCGCGTCGACGTAGGCAGCGACTGCGATCGTGCGCGTGACCCACCAATCGAGGCGACCCCGGGGAAACACGAGCAGCGCGTGGACGATGAAAGCGAAGGGGAGGTTCTGGAGGAGGAGTCCGATCGTGAACGGCAGCGAGTGGTTGGCACCGTCGAGCGCGCTCGCGAACCACGCGAACCCGGCCGCGACCATCAGCGGACCGAAGGCGTTCGCCGGCCGGCGTGCCCACGCGACGAGCCCGGAGAGGGCGAACGACCACCCGAGGAGCAGCGTGAGCACGGCCTTCGCGGCGGCCTGGTCGTCGTGGTTCGACGTGAGCGTGATGCCCAGCGCCCCGAATCCGGCGAGGAGGGCGAGCGGCCAGAGAGCGATGCGGAGCTTTGCCATGGCCGTACTAGTCAAGCAACCGGCGCAGCGCGTCTCCAGAAAGCTCGCCCTTCGGCACGAAGCCGAGGGCGCCGCTTCGGGCGACGAGCGACCCGAACTCGTCACCGCCGCGGCTCGAGACGAGGATGACGGCCGGAGGGTCAGGGGGCGCATACTCGGCCAGCCGCGCGGCCACCTCGAACCCGTCGAAGTCGGGAAGCTGGACGTCGAGGAGCAGGAAGTCGGGCGCGAGCTCCTGGGCGAGGCGGAGCGCCTGGGCACCGTTCTCGGCCTCGCCGACGACGTCGAACCCTTCGGCCTCGAGAAGCACGCGCGCGGTTCGCCGGAAGCTCGGATGGTCGTCGACGATCAGCGCGCGCGTGCGCATTCGGCTTGCATCGTGCCCGAGGCCGCGAAGAGCGCCAATACGGATAGCCACACTCCGCGGCCGCGGCGCCGCTCGTACGTTCCAAGAGGCGCGCGAGTCCGAGCTAGCGATGCGCGCCGGAGGCCTGCGCGCGTACCCGCCCCTCCGGACCGGCGTACGCCTCGGCGCCAAGGAGATGCAGGAGATCGCGCCCGTTCCGGACGGCGTAGCCTTCCCAGTCGTTGTTGAAGTACGCGTACACGTCGACCGAGCGCGACCAGTCGCGAAGCTGCGCCGCCCACTCCTCGAGCTCGCGCAGCGAGTAGTTGCCGTTTCGACCGCGGCTGCCGTAGTGAAAGCGGACGAACGTCCAGTCGGCCGTGAGCTCGTGCGCCTGGAACGGCCGCTCGGGGTGGTCGCCGACGACGAGTGCGACGCCGTGCTCGCGAAGGAGTGCGTACACGTCGCCCGTGAACCAGCTCTCGTGGCGGAACTCGAAGCAGTGCCGCCCCGGCCAGAGCGCGCCCAGGGCCTGGGCAAGCCGCTTGTCGTCCCGGTGGAACGTGGCCGGGAGCTGCCAGAGCGTCGGTCCCATCTTCGGGGAGTCGCGGAGCGGCTCGATGCGCTCGAGGAACCGCTCGATCCCGCGGCCGAGATCGGTGAGACGCTTGATGTGCGTGAGGTAGCGGCTCGCCTTCACGGCGAAGAGGAACCCCTCCGGCGTCTCCTCGACCCAGGCGGCAACCGAGTCTCGCTTCGGGAGCCGGTAGAAGGTCGTGTTGATCTCCACCGTGTCGAAGAGCTCGGCGTACCGCTCGAGCCAGCGGCGGGTCGGAACGCCGCGCGGATAGACCCGCTCACGCCAATGCCCGTAGTTCCAGCCCGAGCAGCCGATGCGGATCTCGCCCATGTCGGGGTGGTACCGCGCAGGCCGGATCCGTACGCGGCGCGGAGAGAGCGAGCGGAACCGTGACGCTCGTCGTCCGCACGTGGAACCTCTTCCACGGGCGTACGGCCCCCCAGACACGCTCGCTCCATCTCGCGACGATGGTGCGCCTGATAGCCGACGGGGATCCCGACGTCGTCGGCCTGCAGGAGATCCCGGTGTGGGGACTGCGTCGCCTCGAAAAATGGAGCGGGATGCGCGCGATCGAAGTCGTCACCATGCCCGCCCTCGGCGGTCCGCTCGCACGCCGGGTCACGGACCTCGACCCGGTGCGGCTCCGTTCGCTCCTGACGGGTCAGGGAAACGCCGTCCTGCTCGGCCCACGGGTGGAGGTGGTCGGTGAGTCCCGGTCGGTGCGGCTGAACCCGAAAAGCCTCCGGCGGACGGTCGACCTCCCGGCCCGGCGGCGACGCGAGTGGGCATGGAACCAGCGGCTCGCCCAGGTCGTGAACCTGCACCTGGCAGGCATGGAGCTCGTCCTCGTCAACCTCCACGCGTCGAAGGCGGCCGATCTCGCGACGGTCGAGCTCGACCGCTTCGCCGACGCGCTTCCGTCCGGCGCGGCTGTGGTCGTCGGAGACCTGAACGTGCCGTCCACGACCCTCCCCGGGTTCTCGCAGCCGATCGAGGGGATCGACCAGATCCTCGTGCGCGACCTCGATTTCGACGAGGCACCACGACACTGGCCGGCCGAGCGCCGGCGCGTCGGGGGTCACCTCCTCTCTGACCACGCGCCGGTGGAGGCCACCGTGCGGCTAGGCTCGCCCGTCCGATGAACCTCGAGGCGATCCGCGCGGAGTTTCCCGTCCTCGAGCGAAAGGCCTACCTGAACGCGGGGACGTTCGGCCCGCTGCCGCGCCGGTCGGCCGAGGCGGGGGCGCGATGGACGCAACGAGCGCTCGAGGACGGGCGCGCCGGGCACGACTTCTTCGAAGAGGCACTCGGCCTCCGCGACGAAGCTCGGCGGCGGATCGCGCGCCTGATCGGTGCCGAGGACGGGTCGCTCGCGCTCGTCTCCTCGACGACGGAGGGGTGCGACATCGTGCTCGCGGGGCTCGACCTCGGCCCCACTGACGAGGTCGTGACGACGGACGTCGAGCATCCTGGGCTTCTCGGTGCGTTGCGCTGCTCGTCCGCGCGCGTGCGGATCGCGGAGGTCCGCGATCGGCCGGCCGCGGAGGCGTTGGACGCCATCCGCGCCGAGCTCACGGACGCGACGCGACTCGTCGCGCTCTCGCACGTCGCGTGGACGACCGGCGCGGTTCTGCCGGTGGCGAAGCTTGCAGGAGCGGTTCCCGTGCTCGTGGACGGCGCGCAGTCCGCGGGCGCGATCGAGGTGGACGTGACGGCGCTCGGCTGCGACTTCTACACGGTGTCGGGCCAGAAGTGGCTGCTAGGCCCGGACACGACGGGCGCGCTCTACGTCCGGCCCGACCGGGTCGAGAGTCTGCGCCTCGCGGCACCCTCGTACCTTTCGTGGGCGGATCCGGCCGAGCTCGAGCCTTGGCCGGACGCGCGGCGGTTCGAGTCGGTGTGGCTCGCTCCCGGCTCGCTCGCGGGGCTCGTCGAGTCGCTCGCGCTCGCCGAGGAGGCGGGGGAGGGTCGCTTCGCGCGGACCCGTGCGGTCGCCGAGCGCTGCCGCGAGCTCCTCGCGGCTCACGCCGACGTCGTGACGGAGCCGGGTCAGGCGACGCTGGTGTCGTTCCGGCCGCGCGGCGTCGAACCGGACGAGGTCGTCGAGCGGCTCGCGAGCGAGGACGTCGTCGTCCGCGCGCTCCCCGGGTGCGGGTGGGTGCGTGCGTCCTGCGGGTTCTGGACCTCGGAGGAGGATCTGGAGCGGCTCGTCGCAGTGCTCTGACGGTCGACGGAAGCGGCTCGAAGTCAGACGCAGGTCGGCGTGGCCTCACGAGCCATGACCAGAATCTCCCGTTCGCAATGCGCCGCGCCGCTACGCGGCCGCCGTCCGCAGCCCGAGCTCGGGCGCGATCGGCCGCATCGACTCGACGACGTTCCGGATGTGCTCGTCGAGCTCGAGCCCGAGAAGCTCGGCGCCCTCGTAGACCTCGTCGCGGTGGACGCCCGCCGCGAACGACGGCTGCTTGAGCTTCTTCTTCACCGACTTCGGCTCGAGCGTCTCGATCCCGTCGGGCCGGACGAGGCCGCACGCGTGCACGAAGCCGGCCAGCTCGTCGCAGGCGAAGAGCGTCTTCTTGAGCGGCGTGTCACGGGGCATCTCGAGGTGCTCGGCGTGGGAGAGAACCGCCTCGACGACCTCCTCCGGCCAGCCTTCCTCGCGCAGGATCGGCGCGCCGTCGTGCGGGTGCTGGTCGAGCGTCGGATGGATCTCGTAGTCGAAGTCGTGGAGGAGCGCGACGGCCCGCCAGAGCTCCTCATCCTCGGCGAATCTGCGCGCGTATCCGCCCACGGCCGCCTCGACCGCGAGCGCGTGGCGACGGAGCGCCTCGCTCGTCGTATAGCGGGTCAACGTCTCCCAGGCTCGGTCGCGGGTGGCTTCCATGAAGGGACGCTAGGATAGCCCGCTTCGTTCCCGGCATCCGTCCGTGATTCGGAGTAGCGTCATGTCCACCGTGGCCGTCACCAGCGCCGTCAGCGAGTCATTCCTCATCGAGGGCGGAAGGCCGCTCTCGGGACCCGTTCGCGTGGCCGGGAACAAGAACGCGGCGCTGCCGATCGTCGCGGCGTCGCTCCTGCCCGACGAGCCCGTGACCCTCACGAACGTCCCCGCGATCACAGACGTCGAGACGATGCTCGCGCTCGCCGCCGACCTCGGGGCAGACGTCGATTCCGACGGCGACGGGCGCGTCCGCATCCACGCCCGGACGCTCGGCAAGCGCGAGCTCGACGAGGAGCTCTGCAGCCGCATCCGCGCGTCGATCCTCTTCGCCGGCCCGCTGCTCGCACGGGAACACGAAGCGATAGTCCCGCCGCCTGGCGGTGACGTCATCGGCCGCAGGCGGATCGACACCCACATCGACGCGTTCGAGCGGCTCGGGGCGGAGGTCTACTCGAACCGGCGCCTGCGCCTGCAGACGGACGGCCTGTGCGGCGCCCACCTCTTCCTCGACGAGGCCTCGGTCACCGGGACGGAGAACGCGGTCATGGCGGCAGTGCTGGCGCGCGGTGAGACGGTGATCGGAAACGCCGCGTGCGAGCCGCACGTCCAGGACCTCTGCAACTTCCTGAACGCCCTCGGCGCGCGGATCAGCGGCATCGGCTCGAACGTGCTGCGCGTCGAGGGAGTCGAGCGGTTGAGCGGCGGCGAGTGGCGAATCTGCCCCGACCACATCGAGGTCGCGAGCTTCGTCGGGCTCGGCGCGGTGACCGCGGGTGACCTCATCATCGAGGACGTCGACCCCGGGCACATGGTCGCCGTCTGGCCGGGGTTCGAGCGGCTCGGAGTTCGCTGGGAGGTCGACGGCAGCACGATCCGAGTCCCCGGGGACCAGCAGCTCGTCGTGCGCGACGACCACCGGTCGCAGATCCCGAAGATCGAGGACGGCCCGTGGCCCTCGTTCCCGGCCGACCTGACCTCGATCGTCCTCGCGGTCGCGACCCAGGCCCAGGGCACCGTCCTCATCTTCGAGAAGATGTTCGAGAACCGCCTGTTCTTCGTCGACAAGCTCATCAACCTCGGTGCGCGCATCGTCCTCTGCGACCCGCACCGCGCGATCGTGAACGGGCCGGCGAAGCTCTACGGCGAGCGGATGGTGAGCCCGGACATCCGCGCCGGCATGGCGATGCTGATCGCCGCGCTCTGCGCCGAGGGCGCCTCGACGATCGGGAACGTCCGCGAGATCGATCGCGGCTACGAGCGCATCGACGAGCGTCTGCGCGCGCTGGGCGCCTCGATCGAGCGGGTCGAGGGCTGACGCCCAGGCCGCGCTAGGGTGCCCGCGTGACGAGCCGCGAGGTGGTCCGCACCGAGCGCGCCCCTGCGCCGTTCCAGGGAGCGCCGTACTCCCAGGCGATCCGGTGGGGCGAGCTCGTCTTCGTCTCGGGTCAGCTCGCGGTCGATCCGGAGAGCGGCGAGATGGTCGGTGGCGGCATCGCCGAGCAGGCCGATCAGGTGATGCAGAACCTCCAGGCCATCCTCGAAGAGGCGGGATCGAGCCTCAAGCAGATCCTGAAGACGACGATCTTCCTCGCCGATCTCGGCGATTTCGGTGCCATGAACGAGGTCTACGGGCGCCACCTCGGCCACCAGCCGCCCGCACGCGCGACCGTCCAGGTCGGAGCGCTTCCGTCCGGGGCGCTCGTCGAGATCGACGCGATCGCCCACATCTAGACGCTTCGTCGCGGGGGAGGAGCGCCGCGGGGCGGCGACTAACCTTCGACCGTGGACGTCATCGTCCCGCACGTCAACACGGATTTCGACGCGTTTGCGTCGGCACTCGCCGTGCGCCGGCTCTACCCCGGGGCGACCATCGCGCTGCCCGGCTCGCTGAACCGCAACCTCCGGGATTTCTACCGTCTGCACGCGGACGAGCTGGACGTCGTCGAGGCGAGCCGCGTCGACCCGGACGCGATCACCCGGCTCGTCATGGTGGAGACGTTCCACCCGGGCCGACTGGGCGAGCTCGAAGCGGTGGCGCGCAGGCCGGGCGTCGAGGTGCTCGCCTTCGACCACCACGCCACCGAGCCTCCCGACTGGCTCGCCGCCGAGAACGTCGTCCTCTCGGACGACGGTGCGCTCACGACGACGCTAGTCGGGATCCTGGCCGAGCGCGGGATCGAGCCGACCCCGCTCGAGGCGACCGTGTTCGCGCTCGGCATCCACGAGGACACCGGCTCGCTGACGTTCGCCGACGTGAACGAGCGCGACGTCGATGCCCTCGCCTGGTGCCTGCGCCACGGCGCGCGTCAGGACGTCGTCGCCCACGCACTCCACACGCCGCTCGGCGAGGCTGAGCGCGGGCTCCTCGACGCGCTCCTCGAGGCGGCGAATCCCGTCGCGGCCGGCGGTGTGCAGGCGCTCGTCACCGCCGTCCGCTGGCCGACCTACGTCGACGGAATCTCGAACCTCGCGCACAAGATCCTCGACCTGACCGATGCCCGCGCGCTCGTCGTCCTCGTCGAGATGGACGACCGTGTCTTCGCCGTCGTCCGCTCGCGCGTTCCGGGCGTCGACGCGGGGGCGGCGGCAGCCGCGGTCGGCGGCGGAGGGCACGCGGGGGCCGCATCGGCCGTCTTCCGCGGCTCGCTCGGCGATGCCCGCAAGCGGGTCGTGAGAGCGCTCGAGGCTTCCGCCGCCCGCGCACCCACGGCGCGGGACGTGATGTCGCGCCCTCCGCGCTTCGTCGCGCCCGACGTCTCGATCTCCGAGGCCATGGTGCTCTGCCAACGGCATCGCCAGAGCGGGCTCCTCGTCGGTGACGCCCGGGCGCTGGTCGGGCTCGTGACACGCGAGGATCTCGACAAGGCGATGGGGCACGGCCTCGCGCACGCGCCTGTGAAGTCCGTCATGGGCCCGCCGCCAAGGGCCGTTTCGGAACGGACGTCGCTGGCCGAGCTCCAGCGCGCCCTCGCCGTCGAAGCGGGCGGACGGCTTCCCGTGGCGGGAGATGGCGAGATCGTGGGCGTCGTGACTCGAAGCGACGTGTTGGAGGCGCTCGGGCAGACCGCGCCCGTCGAGGTGACGCCGCGCGGCAGCCTCGCCGACCGTCTGCGCTCGCTCGATCGGCGCCGTCATGTCTTCGAGGGCATCCAGGCCGTCAGCGAGGGCTGGGAGGGCGTCTACCTCGTGGGCGGCGCCGTGCGCGACGTGCTCATGGGCGAGGAGGCGTTCGACCTCGACGTCGCGGTCGAAGGAGACGGCATCGCGTTCGGCGAGGCGCTCGCCCGGGCGCTCGGGGGCCGCGTCGTCCCGCACGAGAAGTTCGGGACGGCGATCGTCCTTTTGCGCGACGGGGATCGCGTCGACGTCGCCACGGCGCGGACCGAGTTCTACGACCGCCCCGCGGCGCTCCCGCACGTCGAACGAGCCTCGATCCGCCAGGACCTCTTTCGCCGCGACTTCACGATGAACGCGATGGCGGCGTCGCTTCGCGGCGATGACTTCGGACGGCTCGTCGACCCGTTCGGCGGCGGCGCCGATCTCGAGCACGGGCTCGTCCGCGTCCTCCACAACCTCTCGTTCATCGACGACCCGACGCGGATCTTCCGGGCCGTCCGGTACGAGACGCGCTACGGCTTCCGGATGGACGCGCACACGTTCGCGCTCGCGCGCGCCTGCGTCGAGATGGACCTTGTGGGCGAGCTCTCGTCCTCCCGGCTCGGGGACGAGCTGCGTGCGCTCCTCGACGAGGAGGACGTCGCGGCCGCGATCCTCCGCCTGCGCGAGCTCGGAATCGACCGCTCGATCCACCCGCGGCTCGCCGCGGACGAGGAGGCCGTGAGCCTCGTCGCCGAGGTCGACGCGGTCCGTGAGGGCTACGCGCCGCAAGTCCCCCGCTGGCGTCCACGGCTCGCCGTCCTCGCACGAAAGCTCTCGCCGCCCGAGCTCTACGACTGGTTCGAGCGGTTGAAGCTCCGCCGCCGGGATGCCGAGCTCGCCGCCGATGCGGTCACGGTGGCGCCGCTTCTGCGCGCACGCGCGACGGACGCCGACGACGCCGCCGCGCTCCGGGCCGTCGTCGCTCCGCACGATCCCGACGGCGCGCTCCTCGCGCTCGCCGGGGTCGGCGTCCCGCCGTCGTGCGGCGGCCGTTCGGAGCTCGTCCGCTACTTCGAGGAGCTCCGGGACGTGCGGCTCGAGATCTCAGGCGCGGATCTCGCGCGACTCGGTGTCGGCGAGTCGCCGCGGGTCGGCGAGATCCTCGAGGAGGTCCTGCGCAGGAAGTTGAACGGCGAGATCGCCGGCCGGGACGCGGAGCTCGCCGCCGCCGAGGAGCTCGTGGCGGCGGGAGCCCGATGAACGACCTCGAGACGTTCCTCTGGCTCATACCGTTCCTGATCGTGAGCCTCGTCCTGCACGAGCTGGCTCACGCGCTCGTGGCGACGAAGCTCGGCGACCCGACGCCACGCCGCGAGGGTCGATTGACCCTGAATCCGATCGCGCACCTCGACCCGCTCGGGACGATCATGTTCGCGGTCACCTATTTCACGACCGGGCTCATGTTCGGCTGGGCGCGGCCGGTGATGGTGGACGCGCGACGCTTCCGGCATCCGAAGCAGGGGATGGCGCTTGTCGCCGCGGCCGGACCGGCGACGAACTTCGGGCTCGCCCTCATCGCGGGCGCGTTCCTCGTCCACGGAAGCCTTCACGGGGAAGCCTTCCAGGTCGCGGCACGCGCATTCCTCATCAACATCGTCCTCGGCGTCTTCAACCTGCTGCCGATCCCGCCGCTCGACGGCTCGCGCATCGTCGGAGCAATGCTCTCCGACGCGGCGTACGCACGCTGGAGCGCGCTCGACCAGTACGGGATGTTCGCGCTTTTCGGACTGATCCTCGTCTTCCAAAACGAGTTCTTCACGCTCATGGACAGCGCCTATGGCCACGCCGCGAACGCGATCTTCCGGATCGTCGGCGGATGATGCTCTTCGAGTGGGAGGCGCCCGGCCCGTATCGGGTCGCGTTCTCGACGCGGCTCGGTGGCGTCAGCGAGGGCCCGTACGAGTCTTTGAATCTCGGACTTCTAACCGGCGACGAGCCAGAACGCGTGCGCGAGAACCGGCAACGCCTCGCCGAGGGCGTCGGAGCGGACGCCGCCCGGGCCACGATGGCGATGCAGGTGCACGGCGCTCAAGTCCTCCGCGCAGACGAGCGCGGCGTTGCGAGCCCTGGCGTCGAGTTCCAGCGCTGCGACGGGCTCTGGACCGACGAGCCCGGCGCAGGGATCATGCTGATCGCAGCGGACTGCCTTCCGATCGCCCTCTGCGCCGCGGACGGCAGCGCCCGCGTCGCAGTCCTGCACGCGGGCTGGAAGGGTCTCCTGGCCGGGATCGTCGAGGCGGGCGTCGGATCGCTCGGCGAAGCGCGGGTGGCCGCCGCCGTCGGACCGGCGATCGGCCGCTGCTGCTACGAGGTCGACGACGAGGTGCGCGAGCCCTTCCGGAAGCGCTTCGGCGAGGAGGTCCTCCATGGGCGGAACGTCGACCTGCGCGCGGCGGCCGACCTCGCCCTTCTGGAGGCGGGCGTCGCGACCGTCGAGCACGTCGACCTCTGCACCTCGTGCCGCCCCGACCTCTTCTTCTCGCATCGTCGCGACCGCGGCGTCACGGGGCGCCAGGGGGTGGTGGCACGTGTCGCCTGACGCCGTCCGGGAGCGCTACGAGGCGCTGCGCGCGGAGGCGGGGGAGAGCGTGACCGTCGTCGTCGCGACGAAGTACGTGTCCGTCGAGGATCTGGGCGTCCTCGCCGAGGCCGGCGTCGAGGTCGTGGGCGAGAACCGCCTCCAGGATCTCGTCGCAAAGCAGGAGCGCTACGCGGACGCCTTCCGATGGCACTTCATCGGCCACCTCCAGTCGCGGAAGGCACGGGAGGTCTCGGAGCGCTGCGAGCTCCTCCACTCGCTGGCATCGACCTCGGCGGCGCGCCGCGTGTCGATCCCGAGCCTCGTCGAGGTGAACGTCTCGGGCGAGGCGACGAAGGGCGGCGTTTCGCCGGAAAACCTGGGAGGATTCCTCGCCGAGGTCCGCGAGCTCGGCGTCGACGTCCGCGGCCTCATGACGATGCCGCCCTTCACCGACGATCCCGAGGCGTCGCGCCCGTCCTTCCGCCGCTTGCGCGAGCTCGCCGCCGAACATGGGCTCGAGGAGCTCTCCATGGGCACGTCGCAGGACTGGCGCGTCGGGATCGAGGAGGGTGCGACGCTCGTGCGGGTGGGATCAAGCCTCCTCGGTGGGTAACATTGCGCCGCAGCGATGGGTGTCGGTCAGGTCTGGAATCGCGCGCTCGTGTACTTCGGCATCGTCGAGGAGAACGAGGTCTGGGACGACGAGTACTACGACGCCGAGGAGGAGCTCGAGCGGACCTACAACGACCGCCCGAACGTCCGCCGGATCAACGAGGGCCGCTCGTCGCGCCGTTCCGGCGAGTTCGAGGACTGGTCCGAGCCCGAGGCTGCTGGTCGTGACCGCGGGCGGACGGCGGTGCTCAGACCGCCGAGGCGAAGCGGCCGGCCCGCCCTCGAGGCGGTCGCCTCCGCCAACGTGAAGGTGCACCTTGTCGTCCCGAAGAGCTTCAACGACGCGCAGTCGATCGCCGACCGCTTCAAGGACGCGACGCCGGTCATCCTCAACCTCCAGAGCGCCGACACCGAGCTCTCGAAGCGGCTGATCGACTTCTCGAGCGGCCTGACGTACGCGCTGAACGGCGGCATGCAGCGGATCGCCGACAAGGTGTTCCTCCTGACGCCGCAGAACGTCGAGGTCTCCGCCGAGGAACGCGCGCGCCTGATCGAGCGGTCGGGCTTCTACAACCAATCCTAGTCGCCCTTCGGATCTGAGCGACCACCGGCCGCGGTAGGTTTCCGCCCGTGCCGCTCGCAGACGCCGTCTCGACCGCGCAGAGCTTCGTCAACTCGCTCTTCGTCGTCTACTACATCTGCATCGTCGGCTACATCATCACGAGCTGGATCCCGCTCCCCTACAACGTCTGGCTGAACCGGGTGCAGCGGTTCCTGTACGACGTCGTCGACCCATACCTGCGCCTCTTCCGCCGCGTCGTCCCGTTCGCTCGCGTCGGCGGGCTCGGGCTCGACCTGAGCCCGATCTTCGCGATCCTGGTGCTCCTCGTGCTCCAGAACGTCATCGTCCGCGCGATCGGCACCCTCGACTAGGGAGGAAGCCAACCGCGCGCCGCGAAGGCGGGCGTTCGATGACGCTGACCCCGGTCGAGATCAGGCACGTCGAGCTCGGGCGGCGC
>Ga0126313_10000831_pt1 | contig 15389 bp, 12 predicted proteins | sample Plot105A_FD_89954 | JGI IMG/M metagenome (GOLD analysis project Ga0126313, IMG submission 89954) | Serpentine soil microbial communities from UC McLaughlin Reserve, CA, USA - Plot105A | ecosystem: Environmental > Terrestrial > Soil > Grasslands | place: USA: UC McLaughlin Reserve, Lake County...
CGCTTCGGGCTGCTGGCCGCGGTGCTGCCGGCCGTCTTCGGCGCCGCCATGGCGGTGCTGCTGCGCCAGCCGCTGTACCTGGCCATGGCCCTGCTCGGCCCGCTCACCGTGCTGGCCAGCTACGTGAGCGAGAAGCGCGGCGGCCGCAAGCGCCACGGCACCGCCATGGGGGAGTACCAGGAGGCCAGGCGCCGCCACGAGGCCGAGCTGGAGCGGATGCGGGCCGCCGACGAGGCCGAGCGCCGCCAGGCCGCGCCCGACCCGGCGAGCCTGCTGCTGGTCGCCACCGGCCCGCGCCGGCGGCTGTGGGAGCGCCGCGCCGACGACCCCGACGCCCTGCACCTGCGGGTCGGCGCCGCCGACCTGCCCGCCGCGATCCAGCTCGACGCGCCGCGCGACGGCGGCGCCGAGCCCCCGCCGCCGCCACCGCCCGCCCGCAACGTCCCCGTCCTGCTCGACCTGCGCGAGCTCGGCGTGGTCGGCGTGGCCGGCGAGCGGCCGCCGGCCCGCGGGCTGGCCCGCTGGCTGGTCGCCCAGGCCGCCGTCCTCCACAGCCCGCGCGACCTGGAGGTGGTGCTGCTGGCGCCGGACCAGGCGGCGGCCGCCGGGTGGGGCTGGCTGCGGTGGCTGCCCCAGGCGCGCGCCGGGGACGGGCAGGACTGCGTCGTCCGGGTCGGCACCGACCCCGACACCGTCGCCCGCCGGGTCGCCGAGCTGGCCGAGGAGGTCGCCAGGCGGCGGGCCGAGGGGACCGGGCCGGGCGGGACCGCCGGGCAGGACCCGTACGTGCTGGTCGTGCTCGACGGCGCCCGGGCGCTGCGGCGCGTCCCCGGCATGCCCCAGGTGCTCGGCGAGGGGCCGGCGGTCGGCGTCGTGGCGGTCTGCCTGGACGACGACGAGCGGCTGCTCCCGGAGGAGTGCCGCACGGTCGCGAGCTTCCTGTGGAACGACCCCGCCCGCCTGCGGCTGCGCGGCGGCGGGCTCGACGCCGCCGGCGACGTCCTGGCCGACCAGGTCGCCGCCGCCTGGTGCGAGCGGGTCGCCAGGGCCCTGGCCCCGGTCCGCGACGTGAGCCGCGACGACGCCGGCGGCATGCTGCCCGACAGCGCCCGCCTGCTCGACCTGCTCGGCATGCCGGACCCCGACGCCGAGCAGGTCGCCGCGGCGTGGGCGCGCAACGGCCGCGGCACCGCCGCCCCGCTGGGGTACGGCAGGGACGGGCCCTTCGAGCTGGACCTGCGCCGCGACGGCCCGCACGCGCTGGTCGCCGGCACCACCGGGGCCGGCAAGTCGGAGCTGCTGCAGACCCTGATCGCCTCGCTGGCGCTGGCCAACCGGCCCGAGGCGATGAACTTCGTGCTGATCGACTACAAGGGCGGCAGCGCGTTCAAGGACTGCGCCCGCCTGCCCCACACCGTCGGCATGGTCACCGACCTGGACGGGCACCTGACCCAGCGGGCGCTGGCCTCGCTGTCGGCGGAGCTCAAGCGCCGCGAGGAGCTGCTGCTGCGCGCCGGGGCCAAGGACATCGAGGACTACTGGGCCGAGCGCCGCCGCCGGACCCCTGATCCACCGGGGCACCCCACGCTGGAGGCCCTGCCCCGGCTGGTGCTGGTCATCGACGAGTTCGCCTCCCTGGTGGCCGAGCTGCCCGAGTTCGTCACCGGCCTGGTCGGGATCGCCCAGCGGGGCCGCTCCCTCGGCGTCCACCTGGTGCTGGCCACCCAGCGCCCCGCCGGGGTGGTCAGCGCCGACATCCGCGCCAACACCAACCTGCGCATCGCCCTGCGGGTCACCGACGCCAGCGAGTCGACCGACGTGATCGACGCGCCGGAGGCGGCCGGCATCGCCAGGTCGACGCCCGGGCGCTGCTACGTCCGCGCCGGCGCCTCGACGCTGGCGGCCGTGCAGACGGCCAGGGTCGGCGGCCGCCGGCCGGGCGCCCGCCCCGAGCGGTCCGGCCCGCGGGTCGCCAGGGTCGGCTGGGGCGACCTGGGCCGGCCGCTCCCGGCCCGCGCCGCCGCCGAGGAGGACGACGACGCCAGCACCGACCTGTCGGTGCTGGTCGAGGCGATCGCCCAGGCGGCCGCCCGCAGCGGCCGCGGGAGCGGCCACAGCCCCTGGCTGCCGCCGCTGCCCGAGGTGGTGACCCTCGCCGAGCTGCCGCTCGCGCCGGCGGAGGGGGAGGGCAGGGACGGCGAGGTGGCGCCGCTCGCCTTCGGGCTGGTCGACGTGCCCGCCGAGCAGCGCCGCCGGGCGCTGGCCTTCGACCTGGCGGGCGGCGGCCACCTGCTGGTGGCCGGCTCGCCCCGCAGCGGCCGCTCCACCGCCCTGCGCAGCCTGGCCGGCGCCGTCGCGGCCGCCGCCTCGCCGGCCGACGTGCACCTGTACGGCCTGGACTGCGGCGGCAACGCGCTGCTGCCGCTGGTCGGCCTCAACCACTGCGGCGCGGTCGTCGGCCGCGACCAGCCGGACCGGGTCGACCGGCTGCTCGGCCGCCTGCTCGCCGAGGTCACCCGCCGCCAGCAGCTGCTGGCCGAGCAGGGCGCCTCTGGCCTGGCCGAGCAGCGGGCGGCCGCGGCGCCGCCGGAGCGCCTGCCCTGGATGGTGCTGCTGCTGGACCGCTGGGAGGGCTTCGTGGCCGCCTTCGAGGACTACGACCTCGGCCGGCTGGTGGACGCCGTCCTGCGCCTGCTGCGGGAGGGGCCGGCGGTGGGGCTGCGCGCGGTGGTCACCAGCGACGCCAGCGGCCTGGTCGGCCAGGTGTCGACGGCGTTCGAGGAGCGGCTGCTGCTGCGCTTCGCCGACGCCGACGACTGGAGCCGGGCCGGCGTCCCCGCCCGGGAGGTGCCCGGCGCCATGGCGCCGGGCCGCGGGCTGCTGCCGACCGCCGGCGGGCTGCTGGAGGCCCAGGTCGGGCTGCTCGACCCGGACCCGTCGGGCCCCGCCCAGGTGGCCGCGCTGCAGCGGCTGGCGCGGGCGGCCGCCGGCCGGCCCGCGGCGGTGACGCTGCCACGGGCCCAGCGGCCGCCGCGGGTGGACGCCCTGCCGCCGCGGGTCACCGCGGCCGAGGCGCTGGACCTCGACCCGGAGCTGGTCCCCCCCTCGCCGCTGTGGGCGTTGCTGGGGGCGGGCGGCGACACCCTCGGACCGGTCGGCGTCGACCTGCTGCAGACCAGCCCCGGCTTCGTGGTCGGCGGCCCGCCACGGTCTGGCCGGTCCACGGTGCTGGAGACGATGGCGCGCTCGCTCACCGGCGGGGGGGTGCCGGTCGTGCTGGTCACCCCCCGCCGCTCGCCCCTGCGGGAGCTGGCCGTGCCCGGCGTGCTCGGCGTGGTCGGCGGCGACGACGACGCCGAGCTGCTCGCCAAGCTGCTGGACGGCGTCGAGCGCCACGTGGTCCTGGTCGACGACGCCGAGCTGCTGCTCGACACCGCCCTGGACGACCTGCTGGGCCGGCTGGCCCGGGCCGCCCGCGACGCCGACCAGGCGGTGGTCGCGGCCGGCACCACCGCCGACCTGAGCAGCCAGTACCGGGGGTTCGTGGTGGACCTGCGCCGCTCCCGCAGCGGGCTGCTGCTGTCGCCGCAGTCCCAGGGCGACGGCGACCTGCTCGGCGTCCGCCTGCCGCGCAACATGGCCGCCGGGCCGCTCGGTCGCGGCCTGCTGGTGGTCAACGGCGCCGTCACCCCGGTGCAGGCCGCCCTGCCCGACCGCTGACGGGCCCGGGCCGCAGGACGGCCGGGCCCGTCGGCGGCACGCCTAGCTGGTGGCGGCGTCGATCGCCTGGGCGTTCTTGTCGATCGCCCTGGCGGCCTCGTCCAGGCTCTGGACGAGCTTGTCCAGGGTCGGCTTGAACGAGCCCCAGTCGCCGCGGAACCGGTCGGCCGCTGGACCTTGCCAGATGCCGTTGCTGTTCGAGGTGTCGGCGTCCAGCCCCCTGATCAGCTCCTGCATCTGACCGGAGTCGCGCCGGAACTTCCCGGCCAGATCGCGCATCCGATCCGTCTGCCCGCCACGCTGTCCGTTCCCTGACATGCGGCTCCTTCCACCTCGGAGGGGAGATGCCCGGCGGATGGCGTCCTTGCGCCGGCGCGAAGCATAACCGCCGCGACGGACCGCGGCGCAAACCGGGCGCGGCGCCGGCCGGCAGCCGGCGCCCCGCTCAGCCCAGCCGCGGCAGCAGCAGCTCCCCGGCCAGGTCGAGCTGCTCGTCCTCGAACACCGAGAACGGCACCGCGGCGAAGCTGCACATCACCTGCTCGACCCCGCGCGCCTGCCAGCCCCGCAGCTGCTCCAGCACCTCATCGGCGGTGCCGACCAGTCGTGAGGCGGCCCAGTCGCGCAGCTCGACCCCGTCCAGCGCGCCGCCCGGAATCCACGCCTGCAGCCGCCGCCAGCGGGCCACCAGGTCGTCGGCGTCGCGGCCGACCAGGGTGGTGAGGCCGAGCGATCGGCGCACCTCCTGCGGCGGCCGCCCCGCCCGCTCGCACGCCGCGCGCAGCGCGCCCAGGCGCTGCCCGTACGCCTCCGGCGTCACCGACCAGCACATGTTCCAGCCGTCGGCGGCGCGGGCGACCACGCCGAGCAGGCGGTCGCCCGCGCCGCCGACCCACAGCGGCGGCCGCGGCCGCTGCACCGGGGCGGGCAGGACCGGGGCGTTCTCGGCCCGGTAGAAGCGGCCGGCGAACGACGCCGGCGTGCCCGTGTCGGTGAGCAGCGCCCGCAGCACGCCGAGGGCCTCCTCGAGCATGGCCAGCCGCTCGCCGGGCGCGGGGAACGGCAGCCCGTTCTCCTCGAACTCCACCTGGTTCCACCCGGCCCCCAACCCCAGGTCCAGCCGCCCGCCGGCGAGCTGGTCGAGGGTGGCGGCCATCTTGGCCAGCAGCGTCGGCGGGCGGAACCCGACCGCCAGGACCAGGGTGCCGAGCCGCACCGTGCGGGTCCGCGTGGCGAGGGCGGCCAGGGTCGTCCAGCACTCCGGGGTGCCCATGCGGCGGGGCGGCCCGCCGTAGCGCCCCAGGTCGACCCAGAAGTGGTCGGAGACCCAGACCTGGTAGAACCCCAACGACTCGGCGAGCTGGGCGTAGCTCGCGATCCGCTCGAAGGTGGCCGGTCCCGGCCCCGGGTAGGAGGCGTCGTAGTGGGGCAGCGCCAGCCCGAGCTTCATGCCCGCCAGTCTCGGCCGGCGCCGCACGCTACGTCAACGCCGCCCCCGCGACGGGGCAGGCGGCCGGTGGCTCAGGCGAAGCGGAGGTCGCCGGCGTCGTCGTCGTCGACGGGGCGGGCGCAGGTCGGGCAGTACCAGCGGGCCTCCAGGGGCGTGCCGCAGGCGACGTGGCGCAGGCCGTCGCCCTCGCCGGAGCGCTCGGCGCCCCACTGCGCCAGCAGCCGCAGGGCGCCGGCCAGCTCGCGCCCCGAGGCGGTCAGCTCGTAGGCGAACCGCGGCGGCCGCCGCGAGTACGGCTGGCTCACCACCACCGCCTCCCGCTCCAGGTGCTTCAGCCGCTGGGAGAGGACGTTGGGGGCGATGCCGGGCAGGGCCTCCAGCAGGTCGTTGAAGCGGCGCGACCCGGCCAGCAGGGCCTGGACGATCAGCAGCGTCCAGCGGTCCCCGACCCTGGCGACGGCCTCGTCCAGCGGCGAGGCGGCGGAGGGCTCGGACATGGCGACATCGTACGGCGCTGCCATGGTTGCGTCGCTCCCGTTCGGCTAGTAACTTGCAACCAACAAGTTACTAGCGGATCAGGAGGGACTGCCATGAGCGTCCTGGACGAGCTGGAGCAGGCCGTCGGCCAGGTGGCCGAGCGGGTCGGGCCCTCGGTGGTCGGCATCGGCCGGGGCCGTGGGCGGGGCTCCGGGGTGGTGCTGGCCGACGGCCGGGTCGCCACCAACGCCCACAACCTCCGCGGCGAGGAGACCACGGTCGTCTTCGCCGACGGCCGCAGCGTGGTCGGCAACGTCGCCGGGGTCGACGTGGACGGCGACCTGGCGGTGGTCTCGGTCGACACCGGCGGCGCCCCGGCGATCGCCTGGGCCGACGACGGCGCCGCCCGGGTCGGCGCGGCGGTGTTCGCGGTCGCCAACCCCGGCGGCCAGCTGCGGGTCACCTTCGGGCTGGTGTCGGCCGTCGGCCGCGCCTTCCGGGGGCCGCGGGGCCGGCGCATCGCCGGCAGCATCGAGCACACCGCGCCGCTGCCGCGGGGCTCCTCCGGCGGCCCGGTGGTCGACGGCGCCGGCCGGCTGCTCGGCCTCAACACCAACCGGCTCGGGGACGGCTTCTACCTGGCGCTGCCGGCCGACGCCGAGCTGCGCCGCCGGCTGGAGGCGCTGGGCCGCGGCGAGTCCCCTGCCCGCCCGCGGCTCGGGATCGGCATCGCCCCGGCGCGGGTCGCACGCCAGCTGCGCCGCGCGGTCGGCCTGCCCGAGCGCGACGGGCTGCTGGTGCGGGTGGTCGAGGAGGGCGGCCCGGGGGACCGGGCGGGCCTGCGCACCGGCGACCTGCTGGTGGAGGCCGGCGGCCGGCCGGTGACCGACGCCGACGAGCTGTACGAGGCGCTCGAGCAGGCCGGCGAGGGCCAGGGCCTCGAGCTCCGCGTGGTGCGCGGCACCGAGGAGCTGACCGTCATGGTCGGCTTCGGCGAGGAGCGCACCGGTCAGGTCGGCTCCGCCTGAACCTCCCCTGCTGGGCGGTTTGGGCGTAAGGCCAACGCGGTAAGACCTCCCTGCGAGATGCGGGTTCGGTGGACCGCCCGAGCGGCGGTTCACCGTGCCCGTGTTGATCGGCTCAGCACGTGGCCATGGCGCGCCTCGCCCGGGTCATCCTGGCGACCGCCGGTGGGAGACGCCATGGCGCTGCCGTCCGGGCGACGCAGGGAGGCGCGGGCACATGACCGACAGCGGTTCGCAATCCACTCCACTGTGGAGACCCAGCAGGCGCCGGTTCCTGCGAACGGTGGGAGTCGCCGGACTTGGCGGGGCGGTCGCCGCCTGCACCAGCGAACCGGGCGGCGGTGGCCCGGGCGGCGGCGAGGCGCCCACCGGGCAGGCCCCCACCACCACCTTCGCGGAACCCCAGACCAAGCTGTCCGGCGACCTCAAGATCCTCCTCTGGAGCCACTTCGTGCCCAGCCACGACCAGTGGTTCCGCCCGTTCGCCCAGGCATGGGGCAAGCAGGTCGGCGTCAACGTCACCGTCGACCACATCGACAACGCCCAGATCCCCACGCGCATCGCGGCCGAGATCCAGGCCAAGCAGGGCCACGACGTCATCCAGTACATCGCGCCGCTGTCGCAGTTCGAGCCGAGCGTCGAGGACCTCAAGGACATCACCGACGAGGCCAGCAAGCGCTGGGGCCAGCAGCTGGAGCTGTGCAAGCTGTCCAGCTTCAACCCGGCCACCGGCAAGTTCTACGCCTACTCGCCCGGCTGGGTGCCCGACCCGGGCGACTTCCGCAGGTCGCTGTGGGAGGCGGTCGGGCTGCCGAACGGGCCCACGACCTGGGACGAGCTGCTCAAGGGCGGCTCGGAGATCAAGCAGGGCGAGGGCACCCAGCTCGGCATCGGCATGTCCCAGGAGATCGACTCCAACATGGCCGGCCGGGCGCTGCTGTGGTCGTTCGGCGCCTCCGTGCAGGACGAGAACGAGCAGGTGGTCATCAACTCCCCCGAGGCCGTGGCCGCGGTCGAGTTCATGACCAAGCTGTTCAAGGGCGCCATGACCGACGAGGTCTTCTCCTGGAACGCGGCCTCCAACAACCAGGGCCTGATCGCGGGCAAGCTGTCCTACATCCTCAACTCCATCTCGGCCTGGCGCACCGCCCAGGGCGCCAACCCGGAGGTCGCCGACGACATCCACTTCGTGCCGGCGCTGCGGGGCCCCAAGGACGCCCGCGCCGCCCAGCACGTGCTGTACAACTGGATCATCCCCAAGCACGCCGCCAACAAGGACGCGGCCAAGGAGTTCCTGCTCCACTACACCGCCAACTTCTCGTCGGCCACCTGGAACTCCAAGCTCTACGACTTCCCCGCGTGGTCGGAGCGGGTGCCGCAGCTCGACGGCTGGCTGAGCAACGACCCCTACGGCGCCAAGCCCGCCAACAAGCTCGCCTTCCTCAAGGACGCGACCCAGTGGAGCACCAACATCGGCTACCCCGGGCCGTCCAACACCGCCATCGGCGAGGTGTTCGGGACCTTCGTGGTCCCCACCATGTTCGCCAGGGCCGCGCGCGGGGAGCTCAGCCCGAAGCAGGCGGTGGCGCAGGCGGACGCGCAGATCAAGCCGATCTTCGCGAAGTGGCGGGCCCGCGGCCTCGTCGGCGGCCAGTAGGGAGCGCGTCGTGACCGTCGTCGTCGAGGTCAAGAAGCTGGTCAAGCAGTTCGACGGCGGGCGCGTGCACGCCGTCGACGGCGTCGACCTCGCCACCGAGGAGGGCGAGTACCTCGTCCTCCTCGGCCCGTCGGGGTGCGGCAAGACCACGCTGCTGCGCACCATCGCCGGGCTCGAGCAGCCCACCGAGGGCGAGGTGCTCATCGGGGGGCGGGTCGTCAACGAGCTGCCCCCGAGGGCGCGCAAGATCGCCATGGTCTTCCAGAGCTACGCCCTGTACCCGCACAAGAGCGTCATGCAGAACATCGTCTTCCCGCTCAGGGCCGAGCGGCTCGGCAAGGCCGAGCAGGAGCGCAAGGCACGCTGGGCGGTCGAGCTGCTCGGCATCGACCACCTGCTCCCCCGCAAGCCGCGCCAGCTCTCCGGCGGGGAGCGCCAGCGGGTCGCGCTGGCCCGCGCGCTGGTCCGCGAGCCGCACGTGTTCCTGCTCGACGAGCCGCTCTCCAACCTTGACGCCAAGCTGCGCACCAGCGCCCGCGACGAGCTCAAGCGCTTCCAGCAGCGGGTCGGGACGACCACCATCTACGTCACCCACGACCAGACCGAGGCGATGGGGCTCGGCGACCGCATCGCGGTCATGGACCGCGGCAAGGTGCGCCAGCTCGGCCCGCCGGTGGAGGTCTACGACGACCCCGCCGACACCTTCGTCGCCACCTTCATCGGCTCGCCGCCGATGAACCTGGTGCCCCGCGACGGTCACCTCGTCGGGTTCCGGCCCGAGCACCTGCTGCCCGCCGAGAACGTCCCGGGGCCGGAGCGGACCACCATGCCGCTGCGCGTGGAACGCATCGAGTACCTCTCCGGCGACCGGCACGTCTACGGGGCCGCCTCGCGGATCGGCGAGGAGACCCGCGTGATCGCGCGGCTGCCCGCGACCGTGGCGACGCCCATCGCCGTCGGGGAGACGCACGAGTTCGCCGTGGACGCGAGCCGGCTGCGCTTCTTCGACACGGCCAGCGGCCAGCGCACCGACCCCGTCCCGACGGGGGGCTGAGGCATGGCGCAGGCGACGCTCGAACGCCCTGGCGCGCAGGACGGCGCGCAGCCGACCCGCCAGCGGCTCGCCGACCGTGAGGGCCTGCTCGCCTGGATCTTCCTGCTCCCGTCCGTCGTCTACGTGATCGCGCTGGTGGCGGTCCCGTTCTTCCTGGCGATCTCGTTCAGCTTCAGCGACGTGACCGCCGGCGACCCCAGCTTCGACTGGGCCGGGCTGGAGACCTTCCGCCGCGCCCTCGACGACCCGGTCTTCTGGCGGTCGCTGGGCAACACCTTCGTGTTCACGGCGGTGTCGATGGCCCTGATCGTGGTGCTCGGCAAGGTCCTCGCCAACATCCTGGTGGCCGACTTCCGCGGCAAGTGGCTGGTGCGCTTCCTGGTGCTGCTGCCGTGGACGACCCCGGTCGCGCTGTCGGCGGTGGCCTGGCTGTGGATGCTCGACTCGGTCTTCAGCCCGATCGACTGGGTGCTGCGCAACCTCGGGCTGCTGCAGGACAACATGTACTGGCTCGGGCGGCCGCACCTGGCGATGGCCTCGGTGATCGCCGTCCACGTGTGGCGGCTCACCCCGCTGTCGGCGGTCATCATCATGGCGGGCCTGGTCGCCATCCCCAGGGACATCGACGAGGCCGCACGGGTCGACGGCGCCGGCTTCTGGCGGCGCATGCTCGAGGTGACCATCCCGCTGACGCTGCCGGTGGTGGCGGTCGCGGCGCTGTTCGGCGCGATCCTCACCTTCACCGACATGACCGTGGTCTACGTCCTCACCCGCGGCGGGCCGACGAACTCCACGCAGGTGCTGGCGAGCTGGGCGTTCATCCGCGGCATCGAGGGCGGCGACGTGGCCCAGGGCGCGGTGGTGGCGCTGTTCCTGTTCCCGCTGCTGCTGGCCGCCGCCATCGCCATCCTCCGCGCCGTCCGCCGGATGGAGGTGCTGTGAGGATGGCCACGGCGGTCGAGGTCCCCAACCGGGCGGAGACGGAGCAGCTGCGGCAGCGGTTCCGCCGCCGCCACGTCCTGGCGCGCGTGGGCCTGTACGTGGCGGCCATCCTCGCGGCCTTCGTGTGCGCGGCGCCGTTCCTCTGGAGCCTCGTGACCGCGTTCAAGCAGAACCGCGACCTGTACAACCCCGAGCACAACCCGTTCTTCTTCAACCTGGCGGCCACGCCCGACCACCTGCTCTACCTGTTCCGCGAGACCGCCTTCCTCACCTTCGTCTGGAACACCCTCTGGGTCGGCCTGCTGGTCGTGGCCATCACGCTCGTCCTCGGCCTGCCCGCCGCCTACTCCCTGGCCCGGCTGGACCGTCCCTGGTCGGGCCCGATGGCGATCGCGATCTTCTTCGTCTACCTGGTGCCGCCGAGCCTGCTGTTCCTGTCGCTGTCGCGGCTGGTCGTCGCCGCCGGCCTGCAGGACTCCACCTGGTCGCTCGTGCTGGTCTACCCCACCATCACGATCCCCGTCTCGGTGTGGCTGCTGATCGGGTTCCTCAAGGCGATCCCGAAGGACATCGAGGAGCAGGCCATGGTCGACGGCTACAGCCGCCTGGCCGCCTTCGTGCGGGCCGTGCTGCCGCTCGCGTTCCCCGGGATCGTCGCGGTGGTGGTGTTCGCGTTCACGCTGACCGCCAGCGAGTTCATCTACGCGCTGGCGTTCGTCTCCCCGACCACCGAGAAGGTGGTGAGCACGGGCGTGCCGACCGAGCTGATCCGGGGCGACGTCTTCTTCTGGCAGTCCCTGCAGGCCGCCGCCATCGCCGTGGCGGTGCCGATCGCGTTCGTGTTCAACCTGTTCCTCGACCGGTTCATCACCGGCTTCACCATGGGCGCGGTCAAGGGCTGAGGGCCCGTGAAGGTCTAGGCCTGCTCACCCCGGAGGCCTGGCCGCGCCGCGGGCGAGGGTGACGATCTCGGGACTCGCCGGGTCGGCTGGCTCCCGGGACCAGCCACCATAGCGCGCCTCGACCTCGAAGCCGGCGGCCGCGAGGAGGCCCGCGAGGGCCTCGACGTCGAGGAAGCGCAGGCTGGCACGGTCCACCCGCAACGGGGCGCCGTCCGGGTCGCTCGTGGTCTCGATGAACGTGACGACGTCGCCGACGACCGATTCCACCTCGTGCGTGATGCGGACCGGGCGGCCCGACGGGTCGACGACGTCGGTCGCGTTCCCCGGATTCCAGCGCTCCCACGCCCGCGCGAGCGGGTTCCGGGTCTCGAACCCGAAGCGGCCGCCGTCGGCGAGCGCCCGGCGGATCGCGGTGAGCGAGGCGCGCAGCTCCTCGTCGCCGACGAGCACCTGGAAGGCGTGCCCGGTCATGACGGCCAGGTCGAACTCGCGGTCGAACGCCATCGACGCCGCCGTGCCGGCCACCCACTCGACGTCGCCACGGCGCCGCGCCGCGGCGAGCATCGCGGGGTCCGGGTCCAGCTCGCACAACCGTCCGGCGTGCCCGGCCTGCCTGGCCCGGCGCAGCAGCGCTCCGGTGCCGCAGCCGACGTCCAGCACCGACGTCGCGTCCATCACCAGCGCGAGGTAGAAGTCATCGCCCGGCCCCCAGGGGTTGAGCACCTCGTAGAGCGCCGCCGCCTCGTCGTCGGAGTACGTCGGCACTCGAGGAGGGCCTAGCGGCGGCGGGAGCGGCGGGCGAGCAGGCCGACGGCGGCGGCGGCGAGGCCGGCGCCCGCGGCGGTGAGGGCGAGCACCCGGGGACGCTCGACGTCGGCCAGGGCCTGGCGGGCGGCGAGGTCACCGCAGGCGCCGTGGACGCCGGCGCCGGGCGGCACGCTCGCGCCGGCCAGGTACAGGCCCTTGACCGGGGTGCCCCAGCGCCACCACGACGGGCCGGGCCGGAACAGGATCTGCTGGTCGATCGAGAACGAGCCGGCCTGGATGTCGCCGCCGACCAGGCTCGCGTCGGCCGCCTGGAGGTCGGCGGGGGTCCACACCATGCGCGCCAGCACCAGGTCGCGGAACCCGGGCGCGTGCGCCTCGATGGCCGCCTCCATCCGGTTCAGGAACGCCCCTGCCGAGCGGCCCCAGTCCCCCTTGGCCCGCGGCCGCGCCGCGTCGCCGGTGGGCTCGGCGGGGACGTGCGCGTAGCCCCAGAGGGTGTGCTTGCCGGCCGGCGCCCTGCCCGGGTCGGCGAGGGTCTGCTGCCCGAGGACCAGCATGGGCTGGGCCGGCAGCAGGCCGTGGCCGGCCTCCCAGGCGGAGCGGCTCATGGCGGTGATGCTGTCGCCGACGTGGACCACGGCGGCCCGCCGGCACTCGTCGGCCGCCCACGGCACCTGGCCGTCGAGGGCCCAGTCGACCTTGAAGGTGCCGAGCCCGGGCCGGTAGCCGCGGATCTCGGCCAGCGCGCGTGGCGGGAAGGCCTCCGGTCCGGCCAGCCGCACGAGCGTGCCGATGTCCAGGGCGCAGACCACCGCCCGCCGCGCCGTCAGGGCGTCGCCGCCGGCCTCGACCGCGACGGCCCTGCCGCCCTCGACCACGATCCGCTCCACCCGGCGGCCGGTGGTGATCGTGGCGCCGACGTCGCGCAGCCGGGCGACCAGGGCGGCGGTGATCATCCCCGTGCCGCCCTCGACCACCGGCATGCCGAACCGCTGGCCGATCATCGACAGCAGCAGGGCGTAGACGCCGGTCCCCGGCATCTCCGGCTCGAGGTCGGCGTGCATGGCGGGGCCCGCGAGGAACGCGCGGGCCTCCTCCGACTCGAAGCGCGCGCCGACCGCGCTGACCCCCTGCACGACGATGCGGGCGAACTCCAGGCTCCCGGCCGGGCCGAGCAGGCGGACGACCGTGACCAGCTCCTCGAACGGCCAGCGCTGCATCTGGGCCCGCAGGAACGGCGCCATCACCTCCCCGACGGCCTCGTCGATGGCGATCCAGGCGCTGCCGTCGCCCAGGTGGACCTTGTCGATCGAGGCGGCCGTCTCGGCCGCCGAGCGGCCGAGCGCGATCGCCCGGTTCCCGGGGAACGGGTGGGCGGCCGCCAGCGGCGCGTGCACGAAGCGCAGCCCGTAGGGCGCGAGGTCGCGACCCACGACCGACGGGGCCGCGCCGACCAGCGGGAAGAAGGCCGCGCCGAAGTCGTGCCTGAAGCCCGGCAGGGTGGACTCCAGGGTGCGGGCGGCGCCGCCGACCTCGTCGTTGGCCTCCAGCAGGCAGACCGACCAGCCCGCCTCGGCCAGGCGGATGGCGGCGGCCAGCCCGTTGGGGCCGCCGCCGCAGACGATCGCGTCGTAGTCGGCCATGGTCCGAGCCTACTCCGCTCGGCCACGGCGACGCGCCCGGCCGGTCGCTACACTTCAGGGCGAGGGCGATTTCGCCTGAGGAGCTCAGAAGGGAACCGCTCCATGGTCACTCGCGACGAGGTCATCACGGCCCTCGGGCAGGTGATGGACCCCGAGATCCACCGGCCGATCACCGACCTGGACATGGTCAGCAACGTCTCCATCGACCCCAGCGGCCTGGTCGCCGTCGAGGTGCTGCTCACCGTCGCCGGCTGCCCGCTCAAGGACCGCATCACCAGGGACGTCACCGCGGCCGTCGCCCCCCTGCCCGGGGTCAGCGGGGTCAAGGTCGACCTGGGGGTGATGACCGAGGAGCAGCGGCAGGCGATGGTCACGCGCCTGCGCGGCCCGGGCGCCGCCGAGCAGAAGAAGATCTCCTTCTGGGGCGCCGAGGCCACCACCCGGGTGCTGGCCGTCGCCTCGGGCAAGGGCGGGGTCGGCAAGTCGTCGGTGACCGTCAACCTGGCCGCCGCCATGGCGGCCCAGGGCCACCGTGTCGCGGTGATCGACTGCGACATCTACGGGTTCTCCGTCCCCCGGATGCTCGGCGCCACCGGCCGCCCGGTCGGCTTCAACGGCATGATCATGCCGCTGGAGGCGCACGGGGTCCGGGTCATCTCCATCGGCTTCTTCATCGAGCCGGGCAAGCCGGTGATGTGGCGCGGGCCGATGCTGCACCGGGCCATCCAGCAGTTCCTCACCGACGTCTACTGGGGCGAGCTGGACTACGTGCTCGCCGACCTGCCCCCCGGCACCGGCGACGTGTCGATCTCGCTCGCCCAGATGCTGCCGGGCGCCGAGATGCTGCTGGTCACGACCCCGCAGGAGGCGGCGGAGCGGGTGGCGGTGCTGGCGGGCAAGTTCGCCCAGCAGAACCAGATGAAGGTGACGGGCGTCATCGAGAACATGAGCTACTTCGTCTGCCCCTCGTGCGAGGAGCGCCACCACATCTTCGGCAGCGGCGGCGGCGAGGCGCTCGCCCGCGAGCTCGGCGCCGAACTGCTGGGCCAGGTCCCGATCGACGTGCGCCTGCGCGAGGGCGCCGACGCCGGCAAGCCGCTGGTCGTCTCGGACCCGGACGCGCCCGCCAGCAGGGCGCTGCTCGACGTGGCCGCCGCCCTGCCGCCGCGGCGGAGCCTGGCGGGCCGCCGCCTGCCGCTGCTCACGTAGCCTCGGGGTCGACCGGCGGGGGGCCGGAGTCGGCGGTGGCCGCCTCCGCCGCGGCCTCGCCGTCCAGGCCGTCGCCGTCGATGGCGGCCTTGAGCTGCTGGCGTTCCCGCTCCAGCTCGGCCATCTGGCCTTCGACGTCCATCAGCTCGCGCACGTAGTCGCGGGCCTGGGTGCGGAGCGAGCCGATCCTGAGGTCGGGCAGGTTGAGGTCCTTGAGGTCGGTCTCGTCCTTGAGCTGGTCGAGGGCGTCCTGGGTGGTCAGCCGCAGCCGCCCGAGGAAGCGCCCGACCTGCCTGGCCATCTCGGGCAGCCGTTCCGGGCCGAACACCACCAGGCAGACCAGCACGATGGCGACGATCTCGCCGAGGCCGACGTTGAACACCGCCTGCCCCTCCTAACTCCTCGGCTGGGCGCTCGGGATGGCCAGCAGGTTGAGCTCGCGGTTGCCGCGGACGACCAGGAGCGGGACGGGCTCGCCGATCTTCGCCCGGCGCAGGGCCACCGCGAGCTGGTCGCCGTCCCGCACCGGCGACTCGCCGAAG
>Ga0126313_10000832_pt1 | contig 15379 bp, 16 predicted proteins | sample Plot105A_FD_89954 | JGI IMG/M metagenome (GOLD analysis project Ga0126313, IMG submission 89954) | Serpentine soil microbial communities from UC McLaughlin Reserve, CA, USA - Plot105A | ecosystem: Environmental > Terrestrial > Soil > Grasslands | place: USA: UC McLaughlin Reserve, Lake County...
CATCCAGCAGCGCCTGCGCGGCGGGCCAGGGCGAGCGCTGGGCGGGAGCGGACGGCATCGTGGTCAAGGGTAACGACACGGTCGCTAGGCCGCGGCCGGGCGCTGCCCGCGCCCGCTGATCGCGACAGCGGCCATCGTCAGCACGACGCCGATCACGGTCGCGGCCGTCACCGCCTCGCCCGGCGCCGGGGCGATGAGGTCGATCACCAGCGCGCCGGCCGTCTGCCCGGCGACCGTGGCGAGCCCGAGGCGCAGCACGCCGAGCGTCTGCACGACCGTCGCCGAGACCACGACGACGAACCCGCCGAGGAGACCGCCGAGGTAGAGCGCCGGGTTCGACGGCAGCGCGTCGACCGACGTGGTCGCCAGCGTCACGAGCGCGACCGTGCCGAGCGCGGCGAACGCGACCGTGACGTTGACCAGCGACGCCATGAAGGGCTCGCCGGTCGCCCGCGCGAGCTGCCCGTTCGCGGCCGACTGGAGCGCCATGCCGATCCCGGCGATCAGTGCGAGCGAGAGCAGGAGGACCTGGAGGTCGCCGCGCGAGCCGACCGCGCCGATCACCGTCGCCCCGATCGCGAGCAGCACGCCCGCCGCGCGGTAGGCGGTGATCGGCCGCTTGCCCGCCGGACCGATGCCCGCCGCGTCGACCGGGAGGCTGCCGCCCGTCGAGCCGCACACGAGCGCCACGGTGAGCAGCGCGACGCCGACCTCCGGCGCCGCCGCCGCCGACACCAGCACGATCGCCGCGCCGCCGAACCCGCCGAGGAAGTGCCAGGCCGGGGGCCGGCCGAGCGCCCGCAGGCGCGCGACCCCGCGCGGCACTGCTCGCGTGGCGAGCACGATCGCCAACGTGGCCACCAGCGCGACGAGGTTGTTGATCGACGCCGCGACCGTTGCCGAGCCGATCTCCTTGCCGAGCCGGCCGTTGAGGTAGGACTGCAGCGAGATCGCCGACCCCGCGAGGATCGTCATCGCGACCGCGCGGGGCGGTGTCGCGAGCAGCGCCGCGGCGCCCCGGCGCCGGGTCTCTACCGTCACGCGCTCGCCGGGCTAGCGCTTGTCGCGCTGGCCGGCCCCGATCGCCTTGGCGACCTTGTACGACCCGAGCCGACCTTGGACGCTCGCGGTCAGCGCCGGCGCGAGCCCGCCGAGCCGGGCGCCCGCCCTCACCCCGAGCGGCGCGACGTCGACCTCCGCGCGGTCCCGCTCGATCGCGCGGATGATCCCGGCCGCGACGTCGCCGGGCGTGCTCGTGCCGACGCCCGGCGGGAGCTTCGCGCCGGAGGCGGCGAACATCCCCGCGTCGCGGATGAAGCCCGGGAACACGCACGAGACGCCGACCCCGTGCTCGGCGAGGTCCTGGCGCAGCCCGAGCGAGAACCCGCGCAGCCCGAACTTCGTCGCCGAGTACAGCGACGAGTGCGGTCCGGCCGTCTTGCCCGCAAGCGAGGAGACGAAGACGAGGTGCCCGCAGCCGCGCGCGGCCAACGCCGGCGCGAGCAGCCGGGCGAGCATGATCGGCGCGCGCAGGTTGACGGCCAGGGCCCGGTCGATCTCGTCCGGTGCGAACGACGTCAGCTCGCCGCTGGCGGGCAGCGCGGCGTTTGCGACGAGGACGTCGACGTCACCGGCCTCGGCGAGCAGCGCCGCGGGCGCGCCGGGCTCCGAGAGATCGGCGGCGATCGCGCGGCCGCGGAGCTCGGCGGCGAGCGCCTCGAGTGGGTCCGCGCGGCGCCCGGTCAGGATCACGGTCGCCCCCCGGGCGGCGAGCGCGCGCGCGACGACCGCGCCGATCCCGCCGGTCGCGCCGGTCAGCAGCACGCTGCGCCCCCCGAGGTTCATCGAGCGATCACGACGGGGAAGCTTGGCACGCGTCGCCCGCGCCCGCCCGGTCAGGCGAACACGGCGACGGTCGCCGTGAAGCTGTGCACGAAGTACTCCCCGCCGACCGGCCCGATCTCGCCGGCCGCGAAGAAGCCGGCCGCCGGCGCGCCGCTCAGCGCGTCGTCGAGCGCCGACGCGTCGTGGTGGGCGTGCCCGAACATGCCCGCGCCGCGGCCGTTGCACGAGATCAGCAGCGCGCCGGCGGGCGGGCGCCCGCCGAGCGCCTGCACGCGCGCGCCCAGCGCGGAGCGCAGGTCGCGGTCGGCGCCCGCGGCGTCCCGGGCGTGCAGCCGGACCACCTGGCCCGGCCGGACGTCGGTCCCGACCGCGACCTGGCCGGTGTCCGGATCGGCGCCGACGAGACCGCGCACGAGGAAGTCGCCCTGCACGTACTCCGGCTTGTTGGAGTCGACCACGATGCCCATCAGCAGCCCGCCCTGGACCAGCCGCAGGTCGTCGACGGTCAACCCCTCGATCGTCTCGCGCAGCTTCTCGAGCGCCGGCTTGCCCGCGAGCTCGCCGATGATCGGGCCCTCGGCCGCGGTGATCGTCAGCTCCGGCCCGATCGGCGCGGCGCCCTGCGACACGCACGGCAGGATCTCCACGCCGTCGAACCGCACGCCGACGGCGCCGCTGGTGAGCACCTCGTCGCCGTACAGGAGCGGCGTCTCCTCGTCGGGCGAGCGGCCGGAGGCCAGGCCGCCGAGCAGCGGGAGCATCGGCGCCGCGCTCGACAGCTCGCGCAGGACCGCGTCGGTGGGGAAGGTGAACGGATCCGACAGCAGCAGCGCGCCCGCCGCGCCCGACAGGTCCGGGAGCCCGCTGAGCACGCCGCCGCCGTTGCCGAGCGCTTCGACCTCGGCGTGGAACGGCTCGGCCTCGCCGCCGTCGAGCGCGGCCGCCCAGACCGCGACCGCGGTGCCCTCCTCGACCTCGCGCAGCTCGCCGATGACGCCGCCCGCGGCGCAGCCGACGAGCTCGCCGGGCGCGAGCGCGTCGTGCACGCCCTCGAGCGTCGCCTCGGGCGCGGCGAGGTGGGCGCCGGACGCGAACACCACCGCGATGTCGCACTCGCGCCCGCCGAGCGCGTCGCGAGCGGCCGCCGCCGCCTCGGCGGCGCCGAAGCTCGCGTCCGGCTCGGTCGAGAGCCCACTGCCGATGCGTACGCCCATCGCTATTGACCATACTCGCCGGCCGGCGAGGCCTAGACGGGATCGGCCTTGTGCCCGCGACCTGGGAGTCGTGCGCGGGCCGCGCTCGTGCCGGCGTCGGCGCGTCGCGCCCGGAGCCGTCCGCGTCGCGCCGTGCGATCCTGCCCGCCGTGCCGGCCCTGCCGATCGTCGCGCTGTTCGGCCCCACGGGCGTGGGGAAGACGGAGGTGGCGATCGCGCTCGCCGAGCTGCTCCGGGCCGACGGCGAGGATCCCGTCGCGGTGTCGGCAGACGCGCTGCAGCTGTACGCCGGGCTGGAGATCCTGACCGGCGCGGCGACCGCCGCCGAGCGCGCGCGGCTCGAGCACCGCCTGCTCGGCGTCCTGCCGATCACCGCGCGCGCCACGGCCGGCGACTTCGCCCGCCGCGCGCACGCCGAGATCGACGCCCTCGTCGCCGCCGGCCGCCGCCCGATCGTCGTCGGCGGGACCGGGCTCTACCTCCGCGCCGCCCTCGCCGAGCTGGACCTCCGGCCGCCGCCCGACCCCGCCGCCCGCGAGCGCTACCGCCGGCGCCTCGCCGCCGAGGGCGCGCCCGCGCTGCACGCCGAGCTCGCGACCCGCGACGCACGAGCCGCCGCGACCATCGCGCCGACGGACGCCCAGCGGATCGTGCGCGCGCTGGAGCTGCTCGACGCCGGCGCGTCCCCGCCCGGCGGCGACCAGCTGTGGACCCGCGATACGCGCCATCCGACGCTGCTCGTCGCGCTCACCATGCAGCGCGACGCGCTCTACGCGCGCATCGACGCCCGCGTCGACGCCATGGTCGCGGCCGGCGCCGCCGCCGAGGTCGCTCGCGCCGACGCGGCGGGCGCCTCGCCCGCCGCTCGCCAGGCGCTCGGCTTCGAGGAGCTCCTCGCGGGCGACGTCGACGCCATGCGCCGCCGCACCCGCCGCTACGCCAGGCGCCAGCTCACGTGGCTGCGCAAGCTGCCCGGCGCGCTCACCATCGACGTCACCGAGCGCGACGCTCAGTCGGTCGCCGCGGAGGTCCGCTCCGCCCTGCGCGTCGCGGCGGAGAGCAGCTCCGAGCCGATGAAGCGCGAGAACGGCCCGATGAACGCCCAGTAGGGCCGGAACCGCACGTGCGCTCCGCGGCTCGTGCACCAGATCCGCACCTCGGACTCGATCACCGATGCCCGCGCGCCGTCTGCCCGCACCTCGTGGCGCACGGCGACCTTGCAGAACCCGGGCTCGGCCCACGCACCGAACTCCTCCGGCCGCTCGAAGCGCACGAACGTGTCGCCGAGCGCCCACAGCTTGCCGCCGAGACCGGACACGCTCACCATCCCCTCCTCGGCCAGCAGGTGGAACGGGTGGGAGGCGAGCACCGTGCGCATCGGCACGTCGCCGGCGGGCGCGTAGCGGCCCAGCCGCCAGGCGATGATCGGGCGCAGCGTGCGCGTCTCGCGGACCGGCACCGTGCGCGCGGCCTCCCACAGTCGCTCCGGCGTCGCGCGGCTGCGCCGGGCATGATGCGTGACCGCGTGGTGATGCGGCAGCCAGTCGTCCAGCGGAAGCGAGGCAGATGCGGTTCGAGAAGTGGCAGGCACTGGGCAACGACTACCTGATCGTGGAGGCGTCCGACCTCTCCTTCCCGCTCACGCGTGCGACCGTGCGCCGATTGTGCGACCGCCACACCGGACCCGGCGCCGACGGGGTCCTCGAGCTCTCGCCGCCCGACACGTCCGGATTCGTCGCCCGGCTGCGGATCTTCAACCCCGACGGCTCGGAGGCGGAGCTGTCCGGCAACGGCGCGCGCGAGGCGATCATGTACCTGCGCCGCTCCGGCTGGACGGATCAGGACCAGTTCTCGATCCAGACCGCGGCGGGGGAGATCCGGCCGACGATCCTGAGCGCGACGACCTGCCGCGTGGACATGGGCCGCGCGCGACTGCGCTCCGACAACTTCCCGGGCGGTGGTCCCGACGGCACCGGCGAGGTCGCCGGGCGGCGCTTCCAGCACGTGCACATCGGCAACCCGCAGTGCGCGATCCGCGTCGCCGACGTCGACGAGCTCGCCGCGCTCGACCTCCCGGCGATCGGGCCGGCGATCGAGCACGACCCGCAGTTCCCGAACCGCACCAACGTCTCGTTCTGGTGCCCGGTCGCCCAGGACGCCATCCGCGCGCGCATCTTCGAGCGCGGCGTGGGGGAGACGCAGTCGTCGGGCACCGGAGCCTGCGGCGCCGCCGTCGCCTTCGCGCTCCACGGCGGCGCCTCGCCCGTCACCGTGCAGCTCGACGGCGGGGAGCTGGAGGTCGACGTCGACGAGTCGCTGCAGGTCGACCTCACCGGCTGGGCGGTCCCCGTGTACGGCGGGACGCTCAGCGACGAGCTCCTCGCCGACCTGGGCTAGCCTCGCTCGGCCAGCATCCGCTCGAGCCGCTCCCGCAGCGCGCCCGGGTCCGGCGTGGGCGACGCGCGGCCGTCCGCCAGCTCGTAGATCCGGCAGGCGAGCGCGGCCGGCTCTCCGGCGTCCGGCGGGAACGGGTCGGCGCCGTCGATCCGGATCGTCGGAGAGCCGACGAACCCGGCCGCGCGCGCCTGGTTCTCGTCGTCGATGCGCTGCAGCGACACCGCCACGTCCGCGCGCCCGAGGGACGCGAGCGCCTCGCGGAGGTCGGCCAGCGCCCGTGGGTGCGAGGGACAGCCCTCCCAGTAGAGGAGCTCGACCCGCGGTCCGCTCATGCCCGCCACTTGATCGAGCAGCCGACCGGTTCGGTCTCCGGCTGGGCCACCGGTCTGCCCGCCAGCACGGCCTCGAGTGCCGAGCGCAGCCACTGCGCCCGGAGCGCAGGGTCGCCGTGGTCGGCGTCCGGGGCGCCGCGGTAGGCGAGGACCCCGTCCCGGTCGACGACGAAGATGTCCGGGGTCGTGCGCGCCCCCCACGCCCGCGCGACCGCCTGGGACTCGTCGTGCAGGTAGGGAGCCGCGAACTGCCCCCGGTCGACGCGCGCCTTCATCGCCTCCGCGGAGTCGCGCGGGTAGCGCGTCGCGTCGTTCGCGTTTACGAAGAGCAGCCGGACGCCACGCGGTGCGTACTCCCGCGCGACGTCGTTCAGCCGGTCGTGCCAGGCGAGCGCGTACGGGCAGTGGTTGCAGGTGAACGCGACGACCGTCGCGTCGGCGTCCGCGGCAGCGAGCCGGACAGGGTTGCCGTCGGTGTCGGGCAGCGTGAAGTCCTCCACCGGGTCCGCGGGTGAGAGCGTCATGCGACGGTCAGCCCTGTGCTCGACTCGGGGGCGGTCGGCTCGCCGCTCGCCGCCTCGTACCGGGCCGCGACGGCATCGGCGTCGACCGGCGCCAGCATCGTGTCCGCCGATGGATATCCGAGCTCGCGGAACGTCGCCGTGGCCGCCGCGGTGTCGTAGGGCGTGCGCATCAGTCGGACGTCGGGCCCGAGCCGCAGCCAGTACGCACCCGGGCGGTCCTCGTACGGGCGCCCGACGCTGCCAGCGTTGACCATGCGCCGGCCGCCCGCGCGCCGGTCGAACTGCCGGTGGGTATGGCCGCCGACCACGAACGGCGCGCCGCCCTCGACGAGTATCCGCGCGAGCCGCTCCTCCGGCGTGAACGCCGTCACGCGCTCCTCGTCGCTGCGTGGCGTGCCGTGGCAGAAGAGCACCTCGCCGATGGCCTCGACGTCCAGCCGCACGAGCGGGGGCAGGCCGGCGAGGAAGTCGCGCTCGGCCCGGGTGATGCGCGTGGCGGTCCAGGCGTCCGCGATCCAGATCGGATGGTCGCGCCACTGCTCCGGCACGGTGCCGTCGAAGGACATGACGAGCGCGCGGTCGGCGTTGCCGCGGAGCCAGTGGACGGGGTAGGGCAGCGCATCCAGCCGCGCGAGCACCTCGAGCGGCATCGGGCCCGCCGCCACGTCGCCGCCGAGCACGATGGCCTCGGGCTCGTCGTCGCGCAGTTGCGCGAGCACGGCGTCGAGCGCGGGCAGGTTCCCGTGGATGTCGCACAGCACCGCGACGCTCATGCCGCCGGTCCCGGGTCGGTCTCGCCGCCCGGGGTGGGGACCCAGTCGGCGAACGACTCGATGTGGTTGCGCAGCACGGACGCGGCCCGCTCGGGGTCGCCGGCGTCGATCGCCTCCAGCACCGGGACGTGCGACTCGGCGACCTCGGCGAGGTCCTCGACGTGCTTGATCAGCGTGATCGTGGTGCGCAGGTCGACGTGCAGCGAGCGCCAGAGCTCCTGCAGCGTCCGGTTGCCGCAGGCGTCGACGATCATGCGATGGAACGCCACGTCGTGGGCGATGAAGTCGTGGACGTCGCCCCGGCTCGCCGCGTCCCGCATGGCGTCGAGCTCGACGGCCAGCGGCTGCACCCTTCCGCCGAGCACCGGCGCGGCGCCGCGGGCGGCGACCTCCTCGAGCGCCGCGCGGACGGGGTAGATCTCGGCGAGGTCCTCCGCGCTGACCTCCCGGACACGGGCGCCGCGGAACGGCTCGGAGACGACGAGGCGGAGCAGCTCGAGCTCGCGCAGCGCCTCCCGGACGGGCGCCTGGCTGACGCCGAACTCCTCGGCGACCCGGATCTCGACGATCCGCTCGCCCGGACCGTAGACGCCGTCGAGGATCCGCTCCACGATCGCGTCCTTGATCTGGTCGCGGAGCATGCTCCGGATCAGGCGCGGCTCCGATCCCCCGGATGTGTCCGCGGTCGTCACTTGACGCAGCCTATCGATTATCTATGATCGCCGGGCGATCGGAGGCGGCGCACGGAGTGGCCGTCGGTGAGTGAGTGAGGAGGCAACCTGCATGCGGGCGCTCGTGGTGTCTGCGCCGAACGAGTTCGCGATCACCGACGTCCCGCGGCCGCAGCCGGGGGAGTACGAGGTGCTCTGCAAGGTGCGCGCGGTCGCGATCTGCGGCACGGATCCGCACATCATCCAGGGGCACTATCCCGGCTTCTGGCCGAAGGAGTGGCCGCTCATCCCGGGCCACGAATGGTGCGGCGACATCGTCGAGGTCGGCGCCGGCGCCGCGGCGCTCGGATGGACGGCGGGCACGCGCGTGGCCGGCACGTCGCACGCCGCCTGCGGGTACTGCCGGCGCTGCGTGGAAGGCCGGTACAACATCTGCGAGAACTTCGGCGTCGAGGGCCTGCACGCCCAGTACGGCCACAACGCGGACGGCGCGTATGCCGAGTACGTCGTCCACTCGGTCAAGAGCGTGTTCGCGGTTCCCGACTCGCTCTCCGACGAGGAGGCCGCGATGCTCGACCCCACGGCGATCGCGCTGCACACGGTGATCCGGGGCGGCCACCGCGCGGGCGACACCGTCGTGGTGGTGGGGCCGGGCGTGATGGGCCTGCTCGTCGCCGAGTGCGCGCGGGCGCTCGGGGCCGGCCGCGTGATCGTCGTCGGGCGCGGGCCGCGGCTGGCCAAGGCGGGCGGGCTCGGGCACGAGACCGTCGACTTCTCGGCGGGCGACCCGGTGGCGGCCGTGCGGGAGCTGACGGGCGGGCTGGGAGCCGACGTGGCGCTCGAGTGCTCCGGGGCCGCCGAGGCGGTCGGGCAGTGCGTCGGGCTCCTCCGCAAGGGCGGACGGGCGGCCGTCATCGGCATCCCGCTCGAGGACGCCCGCCTGCCCATGCAGCGGCTCGTGCTCGACGAGATCGACGTCGTGGGCGTGCGCGCCTCAGCGGGGGAGATGCCGCGGGCGATCGAGCTGGTGGCGGCGGGGCGCCTGCGGGTGCGCGAGCTCGTCACCCACCGCTTTCCGCTCGAGGACTTCGCCGAGGCGTACGCGACGTTCACCGAGCGGCGCGACGGAGCGCTCAAGGTGATCGTGCGGGCGGGAGCACCGGCATGAGCGACCGGCGGGTGCTGTGCTCATGTGCGATCACCGGCGGCATGAGCGTTCCCGGGCAGAGCGCCGCGATCCCGGTCACGCCGGAGGAGATCGTCGACTCCGCGGCGGGCGCGCACGCGGCGGGCGCGGCGATCGTCCACCTCCACGTCCGTGAGCCGGAGACCGGCAAGCCCGTCTCGGACCTGGGGCTGTTCAAGGAGGTCATCGCGGGGGTGGGCGAGCGCTGCGACGCGATCGTCCAGCCCACCACGGGCGGCGGCGTGGGAATGACGATCGACGAGCGCGCCCGCGTGGTGACCGAGTGCCGCCCGGAGATGGCGACGTTCAACTGCGGCTCCTTCAACTTCGGGATCTTCGGCGTCAAGACCCGGCCGGAGATGGCGCCGTGGGAGCGCGAGTACCTCGATTCGACGCGCGACTACGTCTTCCGCAACACGTTCAAGGACGTCTACCGGCTCGCCGAGATCTTCCGCGTCGCCGGGACCAAGCCGGAGTACGAGGTCTACGAGCCCGGCCACCTCTACACGCTCCGCCACCTCGCCGACCAGGGGCTGGTGGACTTCCCCGCGCACATCCAGTTCGTGCTGGGCGTGCTGGGAGCGAACGCGGCGACGCTCGAACAGCTGCTGCACATGCACCGGACCGCCGTGAGCCTGTTCGGCGCCGACGGCTTCACCTGGTCGGCGGCCGGCGTGGGCTACCCGGCGCAGTTCCAGCTCGCGGCGACGTCGCTGATGCTCGGCGGCCATATCCGGGTCGGGCTCGAGGACAACCTGCGCGTGGCGCTCGATCGGCGGGCCCGGTCGAACGCCGAGCTGGTCGAGAAGGCGATGACGCTCGCGTCGCTCCTGGATCGCGAGCCGACCGGCCCGGAGGGCGCCCGCGAGCTGCTCGGACTGGCGCCTCGGGACCAGTTGTTACTCGATCATCGATAATCTACGGTACGCGCTGAGGGGCGGAATCCGCGAGGGAAAGAGGCTGAGCATGGCGACGGCGCACGAGGGCGAGGTCCTCGCCACGAACTTCGGGACCGACGCGTTCCCGGTCGAGTGGGAAGAGGGCGAGCGCGAGCTCTTCTGGATCCACGACGACCTGCACATCCCCAACCCGGTGTCGCCGCTGTTCTTCGACATCGGGGGGTGGTGGCTCACGTGCGACCACATGTTCCGCCGCTTCGGCACGCCGTTCGCCTGCGACTGGGTCGCGAAGCAGGTCAACGGCTACGTCTACACCGCGGCCATCCCGTGTGACCCCTCGCTGCGCGCCGAGGCCACCGAGTACGAGGCGCGCTACGCGCCCCGCACGCCGCGCGATCCCGCCTACGCCGGCCAGATCGGCGCCTACCTCGGCGGCGTGCTGCCGGTCTATGCGTCGAACTTCATGGCGTGGTGGAAGGAACGCCTCCGCCCGGAGATCGAGCGCAACTTCGCGTACCTCGACGGCTTCGACTACGAGGGCGCTTCGCTGCTGGAGATGGCCGTGGTGCTCGAGGACGCGATCGACGTGCACGACCGTCACTGGAAGATCCACTGGATGCTGAACTTCGCCCAGTTCGCCTCGACCACGAACCTCAACGCGGTCATCGAGGAGGTCGGCGCGGACACCGCGCTGATGGGCCGACTGCAGTCGAGCGTCGAGGATCGCAACTGGGACGCGATCGAGGACCTCTGGCGCTCGAAGGAGGAGGTCAAGGCCGACGCGGAGCTGCAGGCCGCGTTCGAGGCGCCGACCGCGTCCGAGGTGATGGCGGCGCTGAGCGGCACTGAGCGCGGGCGTCGGTTCGTCGCCGAGCGGGTCGAGTCCCATCAGCAGGCCTTCGGCTACAAGTCGATGTGGTCGCACGAGCTCATCTACAAGCTCTGGGTCGAGGATCCGGCGCCGATCATCGAGGCGATCCGGGGGTACGTGGCGACGGACTACGACTACCCCTCGAACCTGCAGGCGGTTCGCGACGACCTCGAGGGCGCCAAGGGAGAGGTCATGGAGGGCGTCGAGGGCGACGCGCGTGACCGGCTCGCGGCCGCGCTGCAGATGTCGCTCGGCATGAACCCGCTGACCCCGGACCACCACTTCTACGTCGACCAGGGGACGAACGCGCGCCTGCGGGTCGTGGCCGTCGCGATCGGGCGCAAGCTCGTCGAGGCGGGTGCGCTCGCCGGCGCGGAGGACGTCATCTTCCTGCGCTACAACGAGCTGCGCCGCCTCATGGCGGACCCAGAGGCGTTCGACGCGCAGGACGTCGTCTCCGACCGCCGGGACGCGCGCGAGGACGCGTTCGAGCTGCGGCCGCCCTCGTGGCTGGGGACCGCGACGCAGGAGGCGCTCGACTTCCCGTACGCCGGCCTGTGGGGCTTCCCGGAGCGGTTCCACGCGGGCGAGCCGTCCACGACCGGCGAGATCAAGGGCCTCGCGGCGTCGCCCGGCGTCGTCGAGGGGCCGGCGCGGTTCGTCGCCTCGCTCGAGGAGTTCGACCAGGTCCAGGAGGGGGAGATCCTCGTCTGCCGCATGACCAACCCGGCGTGGGTCGTGCTGTTCACCAAGATCACCGGGCTGGTCACCGAGGCCGGCGGCACCGTCTCGCACCCCGCCGTCGTCGCCCGCGAGTTCGGCATCCCCGCCGTGGTGGGGACCGGCAACGCCGGCGAGCGCATCAAGACGGGAGACCGCGTGCGCGTGAACGGCGCGACCGGCGTCGTCGAGATCCTGGGGTGACGGCCGCGACCGAACCCGCGTGGCTGGCGCCCTCCTCGCTGGAGGAGGCGCTGGCCCTCCGCGCCGAGCGCGGGGACGAGGCGACCGTGCTCGCGGGCGGGACGTTCCTCGGCATCCTCATGAACCAGGGCTTCCTGGCACCGTCCGCGTTCCTGTCGCTCGGGCGCGTCCCCGGCCTCGCCCGGATGGAGGCGGACGGGGAGCTGCGGCTCGGCGCGATGACGACCCACACGGCGGTCGAGCGCGCCGACGCGGTGCGCACCGGGTGGCCGGCGCTCGCCCGCGCGTTCGGCCTCGTCGCCAGCCCGCGCGTGCGCAACCAGGCCACGGTCGGCGGCGTGCTCGCCGACGCGGACTACGCCTCCGATCCGCCGGCGATGCTCGCCGCCCTCGAGGCCAGGACGGTCCTGCGCTCCACCCGCGGCGAGCGCTCCGTGGCGATCGATGAGCTGATCCTCGGCTACTACGAGACCTGCATCGAGCCCGACGAGCTGCTGGTGGAGGTGGTGGTCCCGCCCGCACCGGAGCGGGCGGTGTATCGCAAGTTCCGCTCGCGCTCGACCGAGGACCGGCCGTGCGTCGCGGTCGCGGCGACGCGCGGCGGCACGCGGGTGCGCGTCGTCGTCGGCGCCGTGGCCGAGACGCCGCAGCACTTCCCGGACCTCTGTGCGCTCGCCGACGGGGAGGAGCTCGCGCCGGGCCTGTGCGACGAGATCGGCCGCCGGTACGCCGAGCGCATCGAGCCGATGTCGGACGCGCGCGGGTCGGCGGCCTACCGGCGCCGCGTCACGGCCGTCGAGGTGCGACGCGCGCTCGAGGACATCGCCCCATGAGCGCGGTGGGGCTGGATCCGCGCGTCACCGGCGCGGAGCGCTACTCGGCCGACGTCGAGCGCCCCGGGATGCTGCACGCGGCGTTCGTCCGCTCCCCGCACGCGCACGCGCGCGTGCGCCGGATCGACGTCGGCGGCGTGCCGGACGGCTGCGTGGCGCTCACGGGCGCGGACGTCGAGCCGCTGGGGATCTACGGCTGCCAGCTCAAGGACCAGCGCGTGCTGGCGGACGTCGCCCGGTTCGCGGGCGACATCGTCGCCGCGGTCGCGGCGCCGACGCGCGTGGCGGCGAAGGCGGCGGCCGCCGCCGTCGAGGTCGAATGGGAGGAGCTCCCCGCCGTGTTCGATGCGGTCGCGGCGGTCGCACCGGGTGCGCCCCTGCTCCACGAGCACGCCGGATCCTCGGCGCAGGATGCCGTATCGATCGACGTGCGCCCGATCGACGGCTCCAACGTCTGCCACCGGTTCCTGATCCGCCACGGCGACGCCGAGCGCGCGCTGAGGACGGCCGATGTCGTCGTCGAGGAGGTCTACCGCACGCCGTGCGCGGCGCACATGCCGCTCGAGCCGCACGCCACGGTGGCGGAGTGGGACGGCGACGCGCTCACGCTGTGGACCGGGACGCAGACCCCGTTCAACGTCCGCGCGGATCTCGCGGGCGTGTTCGGTCTCCCCGAGGAGCGCATCCGCATCGTCGCACCGCCGATGGGCGGCTCGTTCGGGGCCAAGACGTTCGTGCGGCTCGAGGCGGTGGTCGCGGCGCTCGCGCGCAAGGCCGGCGCGCCCGTCAGGGCGACGCTCGACCGCACCGAGGAGTTCCTGACGCTGAACCGCCATCCCGCGACGATCCGGGTGCGGATCGGCGCCCGCCGCGACGGCACGCTCGTCGCCAAGGAGCTCGACTGCTGGGTCGACACGGGGGCCTACGCCGACTGCGGGCCGGGCGTCGCGACGAAGCTCGGCTACGCGGGCGTCGGGCCGTATCGGATCCCGCACGTGCGCGTCGACTCGCTCGCGATCTACACCAACCATCCGCCCAACGGCGCCTTCCGCGGGTACGGGGCGATGCAGTCCGTGTGGGCGTCCGAGCGGACGATGGACCTGCTCGCCGGCGAGCTCGGCATGAGCCCGCTCGCCCTGCGCCGCAAGAACCTCCTGCGCGACGGCGACCGTTTCGCGACCGGCGAGACGATGCACGACGTCCACTTCGAGGAGTGTCTCCGAGCGGCCGCCGACGCCGTCGGATACGAGCAGGATCCGCGCGGCAAGGGCCTCTGCGTGCTGCTCAAGGGCATGCAGACGCCGAGCCGCGCGCAGATCACCGTCGAGCGCACCCGGGTCGGCTACGTGGTGCGGTCCGCGTCGTGCGAGATGGGGCAGGGGATCCGGCGGTCGCTGCGCCTGATGGGCGCGGAGCTGCTCGGCTGCGAGCCGGGCCAGATCGAGGTCCCCGATCCCGACACGGACACCTCGCCGTTCGACACGCGCACGACGTCGAGCCGCTCGACGCACATGATGGGCCGCGCGCTCGAGCTGGCGGTCGCCGATCTGCGCGCGGGCGACGGCGAGCGCGGCACGGGCGAGATCGTCAACGAGGGCGGGCTCGATCCCGACACGGGCCAGGGCGTCGCCTCCTCGCACTGGCATCAGGGCGCGGCGGCGGCGCACGTCACGGTCGACGAGCACACGGGCGCCGTCCGCGTGGAGCACCTGCACGCGGCCGTGTACGCGGGCCGGGTCGTGAACCGCGAGGGGGCCGAGCTCCAGAACGAGGGCTCGATGATCATGGGGCTGGGGACCGCGCTGCTCGAGGGCGTCCTGTTCGCCGACGGGCAGGTCACCAACGCCAACTTCTCCGACTACAACATCCCGGCGGCCGCGGATCTGCCGAGGCGCATGACGCACGACCTGATCGAGCACGAGGGGGCGGAGGTCCACGGGCTCGGGGAGACCGCGCTGCCGCCGGTCCCCGCGGCGATCGGCAACGCCCTGCACTCGCTCGGCCTCCACGTCACCGAGCTGCCGATCACGCCCGAGTCCGTGCTCGACGCGGTGGACCGGCGATGAACGTCGAGCTCACGCTCAACGGCCGCGCCGCCGTGCTCGAGGCGCGGACCGACGAGATGCTGCTCGGAGCGCTGCGCCGCGCCGGGCTCCTCTCGGTGCGCGAGACGTGTGCGATCGGCATGTGCGGCGCCTGCACGGTGCTGCTCGACGGCGAGCCGGTCTCCGGCTGCCTGACGCTCGCCGCGCAGGTCGCCGGACGCGAGGTCACCACCGTCGAAGGGCTCGAGGGCTCGCCTGTGCAGCGTGCCTTCGCCGAGGCCCACGGATTCCAGTGCGGCTGGTGCACGCCGGGCTTCGTGCTCGCCGCGCAGCGGCTGCTCGAGCTGAACCCGGCCCCGAGCGACGAGGAGATCGCGGAGGGGCTCGGCGGCAACCTGTGCCGCTGCGGGTCCTACGTGAAGATCGCGGAGGCGGTGCGCCGATGCGCCTCGTGACCTATGACGCGGGAGCCGGTCCCCGCGTCGGAGCGCTCGCGGACGGCGGCGTCGACGACCTCGGCTTCGACGGCGACATGGTCGCGTTCATCGCGGCCGGCGCGCCCGCCGCCGCACGCACGCGGGTCCCCGGCGACGTCCGCCTGCTCGCGCCGCTGCGGCCCCGCACGCTGCGCGACTTCCTCGCGTTCGAGGGTCACATGACGGCGGCGCTCACGCGCCTCGGCCGGGAGATCCCGCCGGAGTGGTACGAGGTCCCCGCCTACTACAAGGGCATGCCGGACACCGTCATCGGCCCGGAGCAGGAGATCCCCTGGCCGGCCTGGACCGATCGCCTCGACCACGAGCTGGAGCTCGCGGCGGTGATCGGCCCCGAGCCGGTGAAGGACCTGACGCCGGAGGCGGCGGGC
>Ga0126313_10000833_pt1 | contig 15370 bp, 9 predicted proteins | sample Plot105A_FD_89954 | JGI IMG/M metagenome (GOLD analysis project Ga0126313, IMG submission 89954) | Serpentine soil microbial communities from UC McLaughlin Reserve, CA, USA - Plot105A | ecosystem: Environmental > Terrestrial > Soil > Grasslands | place: USA: UC McLaughlin Reserve, Lake County...
AGATTCGGCCGCGGCCCGGCCGGACGCGCGGAGCTCCCATGATGATCAGCTCCGCGTTGCGGCGGTCGGCCTCCTCGACGATCGCCGGCCCGGCGGCGCGCGCACGCAGCACGCGGGCGACGGTGCGGACGCCGTAGCTCTCGACGAACGCGGACGCGTTGTCGAGCACCTCGTTGGCCTCCTCCTCCACGTCCGGGAGCTCGACGTCGAGCGGCAGGTCGAGAGGAACCTCGATCACGTGCAGGATTGCCACGGTCGCCCGGCGCTCGGCGGCGAGGCGGGCGGCGGCGACGAGCGCCTCCTCGGACTCCTCCGACCGCACCACCGGGACGACGATCGTCCGGTACTCGACAGTCAGCGACGGCCCGAGGACCAAGACAGGTGCACGAACCGTCGTGCGCAGCGCCTGGTGGATGACACGCCGGCGATAGATCGCGTAGCCGAGGAAGCCCAGCGCAAGCCAGCCGAGGCCGGCCCAACGCGTTTCCGGCTCCTGCACGACGACGACGAGCCAGGCGACCGCGGTCGCCGCGCCGCCGACGATCGCGAACAGCGGCCAGTCGACGCCGCGAAGCCTGAAATTCGGCCTGGCCCGGAACACGAGCTCCTCGTCGCGGTAGCGGTAACGCAGGCCGATCACGGCCGCGTGCGCAATCGTGAACGAGAGCATCGCGCCGAACGAGTACATCGTTCCGAGGAAGGTCGTCTCGCCGGGAAGCAGCGTCAGGATGGAGATGAGGCCGGCGAAGACCACGAGCGAGAGCCACGGCGTCTTGAAGCGGGGATGCAGCCGGCGGAAGACCTCAGGGAGCTGCCGGTACGTCGCCATCGCGTAGGTGATCCGCGAGGCCCCGATGACGCCCGCATTCGTGGCGATGAAGAGAATCGTCGCAGCCAGGATCCCGACGTAGATCTCGAGGCCGTCGAGGAAAGCACCGGTCAGGCCGAGGTTGTCGACGACGCCCAGGATCGGGTCGTTCTGGAACCCGCCCTCCTCCGGAGGCAGCCCTAGCTTGGTCTCGAACTCGCCGCCTACCTGCTCGACTGGGAGCGCTGAAAGCGCCACGAACGGGAGCGTTAGGTAGATGACGAAGACGGCGACCGCAACCCACGTAAAGGCGCGCGGGACATCCCGCGGCGGATCCCGCGTCTCCTCGGCCAGGTTCGAGATCGTCTCCAGGCCGGTGTACGCGATCATCGCGACCGGGATCGCGATCAGGAACTGACTCCAGGTCGGCGCCACGCCGAGCTCGACGTTGTCGACGAGCGTCTGCGGACTGAGGATCAGCACGATGCCGAGCAGGACGAGCAAGAGCTGCGTCGCGAAGTCGACGACGGCCAGGAAGATGTTCAGGCCCGCCGCCTCCCTGAGGCCGACGATGTTCAGCCCGACGAGCAGGACGATCACGATCGCCCCGCCGACGATGTCCCACGGGTTCTCCCTGAGCGGCTCCCAGAAGACCGAGAGGTAGTGCGGCACGAAGAACGCCGAGATGGCGATCGTGATGATGTAGTTGAGCATCTGCGCCCAGGCGGCTCCGAACGAGACGAGCTCGTCGAACGCGTGCCGCGCGAAGCTCGAGGAGCCGCCGGCCTCGGGGAAGCGGACGGTGCCCTCCGTGTACGTCAGCGAGGTGGCGACGAAGATCACGCCCGCGATGACGAAGACGAACGGAGTGAGGCCGAGGGCGAAGGCGGCGGTGACGCCGAGCGCGTAGTAGATGGAGGAGCCGACGTTGCCGTACGCGGTGGCAAAGAGGGCGGGCGTCCCGAGGACGCGCTCTAGACCCTGCTGCCTGCGCCGCCTCGGCACGGCGGGACTCTAGTGCTAACCGTGGATGGAGACGATGAGCGGGATGATCAGGATCGCGACGATGTTGGTGATCTTGATCATCGGGTTGATTGCGGGCCCGGCGGTGTCCTTGTAGGGGTCGCCGACAGTGTCGCCGGTGACCGCCGCCGCGTGGGCGTCTGAGCCCTTGCCACCATACGCGCCGTCCTCGATCAGCTTCTTCGCGTTGTCCCAGGCGCCGCCGCCCGACGTCATGGCAATGGCGAGAAAGATGCCGGTGACGATCGTCCCGATCAGCAGCCCGCCGAGCATCTCGGGCTTGATGATCCCGACGACGATCGGGAAGACGACTGGGATCAGGCTCGGCACCATCATGTTCTTGATCGCCGCGCCGGTGACGATGTTGACCGTCCGGCCGTACTCCGGCCGGCCGGTGCCCTCGAGGATCCCCGGGATCTCGCGGAACTGCCGCCGAACCTCCTGCACGACCTGGCCGCCGACGCGGCCGACCGCCTGCATCGCGAGCGACGAGAAGAGGAACGGCATCAGGCCGCCGAGGAAGAGACCGGCGATCACCCAGGCGTCGTTGAGGAGGAACGTGGTGCGCAGCCCCTGCTCGGAGAGCTCGGTGGTGAAGCCGTCGAAGAGGATCAGGGCGGCGAGCCCGGCCGAGCCGATCGCATAGCCCTTCGTCACCGCCTTGGTCGTGTTGCCGACAGCGTCGAGCGGATCCGTGACAGCACGGACCGACTCGTCCAGATCGGCCATCTCGGCGATGCCGCCGGCGTTGTCGGTGACAGGACCGTAGGCATCGAGTGCGACGATCAGCCCGGTCATCGCTAGCTGCGCCATGACGGCCACGCCGATGCCGAACAGACCCTCGATCTCGTAGGCGGCGATGATCGCGGCGGCGATCACGATGACCGGCGCGGCGGTCGCCTGCATCCCGATCGCCAGCCCCTCGATGATGTTGGTCGCGTGGCCCGTCAACGAGGCGCGTGAGATCCCCTTCACCGGACGCCAGCGCGTGCCGGTATAGAACTCGGTGATCGCGACCAGGAGGAAGGTCACGCCCAGGCCGATCAGCGTGCAGCTGTACAGGTTCCAGAACGGGAAACGGTCGCTGTCGAAAGCCGCCGTCACCGGGATGAACAGCAGCGCGGAGAGGATCGTCGCCACGGCGACGGCCTTGTAGAGCGCGCCCATGATCGACCCGCGGCGACCAACGCGGGCAAAGAACGTCCCGACGACTGAGGCGAGGATCGCGACGCCGCCGATGACGAGCGGGTACTCGACGATGTCAGTCGCCGGGAACCTCACGGCGCCGAGGAACATCACGGCGACGAGGGTGACGGCGTACGTCTCGAACAGGTCTGCGGCCATTCCGGCGCAGTCGCCGACGTTGTCGCCGACGTTGTCGGCGATCACAGCCGGGTTACGCGGGTCGTCCTCGGGGATCCCGGCCTCGACCTTGCCAACGAGGTCGGCGCCGACGTCCGCAGCCTTGGTGTAGATGCCGCCGCCCAGGCGTGCGAACACGGAGATCAGGGAGCCGCCGAATGCGAGGCCAACGAGATGCTCGGTCGCCTCCTTCGGCGTCTGGTCGTAGCCGGACGTGAGGATCCCGTAGTAGCCGGCGACGCCGAGGAGCCCGAGGCCGACGACGAGGAGGCCCGTGACCGATCCGGCCGAGAAGGCGACCCGGAGCGCCGGCGCGACGCCGCGCTTCGCCGCCTCTGCGGTGCGGACGTTCGCCCTGACCGCGACGTTCATGCCGATGAAGCCGGCTGCCGCGGACAGCACTGCGCCGATCAAGAACCCGACGGCCGTGCCCCAGCCGAGGTCGTTCCAGAAGCCGATGACGAGGAACAACACGACGGCGACGGCCGCGATCGTCGTGTACTGCCGGCGAAGGTAGGCCGAAGCACCCTCCTGCACGGCGTGGGCGATCGCCTGCATCCGCTCGGTGCCGGCAGGAAGGCCCAGCAGCCAGACGGTCAGACCGATCCCGAATGCGATCGCGACGCCTGAGCAGACAAGGGCGATCAGAACAGGGTTGTCAGCGAAAAAGTCCAGAGCAGGTGTCTCCCAGAAGACGCGCCGAGGGTCCCTCGGCGCCGCGGTTTTCTACCACACCGCGCTAACCGCCTGCTTTAGCGCCTGCGGCGGCCGCGGCTGAGCACCACAGCCACTTTGGCGCCGCGACGCAGCCGCAGACCCGGCCTGGGACGTTGGGCGACGATCCGACCGCGGCGCACTCGGCTCGAGTAGGTCCGCGAGATCCGACCGAGCCTGCATCCCTTCTTGACCAGCGCCCGCTTGGCGCCGATCATCGTCTGCCCGCGGAGACGCGGCACCGTGCAGACGGGCGGGCGTGCGGTGATCACGAACGGCCCGAGCCTGACCGGATCGCTCCAGTTGCCGGCGTTGTCGCGGGCCCTGATCGCGAACCACCAGCGGCCGGGCGCGAGGCGGCGGCTCGTCGTTCGCACGGCGCTCTCCTCCACATCCTTCGTTGGGTCGACCGGAACTGGCGAGCGGCGTCCCCAGGCGAAGGAGAAGCCATCGAGGCCGCTCAGCGAGTCGCCGAGCGTGATCCAGTTGACGTCGACCGTGCGATCGGCGGACGCGCGGCCGGCTCGATGCGACGAGCTGGAGAGCGTCGGCCTGGCGGGCGGGAAGGTGTCGATCAGGAAAGGCCCGACATGCACCGGTGCTCCCCAGCTGCCGAGGCCGTCGACGGCACGAACGTGGAACCACTGCGAGCCGTCCGGGAGGACCGAAGTTGTCGACGTGACGTTCTCCTCCCCGTCCTTGATCTCGTCGGGCACGAAGGTGCTGTCCGGCGACCAGGAGAACGAGTAGCCGTCGATTCCGGCTGGGTCGGTGGCGCCGCTCCAGAAGGAGCTGACCGTGGCGTTGTTCGTCCAGACGTTTCGGGCAGTCGCAGCGCCGGCCGTGAGGCCGACCGGCGGGAGCGGACTCCAGGCGTTGAGGCGGCCACCCGTGGCGACCAAACCGGCCAGACCAGGCTTCACGTCGGCGCCGGAGAGGAGCGCTTGACGCGCCGCAGCCGATGAGGCGAACGGATTCAGGGACAGGATCAGCGCGGCGACTCCCGCGACATGGGGAGCGGCCATCGACGTGCCGCTGAGGGTCTCGTAGCTACCTGGGACGGTGCTAACGATGTCCGCGCCGGGGGCAGCGAGATCGACCGAGCTCACGCCGAAGTTCGAGAACCCCGCAAGGTCGTCCGTCGAGTCGCTCGCCGCCACGCAGACGACGTTGGCCGGTGAGAGGTTGCAGGGATAAGCGGGAACGAAGTCGTTGTTCGTGCCGTTATTCCCGGCGGCGAACACGAAGAGGACACCAGGGCAGGCGTTGATCGCGTCGAGCATGGCCTGCGGGAAATCGGGGCCGCCGAAGCTGCCGTTGATCACCCTCGCGCCGTTGGCGCAGGCGTACTGGAACGCCTGCACGATCCAGGCTTCCTCGAGGTCGCCGTTAGCGTCGGCGGCCTTGAGCGCCATCAGCTTCACCTTCCAGTTGACGCCCGTCACCCCCAGGCCGTTGTTGCCCCGTGCGCCGATCGTGCCGGCGACGTGCGTGCCGTGCCCGTCGTCGTTGTCGTCCGCCGGATCGTTGTCGTTGAAGGCAAAATCCCACCCGCGAACGTCGTCCATCCTCCCGTTCGCGTCGTTGTCGACGCCGTCCGCGGGGTCGTCGTTCAGCCAGATGTTCGGCTGGAGGTCGGGATGGGTGTAGGCGATGCCTGTGTCCACTACGGCGACTGTGACCGTGTCACTGCCCGTGGTGAAGTCCCACGCGCCCGGTGCCTGGATATTGGTCATTCCCCAGAGGCTGGGGAAGCTGGGATCGTTGGGAGTCGCGGCGATCCGATACAGGTGGTTGGGCTGCGCGTACCGAACTTCGGGCCGCCGCTCGAGCGCTTTCTCGGCCGCTGGGACGGACGTGCCGGGTCCGAGTCGTACGCGCACAAGGCCGCTCAGCGGGAGGCGCTCGACGACGGTCGCATCGTGGTCGGCGAGGACGTCGGCGCGGGCCGAGGCAGTGGTCGAGCCTGCGAAGCGAACAAGAAGCTCACCGGGTGCGTACGCGGGCTGCGTCGCGTAGGACGGCGTCACTGCGCCCGGAAAGGCGAGCAGCGCGAGGGTGGCGACGGCGGCTCCGAGACCCCGCATTTGCCTGAGGGTATCGCCGTTCGGCCGCGGGTTCTACTGCGCGGCTAGCGCCGGCGTCCGCGGCTGACCACGACGTTGACGCGAGTGCCGCGCGGCAGCCGGGCGCCGGGTCGCCGGCTCTGGCTGATTATCCAGCCCTTCCTGACACGGGCCGAGTAAGTGCGGCGGACGCGCCCGAGCGCACACCGTTTGGACGAGAGCAGCCGGCGGGCCTGCACAATCGTCTTCCCCTTTATGTTCGGCACGACGCAGCGAACGACCGCCGGCGGTCGTGGCTGCGGCTGGGGCGTCGGTGGAGGCGGAGATGGCGCAGGCAGAGCCGGAGTAACGACCCACGGCGGGGTGGCGTCTGTCGTCGCGGTCCAGCTCACGGGGCCCGTAGTACACCCGTCCGAGGTGACGACGACGCTTCCCGACGCGCCGCGGTCAGTCGGGAACGAGCCGGTGAAGAAGGTACCCGCGCTGAAGCTGCGGTTGCTAATCGGAAGCGGCGTCGAGGGCCGGAAGTGGCCCCATGAGAAGGTGCAGATGTTCCCGGGGACGTCCGTGATCAGGAAGCTGATCACGCCGGTCCAACCGGGAGTGACCGTAAGGCATACGGCTCCTCCCTGAGCATGTGTCCCGCGATACGTCGCCCCGACCGCCACGTCCGTCGGCGGGCAGGCAGGCGGATTCGACGGCGGCGGAGGAGGCGGTGGAGGCGGAGGCGGCGGCGGAGGAGGCGGCGGTGGTGGGGGCGGCGGACCGGAGTAGGCGCACGCTGCGGGCGGTCCGCCGAGGGCTCTGCATGCATTGAGCCGTCCGCTCGTGACCGTCTTGTCGGCAAGCTGAGGAAGGACGTCGACGCTGGAGGTGAGTAGCGTCTTCAGCTCCCCGACCGTGCGGGTTGGGTTTTGCGCAAGCAAGAGCGCCGCCACTCCAGCGGCGTGAGGGGTCGCCATCGAGGTCCCTTGGATCGAGTTGTAGTCGTCCGCGGTGTAGTTCGTTCCGATGCAGCGGACTGTCACTTCGTCGACGTGCGCACCCTCGAACGTGAAGCTCTCATCGCTCTCGAAACCGAAACGCAGGTAGAAGGTCGATGACTCATCGAAGGCGGAGAGGTCTTCTTCGACCCAGGACCAGCTGTTGGGGTAATTCGGCGTAACGCCGGTATGGGCTCCTACCTCGAACCATTCCGTCGCGTCCCTCGAGCCGTCGACGACGAAGAAGTCGTATTCCTCCTCCGTCTGGTACTTGAGGGCGGAGCGAACGTTGCACCCGTGTCGGCCACTGAGGTTGATGGGGTTCGTTGTGCGGAACCAGTTGTCCGCGAAGTCCACATACGGCGCTCCAGGTGAGTCCGTCGCGCTCCAGCTCCCGAACAGGGATGACTCCTGAGTGCGCGCCCAGCTGTTGGGCGTTCCGCCCGCGGTCCAGATTCCTGCGGTCTCGAATCCGTCCGAGAACAGCGAGTCATAAGCAGGCCACGTGCTGAGGATGTCCGTGCCCGGCGCAGCGAGATCGACGCTTACCACTCCGTAGTTCGAGAAGCTCGCCAGATCGTCGGTCTGCGTCGTCGCGGCAACGCAGATCAGATTGGCGGACGCGTAGTTACACGGATACGTCGGGATCGAGTCGTTGTCCGCGCCGTCGTTGCCAGCAGCGACGACGAATAACGTTGTCCCTGCGGCGGCGTCGATAGCGTCCTCCATCGCGTTTGAGAAGAACCCGCCTCCCAGGCTCGCATTGACGACCTTTGCGCCGTTGGCGGCCGCATAGATGAAGCCGTTCGTGACTTGAGTGTTGGTCCCACTCCCACCCGCGTCGAGAACGCGAACGGGCATGAGACCGACATCCCAGTTGACGCCCGTGACGCCGATGCCGTTGTTCCCCGCCGCCCCGATCGTGCCCGCCACATGCGTGCCGTGGCCGTTCGCGTCACGCGGGTCGCTGTCGTTGTCCACGAAGTCGTACCCCGGGAGCATGTTCGGCGCCAGATCGGGATGGTCGTACGCCACACCGGTGTCGACAACCGCGACCGTGACTGCGCTGCTGCCGGTGGTGAGATCCCAGGCTTCGAGTGCGTCGATGTCCGCATCACTCATCTGGTTCAGGCCCCAGAGCTCTCCGTATCTCGGGTCATTCGGCGTGAAAGCGGCCTGGTAGAGGAAGTTGGGCTCGGCGTAAAGCACCTCCGGCATCGATTCGAGTTCACGAACCGCCGCCTCGACTGAGGTTCCGCGCGGGAGTTCGAGAAGCTCGGTACGCGGGAGGAGCAGCCACTGCTTTCGCGTGGTGCCCGTCTCCTGGAGAACGGCGGCACGGCCGGCGCGATCGACCCCCGGCCGGAAACGGACAAGCACTTCGCCCGGAACGAACTGCCGGGCTTGGGTGGATTGAAACCCGTGAGTGTCGCGTACAGCGCCGGCAGCGCCGGCAGCTCCCACCAGTGCGAGCGCAATGGCGACCCCGACGCCTAGTCGCATGCCAGCCAGCCTAATAGGCCGAGAGCTTATTCGCCGGCCGCCGACGCGTACGCCAGCTGGAGGTTCGCGACCACCTGGTTGAAGTCGCGCAGCACCTCCTCCGGAACGGCGCCTTCGAGCGAGCCGAGCAGCGCCTTCATCCCCTCGATCGCGAGGCGCGCCTGCTCGAGATCCCGCGTCGACTCGTCGAGCTTGGCGAAGCCGAGCTGAGCCAGCGTCGCCGCCGTCGAGAGGAGCAGGTCGGCGACCTTCATGCTCCGGACGGCCTCGAGCAGCTCCTCCGGCGTCGGCTCCTGCGGCTGCTCAGACAACTGGCTCCTTCGGACGGACCTGTTCGGCGTAGATCTCCTCCAGTGTCGCGCCCTCCTCGTAGCGCGTGATCTGCCGCTCCGCCGCATTCGCCGCGGGCACCGCCAAGAACGGCGTCGCGCCGATCTCCTCGGCAACCGGCTGCACCCACTCGATCAGCTGCTCGATCCGCTTGCGCTTGTTGACGAGCTCACCGGTCTCGAGGTCGATGAAGTCGCCGCCGAGGCCCCAGCGGATCGCCCGCCAGAAGTTCTCCTCGATCAGCCGGTGCGTGGGAAGCGGCAGCGGCTCACCCTCGTCCAGCGCCCGCGCCGTCCGCACGGCGAGCGCGTAGGAAAGCGCGGCGAGGGAGCGGGCCTCGCCCAAGTCCGGCTGGGCATCGCAGATGCGAATCTCGACCGTCGGAAACGAGAGATGGGGGCGGATGCTCCACCACATCTGCGTGTGCTCGTCGATCGAGCCCGTCCGGTAGAGGAAGCGCACGTACGCCTCGAACTCGGCCCAGCTCCCGTAAGCATCCGGGATGCCGCAGCGCGGAAAAAGCTTGGTGAAGATCTCGGTGCGCACCGAGTGCAGGTGCGTGAACACGTTCTCGATGAAGGGTGAGCTCGCCGAGAGTGCGAGCAGCTCGGGCAGCAGGTGCCGCATGTGGTCGCATACCCGCACGGCGCGGTCCGGGCCGGTCACGGCGACGTGGACGTGGAGGCCGAACGAGTTGTTCCGCCAGACGACCCAGCGGAGGATCTCGTCGTTCCGCCGGTAGTGCGGAGTGTCGATGATCCGCTGCTCGTGCCACGGGCTCCACGGGTGCGTCCCGGTCCCGCCGAGCAGGACGCCGAGCTGGTCGGCGAGCGCGCGGAGCTGCTCGCGCCGCTCGCCCATCCGCGCCGCCGCCTCGGCGAAGCCCTGACAGCGGCCGGTGCGCACCTCGACCTCCGACGCGATCAGCTCGCCGACGAAATGCTCCTCGAGCTCCGTCCCGCGCGCGGCGGCCTTCAGCTCCTCGAAGCGGTTCGTCAGCGACAGGGTCTCGGGATCGAGGATCGCGAACTCCTCCTCGACCGCGACGTTGAAATCCTCTGCGGACTCGAAAGCCCCGCGCGCGACTCGGAGCAGCTCGTCCGGGGTGAGCTGGTCGGCCATGGCCGGCGAAGGTTACGTAAAGGGTTCTAACAGCCGATCGGCGACATGGGCCCAGGACCAGCGCTCCTCGGCGACCTGCCGGACGCGCTGCTTGAGCGTGTCGCGCTCGGTCGGTGGCAGCGCCAGCAGGCGGTCGAGCTTCGCACGGAGATCGGCGACGTCGCCGGTGTCGAAGCTCGTCAAGTCAGGGCCCAGCGCACGACGCGAGCCGCCGAGGTTCGTAGAGCTCTGGGTTGGGCTCCTGGCAGACGACGACCACGTCGTGGCCGGCCCGGCTCCACTCGCGCGCGACCGAGCGCGTGTACACGTTCGAGCCCGTGCCGCCGAGCAGATAGCCGTGCCAGAGAAGGATTCGCAAAAGGCCCGAACGGGCTACGCCAGGTGGAAGTACAAGGCGTACAAGAGATCCACTGCCGGGTTGCTCGTGTGAACCGCCACGTCATTCGGGACGTCGAGCAGCGCCTCGGAGTAGTTGAAGATGATCCGAACGCCGGAGGCGACGAGATCGTCGGCCGCCGCCTGTGCGCTGACCGCGGGCACCGCCAGCACGCCGACGACGATGTTCTTCTCGCGCACGGCGTCGGCCAGATGCCTGTAGTCCTCGACCGGGACGTTGCCGACGTTGCGACCGATCTTGTCGGGGTCGGTGTCGAAGATCGCGGCGATGTTGATCCCGTGCTCGGCGAAGATCGGCGAGCTGGCGATCGCCTCTCCGAGCCGACCCGCGCCGACGAGCGCGATGTTGTGCTGGCCCTGGGTGCGAAGAATGCGGCGGATCTCGCCGAGGAGACCTTCGACGCTGTAGCCGACGCCGCGCTTCCCGAACTTCCCGAAGGCCGACAGGTCGCGCCTGATCTGAGTCGCGTTGATGTTCGTGTAGTCGGAGATCTCCTGCGAGGAGATCCGCTCCTTGCCCATCTTGCGCGCCTGGGTGAGCACCTGGAGATACCTGCTGAGCCGGGCCGCGACGCCGACGGTCAGACGGTCGGGAGCGGCGCTTTGCGGCGGAGCTTGTAACACCACACAAGGATTGTGCCAGGCGGCGTCGCTGCTTGCGGAAAGGAGTTACAAAGTCCCCTCCGATGTCCTCGTTTGTGCGAGCCTTTCGCGGAGCGCGTCGGGGTACACGAAATAGGTGAACGCGCGCTCGCCGTCGATCTCGATCACCGGCAGCCACTCCCGGTAGCCGGCTTCGAGCTCGGGATTGCCCGAGATGTCCACCTCGTCCAGCTCGAAGTCCTGCTCGGCCCGCACCGACTCCAGCACGCGCCGCGCCGCCGCGCACAGGTGGCATCCGGGAGCCTGATAGAGAACGACCCTAGGGATAGAGGCCGCGCGTCATCGTCGCCTCAGCCACGCGCTGGACGGCGAGGCCGTAGGCTGCGATCCGCATCGTCGTCGGCTTCGCCTCGTACGTCGACCAGGTCTCGTGGAAGGCGCGAGAGGTGATGTCGTTGAGGCGCGCGTTGACCTCGTGCTCCTTCCAGAAGTACTCCTGGAGGCCCTGGACCCACTCGAAGTACGAAACGACAACCCCGCCGGCGTTCGCCAGCACGTCGGGGAGCACCATGATCCCACGCTCGTCGAGGATCTCGTCGGCCGTCGGCGTGGTCGGGCCGTTCGCCCCCTCACAGATCAGCTTGGCCTTGATCTTGTCGGCGTTGTCCGACGTGATCACCTGCTCGAGCGCACATGGCGCGAGCACGTCGCAGTCGAGCAGGAGCAACTCGTCGTTCGTGATCGACTCCGTGTCCTTCAGGCCCTGGAGCTGTCCGGTCTCCTGCTTGTGCGCGAGCGCGAGATCGACGTCGATCCCGTTGGGGTCGTAGACACCGCTGGCCGAGTCGGAGAGCGCGACGACCTTGGCGCCGTCCTCGGCGACGAACTTCGCCAGGTAGCTGCCGACGTTGCCGAATCCCTGGACGACGACCCGCATGCCGTTCAGCGACCGCCCCTGCTTCTTGACCGCCTCGCGGATGCAGTAGTGGGCGCCGCGCGCAGTCGCCTCCAGCCGGCCGAGGGAGCCGCCGAGGTTCAGCGGCTTACCGGTGACGACACCCAGGACCGAGTGTCCCTTGTTCATCGAGTACGTGTCGAAGATCCAGGCCATCACCCGCGGGTCGGTGCCGACGTCCGGGGCGGGGATGTCTTTCTCCGGTCCGATCTCGTTGACGATCTCCGAGGTGTAGCGCCGCGTCATTCGCTCGAGCTCACCGGACGTCAGCCGTTTCGGGTTGCAGACGACACCCCCCTTCGCGCCGCCGAACGGGATCCCCATCAGCGCGCACTTCCAGGTCATCCACATCGCGAGCGACTTGACCTCGTCGAGCGTGACGTCCGGGTGGTAGCGGATGCCTCCCTTCGACGGGCCACGCGCGATGTTGTGGGTGACGCGGTAGCCCTCGAAGACGTCGATCGTCCCGTCGTCCATCGAAACCGGAATCGAGACCACGACCGCCTTCTTGCACTGCTCCAGGACGCGGATGAGGTTGGGATCGATCTGAAACGCGTCTGCGACCTTGCGCAGCTGCTGCTGCGCGAGCTCGAACGGGTTTTCTCTGAGGTGACTGGTCGGAGCTTCGACGGTCGTCACAGGCGCGCGGGAGTATACGCCCAGAGGTCCGCCCTAGCGGATCTCGAACTCGACGTTTTGCCTGCTCGGAGACCCATCTCCGGGTGGATATGCGAGCAACCGCAGCTGATAGGGCCCCGGCCTGAGCCGACGTCCGAGCGGCCCTCGCCCCGTCAGCCCGAACGTGTAACGGCCGGGGAGCAGGTTGCGGAGGCGGGAGAGTCGCCCCATTCGCTCGTCGCCTCGCCAGAGCTCGAGATCGAGGTGCGAGACCGGGAGCACCTCGCTCGCCCCAGCGCGCTCGACCAGCCTGCCGGCGCGGAGCTCGAGCAGCGCCGGCGCCGAGTCGGAGGGGCGGAAGCGGCGCGTCGAGATCCTGACCCCTCCGATCAGCCCGCGCGGCGAAGGCCCGAGAAGCACCGTCCACGGAACCCGCACCGGTGCCCCGCCGCCGGCGCGGAGCTCGACCGCGGCAGTGACGGTCCGGGTTCGCGGCGGGATGTAGGCCAGCCGCGCCCTCAGCTGGAGTCGCCGGTCGCCCCGGGGCGGCAGCGTGATGCGGGAGGGGAAGACCCTCAGCGCGACTCCACCGACCTCACCAAGCCGGCCGATCGAGACGTTCACTCGAAGCCGGCGAGGAGAAAGATTGCGGACGACGAACGGCGTCGTTCCCGACCAGCCCCGCTGCGTGGCCTGGCCGATCGCGAGCGAGGCCGGCTCGGCCACGACCTCTACGGCCGACGCCGCGCCGAGATCGAGGAGGCCGCCTGGCTCAGTCGACCCCACGAGCGCCCCTTTCAGCGCAGCGGCATCGAGATCGGGACGGGCCTGAGCGAGCAGGGCGGCGCCGCCCGCGACGACCGCGGCAGCGGCGCTCGAACCGCTCACGGTGCCGAACGCAGGCGCGCCGTCGGCCCCCCGCCCAGGGTGCGAGGTGAGCAGAGCGACGCCCGGCGCGGTGAGCTCCGGCTTCAGGCCGCCGTCGAAGGCCAGGCCGCGCGACGAGAAGGCCGCAGTGCGCTGCGCATTGGGGTTGTCACGCGTCCGCGGCGTCCCGATCTCCACGATCGCCTCCTCCCCCCGCCGGAGCAGCTGCTCTGCCGAGCGGGCCGCGCTCTCCGGGATCGAGACGACGGGGACGCCAATCCGTTCGTCGAGCCCGAGGCTGCCGGGCGGGATCGCACTTCCGTAGAGGATCGACGCTGCCGCCCCGGCCCGTGATGCGATCGCAGCCGCCAGCTCGGGAGCGGCTCGGGCCGGCGTCAGCGCAGCCTTCCCGGCTACTCGGCTGTAGCCACGGCGATCGAAGAAGTCGCCCATCGTCAGCGACGGCACGGTGCCGCCGAGCTCCGCCGGCTGCTGCGCGTCTACGTCCCGGATGTACGGGGTCGCGAGCTCGAGCCGGAGCGGGCGACGCGGCTCGACCGCGCCCGCAAGCGGGACCTCGCGGTCGAAGAGGACACGGAGGCCCGAGCGCAGGGTGACTCGAACCTGCTCGACTTCCGGGCGGAGGTCCGCGGCGCCGACGGTCAGGGCATCGGGTGCGCCCCCCGGGCCGGAGATGCTCCCGTAGACAGGTCCGGCCGGGCCATCGTTCCCGGCCGGCGCGACGACGAGCGTGTCGAGCGCGAGCGCCCCTTTGACGGCTCTCGAGGCAGGGCTGTCGGCGAAGGCCGCATAGGGCTCCGCAAAGCCGAGCAGCGCGATCCGCGCCGCATCGTGTGCGTTTCCGTCGCCGTCAGGGTCGACCGCGCGCTCCAAACCGGCGATCAGTTGGTCGGTCCGTGAGTAGACCGCCCACCGAGCCGCCGCGTCGCGCTGCCAGCCACCGACCCGGATCGGCAGCACCGTGGAGCTCTGGGCGACTCCGGTCAGGCCCCCGGGCCCGCCAGAGCCGACGATCAGGCCCGCGAGCTGCGTCGCGTGGCGCTCGAGCTCGGTTGGCTCGTCGGGCTTCGGCTTGGCGGCAGCAAGGTCGTCGCCCTCGAGCACGTCGACTCCCTCCAGCACCGCCCCCGTGAGGTAGTCGTGGCCGTACTGGATGCCGGTATCGAGAAGTGCGACGGTGACCCCGCGGCCACTCGCTCTCGGCAGGGACAGCTGGGCGCGGTAGCCGGAGCCGGCAGCAAGCTCGTGGCGCTCGAGCAGGGCCGTGGCGAGCGACGCGGGATACGCGATCCGCACTGGGTACACGCCCTCGACCTCGGGGAAGCGCTGGAGCAGAGCGATCGCGCGGGCATCGACCGGGGCGGAGAAGCCCGACAACACACGCGTGTAGCTGAACTCGGGCCTCAGCCTCAGCCCGGCGGCGCCGAGGCGCGCGATCAGCTGCTGCTGCGCCGCCTGCGCGGCAGCATGCCAGCGGGTGTGGTCGGCTTCACTCGCTCGGCCACCGGCGCGGGCAACCCGGTCCGCGAGCGACGGCGTACGCAGCACGACGATCATCCGCTGGCCGACGGACACCTCCGGGCGGGGCCCGCCGACCAGACCGCTCCACGAGGCTCGCTGGACCTGGGTCTCCGGCGCACCGACCTCGGTCGCGACGGCGACCGAGATGACAGCGCCGGCGAGAGCGACGATCCCGAGCAGCGCGAGCTGCGCGATTCGGGCGCTAGGCACCTGACGTTCCCAGGGCGTCGCTGGCAAAGGAGGCAAGCGGCCGGCGCGCAGGACAGTGCATGCAGCACGGACAAGCTCCGGTCACTTCGAAGGTTGGGCGGTTGATCCTGGGCTCCGTAGGAGGGAGCCGGGCTTCGCCCGGCGGGAGCGGGGCGCGGCCGGGGGCGTCAGGCAAAGGCGTCCAGCGCAAGGTAACGAGGATAGGGAATCGGCTCGGCATACCTGGCAGCCGAGGCGATCATCGCGGCGTTGTCGGTGCAGAGCTCCA
>Ga0126313_10000835_pt1 | contig 15365 bp, 13 predicted proteins | sample Plot105A_FD_89954 | JGI IMG/M metagenome (GOLD analysis project Ga0126313, IMG submission 89954) | Serpentine soil microbial communities from UC McLaughlin Reserve, CA, USA - Plot105A | ecosystem: Environmental > Terrestrial > Soil > Grasslands | place: USA: UC McLaughlin Reserve, Lake County...
CGTGTCGTTGCCGTCGTAGACGAAGATCGAGTGGCCGGCGCCGGATGCCGTCTCGGCCTGGGCGAGCGTGTCAAACGGCCTCTCCGACGTACCGCTGTTGCCCTGCGCATCGTCGTTGTTGACGTACCAGACGCAGCCCGTGATCGCGATCGTCACGCGGCCGGTGTCGGTCTGGTTGCCGAGCGAGTCGTTGTCGTTGAGCGTGTAGTCGAAGAAGTCGCTCGTGTCGGTGCAGCTCGTCGATGCGGCGGGCTCGAAGTTGAAGTCGCCGTCGGCCTGGATCGTGACGCTGCCGCCGTCGTTGGTCGCGAACGTCCCCGCCGTGATCGTGAAACCGCTCGTCGGCGAGTCGACGTCGGTGTCGTTGGCGAGGATGTCCCCCGTGATCTCCTTGTGCGGGCGATCGGTGACCGGCGACGTATCGGTCGGATCCGGCGTCGCCAGTCGGCCGTCCGTCGGGTCGTTGACGTTGAGCGTCGTGTTGCCGACCGCGCTGCTGGCCCCGTTGAACGATTCGTCAACGGCGGTCGGGGCGTCGTTGACGCAGGTGACCGTCATCGACACGGTCGCCTGCGAGCCGCCGTTGAGCGTGTAGGTGAACGTGTCCTTGGTCGTCCCGGGCGGGTCGTTGCAGTAGTTCGGATCCGGCTGGTACGTCACGCCCGTGCCGCCGCCGGTGATCGCGACCGTCCCGTTAGCCGGATCCGACGTCGAGGAAATCGTCTTCGGCCCGGCGTCGACGTCGGTGTCGTTCGTGAGCACGGTGATCGCCGTCGCGGCGGCGTCCTCGAGCACGGTCGCGCTGTCGTTCACGGCCGTCGGCGGATCGTCGACCGCACTGACCGTGATCCCCTTCGTGTCCGACCCGCTGCGCGCGGTGTCGTCGGTGACCGTGAACTCGACCGTCCGCGGCAGCGTCGACGGGTTGTCGGAGTTGTTGGCGTACGTGACGTCGCGCAGCGCCGACTGGTACGCGGCGATCGTCGCGTTGCCGGTGAGCGTGAGCGTGTCGCCGTTGACCTGCGCCGTGATGCCCGGATGCGAGCCGGCCAGCGCTAGGATGTCCTGGCCGCTCGCGTAGTTGCCGGTGATCTTGACCGTTGCTCCGACGAACGTGGTGCCCGCGTCGGGGTCAGTCAGGATGAGCGCCGAGTCGATCGCGGTCGCGGCAGCGTTCTCGGTGTAGCTGGTGCTGCCGGCCGAGGTGTCGACGACCGGGTTGTCCGGCGCGCACGTGACCGTCACCGAGACGGTCGCGGTCGAGCCGCCGTTGACGCTGTAGGTGAAGGTGTCGTCCGTCGTCCCCGGCGGGTTGTTGCAGTAGTTGGCGTCCGGCTGGTAGGTGAGGCCGGTGTGCGCGCCCGGTGAGCCGCCCGTCAGCACCACGGTCCCGTTCGCCGGATCGGACGCCGACGCGATCGTCTTCGGCCCGCCGTCGGGGTTGGTGTCGTTCGCCAGCACGTCGATCGCGGTCGCGCTCGAGTCCTCGCCAACGGTCGCGCTGTCGTTGACCGCGATCGGAGCGTCGTCGACGCACGTGACCTTGACCGATACGGTGGCGGAGGATCCGCCGTTGAGCGTGTACGTGAACGTGTCCGGCGACGTGCCCGGCGGATCGTTGCAGTAGTTCGGATCCGGCTGGTACGTCAGGCCCGTGTGGGCACCCGGCGAGCCGCCGGTCAGCGCGACCGTCCCGTTCGCCGGATCCGAGGCCGACGCGATCGTCTTCGGGCCGCCGTCGGCGTCGGTGTCGTTGGCCAGCACGCCGAGCGCGCTCGCGCCCGAGTCCTCGCCGACGGTCGCGCTGTCGTCGACCGCGGTGGGCGGATCGTCGACGTTGGTGATCGTGATCGTGAACTGCTTCTCCACGCTGCCCGCCGGGGAGCCGTCGTCGCTCGAGCGCACCCGGATCGAGTAACTCGACTTCGCTTCGAAGTCGAAGCTCTGATTGGTCTGCAGCTGGTTGCCGACGATCTGGAACGCCCCGTTATCGGTATCGCCGGTCCCGCTGACCAGGCTGTAGCCGTGCGTGTCGTTGGGGTCGGGGTCGGTGGTGGAGAAGCTGCCCACCGTCGTCCCCGACGGCTGGTTCTCGGCCACGCTGGCGTCGCTCAGCGCGATGTCGGTCGGCGGGTGGTTGATCTCCCGCGCCTCCGTGTTCAAGACGACCTGGAAGGCGCCCGCCTGCGCGATCCGCAGCGCGAACTCGACGTTGACGCTCGCGCCCGGCGCCAGCGGCGCCGCGCCCGAGATCGACGCCACCGTCACCAGCGCGTTGAGACCGCCGCCATTGGTCAGCGGCGTCTGCAGCGAACGCTGCAACGACACCGGCGCGATCGCCTTGCCCGCCACCGTGCTGTTATCCGAGCTGTCCAGGCGCAGGACCGCCTCGCCCGCCTGCGCGTCAGACCGCGCCGTCGTGATCGCCGTCACCCGGAACCCCACCGCCGCCAACGGCACCCCCGAGATGTTGGTCACCGTGCGCCGCAGATACAACGTCGACGGCGTCGGCCCCGCGGGCCCGTCCGGGTCGGCGATCTCACGATTCGGCGCCACATTGCTCGCCACCGCCGGATCCAGCCGCGTGATCTGCAACGCCCCGTTGGCGATCGGCGCCGACGCCAAATTCTCCGGACCCGGCACCCCCTCGACCGACGGCAAAGCGCTGCCCGCCGACGACGTCCCACCCTGCGGCACCACGAGCGCGAAATCGGCCGCGTTATCGCCCGTGTCCGACGGCAGCCCATAGCCGTCGCCGGTCCCGGTCCGGTTGGCCCTGCGCACGAACGCGTACTGACCGCCGGCCGCAAACGCGCCCAACGGGCCGCCCTCCCCATACACCGTCCCCGCCGCGAACCGCACCGCGTCCTGGGTCGCATTCGCCGCGTCGACCAACGCGATCGACCCGCCCGCCGGCACCTCACCCGCGAACGCGTCATCTGAGCCCGCCAGCGCGCCCAGGCTGTAACCCGGCGCCGCCACCAACAACTTGCCGCGCGGCGCGATCGTCTGCGCCGGCAACGTCACCGACCCCGCCACACCGTCATCCCCGGCCCGCGCGTCTAACCGCCATCCCGACACATCCACCGCGGCCGACCCGCGGTTAAGCAGCTCCACGTAATCATCGTCCGCCGTCGCGCCGCTGCCGCGCAGCTCGTTGACCACCACATCCGCGCGCGCCCCAGCCCCGAACACCAGCCCCGCCAGCACGGCGGCCAGCACCGCCAACAGCAGCCGACCCGCCACTACGACCCGCCGACTTCTTCGAAGCCCGCGGCGTCCGCCTGCCCCGTGACCCCCGCGCGCGTCAGATCCTGCACCGTCCCCAACACCACTACCGACGGCCGCTCATACGCGAGCCGACCCCCGGCCCCCCGCCTGCCCTCGCGCTCACCCACCGCGCATACGCGCTCTGACGCCATCAAGCGGACCCTATCCCCACGGCGACCCCCGCTGTCAAGGGTGACGCTATGACATTTTCCCGGTGCCCGTGACTCCGCCATCCGAGCGCCCAGACGATGAGACCGCCACCGCAGTCACGGTCACTGCCCTGACACGACGCTTCGGCGCGCGCACCGTCCTGCACGACATCTCGCTCTCCTTGCGCAGCGGCCAGCGCCTCGCCGTCGTCGGGCCAAACGGCGCCGGCAAGACGACGCTGCTGCGCTGCGTCGCCGGTTCGCTGCTGCCATCGACGGGATCGGTGAGCGTCGCCGGCCAGCCCCCCGCGCGACCGGAGGCCCGCGCGCACATCGGCGCCGTCCTGCCCGGCGATCGCTCGTTCGCCCTCCGGCTGACCGGCCGCGAGAACCTGCGCTTCTTCGCTCGCCTCCGGATCCCCGCCGACCGCCGCGCCGAACGAGCGGTCGAGGAGCTCGCCCGGGAGCTCGAGCTGCGCGAGATCCTCGACCGGCGCGTGAGCGCGTGCTCCAGCGGGATGCTGCAGCAGCTCGCCCTCGCTCGCGCGCTGCTCGGCGACCCCTCGGTGCTCGTCCTCGACGAGCCGACGCGCTCGCTCGACGCAAGCGCCGCCGGCCGCCTGTGGGCGGCGCTCGATCGGCGGCCGGCGCTGACGATCCTCATCGCCACCCATCGAGCCGAGGACGTGGCGCGCTGCCGCCGCCGCCTGCACCTGCCCGGACCGTGAGACCGCGCGCCCACGTAATGGCGGCGCTCACCCGGCGTGAAGCCGCCATCGCGCGCAGCTATCCCGTCGCCCGGGTGCTCGCGCTGGCCTTCGGCACGCTCAACCTCGCGCTCTACTTCTTCATCTCACGCACCTTGCCGGTGCCGGCGGAGCAGCTTGCGCCCGCGCCCACCTACTTCGCCTTCGCCGCGGCCGGGGTCGCCATCGCCACGGTCGCGCAGGCCGCCACTGCGGCGCTCGCGCGGCGCGTGCGCGAGGAGCAGCTGACCGGCGGCCTGGAGGCGCTCATGGTGCAGCCGGTCACCGGTCTGGAGCTCGCTCTCGGGCTGGCCGGGTTCCCGTTCTTCCTCGCGCTCGCGCGGGTTGTCCTGTACCTGGCGGTCGCCGCGCTGTTGCTCGCGCTGCCGCTCGACGACGCGGATCCGGCCGGCGTCGTAATCGTCCTCGGGCTGACCGCGCCGGCGTTCGCCGGCATCGGGATCGCGGTGGCGGCTGCCGTGCTGGTCGTAAAGCGCGCGGAGGCGCTCGTCTCGCTGGCCATGTTCGGCCTGTTCTTCGCCAGCGGCGCCTACTTCCCGGTCGGCCAGCTGCCGGACTGGCTGCAGCGCCTCGCCCAGCTCACGCCGACCTTCCACGCCTGCCGCGGGCTTCGCGCGGCGCTATACGGTTCGAGCTGGAGCGGAGACTGCGTCGCGCTCGCGGTCTGCGCGCTCGTCACCGTGCCGGCCGCGTGCCTGTTGTTCGCCGCCGCCGTCCGTCGCGCCCGCGTCCTGGGCTCTGTCCTCGAGCCGTGAGCGCTGGCGTCAGCCGCGCCGGGCGGCGAGCGCGGCGAGCAGCGCTCGCGCCGCCTCGAGGAGGTCACCGTCGCGCGGGCGGCGAAGCTCGTACGCGGGAAGCGCGGCCAGGTCCAGGAGGCCGGTGGCCCGGGCGGGCAGGAACCGCCATCGAGCCAGCGCGGCGAGGCGGCGTACTCGCTCGGCCGCCCTCAGGGTCTCCACGGCGTAGCCGGCGTCGCTCCATCGAAGGAAGAGGCAGCCGGTCAGCGGGGCGCTGGCGGGCGCGGGTGGCAGCATGACGCGCCAGCGCTCCCCGCCGCGAACCGGACGGGGTGGCGGCAGACCGGCGACCGGGCTCGCGTCGCGCAGGTCGGCGCAGCGAGGGCCGGCGAAGGCCGTCGCACCCTCGAGCACGAGCAGATCGTCGGTCAGGACGGGGAGGCCGAGCGTGGCGAGTGTTGAGAGCAGCGTGCTCTTTCCGGCCTGGTTGGGACCGGCGAGCGCCCACGCGGCGCCATCGATCACGACCGCCCCCGCGTGGAGAACCTCGCGCCCGAGGAGCCGATTCCGTCCGGCGGCCGCGGCGGCCAGACGAGGGTGTACCAGCGCGTCGTCGGTGGGCGGCTCGGGCGTCAGGAAGGTCGCCGTCGAGCCGTCGAGCCGGAGCTCGCCGCCTCCCGGCAGCGGCACTATCGTCGCGGTCGGGCCTGCACCTCGCACGGGCTCGGTCAGCGGCTCGTGGACGAGGCGCAGCTCGGGCCAGCGGACGCCGGGCTGGCACTCGAGCAGTGGCGCGTCATCGGGAAGTCCGCCGACACGCAACCCGTAAGCGATCCTGTCGAGCGTCGATGCCGGCACCGGGGACATTCTGCCCGCGCCTGACCGCGCTCGAGATCGCCTCCGGCGTTCCGGTCGGGGCCGTGCCCGCCACCGCGCCGCCTGTAGCGATGCGCGACGTCCGCGCCGCGCTCGAAGCGGCGATCAGGCCCGCGCTCCTGCGTCCGCCGTGCGTGGTCGCGTTCTCGGGTGGGCGTGACTCGACGGCGATGCTCGCGGTCGCCGTCCGGCTTGCCGCGCGCGAAGGCCTGGCGCCGCCGGTGGCGCTCACCGCCCGCTTTCCCACGGTGCCGGCGACCGACGAGTCGGTGTGGCAGGAGCGCGCCGTCGCGGCGGTCGGGCTCGAGGCCTGGGAGCGCCTGACGCTGCGCGCGGAGGACGTCGAAGGGCTGGCCCCGCGCGCTCAGGATGCGCTGCGCCGCCATGGCCTGCTCTATCCGCCGAACCTCGGGTTGTTCCTCGCGCTGCTGGAGCGGGCCGGTGGGGGCTCGCTGATCACAGGACTAGGCGGCGACGAGCTGCTCGGCGCGTGGCGGCACCGCGGCGCCGCGGACGTGCTCGCCGGCCGCCGGCCGCTCGGCACCGCGGCGGGCAGGGCGCTCCTGCGGCCGCTCGTCCCGCGTCCACTGCTGCGGGCTCGCGCCGCTCGAGCCCCGACGCGACACGGGGTGCCCTGGTCGCGGTGGCTGGCTCCTCCCGCGGCCCGGGCCCACGCCCGCTCCCTCGCGGCGGAGCTCGCCGCGGAGCCGCACACGTGGAGCTCCCGCGTGCGCTGGAAGGCCAGACGCCGGCGCCTCGCGTTGACTCGCGAGTCGTTCGAGCGTCTTGGCGCAGACACCGGCACGTTGATCGTGCATCCGCTGCTCGATCCCCGCGCCGTCGACGCGTTGGCGCGATCGGGCGGCCGGCTCGGGTTCGGCGATCGCAGCGCGACGCTGCGCGCGCTGTTCGGCGATCTGCTCCCCCGCGAGCTGCTCGAGCGGCCGGGAAAGGCGGCGTTCGACGACGTGTTCTGGGGACCGGCGACGCGCGCGTTCGCTCGCCGGCTGCTCGAGGACGGCCGTCCGGCTGTGCCGGCGCTGGTGGACCGGCGAGGGCTGGCCGAATCGTGGACGTCGGCGCGACCGCCGGCGGTGTCGTTGCTGCTGCTCCAGGCAAGCTGGCTCACAAATAGCTCCTGACGATCCTGCAGCCACGGGGTACGCTTGGCGGTGATGTCAGCTGCGGTCCGATCTCGTGTCGTCGCCCTGTGCGTGGTGCTGATCGCTTTGTCCGGTGTCGCGGCCTGCGGTGGGAGTGATCCGCCTGATCGTCCAGCGGCGGCTCTCGCGGCTCCCACTCCGGCCGCGAGTCCGGCCGCGTTCAGGTCAGTCGCGACGCGCCAGGACCAGGCGCGCCGGCTGCATCTGACCGCCCGCGAGCGGCGCGAGGCTCGTCGCGCGCTCAGGAAGCTCCGGAAGGGGTCGAAGACGCCGCCGAACGTGGTCGCGGACTCCGGCGTGATCCCCTGAGTCCGGGTCGTCGCCGTACGACGAGCGCCGTCGGCGGGCGCCGGAATAACTCGCCGTAGCCCGCACCGCCACGCTCACCGTCGAGCCAAGCGTGAGCCTCGAAATCCGAGGACGGTCGCACGCCGATGACAACGTCCCGGGGTCGACCGTGCGCGAGGTGCCACGCCTGCAGCACGATCGCGCGCTCTAGGCACGATGCCCGGCGCGCGCGCAGGACCGCCTCGACGGCACGCGTCCCGCAGGCGGCCAGCGGCGCGGGCACCGCCGGTACGGCGACCGGTCCGAGGGCGTGACGGCCGAGCTGCGAGCTGACCGCCCGCTCGGCGCTGATCGTCCACCAGACGGTACGCACGGCTCTGAGTGCGCGAGCTCGCGCGATCACGCCAAGAGGCCCCGCGAGGCGAGCGTGGCGACGAACTCGTCCACATCTCGGCGGGCGGCGCCGCGCTCGACGTCGAATCGATCCACGAGACGCTCGGCGAGCTGATCGGCAGTCGCGCCGGCCTCGAGCGCGCGCCACAGCACGGCGCCGGTCCGGTTGATCGCGAGGTACTCGGAGGTCTGCACGTCGACCGCGACGATCTCGCCCTCGACCTCTCGCCACTCCACTGCGCCCGGACGAAGCCTGACCGCGCCGGACGACGCCGGACCGGTCATCTGCGAGACCTCAAGTTGGCCCGTCCGACGCTTCGGAAGACGGGCAGGAGCTCAGCGGCCAGCGAGACCAGGCGGCGCGCGTAGGCTGTCGCGAGCGCGATCCGCCCGCTTCGTGCCCCGGGGTAGCGGAAGCGCATGAAATGAGCAGACGGCAGCGCCACGCGCACAAGTTCGCGGGCCGTGGCGGCCGCGCCGCGGTCGCAGAGGAGCTTCTGGACGTTGACCGACCGCGACGATGCCCTGGCGGCGCTCATCTCCATGACCGTCGAGAACCGTGCGCCCGGCAGGTCCAGGCGCGCCGCGAGCTCGGCGCCTTCCGAGATCGCCCGCAGCCCGGCCGCGAAGGCGTCCAGCGCGCCGATGGCGGCGGCCAGCTCCGCGGCCGCGCGCCAGCACGAAGCGGGTGCGACACGGACGCCGCGCCGAAGGTCCTCGAGCGGCTTCTCCAGGTCGAAGCCGTGTCCCGCCGCGTGAAGCGCGAGATGCAGCGCGCGCGCCGGGAGCCCGAGGAACTCGACCTCGACGCCCGCGAGCGACGTCACCTCGGTGTTCGCGCTCAGCTCGCGCCAGGCCGGCTCGGCGGGACCCCGAACGCCGGGCAGGCGCCAATGCAGCTCCAGCCGACAGCCGTCGCCGTGGCGCTGCAACCACAGGTGATGGCTGTCGGTGCCAGGCACGCTGCGGTCGTCCAGGTGCAACGAGTAGCCGATCGATTCCAAGGCTCGGGCCCCCGCGGCGAGCCGCGCGGGGCTCACCAGCACATCCGAGTCCGCGTACGGTCGAGGCGAGCCGTCGCCGTACAGCCACCGCGCGATCGAGGGGCCCTTCAGCACGATGCTCCGCACGCCGGCCCCGCGAAGCGCCTCGACGGCCTCCGCGGTCGCCACGTCACGGGCGAGGGCATGCGCCGTGAGCGCGATCGCGCGCGGAGCGATCGACGACATGTTCAGCGCTCCGGCCGCTCCGCGAAGACGTCGTGCACGTGAGGAGCTTACCCCCCGGTGCTGCCGGCCGAGGTGTCGACGACCGGGCTGTCCGGCGCGCACGTGACCGTCACCGACACGGTCGCGGTCGAGGCCGTTGAGCGTGAGAGGCCCTTCGTTCCGGTCGCGTTGACCGACGCGACCGCGAGCGGCTTGTTCTTCCGGACGAGGTCGTTCGCGAGTACCGCGATGCTCGCGGCGTGATCCTCATCGACCGTGGCAGTGACGTCGACCGCGGAGGGACGCTTGCCCGCCTTCTTCACGAACACCTTCCGCTCGGTGCCCTTGCAGGCGGTCCACTTCGGGTCGGGTGGGCGCGGGCGGGAATAGGGCACGTGCCGCGTGGACCGCAGCAGGCCGCTGCGCTTGTTCGCGCAGAAGTTCTGCCGCGTGTCGTCGGACAGCGTCAGCGTGAGGCTCGGCCAGTGCTGCTTGCTCTTGCACGCGACTGCGGTGTCGACCACGTAGACGAAGCCGCCGCGATGGGCGCACGCGACGATCGGATCGTCCGTGCGGAACCTGATCAGGCGCGCTCGTTGGACGTGCAGGCGCTCGCGCGCGTGACGTAGCGCAGCAGGCCGTCGCTCTTCTTCGCACACGCGAAGCGCATCTCCGCCGCTGCCGGCGCAGCACTGAGCGCGAATGCCACTGGCACAGCAGTCATCACGACCGCCATGCCGAGCCCTAAGCGCCTCCTGGTCCAGAAACGAGCCGTCAAATCTGCTCAATCGCAGTCGAGCGGGCCTGCATCCGGCGACTGACCGGGCGGCACTCTTAGGCGCGGCATCCGAATGCAACCCCCACATCCGTCCATGTGGAACCGGATTCCGGTGATCAGTGCAGATCCAAGGGTGGTGCGCGTCTGTGCGTGGCATCACGCCGGTCCGAGCCGTGACCCCGAGGGAGCCCGGGAATCAAGGATGGCTCCCGGGCGTCCATCCGGTGATGCGAATCCTGATGACGACCAATCCCGGAGCCGGTCACGTCGGTCCGCTCGTGCCGTTTGCACGCGCGTTCATGCGCGCCGGTGACGAGGTGATCGTCGCCGCGGCGGAGAGCGCGCGCGAGATCGTCGAGCGCGCCGGCCTCCCCTTCCATCCGCTCGCCGACCCGCCGCAGGAGCAGCTCGAGGCGGTGTGGCGGTCATTGCCCGCTCTCGACAACGAGCAGCAGGGATTTCGCGTGATGCGCGAGATCTTCGCCGGCCTGCGGGCGCGCGCCTCGCTGCCGGGGCTGCTGCGGCTCGTGACCGAGCGGCGGCCCGACGTCGTGCTCCGCGAGACGACCGAGTACGCGGGCCTGCTCGCGGCGGAGCGGCTCGGCGTGCGCCACGGCCGCATCGGCATCATGGCCGCGGCGATGGAGGCGTGGGGTACGCCGATCGTCGCTCCCGTGCTCGATGCTCACCGCAACCGCCTCGGCCTGCGTCCCGACCCGCGCTCGGAGCGGATCGAGGCGAGTCCGTACCTCACGGTGTACCCCGCGGCGCTCGAGGACGCCGACTACGCCGGTCCACCGCACGCGCTGCGCTTCCGCGAGCCGGTCGCACCCGCCGCACCGCTGCCGGACTGGTGGGGCGGCGACGACCGCCCGCTCGTCTACGTGACCTACGGCTCGGTCACGCCGACGATGCCGAACTTCGCTCCGCTGTTCCGCGCGACGGTCGACGCGCTCGGCGCGCTGCCCGTGCGCGCGCTGTTAACCATCGGCACCGAGGTAGACGTCGAGTCGCTCGGTGCGGCGCCGGCCAACGTGCGCGTCGAGCCCTGGGTCGACCAGGCCGCAGTGATGCCGCACGCGGCGGCGACCGTCGGCCACGGCGGCTCCGGCACCACCCGCATGGCGCTCGCCGCCGGGGTTCCCAGCGTGATCTTGCCCGGCTTCGCCGACCAGCCTCGGAACGCGAAGCGCGTGGCAGAGCTCGGCGCCGGGATCGCGCTCGAGGACGGCATCGGCGGGCTCGCCGCGGCCGTGCGCCGGCTGCTCGAAGAGCCCTCCTATCGCGAGGCCGCGCAGCGGGTCGCCGCCGAGGTCGCCGCGCTGGCGCCGGTTGACGAGGCGCCGGACGCGCTGCGCGAGTGGATCGACGTCGCGCGCGCGGCCTGACGGGCGCGTTGCCAACGCGCGCGCTCTCCGGCGCGACGCGCGTCGCCGGCGAGCAACGTATCGGCCATGAGCACGAGCGCGTGCGCTCGCTGCTCAGCGACCGTCGGCCCTTCCGCGGAATCGTCTTGGAGCGCGAGCGCTTCCGCGGAAGCGTTTCGGAGTTCGGGCGCTTCCGCGGAAGCGGACTCGACCAGGGAGCCCTGCTCGGGCGCCTCCCAGCGTTCCTCCTCCGAGCCACCTTGCGGCGATGGCGCTTCCGCGGAAGCGCCGTCCGCGAGCCGCCGGACGGCGGACCGGAGCGCGGCGAGCACGACCGCGCCCTCCTCGGCCGGCAAGCGCGCACGCAACAGCAACGACCCATCGTCGGCGTGATCCCACGTCAGATAGCTCGTCGACCGCCGCCCGCGGCGGCGCGAGCCGCGCGACGACACCCCGGTAGGCGCGCACCACTCGCTCGAGCTGCGCCGCCGTCGCGTGGCGCGCCAGCGACAACAGCTCCTCCTCGCGCTCGCCCCGCTCCACGCGGGTGAGCGCCCGCACCTGCGAATAGCTCAACCGCCCCTCGGAGAACGCCGCCCGGATAAGCGGCAAGTCCTCCAACCGGACCGCCACGCGCACGCGCTCGCGCGCCGCCACCGGACCGATCCCGCAACGCCACGAGACCCCGTGCGCGCAGCTGCGACATCCCGACTTAGACAACCGCCGAGCCGATCGAACTCCGCCACCAACCTCAGCCAGCGACAGGTCGCGGCATGAATGTGAGACGCCAGCGCGGTCGGTGCCGAACCGTCCAAATCGCCCGGCCGGCCGTGCCTGTTGCAGGCTACGCCCAACGCCACGTAGGGTCTCACTCAGTGATGGACGCCCCCGGCCGCACCCGTGACCCTGAACCCGAACCTGAGCCTGAGCCCGCGCGGGCACCGGCTACGGCGGATCGCGCGCTGCCCGCCGGCGGCCCGGCGGCGGCGACGGCCGGCGGCGTGCTCGGGCTCCAGCGCGCGGCGGGCAACCAGGCCGTCGCCCGCTGGCTGAAGACTGGGCCGCTTGTCGCTCGCGACGGCGCGACCGCCACCCCCTCGGCCCCGGCGTCCGGCAGCGCTGCGCCGGCCGCCGTGCCTGCGCGCGAGGACCACGTGTTCCTGATGGGCGACCCGTCCGCCGACGAGTTCTACCGCGAGGCGCGCGGCTACTACCAGCAGAAGTACCCGAAGGCGACGATCCGCCAGGTCGACTCCCTGGCGACGATCCTGACGGCCGTCAAGGGCGCGAAGGCGCCGATCGGCCACCTCGTGATCGTGTCGCACGCCCATGAGGACGGCACGCTCGAGTTCAAGCTCGACGCGAACGACCCCAACAACAAGCTCGAGTACGGCGATATCAAGGAGGCCAACAAGGCCGGGAGTCTGCCGCAGGTCGACGTGAAGATCGTCGACGAGCAGACGTCGATAGAGATCCGCGGCTGCAACATCGGGCGCAGCCCGCTGATGCTCGACGAGATCGACAAGGCCTTCGGCGGCAAGGCCAAGGTGACGGCCCCGACGCACGAGCAGCACTACGGGCACGACGAGCAGGGCCAGTACGCGGAGGACTTCTCGGGCTACTTCGTCGAGCTGCCCGGCAACGTGAGCAAGAGCGACAAGGACCTCCAGGCGCTGTTCGCGGCCAAGTATCCGTTCGTCGAGGCGAAGCAGTGGCCGGGGCTGATCAAGAAGAAGACCGTCTACCACGACAAGCAGGCGTACTCCCAGGACGTCCTGATGCCCGACGCCAAGGACGCGATGAGGGTCTTCGGCCCGACGCTCGCCGCCGAGCCCGACCTCGCCGGCTGGAAGCTGCGGTTCGTCAAGAAGGTCGGCGACAACTACGAGTTCGAGGCGTCGCGGCTCAACGACGAGGGCAAGCCGGAGAAGAAGCCGGTCCAGATCCCGGCGACGGCCCCGACCAAAGACGAGCTCGAGGCGGAGGCGCGCGCCGACCTCTCGCGCCCGGAGGCCTACGAATACCCCGCGCTCAAGAGCACCTACGACGGCAAGACGGGCACGCGGACGTTCTCGCTCGAGCCCGAGCGCACGGAGTGGCGGATCCGCCACACTGTGATCAAGGACGACAAGGGTCCCTACCAGCCGCCGGCCGGCGACAAGGGCTACTGGGGCGAGTCGAGCTACACGCTGCCGCCGCCATCGCCCTGACGGCCGGCCGTCACGACCGGACGAGCAGCGGAGCGTCGAGCAGCCGCGCGAGCCCCTCGGCGCCCTGGCGCATCACGACATCGTGATTCCACGCGAACAGCGGCCTGGCGACCGGTGCCATGCGGTTCATCCACGCACGCGACGTGCGCACGTTCCACTCGTACACGACGGCGGTGCCGCCCTGACCCTCGTACAGACGCCAGCGACCGACTCCGATCAGCTCTCCGTCGGCGTCGCCTTCGAGCAGGTAGGGAGGCTCACGCCTCGTGACACGGCTGTCGAAGGTCAGGTCGTACGGCAGCCGGCTGCGCCAGGAGAGGCGCCACAGCCGGCCCAGGCCGTGCTCGTCGCCGGGCTCGAGCAGGTCCGCGCGCGTCACTCCTTTCCACCACTCGGGCCAGCGGGCCGCATCGTCGATCGCGCCGAAGACGCGGTCGATCGGCGCGTCGAGGCACCACGTCGTCACAAAGCGGTAGTCCGCCATGACGCGACCGTAGCGGCTCGGCTCCACGGCGCCGTCTCGGTCGCGGGTTGACGGCGACATGCGCCGTCAACCCGCGACGCGCCACGACCGCGCTAGCGCCCCGTCGGGTGCCAGACCGTCTTGAGCTCGAGGAACTTCGAGATGTCGTACGGGCTCTGCCCGTCCGGGCGGCCGAAGACGACGCGCTTGACGTTGTCGGCCGCCGCGCGCTCGAGCTCGGCGTCGCCGCGGTCCAGGTCGAGCGCGTCGACGTCGAGGTGCGCCGCAAGGTGCGGCGCCAGCTCGTCGCGCAGGCCGGTCAGGATGTTCACGACGCCGGCAGGGACGTCCGACGTCTCGAGCACCTCGGCCAGCTCGACAGCCGCGCGCGGGTGCGCCTCCGACGCGATCACGACCGCCACGTTGCCGCCCGCCAGCACCGGCGCGAGGCGCGAGATCAACCCGAGCAGCGCCGGCTCGGCCGGCGCGACGATCCCGACGACGCCGGTCGGCTCGGGCACCGTGAAGTTGAAGTACGGGCCGGCGACCGGGTTCGACCCGCCGAGCACCTGGGAGAGCTTGTCGGTCCAGCCCGCGTACCAGACGACGCGGTCGATCGCGCGCTCCACCTCCTCCCTCCCCTCGCACAGCTCCGCCAGCTCGGCGGTCCGCGCCTCCATCATCTCGGCGACGCGGTAGAGCACCTGCCCGCGGTTATAGGCCGTCATGCCCGCCCACTTGGCCGCGGCGCCGCGCGCCGCGCGCACCGCGTCGCGCAGGTCCTTGCGCGAGCCGCGCGCGATGTTGTGACCCTCGGCCTCGTAGGTGCGGCCGGACTCGGAGCGCGGGAACGCGCCGCCCACGTAGAGCTTGTACGTCTTGCGCACGGGGACCCGCGTCATGGGGCGCCGCCGATGCCGAGGTCGTGCGGTGGCCGCACGGCGACGCGGGTCACGCGCCGCCGTCCTCGTCGAAGCGCAGGTAGGGCTCGAGCCCGTGCAGTCCGCCCTCGCGGCCGAAGCCCGACTCCTTGTAGCCGCCGAACGGCGACGTCGGGTCGAAGCGGTTGAACGTGTTCGCCCACACGACGCCGGCGCGCATGCGCTGCGCCATCCAGAGGATGCGCGACCCCTTCTCCGTCCAGATCCCGGCCGACAGCCCGTAGGCCGTGTTGTTGGCCTTCTCGACCGCCTCCTCGGGCGTGCGGAACGTCAGCACCGACAGCACCGGCCCGAAGATCTCCTCCTGGGCGATCCGGTGGCTCTGGGCGACGCCGGTGAACACGGTCGGCACGAACCAGTAGCCGCGCTCGGGCAGCCGGCACGGCGGCTGGTAGATCTCGGCGCCCTCCTGCTCGCCCGCCGCGACGAGCTCCTCGATCTTCTGCAGCTGTGCCGCCGAGTTGATCGCGCCGACGTCGGTGTTCTTGTCGAGCGGGTCGCCGACGCGCAATGTCGACAGCCGCCGCTTGAGCTTCTCGACCAGCGGCTGCTCGATCGACTCCTGGACGAGCAGGCGCGAGCCGGCGCAGCAGACGTGGCCCTGGTTGAAGTAGATGCCGTTGACGATCCCCTCGACGGCCTGGTCGAGCGGCGCGTCGTCGAAGACGATGTTCGCGGCCTTGCCGCCGAGCTCGAGCGTCAGCCCCTTGCCCTTGCCGGCGAGCTCGCGCTGGATCGCCTTGCCGACCTCCGTC
>Ga0126313_10000836_pt1 | contig 15365 bp, 12 predicted proteins | sample Plot105A_FD_89954 | JGI IMG/M metagenome (GOLD analysis project Ga0126313, IMG submission 89954) | Serpentine soil microbial communities from UC McLaughlin Reserve, CA, USA - Plot105A | ecosystem: Environmental > Terrestrial > Soil > Grasslands | place: USA: UC McLaughlin Reserve, Lake County...
CGATGCAGGTCGATGCCGACAGAATTCATCGGTGGGCCTCCTTCGATCCGGATCCAGTTGCGCCCGGTGGCATAGCGCCCCGGGCACCGGAGCGCTAGGAGGCCCGCTCCTTCATGGCATCAACCGGCGAAAGTGGCCCAGTTTTCGACCGGCCTTGACAACCACGACATGAGTTGCATCACGTACTAGGTTGAGTTACCGGCCCGTGGCCTCGCGCCGGGCGAACGGTGAAGAGCGGGTGTCTTGAAGGGCTGCAGCCCTCGATGGTCGAGAAGAAGCCTGGGTTAGATACGGAAATGCGCCGCGGTGTCGATGTTCATCAGGTCAATGAGCAGGCCCCAGGGTTATTCGCCAGACCAGAAGAGCGCTCAGTCGAAGCGTTCGACGAAGTCCTTGCGTCGAAATCAACGACTTCATACTCAGGCGCAATGTGAGAAGTGAGCGCCGGGCCGTCTTGGCGCTAAAGCGGAGACTCCGACTTGCCGAGTGGCAAGCGGCCACCGACATGCCCGGGACGATCCCTACGGGCTAGACGCCGATTACGACGGCGTGGCCTGCGAGAGCTAGGGGCCTACCGCCCGAACCGCCTCCGCATCGCCCGCCGCTTCGCCGCCTCGACCTTCCGGTGGCAGCGCCGGCAGAGCGGGACGCCCTCCTGCTCGTCGAGGTGGTGGGCCTCAATACCCTCGGTCGCGCCACAGGCGAGGCAGCGCTCGCCGTACCGCTTGAGGGTCCGCTTGCGGAACGCTGCCTGGGGGTCGCTGGAGCGCGTGCTCCCCGGGTAGCGGGGCCGGTGCGCGGGCAATAGCTGCCGATCGGGGACCAGCCGCCCGCAGGTTAGGCAGGGACGCTGAGGCATCGACTACCGATCGGTGTCTTCGCGGTCGGCGGCCACCAGTGTCCTCGAACTGCTGCTGGCCTGGGATCTGAGGCTCCCGCCTCATGCGGCTCAGGACCTCATACAAGTCGCCAATGCCACCTCGCGGTCGGCTCGCCTTGCTCGGAATGTGCCGACCGAGGGCGAGGCCAATCCCGAAGATCAGGAGCGCGAGTCCCACCACCGCCAATGCCCGCTCGCCATGGAAGTTGATTGACAGCGGCTGATCCTGATTCTCCTCGCCCTGCGCCCACCACCCTCCCGCGCTCGCACCGCCAACGGCGATGCATATGACGGCGAGGCCGCCGGTGAAGTTGCGCCACTTCTCGCGCCGCCGCTTCGTGTCGGCGTCCCGAGCGCGCTCGGCCTCCTGCGCTTCCTCCCAACTCATCCTCGGCTCCATGTTGCGCATCATCTCAGCGATGCACGGGATCGTCGTGCATCGAATGTGCATCGAAACGGTGCTCCGCATGAACACGAATAGCCGCGCAAGCTGGCTTCGGCCTACCGTTTGCGGGGCTATGCAGAGCAGTGCGGGGCACTCAACCGCTGACCGCGACTGGTTCAAGGCCAACCGCGCCCGTTACGAGGCGTACCTGCTGGAGCCCGCGCGCGAGCTCGCGGAGAACCTGGACGACCTCGGGGAGCCGCGCTTCTTTCGGCCGTACAACGACACGCGCTTCCACGTGCGGCCGCCGATCAAGGAGCAGCTCGGCGTCGCGATCGGCTATGGCGAAGCGGGCGGGTTCTACTTCGAGCTGTCCCTGGACGGCCTGCTCGTGGCCGCCGGGATGCACCAACCCGCGTCAGACCAGCTCGGGCGCTTCCGCGCGGCGCTCGACGACGCTCGCCGCGCGAGCGGGTTCGAAAAGGCGGTGGCGGTGGCGACGGCCGCGGGCCTGGCGGCGCCGGAGCCCGAGCTCAGGCGCGCACCGCGCGGCTACTCACCGGATCACCCGCGCATCGACCGCCTGCGGCTGAAGGAGCTCACCGTCTACAGGCGCCATGTACTCGAGCCGTGGCTTCACGAGCCGGAGTGCGACGAGCGGGTCCGGCGGGAGCTCGAGGCGGCGCGGCCGCTCGTGGAGTGGCTGAGAGAGCACGTCGGGCCGTCGCAGCGCTCCCGCGCCTGAGGGTTCAGGCTGCGCTCAGCTCGTAGGTGCCCGGGTCGATCCGCGCCGTGCGCCGCCGATAGCTGGTCCAGAGCCACGGCCACTGGTTCGGATCGTTGCCGTTCTCGTCGACGTACCAGTTCGTGCAGCCGCTGTGCCAGACGGTCCCGCTGAGGGCGGCTCGCAGCTCGCGGTCGAATGCCTCGGCCGCCGGCCGGCGGACCTCGATCCGGCGCGCCCGAGAGCGCGCGAGCTCGTCGAGGGCCGCGATCACGTGGGTCATCCCGGCCTCGATCGTGTAGATGACCGAGCCGCTACCCCCGTTCGTGTTGGGCCCGTAGAGCAGGAACATGTTGGGGAAGCCGGGGACGCTCATCCCGAGGTAGGCGCGCGCCACGTCGGCCCACTCCTCCGCGAGCGTCCGCCCGCCGGCGCCGGCGACCTCCATCGGGGCCACGAAGCCGTGCGAGTTGAATCCCGTCGCGAGCACGAGGACGTCGATCGGGCGCTCGGTCCCGTCTTGCGTGCGAATCGAGCTGGCCGTCACCTCGGCGATCCGGTCGGTGACGAGCTCGACATTGGGCTCGGCCAGCGTCTGATACCAGTCGTCGGTGAGCATGATCCGCTTGCAGCCGATCTCGTCGGTGGGGGTCACCTTGCGCCGGAGCTCGGGGTCCTCGATCGCACTGTTGATCTGGCGGCGGCCGATCGCGCGGAATGCCGGGAGTAGCCAGCGATGCTTGGTCATCGCGGCCGCGGCGAGCTCCTGCACGCCGAAGATCACCGTCCGGTCGAGCCGCTGTAGCACCGGGAAGCGCTCGAAGAGACGCTTGGCGCGTTCCGAGTAGTCGAAGTCCATCTTCGGGATGGTCCAGCCCGGGGAACGCTGGTAGACGTCGACCCGCTCCACGATCGGCTGGATCTCAGGGACGACCTGGATGCCGCTGCAGCCGGTCCCCAGCACGGCCACGCGCTTCCCGGCGAGATCCACGTCGTGCCGCCATTCGGCGGTGTGGAAGGCGGGACCCTCGAAGCTGTCGAGTCCCGGAATCGGTGGCACCTTAGGGACGGAGAGCTGGCCGCACGCGGTGATGAGGACCTCGGCCTCGTGATCCCCGGCGGCGGTCGCGAGCCGCCATCTGCCGCGCTCCTCGTTCCAGGTTGCGCGGGTCACCTCGGTGCCCGTCCGGATGCGCTCGAGAACGCCGTAGCGGCGGGCGACGTCCTCGAGGTAGGCCTGGATCTCGGCCTGAGGCCCGTAGCGACGGGACCAGCTTGGGTTCGGCTCGAACGAGAACTCGTAGAGGTGCGAGGGGATGTCGCAGGCCGCGCCCGGATAGGTGTTGTGGTGCCACACGCCACCGATGCGCTCGCCGCGCTCGAAGACGCTGACGTCTTGGTAGCCGGCGCGGCGGAGCATCACGGCGGCGCCGACACCGCCGAAGCCGGCGCCAACGACGGCGATCGAGCGTGATGCAACCGAGTCCACGCCTGGGAGACTAGCCGCGAGCCCGCGCCGGGCGGCGTCCTTCAGCGCCGACTCAGCCGGAGGACGTCGTCGTCGGAGTCGTCGGGGCGAGCGAAGCGGGTGTTTACCGCATAGAGGAACTTCCGAAGCGGCGCAAGCCCCTCCCCGCGGCGTCCCTAGCTCCGTGACACGCCCATTTAGTCGTGGTCGCCGAGCCGTGTTAGGTTGGGCCCTCGTGGTTCGACGCCCACTGGCCCTCGGGCTCGCCCTCTGTGCGCTGTTGGAATTGCCAATCTCGCCCGGGGTACTGAGACGCTCGCGGTGATCGACTCGAACATGAGCGAGTTCCAGCCCTCGATCTCGCCGGACGGGACGAACGTTTGCTTCACGCGCTCGACCAACGGCTTCAACAACACCGCCGACGTGCTGGTCGCCCCGATCACCAATCCTCCATCCGGCGGGATCGTGGTTTCCAAGGACCCGGCGCTCGGCGACTACAACTGCACGTTCTCACCGGACGGCACGCTGGTCGCCTACGTCAACGGCACTTTCTCGTCAGGCCAGTTGGTGATGGTTCGCGCCAACAACACGAGCAGCTTCGCCATCCCGCTCGCCCAGGACCCGGGTGCCAACAACTTCGACGGCAACCCCGACTGGGCGCCCGATGGTCGTCCGCTCTGCCAGGACCGCACGGTGGCAACGACCGTGAACCGCCCCGTGACATTCCAGGTCGAGTGCACAGACACGGGACCCGCGTACGAACAGAGCGAGGTGAGGGAGTTCAACGGCACGAGTCCCACGAGAGGCACCCTCACGCAGAACCTCGCCGGAGACCCCTTCACCTACACCCCGAACCAGGGCTTCACCGGTACCGACTCCTTCGAGGTCAGGAGTTTCGACGCCTTCGGCTTCGGGACCGACGTCGGCACCCTCACGATCAACGTGTATCCGAAGTGCGGCGGCAAGACCGCCACGATCGCCGGCACCCCCGGCAGCGACACCCTCGTCGGAACCAGCGGCAGGGACGTGATCATCGGCCTCGGAGGCAACGACAGGATCCGCGGCAGTCGCGGTACGGACGTGATCTGTGGCGGCTCAGGCCGGGACCGGATTGGCGGTGGCAGCGGCAACGACAGACTGGGCGGTGGCTCCGGGAAGGACCGCCTGTCCGGGAACAGCGGCAAGGACCGCGTGTCCGGGAACAGCGGGAACGACAGCTTGTCCGGCAACCGCGGGAACGACTCCCTGAACGGAGGCTCCGGTCGGGACAACCTGAACGGCGGCTCTGGGCGTGACAGGCTCAAGGGAGGCTCGGGTCGCGACAGGTTGAGGGGAGGCTCGGGCCGGGATCGGCTGAACGGTGGATCCTCGCGAGACGCCTGCCGGGGCGGTGGAGGTCGCGACCGAGCGTCGCGCTGCGAGCGTCTCTCGAGCATTCCCTAGTCAGCGCCCCCTCTCGCTCCTCCCTGGGCGGAAATGGAGCTGGGTAGGGAGAGGGACTCGAATCTCGCCGGTACCCTCGCCCGCCGGTCGGGGTTCGTCGCCGCTCGGCCGCAGGGATGCCAGTTAGCCGGGCTGTGGGCCCGGCTAACTGGCACCCCGAAGCTCGTGGCCGCTGAGCATGCGAGCCGCGGCCGCCCAACCGAAGCAGAGGGTCTTCGCCGTGATCGACCCGCGAACGCAAGCCCCGAGGCCGGTGACCCCTAGGAGGCCGCGCCGTCCCCTGCCCGCCGCAGCAGCTCTGCCCGCACGAACTCGTCCAGGTCGCCGTCGAGCACGGCTTGGGCGTTGCGCACTTCCACGTTCGTGCGGTGGTCCTTGACCATCGTGTACGGGTGGAGGACGTAAGAGCGGATCTGGGAGCCCCAGCCCACGTCCTGGGCCTCCCCCTTCTCCCTGGCGATCTCGTCGCGGCGCTTCTGCTCCTCGAGCTCGAGCAGCTTGGAGCGCAGCATCGCCATCGCGGTCGTACGGTTGGCGGACTGCGAGCGCTCGTTCTGGCACTGGACGACCACGCCGGTCGGCTTGTGGGTGATGCGCACCGCCGAATCGGTCTTGTTCACGTGCTGGCCCCCCGCGCCAGAGGCCCGGTAGGTGTCGACCTGGAGGTCGTCCGGGTCGATCTCGATCTCGACGTCGTCCTCGACAAGCGGCGCCACCTCGACGCCGGCGAAGGCCGTGTGCCGCCGTGACTGCGCGTCGAACGGCGAGATCCGGACGAGGCGATGGACGCCCTTCTCCGCCGAGAAGAGGCCGTAGGCGTTCTCGCCGCGGGCGATGAAGGTGGCCGACTTGATCCCGGCCTCTTCCCCCGGCGAGGCCTCCTTCAGCTCCACCTTCATCCCGCGCCGCTCGGCCCAGCGCATGACCATGCGGAGGAGCATCTCCGCCCAGTCCTGGGAGTCGGTCCCGCCGGCGCCAGCGTTGACCGTCACCACGGCGTCGCCCGAGTCGTATCGCCCCGGGAAGAGCCGCCCCTCCTCGAGTTCCGCCAGCCGCGCCTCGATCAACTTGCGCTGGTCCTCGAGCTCGGAGGCGATCGACTCGTCCTCGGCGGCCATCTCCTCCAGCGCCTCGAGGTCGTCCACGTCGCTCTCCAGGAAGCGGAAGGACTCGAGCCGGCGCGTCACCGATGAGTGCTCGGCCGAGACGCGAGCTGCCCGCTGCTGGTCGCCCCAGAAGCCGGGCGCCTGCATCTCCTTCTCGAGCGCCTGTAGGCGCTCGGCTAGCGAAGCGGGGTCAAAGGTAATCCGCGAGCAGCTTCAGCTGGTCGCGGAGGCCCGCGGCGGAGCTAGCCACGGTCGAGCCCTGGTCCTGAGGACTGAGGAGTGAGGACTGAGGACTGGCCGCTAGGCGCCATGACACTTCTTGAATTTCTTGCCCGAGCCGCACCAACAGGGATCGTTGCGCCCGATCTTCTCGTGCTCGTCGAGCCGGCGGGTCTCGACGGGCTGGGGCAGCGCGACCTCGTCGCCGGCCATGTCGGCCGCGTCCTGGGCCCCCGCCGGGACCGTCGCGGCCTCCCCCGCGGCGGCCGCGATCGCCGCCTGGCCGGCCGCCGCGTGACCCCCCGCGTAGCTGTAGGAGCCGGTGTTACCGCCGCCGACCGCCCAGGATGGGCCGGTCGGCTGCTGCTGCTCTTCAACCTCGACCTCGACGTTGAAGATGTAGCGCGCGAACTCGTCCCAGATGTTGTTCATGAGGGCGGTGAACATCTCGAAGCCCTCGTTCTTGTAGGCGACGAGAGGATCGATCTGCGCGAAGCCCCGCAGGTGGATGCCCTCGCGCAGGTAATCCATGTCGTGCAGATGCTCGCGCCAGCGCTCGTCGATGATCTGGAGCAGCATGAAGCGCTCGAGTGCGCGCATCAGCTCTTCCCCGAGCTCTCCCTCGCGCTCGTCGTAGGCCTCGACCACGTCCTGCCGGAGCCGCTCGACGAGGGTCTCGCGGTCCACCCCCTCCTCGATGTCCTCTAGCTCGTAGGAGAGCGGATAGAGCTGCTCGAGCTGCGTGAACAGCGCGTCCAGGTCCCAGTCCTCCGCATACTCGCCCTGCATGTACTCACGGCAGACGCGCTCGACCGCGTCGGCGATCTGGGTGCGAGCGATATCGGACATGTCCTGTCCCTCGAGGATGCGGTCCCGGTACTCGTAGATGATCTCCCGCTGCTGGTTCATCACGTCGTCGTACTCGAGGACGCGCTTGCGGATCAGGAAGTTCTGCTCCTCGACCTTCTTCTGAGCGTTCTCGATCTGCTTCGAGAGGATCTTCGCCTCGATCGGCTCCTCCTCACCCTCCTCGGAGACGGGACCGAGGCGATCCAATATCCGGTAGATGCGATCGCCCGCGAACAGGCGGACGAGATCGTCCTCCGCCGAGAGGTAGAAGCGCGACTCGCCGGGATCGCCCTGGCGGCCCGAGCGGCCGCGCAGCTGGTTGTCGATCCGCCGCGACTCGTGGCGCTCGGTGCCGAGGATGAAGAGACCGCCGGCCTCGAGGACCGTCTCGCGGTCCTCCTCCACCTGCGCCTCGATCTTCGGGAAGACCTCGTCCCAGGCCGCCGCCCACTCGTCGCTGCCCGGCTCGAGGCCCCGCTTCCCGAGCTCGCGGTGCGTGAGGTGCTCCTCGTTGCCGCCCAGCATGATGTCCACGCCGCGGCCGGCCATGTTGGTCGCGATCGTGACGGCCTTGGACTGCCCGGCCTCCGCGATCGTCTCGCCCTCCCGCTCCGCATGCTCGGGCTTTGCGTTCAGCACGGTGTGCGCGATCCCACTCCTCTTGAGGCGCTCCGAGAGCAGCTCGGAGACCTCGACCGAGATCGTGCCGACCAGCACCGGCTGCCCCTTCATGTGCCGGTACTCGATCTCACCCAGCACCGCGCCCCACTTGCCTTCCTTGGTCTTGTAGATCTGGTCGTTGTGGTCCCGGCGGATCATCGGCTCGTTGGTCGGGACCTCGACCACCTGCAGCTCGTAGATCTTCATGAACTCGGTGGCCTCGGTGAGGGCCGTGCCGGTCATTCCCGCGAGCTTGTCGTACCGGCGGAAGTAGTTCTGGTAGGTGATCGTGGCAACCGTCTGGTTCTCCTCCTGGATCGGCACGCCCTCCTTGGCCTCGACGGCCTGGTGCAGGCCCTCCGACCACCGGCGGCCCTCGAGGATGCGACCGGTGAACTCGTCGATGATCTTGACCTCCCCGTCGATCACCCCGTAGTCGACGTCCCTCTTGTAGAGCGACTCGGCCTTCAGGGCCTGCTGGAGGTGGTTGACGAGGTTGCCGTACTCGGCCTTGTAGAGATTGTCGATCCCGAGGAACTTCTCGGCCTTCTCGACGCCGCGCTCGGTGACGGCGACGGTCTTGTGCTTCTCGTCGGGCTCGAAGTCGAAGTCGGCGACCCAGTCCCGCGACTTCGCCTCGAGTCCGTCCGGCTTCTTCCCCGCCTCCATCATCGGGGCGAGCTTGGCGAACCGGTAGTAGGTGTCGGCGGCCTGCTCCGGCTGACCGGAGATGATCAGCGGCGTTCGGGCCTCGTCGATCAGGATGTTGTCGACCTCGTCGACGATCGCGTAGCCGTGCCCTCGCTGGACCTTCTGCTCGGCCTCCACGGCCAGGTTGTCGCGCAGGTAGTCGAAGCCGAACTCCGAGTTCGTGCCGTACACGACGTCCCGCGAGTAGGCCTCCTGCTTATCGATGTCGTTCTGCTGCGACTGGATGACGCCGACCGTGACGCCCATCAGGTCGTAGATGGGCTTCATCCAGTTGGCGTCACGGCGGGCCAGGTAGTCGTTGACGGTGACAAGGTGGATGCCCTTGCCCGGCGCGGGTCTGCCGTTCTCGTCGCGCGCGCCGAGCGCGTTCAGGGCGATCGGCAGCGTGGCTGCAAGGGTCTTGCCCTCGCCCGTCTTCATCTCGGCGATCGAGCCGTCGTGGAGGACCATGCCGCCGATCAGCTGTACGTCGAAGTGGCGCTGTCCGAGCGTACGCTTGGAGGCCTCGCGGACGAGAGCGAAGCACTCGAACAGCAGCTCGTCGAGGGGCTCGCCGCCCAGATGCCGCTTGCGTAGCCGCTCGTAGCGCTCGCGCAGCTCTTCGTCGGTCTCGAGCTCCAGCTCGGGCTCGAAGTCGTTGATCCGCGAGACGCTCTTCTCGAAGGTCTTGAACTTCTTGCCCTCGCCAACGCGCAGGGCCCGGTCGATGATCGACATCCGAGCTACGGTAGCAAGGGTCCCGGGGCCGGATGGGGGCCTATACGCCGTCTGCCGGCTAGGCCGTGCGAGGCTGCGTTGCCTTGGCGCTCTCCCGCCGGCGGCGGCGCTTGTCGCGATGCCGCTTCACCTGGCGGGCCAGGTCTTCCGCGACGAGTTTGATCGAGTGACCCATGTCATCCGAGCGCTCGCGGGCGTGCAGCGTGACCCCCTTGAGGTGCAGCGTGACCTCGGCAATCTGAGAGTCGCGGATCGAGGGGTTGCGCTCCTCCTTGAGCTCGATCTCCAGCCGTGCGAGAGGAGAGACCTGCCGCGCCACCTTCCCGAACTTCTTCTCGACCCTGTTCCTCAGGTCGTCCCCCACCGGCACGTTGCGCCCCTTGATCTCGATGCGCATGCGGCCCTCCTCGGATCGCTGTCGCGGGTGAGACGGATGGTAGTCCCGGCACAGACGGAGCGCCAGCCGCCGGGCCTGCCCCCCGTTAGCGGCCGAGGGTGCGCGCGTAGGCCAGCGCCGCCACATCTCGCGTTCCGCCGGCGCGGAGCGCGCTCGCGCAGGCGGACAGGGTGCCGCCCGTCGTGATCACGTCGTCCACCAGCAGAGCCCGGTGCGGAGCGTCGAGGTCGCGGCCGACGTGGATCGAGTCGCGGACGGCTGTCAGCCGCGCCACGCGATGGCGGCCGACCTGAGGCGCGCCGCCGCCCCGGCGCTCGAGGCACGGCATGCACGGGAGCCCGGTCCGGCGCGCCACCGACGCCGCGAGCCGCTCCGCCTGGTTGAAGCCACGCTGCCGGAGCCTGACGGGGTGGAGTGGGACCGGCACGAGCACAGCCCGCTCGAGCAGCCTGGTCGGGGCGCCCGCGGCCATCTGAGCCGCCATCGGCTCGGCCACCCCGGCGGCGCCCCGGAACTTGAGCGCCTGCACCAGGGCCCTCGCCGGTCCCTCGTAAGCGACCGGCGCCCAGGCCGGCACGCCCGCCACCGTGACCGCCTCCGGCCCCAGCCAGCGCAAGCGCAGCCGACAGCGGGCGCACAGCGGCGCACCGGCGGGAGCCAGGCGGCCACAGCTCCAGCAGAGCGGCGGCGCGACGATCGACAGGAGCCACTCGAGCGCCATGCAGCCAGGGTTCCGGCCCGTCGCCGAACTGCAGCCGCGCGCTGCGACAATCCCGCGCGTGTCTCGTGACATCCACGCGACGGCCGCCGACGCGTGACGCACCCACGCATCCACTGGCTCCCGGACCCCGCGGTGCTCGCGCCGCTCGCGCTGCTCGTCTTCGTCTACGTGCGCCGCTTCCGGGCCGCGCGCCGTGAGGCGAGAGGCAGGGGCGCCGGGCCCCTCCAGGCCGCCGCGTTCGCAGGCGCGATGCTCGCGCTGCTTGCCGCCCTGGTCTCGCCGATCGACGGTCTCGGGGAGGACTACCTGTTCTCGGCGCACATGCTCCAGCACGTACTGCTGGGGGACATCGCGCCGCTGCTGCTCCTGCTGAGCCTCTCGCGAGTGATCATGCGGCCGGCCACTCGCCGCCTGACGTCGATCGAGCGCGCAATGGGGCCGTTCGCGCATCCGCTCACGGGTCTGCTCGCGTGGCTGCTGCTGATGTACCTCTGGCACGTGCCGGCGCTGTACGACGCCGCGCTCGAGCACTCGGGCCTGCACCTGCTCGAGCACATCTCCTTCTTCGCGGCCGGGGTCGCCGTCTGGTGGCCGCTCGTCGAGCCGGTGCCGATGCGCCGCCCGCTGAGGGGCCTGTGGCCCATCGCCTACGCGGGGGCCGCCAAGTTCGGCCTCGCCGCGCTCGGGCTGTACCTCACCTGGTCGGGGACCGCCATCTACACCTACTACGAGAACGTGCCCCGCATCTGGGGGCTCTCCCCGGTGGAGGACCAGAACGTGGGCGGGGCGCTCATGATGGCGGAGCAGTCGCTCACATTCGTGATCGTCCTCGTGGCGGTCTTCGTGCGCATGCTGGCGCGCTCCGAGGAGGAGGAGCGCCGGCGCGAGCGGCTAGAGGACGCCGCCGCCGTCCAATGAGCGCCACCCGCTCGCGGGCGGCCGCGAAACGCCCGCCTCCGCCGGGATCGTGACCCGCCCTGCTCGGGACGTCGTCCTGCGGCGGCGGCGCTAGGGTAGCCGCATCGATGGACTGGCGATCGAGACGGTCCGCGAGGCGGACCTCGAAGAGCTGCTTCCGCTCGTCCGGGCCTATTGCGACTTCTACGCGGTCGCTCCCCCGGACGAGGGCCTGCTCGCCCTATCCCGTGCTCTGATCGCCGATCCGGAGGGCGAGGGCGTCCAGCTGATCGCCCGCGACTCGGAGGGCAGGGCCGTGGGCTTCGCAACCCTCTTCTGGACCTGGTCCACGCTCAGCGCTTCCCGCATCGGGATCATGAACGACCTATACGTCGAGCCCGACGCTCGCGGCAGCGGGGTCGCCGAGGCACTCATCTCCGCCTGTCACAGCCGCTGCCGCGACCGGCGCGCCCGCTGGCTGTCCTGGCAAACCGCCAAGGACAACCTGCGCGCGCAAGCGGTCTATGAACGTATGGGGGCCACGCGCGAGGAGTGGGTAGACTACTCGTTGGAGGTGTAAGGGCTGGCGGCTAGATGGCTGCCGCCGCGCTGGGGATCGGGTGGTTCGCCCGGAACACGTCATCCGGGTCGTACCGCGCCTTCACCTGCTGCAGGCGCTCGTAGGCGTCGGGCGGGTAGTACATGCGCGGGTCGGTCGGCGCCTCCGTGAAGTTGCCGTACTTGACGCCCGAGTCCCACGGCGCCAGGGCCTGCGTCACGACGTCGGCGTGGCTGGATACCGCCGCGGCCATGTCCGCGTCCATCGCCATGCCGACGGCGAACATGGCGAATGACTGATTAACGCCCGCGAGCGCCCCGGCATCCGGCGCCGGCTGCGCGAGCGCGCCGCCTAGCTGGCGCAGCTCCACCGAGAGGAGGGGCGACCCCGATCCCGGGCCCGCGGCCTCCACCAGCGCGTCGATTGCCTCCGACGGCAGCTCCTCCAGCATCTGATGGCCGCTCAGCGCCGGAACCGGGTCCTCCGGATCCATGTGCAGGTAGCCCAGAGCGGCCGGGGGGACCGACGCGAAGGTGTCCATCTCCGGGCCCAACTCGCCGAGCGGGCGGAGCAGCTCCGCTCCGGCGTCCTCGGCGCCCAGATAGACGGCCTCGATGACCGCGAGCTTGCGTCCGCGGACCGGCTCCGGGACGTCAGGCAGAGGCGGGACCTGCAGGATGCGCCCCAACGAGCTCATCTCGGTCGGGAGGCCGGGCAGCCACTCGCGCCAGGCATGCAGGATGTCGTCAGAGCGCTCCCAGGGCCACACCAGCATTCCCGCATAGAGCTCCGGAACCGGGTAGAGCTCGAACTCGAGCGCGGTAACGGCCCCGAAGCTGCCACCCCCGCCGCGCAGCGCCCAGAAGAGGTCGGGTTCGTTCTCCTGGTCGGCTCGCACCGACTCGCCATCCGCCGTTACGAGCTCGACGGCGTGAACGCTGTTGCACGCCAGTCCGTGCTTGCGCGCGAGCCAGCCGTGTCCTCCACCCAGGGTATAGCCGACGATCCCGACCTCCGCCGAGGACCCCGCGAGCGGGGCGAGCCCCTCCTCCGACATCGGGCCGCTGACGTCGCGCCACTTGGCCGCCCCCGCCACCCGGGCCCGGCGGCCACCGGGGTCGAGCTCTGTGCCGACCATGCGCACGGTCTTCAGCAGCAGAGTGTCATCCTCCACCGGAGAGAGAGCGCCCGAGTTGTGCCCCTCCGCCTGCACCGCGACCCGCAGACCCGACTCGCGCGCGAACCGCACGACCTTGGCGACCTCGCCGGCGCTCGCCGGCAGCGCCACAATCGCGGGCCGCTGGTCGAAAGCCAGGTTCCACGCGGCGCGCGCCGAATCCCAGCCCTCGTCGCCGGCCCTGACGACCATGATTCCGGACAGCAGGCCGTTCTCTGCCATCGAGTTGTACCTCCGTGGTCGCGAGATCGGGGGGGCGAGGCCCACCCTATGACGGCTCGGCGGCCCGTGCCAGTCCAGCCCAGGAGGCGAGGTATTCCTCCTGTTCGGGAGTCAGCGTGTCGATCTCCACGCCGAGCGACTCCAGCTTGAGGCGCGCTATCTCCTCGTCGATCTCCTTGGGGACGGCGAGCACCCCCGGCCCCAGCTCCTCGCGGTGGCGAAGCAGATGCTCGACGGCCAGCGCGAGGTTCGCGAAGCTCATGTCCATGGCCGCGGCCGGATGCCCCTCGCCGGCCGCCAGGTTGACGACCCGGCCGCGCGCCAGCAGGTTGAGCCGCCGTCGATCAAGCTCGTACTGCTCCACGAGGGGTAGGACCTCACGGGGCGGGCCGCTCGCCAGCTGGCGCAGCGCGTCGAGGTCGATCTCGACGTCGAAGTGGCCGGCATTCGCGAGCACCACCCCGTCCTTCATTCGCTCGAAGTGCTCGCGCCGCAGGACCCCCCGCGACCCGGTCACGGTCACGAACAGATCCCCCTGCTCGGCGGCTTGGAGCGACGGCATCACCTCGAAGCCGTCCATGCGTGCCTCGAGCGCCCGCAGGGGATCCACCTCGCAGACGACCACCGCCGCCCCGGCTCCCCGCGCGCGCTGGGCGATCCCCTTGCCGGTCACCCCGTAGCCCAAGAGGACGAGGGTGCGGCCGGCCAGCAGGAGGTTCGTGGCGCGCAGGATGCCGTCGAGCGCCGACTGGCCGGTGCCGTAGCGGTCGTTGAACGTGCGCTCGGTGCGCGACTCGTTGACCGCCATCACCGGGCAAGCGAGTCGGCCGTCCGCCTCGAGCCGACGCAGTCGCAGCAGTCCCGTCGTGGTCTCCTCGACGCCGCCGATGCACCCCTCGAGCACATCGCCGCCGCGTTCGTGTATGTGCACGAGCAGGTCGGCGCCGTCGTCCAGGGTCAGGCCCGGGCCCCACTCGGCGAGCGACGCCACGTGGCGCGCGTAGGTGTCCACGTCCTCGCCGCGGCGAGCCAGCACCGGCACGTGGTCCTCCCCGACGAGAGCGGCGGCCACCTCGTCTTGCGTGGTCAGAGGGTTGGCGGCGCACAATGCGGCCTCCGCGCCACCCGCGAGCAGCGTACGCGCCATGTTCGCGGTCTCCGCGGTCACCTGAAGACACGCCGCCACGCGAACGCCGTCGAGCGGCCGCTCGCGTGCAAAGCGCTCGCGAATGGAGCGCAGCACGGGCATCTGGCCCTCCGCCCACTCGATCCGGGCTCTACCGGCGCCAGCCAGACCCGGATCGCTGATGTCTGGCCGGAGAGTGGTCACGGGTCAGATTGGCTGGCAGCTGGCAGTGCGCCGGCTTCGCCGGCTGCGGCTGGCAGAGCCGCAACCCCACACGCTCTGCCAGCTGACAGCTGCCAGCTAATACCGGTATTGCTCCGACTTGAACGGCCCTTCAACCGGGACCCCGATATACGCGGCCTGTTCGGGCGTCAGCTTCGTGAGCTTCGCCCCGAGGGCGTCGAGGTGGAGGCTGGCGACCTTCTCGTCCAGTTGCTTGGGCAGCACGTAGACCTGCGTGTCGTAGTCCTCGTTCTTCGTGAACAGCTCGACCTGGGCGATCGTCTGGTTCGTGAACGAGTTGGACATCACGAAGCTCGGATGACCCGTGGCATTGCCCAGGTTCAGCAGCCGGCCCTCCGACAGCACGATCACGGAGTGGGCCGGCCGGCCTCCGGCGGCAGGGAAGCGCCACTCGTCCACCTGCGGCTTGATATTGACGCTCTCGACGCCGGGTGTCACTGCCAGCCCGGCCACGTCGATCTCGTTGTCGAAGTGGCCGATGTTGCCCACGATGGCCTGGTGCTTCATGCGGGCCATCTGGTCGGCGGTGATGATGTCCCGGTTGCCCGTGGCGGTGATGAAGATGTCCGCCGTCTCCACCACGTCCTCGAGCGTTACCACCTGGTAGCCGTCCATGGCGGCCTGCAGGGCGCAGATCGGGTCGACCTCCGTGACCAGAACGCGGGCGCCCTGGCCGCGCAGTGACTGGCAGCAGCCCTTGCCCACGTCCCCGTAGCCGTTGATCACTGCGGTCTTGCCGCCGATCATCACGTCGGTGGCGCGGTTGATGCCGTCGATCAGCGAGTGTCGGCAGCCGTAGAGGTTGTCGAACTTCGACTTGGTCACAGAGTCGTTGACGTTGATCGCCGGGAACAGCAGGTC
>Ga0126313_10000837_pt1 | contig 15364 bp, 17 predicted proteins | sample Plot105A_FD_89954 | JGI IMG/M metagenome (GOLD analysis project Ga0126313, IMG submission 89954) | Serpentine soil microbial communities from UC McLaughlin Reserve, CA, USA - Plot105A | ecosystem: Environmental > Terrestrial > Soil > Grasslands | place: USA: UC McLaughlin Reserve, Lake County...
GGTTTCAGGCAGGGAGAGCAAGAGGTAACGGTAATGGCCGCGGATACCAGTTCTTACTGCATGGAGGCCGCCGGCGGCGGTGGCGCCACGTTCAGGATCACCCAGGACACAGGAAGGCCACTGGCGGGCGGATGCTAGGAACGCCAGCGCCCGTGACGCAAAGACTATTTGCAAGTGCGCATGCGCTCCCGCCGTTATCGGGTGCGTCGGCGGACGGATGGCACTCGCTTGCGACATTCGCTAACATACCAAGCGGGTCGACGGCGAATCTGGAGGGGGAGCCGTCGGCCCTCGTCTACCGGTAGGCTCTATTCGGGAAGCCGTCGCTCGATTGGGAGGAGGGATCGGCGGTAGCAGTGCGTAGGAACGTTCGACCCGTGGCGGCGGGCCAGACGTCTCAGCCTTTGCCCATTAGCATCTCCCTTATGCGCCGGCCCTCGCGGTGGCCACGGTAGTAGGAAAGCCTCTCCGGATAGTCGCTCCATGACGCGAGACCGTTGTTGGTCGCGAAGGTCTGCGTCTGCCCAAAACGTCCCTCTTCCCAGCCACTCCGGTACGCCGAATCCTCGCGACGAATCCCCGCCCCTTCGGCGGCCGTTTCACGGATCATTCCACACCTCCTAGGCGAGTGGCTCCTACAAGCATCATGTAAACACAAAAGATTCACAAATGTAAGGGGTGGCCTTAATAAAAACAAACAAAAGTTACAGGACTGCTATATATGGTGTCTCCTGGCACCCCGAACAGCAAAGATTGTGCTTTTCGATGCTATTTCGTCGCGCGAAAGTGGGTGCGACGTCCGAGCAGGAAAGTGAAGAGCAGTGCTCCGAGGAGGGCTGGGGCCGTCGTAGTGGAGAGGGCGGCCACCCCGGTCCAGAAGGAAGTGGCGATGATCGCGCTGTCCAGCAGGCCTGGTCTGGGAATCCTGGACCACCTCCCGGTGGCGAGGAGGAGGGCTGTGGCGAAAATTCCGGAGAGCAGCCAGCCTGCGTAGTTACTGAGTGGAACGCCGTAGTAGGCGCCGTCTCCTGGCCACACCCAGAAGCCGAGGGCTGTCGCGCCGGGGTCGATCACGGCATCCATCCAGACGAGGAGCATGGTGGCGCAGAGGACGTGGATGAGACGCGGGCGGGTCCCCCACGCGCCTGCCACCGCACCGACGACGAGCGGCGCGTAAGAGAGGGGTAAGAGGTAAGGGACGATCCCGGCAAGCTTGGGACCGAGGGCGTCGCCATAGTAGAAAGTGCCGTAGGGGAAGCCGGTCGTGACACCAAGAGCCTCTATGGCGTAGGCGAAAGCGGAGAGGGCAAGCAGCGAGAGCGTAGCCCTGCCTGGCCCGAGGTAGCGGAAGAGCGCGACGGCTGATGGCAGGGCGATAAGGAGGGTCGAGATGTAAGAGCCCACGCTCGCCCCTTCTATCTCCGGGTAGCGGACAGCGAAGAAGGCGGCAGCGAGGGAGATAACGCAGGCGAGGATCAGGGGTCGTGGCGTAGTGCGGCGAAGCTGGGTAAGCACCCTTGTAATGTTACAGCGGTTTTCGGAAGGAGACCTTCCGAAAACCGCGCTGTCAGCTATCAGCCATCAGCTTTCAGCTCTTTGTTCTTGCTGAAATGCTGACAAGCGAAGCCCGAAGGGCTGAGCGTGCTGACCAGCTGACATGCTGTAACTGCGGTTTGTGGGGGTGGCGCTGGTATATATTAGGGTCTGTGCTCCTGCGTCTGCTCTACATCTCGCGGCCTGTGCTCTGGATCAACACCGTAGGGCCGGCCACGGTCGGGATGTGGCTCACGGGGGATCTGTTCGCGTGGGAAGCGCTGCCGATCCTGTTGTGGCTGACGCTACCGTTCAATCTACTCATCTACGGTGTCAACGACGTATTCGACCAGGAGACCGACGCCAGGAACCCCCGCAAGGGGACCCTGGAAGGCGCGAGGATAGACGCTTCCGAGGTCCGTCCCGTCCTGTTCGGTGTCATCTTTACGAACGTGCCTTTCCTAGCCTACTCCTTCCTTTTCGTGCCTTCCTCCGCCATAGCCTGGATGTTTCTTTACGCGCTGCTCTTCGTGGGCTACTCGGTCCCGCCCGCGCGCTTCAAGGCCCGTCCCTACCTCGACTCTCTTAGCAATGCGGCTTACGCCTTCCCGCTTGTCTTCGTGCCGCTCGCCCTCGGCAGCGGACCCGTCTGGCCCGCCGCGCTCGGGCTGATGGCGTGGAGCGCGGCCAAGCACACTTTCGACGCCGTGCAGGACGTGGACGAAGACCGCAGGGTAGGCATCGTGACGACGGCGGTCCGGCTCGGCCCCAGCGGCGTCGTCCTGTGGAGCGGCGCTTTCTGGGCGCTCGCCACCGCTTGCTTCGCCCTCGTGAACGTACCCGTCGCGCTCGTCAATGCCGCGATAGCAGGCACGCTCTTGTATCTTTTGGGCCGGGATCCCACGCGCGAGACGGGACACCGCCTCTACAGGTACTCCATCGCCTTCCCCTACGTGGCAGGTACCGTGGCCGGCGTGCAGCTCGTCGCGGCGCTGTCTCTGGGGGCGTACCCGTGAGCCGCGTGGTCGTAGTCGGCGGTGGTATCGGCGGGCTTGCCGCGGCCGCCCTGATCGGGCGTTCGGGGCATGAGGTGACGCTGGTCGAAGCCAACTCCTGGCTCGGGGGGAAGAGTCGGCGCATCGAACTCGACGGCCAGCGAATGGATACGGGGCCCTCGCTCCTGACCTTCCCCGGCGTGTGGGAGGAGTTTTTGCGACGCTGGGACGCTGGCGGGGAAGAAGCAGCTGAGGTCGCGGGCCTGCGGCTGAAGCAGCTACCTGAAGTCGGACGGTATTACTATCGCGGTGAGACGACGTCGCTGCCCGTGGAAGAAGGCCATCGCTGGCATGCGGCGTGGGAGAGGTTCGCCGGCATACACGGCGGGCTTGGGCCCGAGATCACGCGGCTCTTGACGACCGACCCTGCGGACCGCAGGACCCTTCCTGCGCTGGGACGACTCCTCAGGACATACGGAGCCAGGCTGACGACCCGTTCCTATCTCGACAGCCTCTCGTGGCTGCCTGAGGGGCTCAAGGAGATCATCGCCATCCACACACTCAATGCCGGGGTGGCTCCGGCACGGACACCCGCGCTGTACGCGAGCATGCCCGCGATCATGACCGTCGACGGCGTTTTCGTTCCCGAGGGCGGCGTCTATGAGATCGTGCTCTCCCTCTACCGGCTCGCCCGACACGCCGGGGTCGAGATAGAGACGGGCGAGGCCGTATTACAGATAGCGCGCGGCAGGGTCGTGACGGCCAGCAGGGAATACAGGGCTGACAGGGTGGTGAGCGATCTCGATGCCGGCAGGTTGGAGGGCTTGCTCGATCCCGAAAGAGTGCGTGCGAAGGAGCGGCTGTCTTGCTCCGGGGTGGCGGTGTACGCGACGCTACGCGAGGAGTTGCCGGACGGAATAGCGACACACAGCGTCGTACTTCCCTCAGACCCTGGCGAGCTCTACCAGAGCCTCGAGGCCGGTGGTGAGCCCAGGGAGACGATGGCGTTTGTCAATTACTATCGTGGGGGTGAGATCTACCCGAACGACGCAGGGACGCTGGCCGTATTGCTCACGGCGCCGGCGAACGGGCGCGAATACGGCCTGGATGATGCGTTCGTCCGCCGGGAGCTCGAACGCGTCTCCCTCGCTGCCGGACTTCCAGAAGCGGCAGGCAGGTATTTCGATGAATACGAGGTCCTCGATCCTGCGTACTTCGGGGCCTGGGGGAGCGCGGGTGGGGCACTGTACGGTGCCTTACGTCCCTTGTGGAGGAGCGGACCCTTGCACCGGCCAGCCTACAACGATCGCAGGAGGCCATGGCTGTGGCGGGTGGGGGCTTCGGTACATCCAGGGGGCGGCATACCTGCCGTGCTCGGGGGGGCTATGATCTCGACGCAAAGAATGCTCCGGTCTCTGGCCGAGTCGGGGATGTAAGAGTATAGGAGGACTTACGCGATGAAATTGGGGAGCCAACGTGAACTGTTCGAGATGCCCGAGGACATCGTGTATCTGAACTGCGCTTACATGTCGCCGCAACTACGCAGGGCGAGGGAAGTCGGGGAGAGGGCCGTCTCGCGCAAGTCGCGGCCCTGGGAGCTTACGCCCGACGATTTCTTCGAGGAGGCAGAGGAGGTTCGCGCCCTCTTCGCGAAACTCGTGGGCGGGGATACCGGTGGCGTCGCGATCATCCCTTCCGTAAGCTACGGGATCTCCGTCGCAGCGGCGAACGTCTCGGTGCGGGAGGGCCAGAAGATATTGATCCTCGAGGACCAGTTCCCTTCCAACGTCTACGCGTGGCGCGTGCTGGCCGAGCAGAGCGGCGCCAGGCTCGTCACAGTACCCCGCCCCGAAGATTTCGACTGGACCAGCGCATTGCGCGAGGAGATCGATGCCGATACCGCCGTCGTGGCCATCCCGAACTGCCACTGGACCGATGGATCCCTCGTCGACCTTGTACGTATCGGCGAGAGCGTCCGCGAAGCGGGGGCCGCGCTGGTCGTCGACGCGATACAGTCGTTGGGGGCGCATCCCTTCGACGTCTCGGAGGTCAGACCAGACTTTCTGATCGCCGCTTCATACAAGTGGCTGCTCGGCCCCTACGGCATCGGGTTTATGTACGTCGGGGAGAAGTATCGGGAGGGCGATCCCATAGAGCACAACTGGATCAACCGCCGCGGAAGCCAGGACTTCTCGGGACTCGTGGCTTACGAAGATGCCTTCCAACCCGGCGCCCGGCGCTACGACGTCGGGGAGCGGAGCAACTTCGCTTTGCTCCCCATGGCGGCCGTGGCGCTACAGCAGCTCATCGACTGGGAGGTCGACAACGTCTCCGAGACCATCGGTGCTCTGACGGACCTCATAGAAGAGAAGACAGAAGAACTTGGTATCGTGGCGGTCCCGAAAGGGCGGCGGGCGAGACACCTGATCGGGTTGAAGCTCGGCACCGGGGCTCCTCACGATCTCGCCAGACGGCTAACGGATCATAACGTTTTCGTCAGTGTGCGCGGCGAGAGCGTGCGCGTCGCGCCCAACCTCTACAACACCGAAGAGGACGTCGATCGGTTCTTGGATGTCCTGGGGCGAGTGGTTGGCTAGGGCGGTTCGTAGATGGGCGGGTTTGCAATCTAGATGGGCGGGTTTGAAACCCGCCGCTACAGGGGGGCGCGAGGCGCGCTCGTAGGTTTTTCGCGCGCCGGCTGTTCGGGGGATAGAATCTGGCGGTCTGATATTGATTTGTTCGAGAGGAGATGGCGACGTGCGTATTGGTCTGCAGGTTCCGCGTTTTACCTGGCCGGAAGGCACAGTGGGGTTGGGTCCCAAGTTTGCCGAGATCGGCAGGACCGCTGATGAGGCCGGGTTTGCAAGCCTCTGGGTGATGGACCACTTCTTCCAGATAGAGGTCGTGGGTGAGGCGGAGGAGCCGATGCTGGAAGGCTACAGTGCCCTCAGTTACCTGGCCGCCGTCACCGAGAGGGCCATGCTAGGGACGCTCGTGACCGGCGTCCACTACCGTTACCCTGGCATCTTGGTCAAGACGGCCACTACGCTAGATGTGCTCTCGGGTGGCAGGGCCTATCTCGGTATTGGCGCCGGCTGGAACGAGCGCGAATCGCGGGGGCTGGGCGTACCTTTTCCATCTACACGAGAGCGCTTCGAGCGACTGGAAGAAGCCTTGCAGATAGCGCGCCAGATGTGGTCGGGGGAGGTAGAGCCTTACGAGGGCGAGCATTACCATCTCAGCGAGACGCTCAACAGTCCCCAGGCTCTCGGTGAGCCGCACCCGCCGGTTATGATCGGCGGCATGGGAGAGAAGAGGACGCTCAGGCTCGTCGCCCAGTACGCCGACGCCTGCAACCTGTTCGCCTACGGGGGTCCCGACCTGGTTCGCCACAAGCTCGACGTCTTGCGGGGTCACTGCGAGGACGTGGGTAGGGACTACGAGGAGATCGAACGCACCGCCCTCGGCACCGTCAACCTCGGCGAAGAAGGCATGTCGACGGAAGAAGTGATAGGCCTGTGCCGGGACATGAGCGGGGCCGGCATTCAGCACCTCATTTTCAACATGCCGAACGTGCACGAGATAAAACCGCTCGTGACCTTCGGGGAGGAGATCATCCCGGCCGTCGCAGAGTTGTAGCCTTCGGCAATCAGCGGTCAGCTTTTTGTTTTTGGCTGATTGCCGATAGTTTGCAAAGGGGTTCAACCCCTTTGTACACGGCTTTCACATGACGGGCCAGAGATCGGAGGGGCGCCTGGGGAACATGGCTTGCAGCAAGACTCGGGCGTCTCCCTCACCCGGTGAACAGTCGGCGAAGGCGCGGTCGAGCTCGTCGAGGGAGCGGTACCCGAACAGGAGTTGCAGGAAGGTCAGGTCAGGGAAGGCCGCATCGCCCGTCTCTTCGACCGTGGGGCTCCAGTCTTCTACGTTGCTCAGGCGTCCGCTTTCGAGCTCGAGACGGAAGCCATCACCGTAGAAGCTCACCTTTATCTCACCGGTGTGCCCGGCGGCCACTGAAGCGTCCAGCCTCTCTTCGAGCACCGGCGCTATGTGGTGAAGGAACCCGGGGAGGTCGGGCACGCGCACGTAGTAGGAGTAATGGTCGTAGCGGTCGAGCCTGTACAGCGGCGGCCCCGGGATGGTCTCGTAGAGGGGATGGTACTCGCCGAGCACGAACGTCAACGACGCGAGCCTCTCCTTCTCTGAAGCTTGTTTGTGCCCGATCTCCGCCAGCTCGCGAACTACGAACGGGGTAGCCTCCAGCCACGAGATGCCTTTCGCGAGCTCGTAGCCGTAGACCCGCATGGACTGATGTCGGAGGTCTCGCGCGAGGCCGACGTATCCTACAGGTTGGCCTTCCGCATCCTCGATTATCCTCATGTCCAGTGACTCGTCGCCTTCGGGGTCGCGCCCGGCGACCTCGTAGCGCCACAGCGCTTCATCGCGCGAGGAGGTGAGCAGGTAGCGCTTCCTGGCGCCGCCGTCCAGGTCCGAGAGGAACCGGGCGTCCGACGCCGTGGCGGGGCGCAGAGCATAGGAGTGGGGAGGGCGCCGGCCCTCTGCGGAGGTCGACGGCTCACCTGGGAGATCCTCGACGTAGAGCCGACGTCCCCCGTCCAGGTTCACGGCCATCTCGTAGCCGAACCGGCGATAGTAGTAGGGTATGCCGCCTATCGCCTGCATCAGGTGGCCGCGTTCCTCGCTCCAGCGGTGGAGTACCTCGAATTGATCCCTGATCAGGCCGCGACGGCGGTAGTCAGGGTGGGTGCCCACGAGCTCGGGCACACCGGCGTCGAACTCCAACCCTTCGTAGGAGAAGCGTTGTGGGATCAGACACGTCGAGGAGACTATGGAGCCGGTCCTGGTATCTTCGACCACGATGAAGTCCGAGGCGTCACAGGTGGGATGATCCGCCGACATCAGGTCACGCGTGCTGGCGGCTATACCAGGGTGGGGTTCCCTCTGGTCGAAATCGCCCGAGGAGAAGTGGATCCTGGCGTTGAACCAGGCCACCGCCTCGGCGTCTTCCCTCCTTGCCCGGCGCAGGGTCAAGCCACCGCCAAGATCCCTCGGCAGCGCAGAAAGGGTATGATCACGCTCTTTGCCGGTCATTGCTTCTACCTCATTCTGGCCTGCCCGCATTCTACCCAGCGCTCACCCGCTCGATGCTCGACCAGGGGAGGAACTCGTAGCCGGTCGGGTCCCCGCTCGGGTCCCTGGCGTCGAGGAGCAACCCGCTCTCATTCTGGTCGCAGACGTAGCCAGCAAGGTCGACCCCGGTCCTGGCCGCGACCGTGACAAGGCTCCCACGGCCAAAAAACCCCTCCATTCGCGGCGCGTCTTCCCGCAGGCTCTCCTTGCTCTCAGTACTTTCGCGTTCCACAGCGCCTCCTTCTAGTCTCGCATCCTACATACGAAAGGGTACAGTACAGTACGCGCCCTGTCGGGCGCTGGTCAGCAGTTCAGCACGCTCAGGCTTCGCCTTCGCTTGTCAGCACTTCAGCATTTCAGATTTTTGATCTTGCTGACGTGCTGATGGCTCGGCGCATTACGCTCACGCCTCATACGTGGCGCTGTAACAACTCTTCGATGGGGATCGCTTCGGTGAGGCCGGAGACGGGGTCTATGACGGCGTAGGTCGCTCCCGCTTCACGGGCTATGAGGGCGTGGCGCGTAAGGCCGTCCCTGTCTTCTATGGTCCCGAGGCTGCCCGGTAGGTCCAGATGCGCGGCCCTTTCGCGGAAATCGCCGGCATTCTCGGGTGAGCTGAAGAGCGGGGCTACCAGCACTTCCCCCTCCTCGATCTCGACGGAGACGAGGGGCGCCTCTCCCCCTTCGTCGGAGATTATGTACAAAGGGAAGGGGATCTCGCCGGCCAGCTCCTCCGCCTTCTGGGCCACGTCCCCGGCGTGGAAGAGGCCGGCGCCTCCCTCCGAGAGGACGAGCACGTAGTCCGCCCCGGAGAGCGCGAAGGATTCTACGGCACTCCAGTCGGAGAGCGCTCTCGGAGCCAGGCCAGATAGGTCCTCCATCCTGTGCGCGGCGGCACCTGCGGAGAACTCTCCTGCCAGCTCTCTGTCCGAGAACAGAGCACCGACCCTGGCCCTTTCGCCGCCGACTTCGGTCTCCTGGAAGACGTCATCTCCCTCGGGATCCACCAACTTGAAGAGCGGCGGGCGGGGGAGGTCATCGAGGGTCAGTTCGCGCCCGGTATCATCCATAATCCTCCTCCCTGCTTACGAGTTCTTTGGCCTTTCCGCGGGGGAAGAGCGTGGCCACAGCGAGGGCTGAGAGACCGAAGAAGAGCAGTACCCAGAACGCCGGACTGAGCGAGGCGGCCAGGGCGCCGGCCACCTCCGAATACGCCGCCTCGGGGATACGGCTGCGCACGGCCGGCTGCAGCAGGGCATTCGGGTCGGAGAGCAGACGCGCGAGGCCAGCGTCGCCCCCTGCCGCCCTATCGACGGCGGCCCTGTAACGCTCTCCGAGGGAAGCGTTCAGGAAAGCGCCCATCACGGCCACCCCGATCGAGCCTCCCACCGTGCGGAAGAAGACCACCGAAGAAGTGGCCACGCCGCGGCGACTCCAGGGCACGGCGTTCTGCACGCTGACGAGGTAGCTGGTGCTGGAGAAACCGAGACCGAGCCCGATCACCACGACGGCCACCACGATGTAGGCGAGGGAGGTTGCGCTGTCCATGGGCACACAGAGGGCCGTGCCGAGGGCGATCAGGGCCGAGCCGAGCAGGAGCGTCGCGCGGTATCCCGTAAGCAGGAGCAACCTTCCACCGACGAAAGATCCCACGGGCCACCCTATGGAGAGCGAGGCCACCGCCGCTCCTGCGGTTATCGCGGTGCCGCCGAGGGCGCCCTGAATGAAGAGCGGCACGTAGACAGAGACGCCGAGCAACACGCCGCCCATCGCCAGGTTACCGACGGAGGAGACCGCGATGATCCGCTGCGAGAACAGGTCGAGCGGGACCACGGGATCCACCGCCCGACGCTCGACCAGCACGAAGAGCGCGAGCACGGCCATCCCGCCGAAGAAGAGGGCGATGCTCGTCGCCGAGAGCTCCGTGGCACCACCACCCCCGAGCAGCGCGAGCAAGACTGCGACGAGGCCGCCCGTAAGAAGGACCGTGCCGAGGTAGTCGACGTTGCTATCGCGACGCTCGAAGGACTCGGTCAGGGTCGCGGCGAGGAGGATGGCGGCAACGATGCCGAAGGGCACGTTCACGTAGAAGACCCAGCGCCAGGAGATCAGGTCCGTAATAAACCCGCCGGCCGCAGGGCCGACCACGGCCGAGATGCCCCACACCGCCCCGAAGAGGCCCTGGATACGTGCCCGAGTTTCGAGCTCGAAGATGTCCCCGACTATGGTTACTGCAACAGGCTGCACGGCCCCGGCCCCGAGACCCTGGATCGTACGGAAAGAGATAAGGGCCGCCATGCTCTGCGAGGTGCCGGCGAGCACGCTCCCTAGCAGGAAGAGGAAGATCCCGGCCAGGTAGACGGGTTTTCTGCCGTAGGTGTCGGAGAGTTTACCGAAAACAGGTCCCGTTACGGTCGCCGCGAGCAGGTAAGAAGCGAAGGCCCAAGGGTAGAGTTCGAGGCCGCCAAGCTCCCCGATCACCGTCGGCATCGCCGTCCCCACGACCGTGGCGTCGAGCGCGGCCAGAAACGTCCCTATAAGCGTGGCCAGCGTTATGAGCGCCTTACGACGCGTTGTTAGCACGCTACGCCCTTCGGGCTCCGCTTGTCAGCATTTCAGCACGCCCCCTCCTTCCGGTCGGCGGCTTGTCAGCATGTCAGCACGCTCCAGCTAGCGCTGTCGCTCATCAGCCAGTCCAACACGAAGCTGACATGCTGACAAGCGAGGGCCGTAGGCCCGAAGCGTGCTGACAAGGCGCGAAGCGCCGTGCTGACAAGCCGCCGCAGGCGGCGTGCTGAAATGCTATATAAGCGATTTGGGGCGAACGAGTTGTTTGACGACGGAGACGAGATCTTCGTCGGTGAAGGGTTTTCTCAAAACCCGTACGGAGCCTTGCGTGCGTTGGGCTAGCGCTTTGGCGGCTGGGTCTTTTTTGGCCGCGGTGAGGACCACGGGGATCTTCTGGGTCTTCGGCATCGCTTTGAGGCAGTGGCACGTCTCGACGCCGCTCAGCTGGGGGATCGAAACGTCCATGATGATGAGGTCCACCTTGCGGGTCAGGGCCTCCTGGAGGGCGGTGCGGCCGTCCGTGGCCGAGACCACGCGGAAACCCGCGTTCTCGAGCGCTCCGGCGGAGCGTTCCAGGTCTTCTGGGTCGTCGTCTGCGACCATGATAGTTGCTCTGCGGTCCACGGCGCTAGATTTTACACCCATTTCATGTTCGCAGCGACCGTGATGCCGGCCACACTCTTCTCCGACGCGGCGGGGTAGATGCGCTACACTCAAGTTCGAGCACGAGACACGAACGTCGGGTACATGAGAGGTGAGCGTGACGGAGCAGAAATACTTCCGTAAAGGCTTCAAGATGCGGGAGAACGTCCAGCATCTACTGGACCGGGATTATCGCTCCGAGGTCGTCGACAGGGTGCGCGAGAACGGCAACCTCCTCGAGGTCGAGGGGCTTACGATCCGCCTCGCCGACGAGTTCGGGTTCTGCTACGGGGTGGACAGGGCCGTTGACTACGCCTTCCAGACCAGGGAGAAGTTCCCCCACAGGCGCATCTTCATTACGGGGGATATGATCCACAACGCCTCCATGAACGACCGTCTGCGCGAGATGGGGATAGAGTTCCTCTCCACCGGCTTCGAAGGTCCCGCCGAGAAGGCCTTCGACGACCTCACCCCCGAAGACGTCGTCCTTTTGCCCGCCTTCGGCGCTCCCATAGACTGGGTCGAGAAGCTCAGGCAGAAAGAGTGCGTCGTGGTCGACACTACCTGCGGGTCGGTCCTGTCCGTGTGGAAGCGCGTCACGCGCTACGCCGGGCGCGGTTTCACGAGCATCATCCACGGCAAGTACTATCACGAGGAGACCAAGGCCACGGCCTCGCAGACCTTGCGGGATGGCGGCAACGGGAAGTATTTGATCGTGCGCAACCTGAAGGAGACAGGCTACGTCACGGACTTCATCCTCGGCAGGATGGGGTCAGAAGAGCTCACGGAGAAGCTCGCGCACGGCATGTGCCCTGGCTTCGATCCCGAGGAGGACCTGCAACGCGTTGGCGTGGCCAACCAGACCACGATGCTCATGAGCGAGACCTTGGCCGTGGGTGAGGAACTCAGGCAGGCTATGGCCGAGCGCTACGGGGCCGAGAACATCGAGGAGCACTTCGAGCTGTTCGACACCATCTGCTCGGCGACCCAGGACAGGCAGGACGCCCTCTTCGGACTACTGGAGCATCCCCTTGATGTGATGGTCGTGATCGGGGGTTACAACTCCTCGAACACGAATAATTTGGCCATAATCGCTGACGAGAGGGTCCCCCGCAGCTACCACATAGCGAGCGGCGACTGTATACAGGGTGGCACCATCCGCCACAAACCAGCAGGAACCCCGCTGGACAACCGCGAAGAGATAGAAGAGAGTGGCTGGCTCCCCGAAGGCCCCGTGCGTATAGGACTCACGGCCGGAGCCTCGACCCCCAACTCTCAGATAGGGTTGGCCATCGGGCACATCCTCGAGGCCCGCGGGCTCCCACCTGAGATAGCACTGGACTAGCAAAGGGGTTCCCTCTTTGCTAGAGCACTTCAGCTAGTCAGCAATTCAGCTTGTCAGCTTTTTGTTTTGCTGAAATGCTGACAAGTCGCCTGGAACAGGCGACTTGCTGACGAGCGCCCGACAGGGCGCATGCTGAAATGCTATTACACTCCGGTCTCGACTAGCTTGCGGGCTATGTCGGTGAACTCCTGTCCTTCCGTAGTGTTCGAGGCCAGAGAGCGTACGGATCCGTCGTCGAAGACGATCTGGACGGTCTCCTTTCCTGGAGATCGTGCCCGCAGGTAGTTCCACGCGGCATAGCCGGCGCCGGCTAGCGCCCCGAGCAGGAACAGGCGTCGTAGTAGTTTCTTCATTCGTCGCTCCCTTCTGCGAGGACCTTCTCGACCTCTCCGCGGGAGTTGCGCATGTCGTACAGGACGAGTCCGACCCTGGCTTCGGGTTTTGTCGTGGCCGCGAGGACGCCGCCACCATCGAGCCGCACTACGAGGAGGTGTCCCCCGTCGCCATCTATTCGCAGCTGGGAGACGTGACCCTTACCGCTTTCGCGCGCCAGCCTCTCTGACAGGCTAACGAGTGCGGCCAGGATCGCAGCTACCCGTTCTCTTTCCACCCCGGGCCCGTGTGAGGAAGCGAGGAGATCCCGCTCCCTAGAGAGAACGGCGCACGTCTCGATGTCCTCCGAAAGCGCCCTGAGGTCGGCCAGCACGCGGTCGAGATCCTGCGCTGTCCCGGCCCCACTTCGTTCCGCCATAAGCTTCTCCCGTCCCCTGTTCGCCGCCGAAGCGGGCATTATATCCGAAGCTTGCTACCGTCTCCGCAAGAGCTTAACAGAAGCCCCCAGTAATGGTATATTCACCCCTCCAGGGGCGATTAGCTCAGCGGGAGAGCGCTGCCTTCACACGGCAGAGGTCGCTGGTTCGAACCCAGCATCGCCCACTCTTGTTTTTCTTGCATTTGCAGGGGAAACGTAAAGCATCAACGGAAGCCCTAGATCCACAATGAGGCCATTGGCAGCAGTACGGCAGCAGCGCAGTTTACTTGATCCTTGCTGACTTGCTCACTTAGGGTGAATTCGCGCGAGGATGACCGAAACCAAATTGCTTGCCCCGCTTTTCAGTAATACTGACGGATGTACCCGAACGCCTTGTCGAAGAGGTCCTGGTCTTTGATCTGGTACTTCACGTAGATCACCCTGCGGAGGGCCTTTTGAATCTCGCGCTCACCGGCCTTCGTGTCCTGCCAACCTGGGAAACGGACGGCCCTGACGATCTCGTCTATGTCCGTGACGATGCGCTCCACAACCACCGGGGTGTCGCCGTTCTTGGCCTCCATGAAGAGTTCGGTCAACGCCGTCTTGGCCTTGGCTTGCTCGTCCACGGGATCTACCTGTTGCTCGGCCCGCACGACTTCCCTGGCCAGCGTCAGCAGCTCTTTGAGGAAGTCTATGCTGTGCAGAAGCCCTTGCTCGTGCCTCTCTTTGAGCTTCTCGAGCCGCTCACCGAGGGCCACGAATTTCGGGTTGCCCCTGTGCCTGTTGAGGCGGGCGATTAACTTGATCTCGATCTCTTTGGACTCCTTCTTCGGCTCCTTGGCGTCAAGAATGCCTTCGAGAACATCGGGATCCATCACAAGCGTCTCTAGGTCGTCGCGCACGGTCTCCAGGTGCACGTTCTCGTGGACCATTTCGACCGTCTTGGCCCCAAGCGCGTGCCAGAGGAGCTTGCCGTTGCCGCTGGGCGGCTTGACCGACTCGTAGACCTGCGTCAGCCACCTGTAGTCGGTCTTGTGCGGCTGCAGGACCGGATCCGGCGAGAGTGCCTCCCACAGGCGTGAGAGCACCGAGTACTCCCCCGCGAAGCGGTCCCGGGTCTCGTTATCCGGCAGGCACTCCTGCGCTGCGATCAGGCCCTCGTAGCCGCCCACGGTCCGGTCCACGCCGGTCCGCGCCTCCCGCAACTTCCGGCGGGTTTCTTCCTTGTTTTTGCCAGAGACGTAGCGCCGCTTGCCATCCGGCCCGAAGTATGATCCCCGGTAGCTTGTGATTTTCCCTTCCTTGTTCTTGCGCGGCCAAACGTCCCCGTCGCCGTTACCCCGCTCCCTCTTCCTCGTCACCTTCAACCCTCTCTCCGAATCAGCTCTTTGGGATCCACCCCCAGGGCCTCAGCCAGCTTCCTTATCGTCCGCGGGTGCGCGCCTTGTCTGCCGTCTTCTATGCGCCAGATAGTGTTGTAGGAGACGCCGCTCCTCTCCTCCAGCTCCCGCAAGGAAAGGACCCGCTCCCTCCTAAGTTCCTTAAGCCGCTCCACGTCGACCTCCATGCTCGTCATTTTGCACTACTTTTCTCACAAAATATTACCACAATTAGTAGATAAATACCATACGATATTGTATAATGTGGGCGTCGGATAAAGGAATGGCCCCGGCGGTGGTGGAACACCCCGAGGCCCGGACCATCGGAGGTAGCCGATGATCAAGGGCAGTGTAGCGTACGTGCTGTGCAGGATCGAGGACGATTCTTCCCTCACCCCCGTGAGCCGGCACAAAGACATGCTAACGGGGATAGCCGCTGGCGGCTACGCGGTCGAGGTTGAGGACTTCGACTTCGCCTACGCCCTCTACGCCGACGATCCCTCGAACGGGTCATCCACGACGCGCGTGGCATCCTTCCGCGAGGGCAGGATCGGCTACCGCCTCTGGGCCGCGCGGACCGGCCGCATCAACCCCAGCGTTGAGGACCGTTACGACCACGACGTGGACGAGCTGAGGGCCTAGCGCCAGACGAATGCCGCGTATAGTTGGCCGCGCCTTCCCATCGCATCCCGGCGCGGCCGGTCGCGTGTGGGGGCGGGGGCCGGAACTCGAGGGGGCCTCGGAACGCGTGCCACCCCCGCTTCGATTTTTCGGAAGAATCGAAACGGGTGAGCGGGTGTTACAAGCTAGCCTTCGGGAGACTTCCCCGCTTCTCGGGCGTCACCATCCGCGAACTTCGCCCAAACGGAGTTCTCGGAAGTTGCGCCAGCCCTTGTCACCCTTCATACTTGGCTACGTTGCGTAACACGGCGGGGGCTGATCACCCCGCCCTTGATCACGGGAGGGGATCAGCTGTGGTGAGGAGGATAACTACCACTAC
>Ga0126313_10000838_pt1 | contig 15363 bp, 16 predicted proteins | sample Plot105A_FD_89954 | JGI IMG/M metagenome (GOLD analysis project Ga0126313, IMG submission 89954) | Serpentine soil microbial communities from UC McLaughlin Reserve, CA, USA - Plot105A | ecosystem: Environmental > Terrestrial > Soil > Grasslands | place: USA: UC McLaughlin Reserve, Lake County...
GACCGCGGGCCGGCAGGTCACCTCGCCGCCGCTGAGGCCCTCCACGAGCGCGGCGGTGTTGGAGGCGATCGAGTCGACGTAGGTCGCGCCGTCCGAGCCCTCCGGCCCGAGCGTGTCGGCCCACAGCGCGCGGCCGATGCGAGCCCCCGACTCCCGAGCGATCGCCTGCTCTACGTCGGGGTTGACGGAGCTCTCGGCGAAGACCGCCTTGACGTGCTCGCGCCGGATCGTCTCGACCAGCGCGGCGGTCTCGCCCGCGGAGGGCTGCGCGACCGTCGAGCGGGAGGGGATCACGGCGCCGACGACGCGGATGCCGTAGCGGCGGGCGTAGTAGCCCAAGGCGTCGTGCGTGGTAACGAGCGTGCGCTCCGGCTCCGGGACCTTGCCGATGCAGGCCGCCACTTCGCGGTCGAGGCGCTCGAGGCGCCGCGTGTACGCCTCGGCGTTGCCGCGGTATGTGCGGGCGCCGCGGGGATCGGCGGCGATCAGCGCCTCGCGCAGCGCGGCCACGGCGGCGATCGCGTTGCGCGGATCCTGCCACCAGTGCGGGTCGTCGCCGTCGAGCCGGACGCTGTCGGCGAGCGCGATCACCGGCGCGTCGGCGCCGGAGCTGTCGATCGCGTCCTCGAGCCAGTCGTCGAGGTCGCCGCCGGAGCGCACGATCAGCTTGGCGCCCGCGAGGTCCTTGACGTCGTCGGTGCGCAGCTCGTACTCGTGCGGGTCGGCGTTCGGCTGGAGCAGTCCGGTGACGCGCACGCGGGCGCCGCCGACCTCGCTCGCGAAGTCGGCCGCCTGCCCGGTCGTGGCGACGACGTGGAGCCGGTCGCCGCCGGCGGCCTCCTCCCCACAGCCGGCGAGCAGCGGCAGGCAGGGCGGCACCAGCAGCAGCGCTACGCGGACCCGGAACACGGCCATTCAGGCTACTGGAAATCATTCTCGTTTGCAGTTGTTACGATCCACCCGTGGCGACCCAGGAGGATCCCGCCGGTTGGGGCCGGCACGCGCGCAGCGTGCTCGCGCGCACCGGGCACCGCGCCGGCGGCGCGCGCGAGCAGGTCCTGGTGCTGCTCGAGCGCCAGCGCTGCTGCCTCAACGCGCAGGAGATCCACGACCGGCTGCGCGCGGGCGACGGGCGCACTCCGGGGCTCGCGAGCGTCTACCGCGCGCTCGAGGTGCTGACGTCGCTGGGGCTGGTCCACCGGCTCGACGTCGACGGCACCGCCTGCTTCGAGCCGGCCGACCCGAGCGGCGAGCACCACCACCACGCGATCTGCGAGCGCTGCGGGAAGCGCGACGCGTTCGAGGATCCGGAGCTCGAGCGCCTGATCGACGGCGTCGCGGCGCGGCTGGGCTACGACGTCGGCGCCCACGACGTCGTGCTGCGGGGCAAGTGCCCCGAATGCTCGTAGCTCCGCGGGTCATCCGGACCGCGTGCTGATGGCGATGCCGGACGTCCGTGTCCGGGCTTGACCGGGCTTCGCCCTCTCCGCGGGTCATCCGGACCGCGTCCTGATGGCGATGCCGGACCTCCGTGTCCGGGCTTCGCGCTCTTGTCGGGAGCGGCGGTCCTTTCGCGGCGAAGCCGTGTTCCCACCACCGTGCCCCGCCTGACCCGACGCCAGGCCGTCAAGCTCGGCGCCGCCGCCGCGGCGCTGGGAGCGCTGCGGCCGGGGAGCGTCGCCGCCGCGCCGCGCGCGGAGTCCTTCTCGCTCGACCTCCCCTCTCCCGGCGGCGCGACCGCCGCGGGCGCCGGCTGGCGCACCACGCGCGTGTACCAGGCGCCGCGCCGGTTCGACCTGATCGGCCTCGGCTGGAAGCGCGGCAGCCGGGTGCAGGCGCAGGTGCGCGCACGCCCGCGCGGCGGGGCCTGGACGCCCTGGGCGCCGCTGCACGAGTCCGGCGACCACGGGCCGGACGCCGGGCGCGGGCCGGCCGGCACGGACCCGGCCTGGACCGCCGCGGCCGACGAGTTCCAGCTCCGCCTCAAGGGCTTCCCGCGCGGGCTGTGCGCGCGCTTCGTGCGTTCCGGGCCGGCCGCGCGCGCCGCGCGGCGCCGTATCCCGCTCGCGCGCACTGCGACGCGCCGCAGGCAGGTGCCGGGCGCGCCGCCGATCATCCCGCGCAGCGAGTGGGGCGGCGACAGCGTGCCACCCCGTACCGGGCCGGCCTACGGCCGGGTCCAGCTCGCATTCGTGCACCACACCGTCAACGCGAACGACTACGGGCCCGAGGACTCCGCCGCGATCGTGCTCGGGATGGCCCGCTACCACCGCGACCACAACGGCTGGAACGACCTCGGGTACAACTTCGTCGTCGACCGGTACGGCCAGATCTTCGAGGGCCGCGCAGGCGGAATCGACCTCGCGATCGTCGGCGCCCAGGCGCAGGGCTTCAACAGCGTGTCGACGGGCGTCGCGCTGATCGGGACCTTCATGGACGTGGCGGCGCCGCCCCCCGCGCTCGACGCGATCGCACGCCTGATCGGGTGGAAGCTCTCGCTGCACGGCGTTCCGACGCAGGGCGAGGTGACGGTCACGTCCGCGGGCGGCGAGAGCAACCGTTACCCGTCCGGCACGGCGGTGATGTTCCAGCGGATCTCGGGGCACCGTGACGGCAACGCGACCTCCTGCCCTGGCGACGTCCTCTACACGCAGCTGCCCGACCTCCGCATCCGCGCCTCGCAGTACGCGGGTCCGCTCGCCGGGCTCACGCTGCGGGCGGCGGCGACGAAGCTGCGCGGCGTGACCTCGGCGCTGTTGAGCGGCGCCCTGCGCTTCGCCGACGGCAGCTCGGCCGACGGTGCGGCCGTGGACATCCTCTACGCCACCGGCGGCTCCGCGTACTCCCCGATCGCGAGCGTCAGCTGCGCCGCCGACGGGCAGTGGAGCACGACGGTCGACATCCCGTACACGGGCACGCTCCGCGCCCGGTTCCCGGGCGACGCGACGCGCGCGCCGCTCGAGTCGACCCCGCTCAGGATCACGGTCGTGCCGGGCCTTGCGCTCGGCGTCTCATCGCGCCGGATCCGCCGCGGCCGCCGGCTCGCGGTCAGCGGAGTGGTCGCGCCGGCGAGCGACGGCCACGTCGTCGTCCTGCTCGAGCGCAAGGTGCTCGGGCGCTACCGGAGCGTGCGCACGCGCCGCGTACCGCTGGTCGGCGGGCGCTACCTGCGCTTCCTGCGCCCGACGCGCGCGGGGCTGTATCGCGTGACCGTTCGGGTCGGTGGCGCCTCAGCGCGGCAGTACGTGCGCGTTCTGGCGTAGACGCTTGCCTGTCTGTCGCGCGTTTCGCTTGAGAACGGCGGGCACTGAAGGGGAGGGTTCGGTTGGGAGTTGCAGCGCGTGAACGCCGGTCGGCCGCGCGCGGCGGTGGCGACCGGCGTTGACGGCCGCATACGAGGTCAACGCGGGGTAGCCCGGGCGCGTCGCGGTCGCGACCGGCGTTGGCGCGCCGTCAACGCTGCAACCCGCCCCGCATTCCCGGGCCGTGCAGCGTTGACGGCGACATGCGCCGTCAACGCTGCATCGCGCCCGAAATCCGCGCGCCGTGCAGCGTTCACGCGCGTGCGAGACCGCCCCCGTCGCGCCCGCCTTCGATGCCCGCCGTACGCCGGCGCCCGGTCCTGCGCGACGATGCGACCGTGACGACGAGCCTCAGCCTCCGAGCCCTCAACCGCGCGACCCTCCAACGCCAGATGCTCCTCGAACGCGCCACGACCGACGCGGTCACGGCCGTCGAGCGGCTCGGCGGGCTTCAGGCGCAGGAGCCCAAGCCGCCGTTCCTCGCGCTCTGGACGCGGCTCCGGGACTTCGACCGCGAGCAGCTGCACGAGCCGCTCCGCGACGGCCGCATCGTCCGCGCGACCGCGATGCGCGCCACCCTGCACCTGATGAGCGCCGGCGACTACGCGGCGCTGCGCAGCGCGCTCCAGCCCGTGATGAGCGCCGCCATGGCGGCCGTGCGCGGGCGCGACCAGGGACTGGACATCGCCAAGCTGCTGCCGGTCGCAAGCGCCCTGATCGAGAAGAGCCCGCGCACCTTCGGCGAGCTCCGACCGCTGCTCGTCGAGGCCTTCCCCGGCGTCAACGAGCGCGCGCTCGGCTACGCGGTCCGGATGCACCTGCCGCTCGCGATGGTGCCGACCGAGGACCGCTGGTCGTTCCCCTCCGATGCGAAGTTCAAGCTCGCCGAGAGCCCGCGCGGCAAGGCCGACCCGCGGGCGCTCGTGCGCCGCCACCTGGGCGCGTTCGGCCCCGCCTCGACGGCCGACATCCAGACCTGGTCCGGGCTGCGCGGGATCGCGGAGGTGCTGGAGCAGATGAGCGACGAGCTCGTCACGCTCCAGCACGGACGCCGCACGCTCTTCGACCTCCCGGGCGCGCCGCGACCGGACGAGGACGTCGCGGCGCCCCCGCGCCTGCTGCCCGAGTTCGACAGCCTGCTGCTCGCGTACAAGGACCGCTCGCGCGTCGTCGCCGACGAGCACCGCAGGTCGCTCACGACCAAGAACCTGCGCGTCAAGGCGGCCTTCCTCGTCGACGGCTTCGTCGCAGGCAGCTGGACGGTCGCACGCAAGCGCGACACCGCCACATTGGCGCTCGCGCCGTTCGCGAAGCTCCCGCGCGCGGCGGCCGGCGCGCTCGAGCAGGAGGCGGAGTCGCTGCTGCGCTTCGCCGAGCCGGACGCGGCAAAGCACCGCGTCGAGGTCAGCGCGGCTTGATGTCGAGCAGCCCGCCCTCGGACTCGTGCTCGACCTGGAGCGTGGTGTGCTCGAGCCCGAAGCGCTCCGACAGCAGCCGCTCGAGCTCGGCGCGGCGCGCGTGGCAGTCAGCGCCCGCCGGCACCAGCACGTGCGCCGACAGCGCGGTGAAGCCCGACGTCACCTCCCACACGTGCAGGTCGTGCACCTCGCTCACGCCCGGGTGCGAGGCGAGCGCGAGCCCGACCGCGTCGGGGTCGATCCCGCGCGGCGAGGCCTCCAGCAGCACGCGCGTCGACCGCCGCAGCAGGCCGGTACCAGACCGCACCATCAGCGCGGCGACGAGCAGGGCGACGATCACGTCCGCGCGCTCGAAGCCCGCGGTCAGCACGAGCAGGCCGGCGAGCGCCGCCCCGAGCGACGCGTAGAGGTCGGCGAGGATGTGCGCCCGGGCGCCCTCGACGTTGAGCGAGCGGCGCTCCGCGCGCGAGAGCGCCCACGCCGCCGCGACGTTGACGGCGGCGCCCGCGAGCCCGACCACCAGCACGACGAGCCCGTCCACCTGGGGCGGGTCGCCCAGCCGCCGCACGGCCTCCCACGCGATCACGCCGGCGAGCACGAGCAGCGTCGCCCCGTTGACCTGCGCGGACAGGATCTCGGCCCGCCCGAGCCCGAACGTGAAGCGCCCGGTGGGGGGTCGCGCCGCCAGCCCGGCCGCGACCAGCGCGAGCGCGAGCGAGCCGGCGTCGGTGAGCATGTGCGCAGCGTCGGAGAGCAGCGCGAGCGAGTCCGCGAGCAGGCCCGCGACCACCTCGAGAACCATGAAGCCGAGGATCAGCGCGAGCGCGACGCCGAGCCAGCGCCTGTCGGCACCCGCCGCCGGCGCGTGGGAGTGGTCGTGGCCGTGGGCGTGACCGGCCGCCAAGGCGCCGCTACTCGCCGTTCTTGGGCTTGAGCCAGTCGCTCAGCTTGCCGGCCGCGTCCGCGGCCCGCTCCTGTACGCGGTCGACGCCGAACTCGCTGAAGATCTTGCGGAAGCGCTCCTTGTAGAACTCGACCGCGTCGCCGGCCTCCTCACGCGCGTCGGCCTGCTGGTCGCGCGTCGGGTACTCGCCGCCGACGATCCGGTCGTACTCGCCCGACTGGACCCACTCGGTGATCTCCTTGACGCGCCGGACCGGATAGCTGTGCGTGAGCGAGAGCTGCGCGCGCAGCCGGTTGAGCCGGTCCCAGCCGGAGCTCCACTCCTCGTAGTCGCCCGCCTGGCGGATGAACGCGTCGAGGTCCAGCTTGCGCGCCGAGACGCCGCCGGCGAGCACCATCATCGTGCGGCACGTGACGAGCGGGTCGCGGTTGACCAACGTCGCTGCGCGGTCGGCGGACAGCTCCGCCGCGCGAAACCACTCGAGCAGCGCCAGCTTGACCGCGAGCAGCGGCAGCCCGGCGACGAACGGCAGCCGCGTGGCGCCGGTCAGCTGGATCAGGATCAGCAGCGCGGTGCGATAGAGCACATGGTCGGAGAGGATGTGCCCGGCCTCGTGTCCGAGCACCGTGCGCAGCTCGAGCTCGTCGAGCAGGTCGATGCAGCGCGAGTTGACGACGACCATCGGCTTGCCGGCGCCGATCGCCGCCGCGTTCGTGACCGGGAACTGCGTGAGGTAGACGTCGTAGCGCTCGGGCAGGTCGAGCCGCGCGCAGACGGCGTTCCAGTCGGCCCACACGTTCGCGAGCTGGTCGTCGCCGAGCCGCACCGACGCGGCCAGGAACTGCTGCCGGAACGCGCGCTCGTAGCCGAACTCGATCAGCTTGCGCACGACCACGTCGAGCATCGGTATCGACTGGAGCGCGGCGGTCGCCGCACGGTCGGCGGGATGCTCGTAGGCCTTGGAGGACAGGTTGAGAAGGCGCTGGTCCTCGGGCAGGGCGGTCGTCATGGTGCGCCAGACGCTAGCGGCGCTCGCGCCGTATGACCAGCCGCAGGCCGCTCCACGTCTCGTCCACCGCGCAGACCTTGTTGTCGACCAGCCCGGTCGGGAGCGCGATCTCGCGCAGCACGTCCTCGGTGATGTCGGTGGGCACTTTCGAGGCGCGCTTCGGCCACGCGATCCAGAGCCCCGCCGCCGGCTCCATGAGCGCGCGCAGCGCCGGCAGCCGGCGCTCGAGCTCGCCGCGCGAGGTGTGGAAGGAGAGGATCACGTCGGCCTTGCCCGCGGCCCGCCGCTTGAGCTGCACGCCCTCGGGGAGCTCGAGCTCGAAACCGTCGGGCGCGCCGAGCAGCGCCAGGCGATGCCCCGGCTTGATGCCCAGCTTCTTCGGCAGCGGCGTGCCCGAGTAGCCAGCGGTCACCGCTCCCAGCTTACGGGCGCCGGCGGGGCGGCCGGGGCCGCCCCGCCGTCCGCTCCTACGGGTGGTTCGCGCGCAGCGCGTGCACGTCCGCGCCGTCGCTGATCGTCGACGAGAACAAGTTGATCACGTCGTTGCCGCTGATCGTCTCGAGGCCCATGTAGTCACCGAGGAACAGTCCTCGCGAGCCGCGGGCCCCGCCGTCGGGCCACCGGTCCTGCTGCGACGCGCCGACGATCTCGTGCGGGTTCGTCGGGTTGACGGCCACCTCAGGACGCAAGGGACCTCCTCCTGGGTCGTGACCCGATTCCCCTCGGTCGATCGTGCCGAGTGCTACGACCCCGACGGCGCCGGCACCAGGTTCATCTGGGAACCCCTCCGGCGTCTTGGACGAGCAGCGCGATCTGGACGCGGTTGTCGACGCCGAGCTTGTCGAGCACGCGCGAGACGTGCGCCTTGACCGTCGCGACGCTCATGTGCAGCTCGGCCGCGATCTCCGCGTTCGCGCGCCCTGGCCGATCGCGAGCGCGACCTCCCGCTCGCGCCCGCTCAGCGATTCGAGCCGCTCGCGCGCCTCCTCGTGCCGCGCGGCTGCGCCGGCGTCGCCCGCGACTAGCGCGATCAGGCGCCGCGTGACCGCGGGCGAGAGCATTCCCTCGCCGGCGTGCACCAGCTCGATCGCGCGCACGATCTCGGCCGGCGGCGTGTCCTTCAGCAGGAAGCCGGCGGCGCCGGCCTGGAGCGCGCGCAACACCAGCTCGTCGGCGTCGAAGGTCGTCAGCACGATCACCTCGGGCGGGTCGGGCTGGGAGCGCAGCAGGCGCGTCGCGGCGATGCCGTCGAGCTGCGGCATCCGGATGTCCATGAGCACGACGTCGGGCCGGTGCAGGTCGACGGCGCCCAGCACCTGGCGGCCGTCGCCCGCCTCGCCCACCACCTCGACCCGCTCGGCGCCGGCCAGCATCATGCGCAGGCCCGAGCGCACGAGCGCGTCGTCGTCGACGAGGAGCACGCGCACGCTCACGGCGTCCTCGGCAGCGTCGCGCGCAGCACGAAGTCCCCCTGCGCGTCCACGCCGTGCTCGAGCGCGCCGCCCGCCAGGCCGACGCGCTCGGCCAGCCCGATCAGGCCCGTGCCCGCGCCGGTGCCCGCCAGCGTCGCCGAGCCGGCGGCGACGCCGACCGGGCGCCGGCTGACGACTTCGACCACCAGCTCGTCGCCCGTCCGCGCGATCGACACCTCCACCGCCGCGGCGGGCGCGTGCTTGCGCGCGTTCGTGAGGCCCTCCTGCACGATCCGGTAGGCGGTGCGGCCGAGCGCGTCCGGCAGCGCAGCGCCGCCGGGCACGTCGATCCGGCAGCTCACCCGCATGCCCGCCGCCCGCGATTCCTCCACGAGCGCGGGTATCTCGGCGAGCGTCGGCTGCGGCGGCTCGGTCCCGCCGCCGCCGTCGTCGCTCTCGCGCAGCACGCCGATCACCTCGCGCAGGTCGTTCAGCGCCGCATGCGCGGTCGCGCGGATCACGCCCGCCGCCTCGGCGATCTCGCCGGGCGTCGCGTCCGGCCGGAACTCGAGCGCGCCCGCGTGCAGGCTCAGCAGCGATACGCGGTGCGCGAGCACGTCGTGCATCTCGCGCGCGATGCGCCGGCGCTCGGCCTCGCGCGCCTGCTCGACGTGGAGGCGCTGCTCTGCCTCGAGCTGCGCCGCGCGCTCGCGCAGCGAGAGCACGAGCTGGCGCCGCGCGCGCGTGAACAGGCCCCAGCCGATCGCAACACCGGTGACGAGCGAGCCGACCACGAGCTGCGACGCGTAGGTGCTCGTCCCGGGGTAGATCAGCGGCTCGACGATCACGCCCGGCACCGAGAGCGCGACGATCAGCGCGAAGCTGCGGCGCGGCGCTCGGACCGCCGCGTTGAACAGCGCGACGACGGCGGCACCGACCGACAGCGCGGAGAAGATCGACGCGGTGAGGGCCACGACCGCGACCGCGACCGCGTGCGACCGGCGAGCCCACAGCGCGAGCAGGCAGACGACGCCGGCCGCGGACGTCGACGATCGCCGTGAACGTCCCGTGGTCCGGCCACGTGTCGGCGAGCACGATCATGCCGACGAGTGCCGCGAACAGGAACAGCGCGACGTCGACCAGCCAGTCGCGCGGCGAGCGGCGCCCGTCGGGCGCGGCGCGCAGCTCCCCCGGCAGCAGTGGATCCGTCATCGCAGCGCAGAGACTAAGCCCGGCGCCGCGGCGCGACCCCCTACCGAGGTCGATCGGCGAACGCGACCTCCGGCTACCGAGGAATCGCCCGCCGGCCGTGGCCGCCGTGCCGCCGATCCCGATGCTCCACGACATGATCGAAGCGCAACACCTCACCAAGCGGCTCGGGGGGCGCGCCGTCGTCGACGACGTCTGCTTCCGCTGCGAGCCGGGCACCGTGACCGGGTTCCTGGGTCCCAACGGCGCGGGCAAGACGACGACGCTGCGGATGCTCTGCGGGCTGCTCGCGCCGACGCGGGAGCCGCGACCGTGCTCGGCGTTCCGTACCGCGCGCTCCCCAACCCGGGCCGCCGCGTCGGAATCCTGCTCGACGCGGCCGCGCAGCACGACGGGCGCCGCGGGCGCGAGGCGCTCGGCGTCTCCGCCCAGACGATGGGAGTCGACGAGCGCCGCGCCGACGAGCTGCTCGCGCGCGTCGGGCTCGACGGCGACGCGGCGCGCAAGCGCGGGCGCCATTACTCGCTCGGCATGCGCCAGCGGCTCGGGATCGCGCACGCGCTGCTCGGCGACCCCGAGGTGCTGATCCTCGACGAGCCCGCCAACGGGCTCGACCCCGAGGGGATGCGCTGGATGCGCGAGCTGCTGCGCGACTTCGCCGACCGCGGCGGCACCGTGCTGCTCTCCTCGCACCTGCTCTACGAGGTCGAGGCGGTCGCCGACCAGCTCGTGATCATCGGCGCCGGGCGGATCGCGGCGCGGGGCGACCGCGAGGAGCTGCTCGCCGGCGCCGGCACGCTCGTGGAGGCGGGCGACGAGCACGCGCTGAGGGCCGCGCTCGACGCCGCGGCGCTGCCCGCGCGGGCGAGCGCCGGCGGCGGCTTCGTCGTCGAGGCCGCGCCCGCCGAGGTCGGCCGCGCGGCGCTCGCCGCCGACGTCGCGCTGACGCGCCTCGGGCCGTCCGAGGGCGCCGGACTCGAGCAGCTGTTCTTCGACCTGACAACCGGGGCGCCCGACGCGGTGCCCTCCGAGCTCGTGGAGACGATTCGATGAGCACCGCGACCCTCGCCGCTCCGCCCGCCGGCCGCGACGCCCGTCCCGGCCTCGGCCGCCTCACGGCCGTCGAGCTGCGCAAGATGACCGGCACGCGCGCCGGCTTCTGGCTGCTGCTCGGGACGGTCGCCCTCACGGCGGTGGCCGTGACGCTGCTCGCCGCGTTCGGCAAGACGGAGCATCACGCGCTGGTCGACTTCCTCGGCGTCGCCGCGGCGCCGGTCAGCATCGTGCTCCCGATCGCCGGCATCCTGCTGGTCAGCTCGGAGTGGTCGCAGCGCACGTCGCTGCTCACGTTCACGCTCGTGCCGCACCGCGCGCGCGTGATCGCGGCGAAACTGCTCGCCGCCGTCGTGCTGTCGCTGGCCGCGCTCCAGGTCTGCGTCGCCTTCGCGCTGCTGGGCACGGCCGCCGTCGACGGCGACTTCACGCTGAGCGCCGCGCTGCTCGGGCAGGTCGCGATCTTCGTGGTCACGGGGATGATCACGGGCGTCGCCTTCGGCGCGATGCTGCTCTCGTCGGCGCCCGCGATCGTGCTCTACTTCGCGCTTCCGCTCGGCTGGACGGCGCTCGGTTCGCTCGCGTTCTTCGAGGGCGCCGCGCGCTGGCTGGACGGTGCCCGCTCGCTCTCCCCGATGACCGAGGAGCTGCTCAGCTCCACGCAGTGGGCGCGCGCCGGCACGACGCTGGCGCTCTGGATGCTGCTGCCGCTGCTGATCGGCCTCTGGCGCGTCACGCGCGGGGACGTGCGGTAGCACGCGGCCGGCGGCTCCGGTTGAATGGGCTGCGATGGGGCAGCCCGGTTCGCAGGCGCCGCTCGGACCGGTCGAGGACCTCGACCTGCGCCCCGCATTCCAGCCGATCGTCGAGCTGCGCGACGGCACCGTCGTCGGCTACGAGGCGCTGCTGCGCAGCGGCCCGGCCAACGGCGAGCTGCGCTCGGCGCACGAGCTGCTCGCGGCGGCACGGCGCGAGGACAGCGTGCTCGAGCTCGACCTTGCCGCGCGCGGCGCCGCGCTGCGCGCGGCCGAGCGCGCCGGGCTCGACGCGCGGTTCTCGCTCTTCCTCAACGCCGACCCGGCGACGCTCGACCGCAGTTCCCCCGAGCGCCCGTCGACGCGCTTCATGCTGCTGGTCGAGGTCACCGAGCAGGCGCTGATCGCGCGCCCGGAGGCGATGCTGCGCGCGCTGACGCGCCTGCGCTCGGCCGGCTGGGGGATCGCCCTCGACGACATCGGCGCCGACTCGCGCTCGCTCGCGCTGATGCCGGTGCTCTATCCCGACGTGATCAAGCTCGACCTGCGGCTGCTCGCGCAGCGCTCGCCCGACGACCGCGCGCGGATCGTGACGGCGGTCGGCGCCGAGGCCGAGCGGCGCCACGGGACCGTCCTGGCGGAGGGGATCGACTCCGAGGAGCAGCTCGAAGCTGCGCGCGCCTTCGGTGCGACGCTCGGGCAGGGCTACCTGCTCGGCACGCCGGCAGGCCTGCCCGAGCCGCTGCCGCCACCCGGCCGGCAGCTGCGCCTGCCCGGCGCGGGCGGCGACCCGTTCGGCGCCGCGCCGTGGGAGCGCGTGACGAACTGGCGGCGGCCGCTGACCGGCTCGCGCCGCCTGGCGGCGGACGCCGCGCGCGTGATCGTCGACCACGCGGCCGAGCTCGGCTCGACCGCCATGGTGCTGGCCGCGCTGGCCGACGAGTCGCACGGCCCGAGCTCCGTGGCGCGCTACGGCTGGCTGCCCGGGCGCGTCGGGTTCGTCGGCGTGCTCAACGCGGGCGACTCGTTCGCGGGCACCGGCGTGCGCAGCGGAACGCTCTCGCCGGACGATCCGCTGCGCGGTACCGGCACGCTCGTGGCGCTGGGGCCGGACTTCGCCGCCTGCTTCGTCGGGCGGGAGACCGGCCCGGACGAGTGGTCGTTCGCGATCACCTACGACCGCGACATCGTCGTGCAGTGCGCGCTGCCGCTGATGGCGCGGATGGAGCCGCTGCGGACCTGACGGCTCACGCGGCGCGCTCGGCGAGCGCCGCGATCGCCTTGGACAGCTGCCCGCCCTGCCATGCCAGCGGCGAGGAGCCGCGCTTCTCGGAGAGGAGCTCGGCGCCCGGGATCTCGCGCGCGTAGCGCTCCCCGACCGCATACGGGTGACCGGGGTCGGCCTCGTCGCGGCTGGCCACCACGATCGCCGGCAGCGCCAGCTCGCGCAGCTCCTCCCAGCCCTCGAAAGCGCGCGAGCGCGGGACGGCACGCAGCGCGTCGGCAACGGCCGCGGGGCGCTCGTGGGCGGAGAGCCGCTGGCGCAGCACCTTGGTCACCGTGTCGCGCCAGGCTTCCGGGACGCCGGGATCGCCGTAGGCCGCGACGAAGCCCTCGACGCCGCCGTCGCGCAGGCCGTCGGCGAGCGCGTCCCAGCGCGCCAGGTCGGTGTGCTCGCCATCCGGCGTGTATGAGGGAGTGATGAGAGCCACGGCAGCGACGCGGTCGCCGTGGTCGAGCGCGAAGCGCACGATCGTGTGCGCGCCCATCGACGCGCCCGCCAGCACGGCGGTCTCGATCCCGCGCGCGTCGAGCACTGCGAGCAGGTCGGCGGCGAGCGTCTCGTAGCCGTAGTCGTCGCGCGAGGCGGCGGGGCTCGAGCGCCCATGGCCGCGCGCGTCGTACGCGAGCACGCGGTGCCCGCCGCGCTCGAGCGCGCGCGATCCCATGACGACGTAGCGGCGCGTCGCGGTGAGCCCGTGCAAGAGCACGACGGGGACTCCCTCGCCGGCCTCCTCGCCTGAGAGCTCGACCCCGCCGCGCTCGACGATGAACTCGGACACGCCCCCGGTAGCCTAGAAGCGTGACCTTCGACGCGACCGAGGAGACCTTCGAGCGGGACGTCATCGAGCGCTCCCGCGAGCTGCCGGTGGTCGTCGACTTCTGGGCCGCCTGGTGCGGGCCGTGCCGGCAGCTCACGCCGGTGCTCGAGCAGGCGGTGCAGGAGCGCGGCGGCCGGATCGCGCTCGCGAAGGTCGACACCGACGCGAACCAGCGTCTCGCCGCGGCGTTCCGGATCCAGGGCATCCCGGCCGTCAAGGCGTTCAAGGACGGCCGCCTCGAAGCCGAGTTCACGGGCGCGCAGCCGCCCGCGGCGGTCGCGCGCTTCCTCGACGCGCTGCTGCCGTCCGAGGCCGACGCGCTCGTGGCGTCCGGCACCGAGGCGGACCTGCGCAGCGCGCTCGAGCTGGAGCCCGGACGCGCCGACGCCGGCGTCGCTCTGGCGCGGATCCTCGCCGCGCGGGGCGAGCGCGACGCCGCGCTGGCGATCCTCGACCGGTTCCCCGGCTCGTTCGCCGCCGCCGGCCTCGCCGCCCGGCTGCGGCTCGAGGAGGACGAGGAGCTGCGCGACGCGTTCGCGGCGCTCGACGCAGGCGACCTCCAGCGCGGCCTCGACGCGCTGATCGCCGCGATCGCGGAGTCCGAGGACGGCCGCCGCGAGGACCTGCGCCGCGCGGTGGTCGGCGTGCTCGACGAGCTCGGTGTCGAGCACCCGCTGGCGCGCGAGTCGCGGCGCAAGCTCGCATCCGCCCTGTATTAGTCCTCCGCGGCTGAAGTGCTCCGCGGCTGAAGTGCTCCGCGGGTGAAGTGCTCCGCGGCTGAAGTGCTCCGCGGGTGAAGTGCTCCGCGGCGTTGAAGCTCCGCGGGTGAAGTGCTCCGCGGGTCTTCCGGACCGCGTTCTGATGGCGATGCCGGACGTCCGTGTCCGGGCTTGACCGGGCTTCGCCTCTAAAAAGGCCGAATCTGGATCGGTTTTAGGGGCAAGGATTGGTGGCGGGCGGCTATCCTCCTGCCGAGTGAGCGCGCCCGACCACCTGCACGCGCTCGAGTCCGAGGCCGTCCACATCTTCCGCGAGGTGGCGGCCGAGCTCGAGCGTCCCGTCTTGCTGTTCTCCGGCGGCAAGGACTCGATCGTCCTACTGCGGCTCGCGGAGAAGGCGTTCCGCCCGGGCGCGTTCCCGTTCCCGGTGATGCACGTCGACACCGGCCATAACTTCCCGGAGGTGCTCGAGTTCCGCGACCGCCGCGTGGCCGAGCTCGGCGAGACGCTGATCGTCGCCAAGGTCGAGGACTCGATCGCCGCCGGCCGCGCCATGGAGGAGTGGGACCCGTCCAAGCCCGGCACCTCGCGCAACCGGCTCCAGACCGTGACGCTGCTCGACGCGATCGAGCACGGCGGCTTCGACGCCGCGTTCGGCGGCGCCCGCCGCGACGAGGAGCGCGCCCGCGCGAAGGAGCGGATCTTCTCCTTCCGCGACGACTTCGGCCAGTGGGATCCGCGCGCGCAGCGTCCGGAGCTGTGGAACCTCTACAACGGCCGCATCCGCCGCGGCGAGCACGTGCGCGTGTTCCCGCTCTCGAACTGGACCGAGCTCGACGTCTGGCACTACATCCAGCAGGAGCGGCTCGAGCTGCCGTCGATCTACTTCGCGCACGACCGCGAGGTGTTCGAGCACGACGGGATGCTCTACGCCGTGTCGGAGTGGGTCGAGCCGTCGTCGGCGCCGTTCGTGGAGTCCGTGCGCTACCGCACCGTCGGCGACATGACGATCACCGGCGCGGTGCGCTCGAGCGCCACCGTCGTCGCCGACGTGATCTCCGAGATCGCCGCCACGCGCGTCACAGAGCGCGGCGAGACGCGCGCCGACGACCGCACGTCCGAGGCCGCGATGGAAGACCGCAAGCGCCAGGGCTACTTCTAGTGCGCCTCCACTCATGACGGTCTCCGACGGCACCCACCCGACTTCGTCCGCGGGCACAGGGAAACAGCTGCTACGGCTCGCGACCGCGGGCTCGGTCGACGACGGCAAGTCGACGCTGATCGGCCGCCTCCTCCTCGACGCCAAGCTGATCCTCCAGGACACGCTCGACGCGCTGCACCGCAACGGCCGCAACGGAGCGCCCGACCTCGCCTCGATCACCGACGGCCTGCGCGCCGAGCGCGAGCAGGGCATCACGATCGACGTCGCCTACCGCTACTTCACGACGCCGCGGCGCTCGTTCATCATCGCCGACACCCC
>Ga0126313_10000840_pt1 | contig 15340 bp, 16 predicted proteins | sample Plot105A_FD_89954 | JGI IMG/M metagenome (GOLD analysis project Ga0126313, IMG submission 89954) | Serpentine soil microbial communities from UC McLaughlin Reserve, CA, USA - Plot105A | ecosystem: Environmental > Terrestrial > Soil > Grasslands | place: USA: UC McLaughlin Reserve, Lake County...
CTGCGTGACGTCGCCGCCACCGCCCTTGGAGTCGTCGGAGCAGCCGCACTTCTTGTCATGGCCGCCGCCGATGTCCACGGACGTGTTGCTGTTCGACGGCTTGAGCTGGAACGCGTTCGCGTCAGCGTCCGCATCCTGCTTGCTGCCGGCCTTCTGATCGGCGACCTGGAGGCCGCCCTTGCCGCCGCACTTGCAGTCGTCGCCGGCCTGTGACTGGTCGGCGGACTGGTTGGTCTCGTTGAGGTTCAGCGCCACCGCGCCGGCAAGCGCCGCGTTGGTCTGGGTCACCGAGCCGGACGAACCGGGGCTGCCGATCCGGACGGCCGTGTTGTCGTTGGTGGGATGGATCTGCTTTGCGTTCGCCTCCGCGTCCGCGTCTTGATCGTTGTAGGCCTGCTGACCGACGACCTGCGCTCCGCCACCGCCGCCCTGCGACTGGTTGGCGGTCTGGTCGGTGCTGTTGGCGTTGCCCGCCAGCGCACCGGCGAGTGCCAGGTTGGTCTGCTCGACCGACCCGTCGTCGCCCGGGCTGTCGATCCGCACGACCGTGTTGTCGTTGGACGGATGGATCTGCTTCGCGTTCGCATCCGCGTCCGCGGACTGATCGCTCTTGGCCTTCTGATCCACCGCCTGGACACCGCCGCCGCCGCCGCACTTGCACGAGCCGCCGCCCTGTGACTGGTCGGCGGACTGCGTCGTCTCGTTGGCGTTCCCGGCCAGCGCGCCGGCGAGCGCCGCGTTGGTCTGGGTCACCGAGCCACCGTTGCCGGGACTGTCGATGCGCACGGAGACGTTCTGGTTGGACGGCTTGATCTGCTCCGCGTCGGCCTTCGCGTCCGCGGACTGATCGTTGTCGGCCTTCTGATTGGCGACCTGCGTGCCGCCACCGGAGTGGCAGCAGACCGAGCCGCCCTGCTGCTGATCGGCCGACTGCGTCGTGTCGTTGGCGTTGCCGCCCGCCGCGAGCGCGCCCGCGGCGTTGGTCTGCTTGACAGCTCCGTCGTTGCCCGGGCTGTCGATCCGGACCGCGACGTTGTCGTTCGACGGCTTGACCTGCACCGCGCCGGCGTTCACGTCGGCGGACTGGTCGCTGGACGCCTTCTGGCCGACAGCCTGCGTGCCTGCCCCGGACTGATCCTGGGACGCGGACTGGTCGGTCTCGTTGGCGTTGCCGGCGATTGCCGCCGCGCCGGCTGCGTTGGTCTGTGTCACGTCGCCGCCGTCGCCCGGACTGAAGATCCGGACGTCGACGTTGCGGTTGCTCGGCGCCACTTGCGTGGCGTCCGCATCCGCGGTCGCCGACTGCTGGCTGCCGGCATCCTGGCCGGCCACCTGCGTCGGCGCCTGCGCTGCCGCCGTTCCCGCTCCCAAGGCCATCAAGAGCAGGAGAGCGACGAGCAACGCGAGCGTGTGCGTTCTCATAGCTTTCTCCGTGTTGAGGGTTGACGATCCTGCGCCGGTATCCGTCCGGCGCGCCGTTGTGGATGCGTCCCCTCGTTAGCCAGGCCGCTCGAGCCTCGCGGCGCGCAGCAGCAGTCGCGGCAGGCCCGCGACTTCGAGCAGCGTGCCCGCGAGGAACGAGATGAGCAGGCAGATGAGTGTGGCGAGGACTGCGGGCGCGGCGCCCGAGCTCGCCGCCGCCGCGGAGGCCGCGGCGACGGCGAGCGGAGCGCCGATCGGCGCCGTCTGGGCCGATATCGCGCCGGGGGGGCGGGTGGTATCACGGCCGCGGCGCCGCGCTGCAGCGCGGTCGGGCGCCGGTTCGACGGCGGCCGGGGCGGTGAAGGTGGCGAGGGCGGGCACGCCGCCGGACGGCGGGACCGAGGCGCCCGGGGCGAGCGGGCCCGAGCCGGGACCGTGCCCGCGCCCGGCCGCGGCGGCGTCCTCGTGGTCGTCGCGCGCGGGAGGCGCGGCGGCGATCGGGAGGGGGACGAGCGCGGTCGCGTCGGACGCGGGCACGAGCGCCGGGATCGAGGCGATCGGCGCGAGACCATCGAGGCCGGCGTCGATCACCGACAGCGCGTCGAGGCCGGGGAGCTCGCCGATGCCCGGGAGGTCGCCCATGTCGACCAGCGAACCCGGCCCGTGGACGCCGCCGCACGTCCATGTCCAGTTCCACGTCCAGTCGCCGACGGGCGGCGCGAGGTTGCCGCCCATCCCGGAGTCGCAGCTCGGCGCGCCCGTCCAGGTCCAGTTCCAGATCCACGTGGTCGGCGCCGGAGTCGAGATCGCGCCCGATCCGCCGTCGCCCGTCTGCGTGACCGGGCCGTTGTCGCCGGGGCTGAAGATCCGGATCGAGACGTTGACGTTGCCTGTTGGCGCGGGGGGCGCGGGGGCCGGGGTGTCGACCTCGGGCACGACGGCGTCCACCGCGGCCGTCAGGTCGCCGACGTCGGGCGTCAGCGCCTCGACGTCGGACACGACCGACCCGAGGTCCGGCGTCGCGGACTCGAGCTCGGACGCCCCCGACGAGTCGGCGGGCTCCACCGGCGGCTCAGCCGGGGGCGCGGGCGGCTCGTCCGGCGCGGCCACCGGCGGCGTGGGCTCTTCCGCCGGCGCGGGCTCGTCCGGCGCCGCCGCCGCACCATTTTCCGACACATCTTCACTGTTACCAGATGCGTTTTCCGGGTGATACTGCGGCGCCGCCGGCGGCGGCTCGACCGGGGCCGGCGCGGGCTCGGCCGCGGGCGCGGGATCGACCGGCACGACGGCGGCCGCGGCGGGCGCCGCGACGTCGACGACCGCGGCCACGTCGGGGACGTGATACTGCGGTGATATCGCGGCCTCAAGCGGAATTCCGGCATCCGCGCCGGCAGGCGAAGCGGTCGCGCCGAGCGCGAGCGTCGCGAGCAGCGCCACCGCCGAGGCGGTGGCGTGCGTCCGTGCGGGGATGGGCGTCCGGGTCATGTCCGATGGGCGTGGAGCCGCTTGGATCCGTCATCCGGTCATTACCACCAACGACTAGTCTTGAGCCATAAAAGGTTGCATTCCGCGAATTACAGTGAGAGCGTCCCCAGCATGCCGACGCTCCCGCGTGACCGCCTGATCGAGACGCACCTGCCGCTCGTGCGCGCGCTCGCACTGCGCTTCGCGTGGCGCGGCGAGCCGCTCGACGACCTGATCCAGGTCGGCGCGATCGGCCTCATCCACGCCGTCGACCGCTACGACCCCGCGCGCGGGCCGTTCGAGGCCTATGCCGTCCCGACGATCACCGGCGAGATCCGGCGCCACCTGCGCGACCGCGGCGCGCTGATGCGCGTCCCGGCGGGCGCCGCCGTGGCGGTGCGCATCGAGCCGCTGGAGGAGGGCGACGGTCCGCCGGCGGACCCCATCGCCGGCGTCATCGACCGGCTCGCGCTCACCGCGGCACTGCGCTCGCTGCCGCTGCACGAACGCCGCATCGTGCTTCTCGGCTACTACGGCGAGCGCACGCAGCGGCGGATCGCCGACGACGTCGGCATCTCGCAGATCCACGTGTCGCGTCTGATGCGCCGCGCGCTCGAGCGCATGCGCCCCGCGCTGGAGGACGGCGTCCCGGTTGCCCGGCCGCCCGCGGAAGCGTAGATTCGCCTCGTGATGCGACAGCCGGCAGCGGACGCGCGAGAGCAGCGTCCGGACGACGCCTATCCGATCGTGCTCGCCCGCGCCGTGAACGGCGACGGGCCGAGCTGGATCGCGACCGTCGAGGAGCTGCCCGGATGCGAGGCGCACGGCGCCACGCCCGAGAGCGCCGCCGCCGCCATGGCGGACGCGGTGGAGCAGTGGCTGCGCGAGGCGCGCGCCGACGGCCGCGAGGTGCCGCCGCCCGGCGCCGCGGCGGCGCACAGCGGCAAGCTGCTCGTGCGGATGCCGCGGAGCCTGCACGCCGAGCTCGTCCGCGCCTCCGATCGCGAGGGGACCAGTCTGAACGCGTACATCGTCGCGGCGCTCTCGGCGTCGGTCGCGTGGCGCCGTCCCGGCGAGCGCGACGAGTCGCGCGCGGCGCCGGCGGCCGGCGCCGGCCGCGGCCTCTCGCTCGCGCTCAAGGCCAACCTCATCGTGATCGCCCTCGCCGCCGCCGTCGCCATCGCGCTGCTCGTCACCGCCTGGCAGGCGTGACGCGCGTCGCCGCGGGGCGGCTCGTCGACTGAGCGCGCCGCTGCGGTCTCGCGTCCTGCCTGCCGATACGTTGGGCGTCATGACCGGACGCCGTCTCCTCCCCGCCCTCGTGGCCGCGCTGCTGTGCTCGTGCCTGCCCGCGTCCGCGGCCGCGGACCCGTTCCTCCCGCCCGACGGCAAGGTCTGGAACGGACTGACCGCCGGCTTCGACACCGGTGACTTCGAGGCGCGGACCGGCAAGCACGCGGCGATCTGGCAGCACTTCATCGCCTGGGGCGGCAACTACCAGTACACGATCGAGAACTCGCGTGGCGCGAGCGCCCGGCTGATGTACCACCTGAGCACCTCCAAGGGCCAGAACCTGCCCGAGCGGCTCAGCCCCGGCGACATCGCCCGCGGCGAGGGCGACCGCTTCCTCCTCGGCCTCGCCCGCGACATCGCGGCGAACGGCACGCCCGCCTACGTGCGCCTGATGGGCGAGATGAACAACTGCAACAACGCGTACGCGGCGTACAGCTGCGGCGGCGGGAGGCGCGACCGCGACCACTCCGCCGCCACGTTCAAGCGGGCGTGGAAGCGGGCGTACCTGATCATGCACGGCGGCGACGTCGCCGCGATCGACGACCGCCTGCGGCGCATCGGCCTCCCCGCCGTCCAGGCGGGCGGCGCGACGCTGCCGGTGCCGCAGGTCGCGTTCGTATGGGCGCCGATGACCGGCGGCGCGCCGAGCATCTCCGCGCTGCGCCCGCGCGTGTACTGGCCCGGCCGGAAGTGGGTCGACTGGGTCGGCACGAGCTTCTACTCGCGCTTCCCCAACTTCAGCGGCCTCGACCGCTTCTACAAGGAGTTCGCGGTCGGCGAGCGCAAGCCCTTCGCGATCGCCGAATGGGCGATCTGGGGTGCCGACGCGCCCGGCTTCGCCGACCGCCTGTTCGACTGGGTCGCCGGCCACGAGCTCGTGCGCATGGTCCACTACAACCAGGGCAGCCAGGCCGGCGGCATCTTCCGCCTGAGCCGCTATCCGGAGTCGGCCGAGGTCGTGCGCGACCGGCTCGCCCACCCGCGCTACCTCGGCTTCGCGCCGGAGCAGCGGTAGCTCAGCCGCCGGTGACGTCGCGGCGCCGGAATACGCCCGCGGCGCCGACCAGGCACGGGACCGCGTAGAGCAGCGAGACCCACGCCGCATGCCCGATCGGCGCCCAGTCGATCGGGTCGCGCAGCAGGCCCTGCCATGCCATGAACTGATCGGGCAGCAGGTAGGGCTGCACCGGCTCGGTGCCCGGGATCCCGGCCACGATCTCCATCAGCACGACGATCAGCAGCGTCCCGACCACCGCGGCGGCGCTGTTGCGCGCCACCGTGGAGAGCAGCAGCGCGATGGAGGCGACCGTGACGAGCGGAATCAGGTACGCAGCCAACGCGCCGCCGGTCAGGGCCAGCGCCCACCCCGGGGCGATCTCCGTGCCGGACAGCGACGTCAGCGGATGCATGCCCCAGGCGGCGACGCCCGCCGCGAGCGCGACGAGCGCGAACACCAGCAGCGCGACGAGCCCGTAGGTGATCGCGGCCAGCGCCTTGGCGCCGAACACCGGCCCGCGGTCGATCGAGCGCGTCAGGATCGTCTTGAGCGTCCCGTGGTGGTCCTCGTTGGCGACGATGTCGCCGGCCACGAGCGCGGCGGCGAGCGGGAACAGGAACGCGGAGCCGAAGAAGAGCAGGACGAACGGCGTCGTCAGGCCGGTCTCGTCCACCCGGCCGAACAGCGCGCCCTCGACCTCGCCGCCGTCGATCAGCACGGCGGACACGAAGATCAGCGGCAGCGCCGCCATCCCGGCGAGCCCGAGGAAGGTGCGCTTCTGCGCGACGAGCTTGCGCAGCTCCCAGCGGTAGGCGACGGCGATGCCAGGCCTCATGCGAGCTCCTCCAGCTTCGACGGGCTGAGGCGCGCCGCTTCGGCCGCGTCGACGCCCTCGGTCAGCTCGAAGAAGAGATCCTCGAGCGTCGCCGTGCGCGGCACCAGCGCGAGGATGCCGATGCCCGCCTCCACCAGCGCGACCGACAGTCGCCCCGCGTCCTGCTCCGACGCGCGCAGCGTGACACCGTTCGCCTCGACCGCGACATCCTCCACTCCGGGCTGAGCACGGCAGACGCGCGCGGCGAGCGCGTCGTCGGTCGTCCGCAGCACATAGCCGCCGCCGGCCGCGGCGCGGAGCTCGTCGAGCCCGCCCTCGTAGACGACGGCGCCGGAGCGCACGATCGCGACGCGGTCGCACAGCTCCTCGACCTCGGCGAGCTGGTGGCTGGAGAGCAGCACGGTCATGCCGCCGTCGGCGAGCCGGCGGATCAGCGCGCGCATGTCGCGCATCCCCGCCGGGTCCAGGCCGGTCGCGGGCTCGTCGAGGATCAGCAGGCGCGGCGCCCGGAGCAGCGCGGCGGCGATCCCCAGCCGCTGCCGCATGCCGTGGGAGTAGCCGCCGGCCTTGTGGCGCGCCCGGTCGGAGAGATCGACGGTGTCGAGCGCGGCGTCGATCCGCCGGCGCGCGTCACCGCCGTCGTAGTCGGCCATCATCTCGAGGTTCTTGCGGCCGCTGAGGTACGGGTAGAAGCGCGGCGCCTCGACGAAGCCGGCGACGCCCTCGAGCGCCCGCGCCCCTTCTCGCAAGGGGTCGCGGCCGAACAGGCGCACGCTGCCCGCGTCCGGGCGGATGAGGCCGAGCAGCATGCGCATCGACGTCGTCTTGCCCGCGCCATTGGGTCCGAGGTAGCCGTACACGTCGCCGGCCCGCACGGTCAGGTCGACCCGGTCGACGGCCAGTACGTCGCCGTAGCGCTTGACGAGGCCCCGCGCCATGATCGGCGACGGGGCCTCGCCGTCGAGCGGCAGCCGGCTCACAGCGCGCGCGCCGCCGCCTCGGCCGCGGCCGGGGGCACCGAGCCGACGATCGTGTAGTCCACCCCGTCCCGCTCGAACTGGACGACCGTGCCCAGCGCGGTGGCGAGCTCGTGGGCGGTCACCCCGTCGATCGACAGCTCCTGGAGCCCGGGCGCGTCACCGCCCGCCAGCCCGCCGGCGCCCGCGGGCGCCTGCAGCACCATGAGCGCGCCGAGGCCCTTGCCGTACGTGACGAGCGCGCCGGTCTCGCCGTCGATCCGCACGGTCCGCACGGAGCGGCGCGGGAGCCCGGCGACCTCGGCAGGCGCCGCGAGCGGGAACGCGATCGCGTCCTGCACCTTCGCCGCCGCGGCGCGCTCGCCCAGCGGCGCGCGGTCCGTGGCGCCCGGCTGGGCGGCCGGGACGTCGTCGATCTGCACCACGCGGGCGTCGTCGGGATGCCGGACTGCGACATCGGCGTCGGCCACGGCGCCGAAGTCCACGTCGGTGGCCTTCAACTCGAGCACCGGCTCGCGCTCGCCCTGCGCGTACACCGCCGCCCGCAGCGGGACCCCGTTCGCGGCGTCCCAGGCCAGCTCGGCGGCGCCCAGGAGCCCGCCGTCGTGCTGCGGCGCGATGCGGACCGTGTAGGCCGACTGCCCGGCCACGGTGCCCGGCCGGGCGTCGCTCAACGCGAACCCGCGGGCGAGCCGGCCGAGCGACCGCTGGACGGCGGCGACGCCGGGCGCGGCGCCGCGGTCGAGCGGGTCGCCGTCCGGGACGGCGATCGCGTACACGGTGTTGGACGCCGGGTCGTAGACGCTGAGCCGGTCGCCGTCGAGCAGGACCTGCGCGTCGCCGGCAGGCGACTGCAGCTCCAGCCGCGCGCGGCCGTCGCGGGCGACCCAGAAGCGCCCTTCGGCGCCCGACAGCAGGGCGTTGCCGTCGCCGCTGGGCACCGCGGCCGAGTCGACGAGGTGGTTGGTGAACTCGATCCGCCCGCTCACGCCGGCGGGAGCCGGCGCGGCGAGCGCGTCCTGCACCGCCTCGGCCAGGGGCTTGGCGGGCGGGGGCGCCTCGGCTTCGGAGCGAGAGGCGATGGCCACGGCGGCGCCCGCGAGCACGAGCACCACCGCCGTCGCGTGGATGATGAGTCTGGGGAGGGAGCGCGTCATGGGAGCACCGTACGGCCGGGCTTTGAGAGTTCCTTGACAAGCGGGACCGCGAGCGCGACGGTCGCGCCGTCGATCTCCAACCGCCCGCCGTGGCGGGCGGCGGTCGCCGCCACGATCGCCAGCCCGAGGCCCGAGCCGGGACGCCCGCCGGCCGCCGCGTCGGGGCCGCGCCAGAACCGCCGCGGCGCCGCGGCGACCTGGTCGGCGGGGATCCCGGCGCCGTCGTCGGACACCGCGAGCACCGCCTCGTCGCCGCGCCGCACGAGCGACACGCGCACCTCGCCGTCGACGGGCCCGTGCACGCACGCGTTCTCGACGAGATTGCGCAGCGCGCGCTCCAGGGGGCCGGCCTGGCCGCGCGCGACGAGCGGCGCGGTCCCGGTGACGACGACGCGCTCGACGGGCGCCCGCTCCGGCTCGGCGACGACCGCCGCGACGACCGCCTCCAGGTCCACCTCGTCGCCGGGCAGCTCCGCGCCCGCCTCGCGCTCGAGCGCGAGCAGGTCGTCGACGAGGCGGGAGAGCCGCTCGGCGTCGGCCTCCAGGTCGGCGAGCAGCTCGGCGTCCGCCCCGTGGCGGCGCGCGAACGCCGCGTTGCCGCGCAGGGAGGTCACCGGCGTGCGCAGCTCGTGCGACGCGTCGGCCAGGAGCCGGCGTTCGGACTCGCGGGCGCGCTCGAGCGCGTCGAGCATCCGGTTGAGCGCGTCCGACAGCTCCCCGACCTCGTCGCGCGTCGCCGCCGCGGGCAGGCGCCGTCCGAGGTCCGGCGCCTCGCTGATCGCGCGCGCGCCGACGGCCAGGCGCCGCAGGGGCCGCAGCCCGCGCGCGGTCAACGCGGTCGCGAGCAGCCCGCCGAGCAGCGCGGCCGCGAGCGCCGCGAGCGCGATCGCCTGCCGCAGGCGGCCGAAGATGTCCTCGATGTCGCCCATCGAGGAGGCGACCACGACCGTGCCGCCGCCGGCCACGCCGTCGGTCGCGGCCAGCGGCGCGGCGTAGAGCCGGATCGGGTCGTCGCCCAGCCGGTCGTCGGCGTAGCCGGCGCGGCCTTCGCGCAGCGCCCGCTCGCGCGCGGCCGCGCGCGGCAGCAGGCGCCCGCGCAGCGCGTCCGACCGCGCGACGATGCGGCCGTCGCGGTCGCGCACCTCGACCCACAGCTGGCGCCCGCCCGAGCCCAGGTCGAGCGCGCCGCGCGCCTCGAGCAGCCCGGGCGTGAGCGCGGCGAGCTGAGCGACGTCGACCGCCCGCCGGCGCAGGTCCCCGTCGACGGTGCTGCGCAGCTGGTCCTCGACGACGAGCGTCGCGGCGATGCCGAGCAGCGCGAGCGCGACGAGGACGGCGACCGCGGACGCCGCGGCCAGCCGGGTGCGCAGCGACCAGCGCCTCATGCCCGCACGGTGAAGCCGGAGCCGCGAACCGTGTGGATCACGGCGGGCTCGCCGAGCTTGCGCCGCAGATAGGCGACGTAGCGGTCGACGACGTTCTCCGTCGCCTCGCCGTCCCACACCTCCTCGAGCGCGCGCTCACGGGTGACGACCGTGCGCGGCCCGGCGCGCAGCAGCAGCTCCAGCAGCGCCGACTCGCGCGCGGTCAATGGGATCTCGCGACCGTCGCGCGTCGCGACGCGGGCGGCCGGGTCGAGCGCGATCCCCGCCCCGGCGGGGAGTGCCGCGATCGTGGTCGCCGGCCCGCGCCGCCCCAGCGCGCGCACGCGCGCCAGCAGCTCGGCGGTGGCGAACGGCTTGACGAGGTAGTCGTCGGCGCCGGCGTCGAGTCCCGCCACGCGATCCTCGACGGTGTCGCGGGCGGTGAGCAGGAGCACCGGCACGCCGACGCCCTTCTCCCGCAGCCGGCGGCACACCTGGAGCCCGTCGAGCCCCGGCATCGCGACGTCCAGTACGACCAGATCGGGGACCGAGCGCTCCGCGGCGGCGAGCGCGGCGCCGCCGTCAGGCGCGGGCACCGTCTCGTAGCCCTCGGCGGCCAGGGTGCGGACGAGCATCCGGAGCACCGGCGGGTCGTCGTCCACGATCAGGATCCGGTCGGCCATCCGTCGCGCATCGTAGGCGCGGGAGCTTGAGAGATTCCTGAACGTCAGCGCGCGTCGAGCGTCGCCGAGATCACGCGCCGGTACGTCGGTGTGGCGGCCGCGACGCGCTCGCGCCCCGCGTCGGTGAGCGAGGCGAAGATGCCGCGGCGGTCGTCCGGGCACATCGCGCGGCAGGCGAGCCCTTCATCCTCGAGCCGGGCCACGACGCGCGACACCGTGCTCTGCGTCGCGTGCACGGTCTCGGCGATCTCCTGCATCCGGGCCTTGCCCTCCGCGCAGCAGCCGAGGCGCTCCAGCACCTCGAACTCGATCGTGGAGAGGCCGTGCTCGCGGCGCAGCTCGTACTCCAAAGCGCCGTGCACTGCGGCATGGCTCGCGTTCAACGCGCGCCACGCCTCCACCGGATCGACCTGGGACCGCACCTCTGTCACGGCGGGCATTGTAGCAGCTCCATGCATAAGCATTCATTTTGACAGCAATAGTTTCAGTTGCATATACTGCCGACTCATGAATGTCCCCTCCCCAACTGCGGACTCCCCCGCCTTCGATCGGCGGGCCTGGATCACGCTCCTCGTCTTGTGCGGCGTCCTGTTCCTCGACGGGCTCGACGTCTCCATGGTCGGCGTTGCCCTCCCCAGCATCGAAGCCGACCTCGATCTCTCCACCTCGACCCTGCAGTGGGTCGTCAGCGGCTACGTGCTCGGCTACGGCGGCCTGCTGCTGCTCGGCGGACGCACCGCCGACCTGCTCGGACGCAAGCGCGTCCTGCTCATCGCGCTCGGCGTGTTCGCCGGCGCATCGCTGCTCGGCGCGCTCGTCGACAGCGGTCCGCTGCTGATCGCCGCGCGCTTCATCAAGGGCGCGGCCGCCGGCTTCACCGCCCCGGCCGGCCTCTCGATCATCACGACGACGTTCCCAGAGGGACCGATGCGCAACCGCGCGCTCGGCATCTACACCGCGACGGGCGCGAGCGGGTTCTCGCTCGGCCTGGTGCTCGGCGGCGTGCTGACGACGGCCGGCTGGCGCTGGACGTTCCTGCTCCCGTTCCCCATCGCCGTCGTGCTGCTGATCGTCGCGGCGCGCGTGCTGCGGCCCGACCCGCCCCGCGTCCGCGAGGGCCGCTTCGACGTCGCCGGCGCCATCTCGGTCACCGGCGCGATGCTCGCGCTCGTGTTCGGCGTCTCGGGCGCGCCCGACGCCGGCTGGACGTCCGCGCAGACCCTCGGAGCGCTCGTCGCCGCGGTGGTCCTGTTCGCGGCGTTCCTGGCGATCGAGCTGCGCGTCGAGCACCCGCTCGTCCGGCTCGGGATCCTCCGCTCGCCGGTGATCGCGGGCGCCAACCTCGCCGGCATGACCGTGTTCGCGTGCTACTTCGGCTTCCAGTTCATGACCACGCTGTACATGCAGCAGCTGCTCGGCTGGTCCGCGCTGGAGACCGCGCTCGCGTTCCTGCCCGCCGGCCTGCTCGTCGCGTTCGGCGCCCCGCGCATGGGTCCGCTCGCGACGCGCTTCGGGACGGCGACGCTGATCACGGCGGGGCTGCTCTCGTTCGTCGTCGGCTACGCGCTGTTCATCCCGATCGACGAATCGCCGGCGTACCCGTTCGCGATCCTGCCGACGATCCTGCTGCTCGGGCTCGGGTTCGCGCTCACCTACCCGGCCGTGAACATGGCCGCCACGAGCGGGATCCCGGATCACGAGCAGGGGCTCGCCTCCGGGCTCGTGAGCACGTCGTTCCAGCTCGGCGGCGCGCTCGGGCTGGCCATCGTCACCGCGGTGATCACCTCAGGGCAGACCGGCACGCCGGACCCGTCGCAGCTGCTGGACGACTTCCGGCCCGGCCTGGCGGTCGTGACCGGTCTCGCGGTGCTCGGCCTGTCGAGCGTGCTCGTCTCGGTCCTGGCCAACCGGCGGGTGCAGGCGCGCCTGGCCACGGCCTGACCTCCGGCCTCCCCGGCGCGCACAGGTGCGCGCCGGGGCGACCCGGATGCCTACCCTTGGCGGCGATGACCTCGCTCGCCACCCGCTCGCCCGCGTCCCAGCGCCGCGCGCTCAACCTCGTGCTCGCCGTCGGGATCGCCGACGCGCTCCTGCTCGTCGTGCTCCTCTACGTCGCGTTCGTGGACCGCAGCGACGCGGCGGTCTCCGTGCTCGGCCCGATCCACGGCATCGGCTACCTGATCCTGCTCTGGCTGACCGTCACCGGCGCGAGCGCGAAGCGCTGGGGCTGGTGGTTCCCGGGGATCGTGCTGGTCACCGGCGGGCCGGTCGGCTCGATCGTCGGCGACACCATCCTGCGTCGCCGGCTCCCGCCCGGGGAGTGAGATGCCGCGCGAGGTCGCGATCCGGGGCGACACGATCCGCCTCGGCCAGCTCCTCAAGCTCGCCGGCGTGGTGGGCGCCGGCGGGGAGCTGAAGGCGTTCCTCGCGGAGACGACGATCCTGGTCAACGGCGAGCCGGACGCGCGCCGCGGCCGGCAGCTGCATCCGGGCGACGTGGTGTCGGTGGCGGGAGAAGAGCTGCGGCTGACTCGCGCGTAGCGGCGCAGCGCGTCCGTCAAGCCCGACGCGGCGGGTGCGCGCGGCAGAAGCCGCGCACGGCGTCGTTGAACGGCGCGGGCCGCTCGAGGTTGCTGACGTGGCCGCAGTCCGGGATCACGACGAGCTCGGCGTCCGGGATCGCCTCCTCGAACTGGCGTGCGACGGTGAGCGGTGAGCGCGCGTCCCGCTCGCCCCAGATCAGCAGCGTCGGGACCGAGATTCCGGGCAGCAGGTCGCGCTGGTCGGCCTCGGCCATCACGCGCAGCTGGTTGCGCATGTTCGCCGGACGGACGCCCGCGGCCATGTCGGCGATCAGGGCGACGAACTCGTCCCGAGGTGTCGCGGCGAAGAGGTCGGGCAGGGTCACGTCGGGCCCGCCGGCCGGAGCGTCGAGCATCTGGCGCGTGCCCGCCACCCGCGCCTGCAGCTCGTCCTCGGGCAGCGAGCCCTTCCAGCCCGCATACGTGTCGGCGAGGATCAGCGTCGCCACGAGGCCGGGACGGTGGCGGTAGAGCTCCAGCGCGACGGTCCCGCCCCAGGACAGCCCGGCGACGTGGGCCGGCCCGAGCCCGAGCGCCTCGATCAGCGCCCCGAGGCAGCCGGCGTAGTCGCTCAGTTCGAAGCCGGCGGGCACGTCGGAAGAGCGCCCGGCTCCGGGCTCGTCCCAGGCGACGACGGTGAGCTCGTCGGCCAGGGCGGCGAGCTGCGGCCGCCACGCGCGGCCGTCCTCGGCAGCGCCGTGCAGCAACACCAGCGGCGGCCCCTCGCCCACGCGCTCGTAGGCGATGTCCACTCCGTGCGCCCGCACGACCTCCACGGTCGTACGGTACAGCGCCTACCCGGCGCCCTCGTCGTCCTCCGAGAGCAGCTCGGGGGTGGCGATTGCAAACACGCCGGCGACGATCGCGCAGAACAGCAGGGCGACGCCGAGGATGCGCGTGATCGTGTACTCGAACGGGATCATCAGCGCGACGCCGAGGACGAACGCGGCAAGGGCGAGCACCGGAAGGCGCGTCACGGCTGTTCCTCGTCGCCCGCGCTGAGCGGCCGGAAGCGCTGGTCGAGCGGCTCGTACGCCTGGTCGAGCCGGCCCCGCAGCACGAGCCCGTAGAGGTAGTAGAGCGACGGCAGGAGGATGACGAGGCCCAGGCCGATGCTGACGACCAGCGCTGTGAGGGTCGCGTTCGCCGCCGCGGCGGCGTCGATCGTCAGCTGGCCGGGCAGCAGGTCGGGCTCGTTGGCGAGCACCCAGCCGGCGATCACCGCAGCGACCGCGAGCGCGGCGGTGCCGCGCGCGATGTCGAAGCGTTCGGTCCACACCAGCGCGAGCGTCGCGATCCCGGCCAGCGCCGAGACGATGATCGCCGCGAGCCCGCTCCCCGACGTCAGGCCGTCGAAGAGCGGCCGCGCGTCGGAGCGCACGACGAGCAGCGCCACCATCGCGGCCGCGCCCGTCACCGCGCCGGCGCCGAGCGCGCGGGCGCGGAACGCGCGCTCGAGGTCGGGCAGCTCCGCCCGCCGGGCGTCGCCCGCGAGGAAGACCGCCGCGAGGTACGCGCCGCTGAGCACCGCGAGCACGCCGATCGCGATCGAGGTGCTGTTGAGCCAGGCGTCGACGTCGGCCGCGGGGTCCCGCGCGCGGACGCGGCCGGACGCGATCCCGCCCAGCACGGTGCCGAAGCAGAACGGCACGACCACCGAGGAGAGCGCGAACGTGGCGCCGAGCAGCCGCGCCTCGCGCATCGTCCCCGCCTGGCCGCGCAGGGCGAACGCGGTGCCGCGCAGGATGATCCCGAGCGCGGCCAGGAAGAGCGGAACCGCGAGCGTCGTGAAGATCGCGCCGAACGCGAGCGGGAACGCCGTCCAGGCGATCACGAGCACGAAGATCAGCCAGACGTGGTTGGCCTCCCAGACCGGGCTCATCGAGCGCTGCACGAGCCCGCGCACGCGCCCGCCGCGCCGGTCGCCGCCCGCGGTCAGGTCCCAGAAGCCGGCGCCGAAGTCGGCGCCGCCGAGCACGCCGTAGGCGGTCAGCCCGAGCACGATGAAGCCGAGGCAGATCTCCGCCATCAGCTCCGCGCCAGCTCCCGCTCGGGCGGTCGTGCGGCGAGCCGCCGCAGCAGCCAGGCCACCGCGCCGCCGAGTCCGAGGTAGACGAGCACCAGCGCCGCGAAGCCGACCTCGAGCCCATCGTTGCCGGTCACGGCGTCGCTCACCCGCATGACCTCGTAGACGATCCACGGCTGGCGGCCGACCTCGGTCGTGATCCAGCCGGCGATCAGCGCGACGAGCGCGAGCGGCCCGGCCGCCATGACGGCGCGGTAGAACCAGCGCGAGCGCGGCAATCGGCGCTTGCGCCACCACACGAGGACGAACAGCGCGCCGAGCGTCGCCAGCGCCGTCCCGATGCCGATCATCGTGTGGAACGCGTACCGCACGATGTTCACCGGCGGCCGGTCGTCGGCCGGCACCGTGCCGAGCCCCTGGACCGTGCCGTTCGGGTCGTGCGTGGCGAGCAGCGACAGCAGCTTCGGGATCTCGATCCCACCGTTGAGCTGGTTGGTGTCCTCGTCGTACCAGCCGCCGATGGTGAACGGAGCGCCCTGC